>ENA-UPXB01002418-UPXB01002418.1-human-gut-metagenome-genome-assembly--contig:-NODE-2418-length-10346-cov-372.970981_pt1 | contig 10346 bp, 6 predicted proteins | sample MGYA00250055_ERZ773386 | MGnify/ENA primary metagenome ERZ773386 (study PRJEB29103, sample SAMN06111974) | human gut metagenome | biome: human gut; feature: ankylosing spondylitis patient; material... | reverse complement strand
TTTCTAAGTTGTCCATAATATAAAAACTGTGTTAAACTACTTTTATTGTAGCTTGACACAGTTTAGTTTACACTCTCAATTTTATCCCATACTTAACACCCATAAAATCATATAAGATGGTTTATTGTGAAGGCAAATACTCAAATCAAGTCTTCCAAATCTTAAATTCATCTCTATTTTATGTATTTTACTCGACTATATCTGATTGTTGGCACTTTGGAAACTGGCACATCAATGAATATCCTGTGTCTATCAAGGAAGTTGAACACCTTGAAAAAGATATTATATCTGCGTCATACAAAGAGAATAGAATAACGAGATATGATAGCAGGGCAAATGGATATATATATGAATATCATATCAGCAAATCCAAGCCCATCATCGACGAAATCGATAAGCTTCTGGCGAAGCATTACGGCTTTACAGAAGAAGAGCTCGACTTCATCATCAACTACGACATTAAGTATCGTATGGGAGATGAGCTGAACAAGGATGAGGAGTAAAACGAAGAATCCCTGTTACTGATGCTACTTGGCAAGCATCGGCAACAGGGAATTTTCATTGTATTGTTTATCCTTCAGAATTATAGAAATCTAGCAAGGTCGTACGGAAACTACCTTTGCCACATGTCCCTCAGGAATGCCTGGTACAACAATCAAACAACTAACAGGATATTTCTTTTCAAACTCCTCAATAGGAAGAGCGAATACATTTAATTTCTTTTTCTTCATAATTAACTCCTTTCTTGTTTACTTATATCTTATTTTAATATTTATTTTTCTGCAAAAGTACACAGAAGCTTTCAAAATACCAAATATTTTCAGGCAAATCTACAAAAAAGCTGGTATTTCCTTTGATTTTCAGCGGATTATTCGTATTTTTGCATCGTTATAAATACAAATTCTTTATATGCCAGAGATACTATCACATATAGGAAACCTGGAGTTGCTGGAACGACCAAAGACTGCGTTTCTCTGTTCCAGCAAGACTACAAGCCGAGACATCCTAAAAAGTTTCGACTGGGCTACAAGTGTGCCTAAAGATTCCTGCATCATCAGCGGCTTTCAGACAAAACTGGAAAAGGATGTACTGCAACTTCTTCTGAAGCGCCACATCCCCGTCATCATCGTGCTGGCTAGAAGAATGTATAAGATGCTGCCTGCCGAAATGCAATCAGCCATCAACTGCAACGAAGCCCTTATTATCTCCCTCTCCCATCTTCCCCGCAACTCCAAGCAAAGTGCTTTGGCTAGGAACAAATTCATCATCAGCATCGCTGACAATGTAGTATTTGGAACTTTAGACCCAACCAGTTCACTCACTAACCTGGTGGAGGAACAGAAACTACTTGGAATAGAAATACACGCAAGCGTATGATATCAAAGGATAATGCGTAAGATACAATCGCAGAATACGGAAGAAGTTGTCGGAAAAGACAGATGAAATTATCGGAAAAGATAGTATAGGTTATCGGAGGAATCAGCTCCGTAGGCCGCACAACAGCTGTTGTGCGCTTGCATAACAGCTGATATGCGCTCGCACAACACCTGTTGTGCATGCGTAGACCAGCTGATGGGCGCATACAGCAAACCAACATTACTCGCTGATGGTTTTATCTATCATTTTGCCACAAAAAACACAGTCCTATTTGTTATCTTACCGGAACAACCCTATGTCAAAGAAACAAAAAAAGGGATGCCACACTAGGTGACACCCTCCCTATGAGAATCAAATACTTATTTGAAGCTTAAACTTTACTTGCTCTCAGCCTCAGCCTGCTTGGTTTCTGCTGCGTTAGGACCATAGTAGCCATAGTAAGCCTGGTAACGGGTGTAACCCCAGTTAGCCTGAGCCTTCTCTGGATCGAGCTGCTTAGCCTTATCGAGAACCTTGATAGCCTCCTGGTAAACAACCTTGCGGCCGTTAGGATCCTGCAAGTTACCAGCCTTGCTGTTGTAGCAAGCACCCAGATAAGTAAGAACAACTACGTTATCCTCCTTTGCAGCAAGAGCCTGCTTCAAACACTTGATAGCGTTGTCTGCATCGTTCTTCTGGATATACATCATACCCTTGTTGGCAAGAGCTACGAAGTTGTTAGGGTTCTTTGCGATAGCATTGTCCAAAAGTTCAGTCTGCTCCTTCTCCATCTTCAATGAAGAGTACATAGAGTTCAAACCATCGAGAACAACCTCATTGGTCTCGTCCTTTGCAAAGATATCCTTGAGCTTGTTAACATAGGCAAGAGAATCCTCGTGAGTCTTCAAGCCGTCCTTCATCACATAGAGCTTGAGGTTGAGGGCATCCTTAGCCTCCTTCTCACTCTTCATGGCGATGTCGCAATACTTCTCGCAACGGGCAGCATCCTTAGCCTGGTATGCATAACGGGCTGCAAAAAGAGCTACCTGACCGATATAGTCCTTCTCGCTATCCTTCTGCTTCTGGTCTACAGAAGCGAAGAGAGGCTCATTGTCTGTATCGAGGAATGCACCCCAATACTTCAATACCTCATCAGCCTTATTGTTCTGGGCTGCTGTCTGACCCGCATTAACGAGCTGAACACGAGCACCCCATACACGGCTAGCGTTGTTGTTAAACTTAGGAGCAACCTTACCCTTAGCGTTAGGAAGCTGGTCGTACTTGTAGCACTCAATAGCATTGATCAATGCATTGTATGCGCCCTCAGACATAGCAGCCTCGTCAACCGGGTCGTTCTTCTTCATGATCTGATTGGTCTGCTGGATGCTCTGCTGGTCGTTGAACTGCTTCATAGCGAGATCAACGAGCTTGTTGTAAGCCTTGGCCTTCTCTGCATCGTTAGCCATCTGACCCAAATTCTGCTTAACCAAAGCCTCAGCCTCGGCATAAGACTTAGCCTTCATGACAGCCTTGAGAGCGTCACTGTCGCCTGCGAATGCTGATGTGGCACCTAGTACCATCATTGCAGCTACTAAAAACTTTTTCATTTTTCTTAATGAGTTTAAAAGTTGTTGTTATTTATTTTTTACGCGTCTTTTCTTTATTCGAAATCTACGTTGCCCGAATCGGTATCCTCTGCTTCAGATGCTTCGTCAGCGAGATGAGCCTCAGCCTCAGCAGCCTCTTCAGCAGTCTTGGCACCTACGGTATCATTCTCTATCTCCTCGCTCTTCTTAGCCCAGGCAGAACGGCTCTCCTCTTCTACAGAAGCCTCGAGCTCAGAACTCATCACCTTGCATACGCTGGCAATGACATCATTCTTCTTGGCAAGATTGATGAGGCGGACACCCTGAGTAGCACGGCCCATGACACGACAATCAGCTACGGCAAGACGAATCACGATACCACTCTGGTTGATAATCATGAGGTCGTTATCATCGGTTACGTTCTTGATAGCTACCAGTCGACCGGTCTTGTCGGTAATATTCAGTGTCTTCACACCCTTACCGCCACGCTTGGTAACGCGGTAATCGAGTACGTCAGAACGCTTACCATAACCCTGCTCGCTCACTACCATCACGGTTTCCTTCTCAGGATCGTTGACAACAATCATACCTACTACAGCATCATTACCCTCATCGAGGCGCATACCACGAACACCGGTAGATGTACGGCCCATTGTACGGATCTCATTCTCGTCGAAACGGACAGCACGACCATTACGGTTGGCAATAATCAGCTCGTTATGACCATTTGTCAGACGAACATCTACCACCTCATCGCCCTCTACGATGTTGATAGCAATCACACCGTTGGCACGTGGACGGGAATATGCCTCCAGACAGGTCTTCTTCACCGTACCATTCTTGGTAGCGAAGACTACGTAATGGTTGTTGATGAACTCTGCATCATTCAATCCCTTCAAGCGGAGGAATGCATTCACCTGGTCATCGCTCTCGATGTTGAGGAGGTTCTGGATGGCACGGCCCTTGGAATTGCGGTCGCCCTCAGGAATCTCGTAACACTTCAACCAGTAGCAGCGGCCCTTCTTGGTGAAGAACAGCATGGTCTGGTGCATGGTAGCAGGATAGATATACTCGGTGAAGTCCTTATCACGGGTACGGGCTCCCTTAGAACCTACTCCACCACGAGCCTGCTCACGGAACTCTGACAATGGGGTGCGCTTGATATATCCGAGATGACTCACGGTGATAACCACTGGGTCGTTTGGATAGAAGTCTTCTGGATTGAACTCATGGTCATCAGGCTTAATCATGGTGCGACGTGCGTCACCATACTTCTCCTTCACCTCGTTGAGTTCATCCTTCATTACCTTCTTGCAGAGCTCAGGATTGTTCAGAATCTGGTTCAAGTAGTCGATGGTCTTCATCAACTCGTTGAATTCATTGTGCAACTGCTCCAGACGCAAGCCTGTCAACTGGCTGAGGCGCATATCCACGATGGCCTTACTCTGAAGTTCATCGAGTTCGAAGCGCTTCTCCAAGTTGCGCTGAGCATCAGAAGGAGTCTTGCTGGCTCTGATAATATGTACCACCTCGTCGATGTTGTCGCAGGCAATGATCAAGCCCTCGAGAATATGAGCACGCTCCTGAGCCTTCTTCAGTTCGAACTGGGTGCGGCGGATCGTAACATCATGACGATGCTCTACGAAATACTTCACACACTCCTTCAAGCTCAAAAGGCGTGGACGGCCATTAACAAGAGCGATGCAATTCACTGAGAATGAACTCTGAAGAGCTGTCAGCTTAAAGAGTTTGTTCAAAAGAACATTAGCATTGGCATCACGCTTCACATCAACAACGATACGCATACCCTGACGGCCAGACTCATCGTTTACATTAGCGATGCCATCTACTCTGCCTTCCTTGGCAAGGTCAGCAATAGCCATCACGAGCTGCTCCTTGTTGACACCATAAGGAATCTCGGTGATAACAATCTTATCATGGTTTTCACTACTTTCAATCTCGGCAGTGGCACGAACCACGATTCTGCCCCGACCCGTTTCGTATGCATCCTTCACACCCTGTATACCATAGATGGTAGCACCGGTTGGGAAGTCAGGAGCAGGGATATACTGCATCAATCCATCTGTATCAATGTCAGGATTATCGATGTATGCACAGCAACCATCAATCACCTCACCCAGGTTGTGGGTAGGCATATTGGTAGCCATACCTACGGCAATACCGTTACCACCATTTACCAGAAGATTAGGAATCTTGGTAGGCATCACGGTAGGTTCCTGCAGGGTATCATCGAAGTTGTTGGTCATATCAACCGTTTCCTTATCAAGGTCATCCATGATATGCTCACCCATCTTGGAGAGGCGGCACTCTGTATAACGCATGGCAGCAGGAGAGTCACCGTCAACAGAACCGAAGTTACCCTGTCCGTCAATCAAGGTATAACGCATGTTCCACTCCTGTCCCATACGCACCAGAGCGCCGTAAACAGAAGAGTCACCATGAGGGTGATACTTACCGAGCACCTCACCAACAACACGCGCACATTTCTTATAAGGTTTGTCACTGGTGTTTCCAATGCCGAGCATACCGTAAAGAATACGGCGGTGCACAGGCTTGAAACCATCGCGTACATCAGGGAGGGCACGAGCCACGATAACTGACATCGAATAATCGATGTAGCTCGACTTCATCTCCTCCTCAATGTTGATCTTCATGATTCTATCATGATCCATTGTCTGATTTTCGTCCATTTCTTATATTAATGTATTATTGTTTATTCGTTACTTTCAAAACGTCTGTTTTCCATCCGGAAATCGCGTTTAAGGGCATTTCCTTGCGTTCTAAGCCGTTTTACCCTTTCGAAATTCCCGACAAAGATACAAAAAAAAATGATACTAAAACGCTTTAGAGGCGAAAAATCGCATTATTTTAGCATTATTTGTATTTTAACAATGCAAAAAAGTTGGCATATCATTTGCTATTATTGAAAATAATGTGTACTTTTGCACTGAGATTTTTTAAAAATATAAGCAAATATGATAAATCCGTTTTCACATATACAGGACATACTGAACAGAAGTAGCAAAGAAGCAGCACGCACCTTGGGAAGAGAAATCAGCGTGGAGCATCTGATGCTGAGTCTGATCAGCCAGAACGACAGCGATGTCAACAAGCTCCTGAAGGGCGCAGACATCAGTCCGATGGCTTTCAGCGGAGTCCTTAACAGCAAACTGGAAAAGCGTGTGGAAGAAACTCCTGCCGATAACGTGAAGGAGAACAGCCACATCCCATTCAGCCAGATAACAGACAGCATTATCAGAGACTCTATCCGCGAGGCAAACAACTACGAGCACTCCAAGATTGTAGAGCCAAGACATCTGCTGCTTGCCATCTTGAGAAATGACAAGAACCCTGTAGCCAACTGGCTGAGTCAACTGGGCTTAAGCTACGACCGTGCCATCGAAATGCTCTATCCTACTGACAAGGATGATGAGCAGAAGACAGAAGAGTCGAAGGATTTCAAAATGGAACCACAAACACCAGATTCAGAAACCCCTGATGCTGACAGGCAGGAGGAAGCAGAGAATCTGGAGATGGCAGGTGGAATAGAAGCAGAAGATGACTACAACGAGCAGAACGACATGATGGAAACTGACGAAGAGCCATTCGATATGGAAAAGGACCAGAATCCGATGAGACTGTCTACCCGTTCAAATGGAACTCCGCGCAAAAAGAGCAGCACCCCTACCATCGACAAATTCAGTTTCGACCTGACCAAGGCTGCAGCCGATGGAAAACTGGATCCTGTCGTAGGCAGAGAAAAGGAGATTCAGCGTGTGCTCGAGATTCTGGGTCGCAGAAAGAAGAACAACCCAGTATTAATAGGTGAACCGGGCGTAGGAAAGAGTGCCATCGTAGAAGGACTGGCACAGCTCATCAACAACCAGGAAACATCACCAATGTTCTTCAACAAGCGTCTGGTAAGTCTCGACCTGACTGCCATCGTTGCAGGAACCAAATTCCGCGGACAGTTTGAAGAGCGCATCAAGAATGTCATCAAGGAACTGGAAGACCATCCGGAGATCATCATCTTCATAGATGAGATTCACACCATGATAGGCGCCGGTTCCGGCGAAGGAAGCATGGATGCAGCCAACATTCTGAAACCAGCCCTGGCAAGAGGTATCATCCAGTGTATCGGTGCCACCACGCTCGATGAGTATCGCAAGAGCATTGAGAAGGACGGAGCCTTGGAGCGCCGTTTCCAGAAGGTTATCGTTGAACCAACTACACGCGAAGAGACCCTGCTGATACTGCACAACATCAAGGAACATTACGAGAAGCATCACTGTGTGAGATATACAGACGAGGCTCTCGAGACATGTGTCAAACTGACAGAGCGCTATATCACCGACCGCCACTTCCCAGACAAGGCTATCGACGTGATAGATGAAGCCGGCTCGCGCGTACATATTAATAATGCAAGTGTTCCTGCTCCATATATCAAGCTGGAAAAAGAACTGAAAAAGATAATCAGCAAGAAGCAGCAGGCTGTAGCAAACCAGAACTTCGAGATGGCAGCCTCATGCAGAGATGCCCAGACCAAGATCGAGAAAGAGATTGAGGACATGAAGGCGCAATGGCAGCAGGGAGAGATTGGCGAATATGTTGAAGTGACAGCCGAAGACATTGCCAACGTTATCAGCATGATGACCGGCGTACCGGCCCAACGTATGGCAGAGGGTGAAAGCAAACGTCTGAAAGATCTGGAGCACAACCTGAAGCACAAGGTGATTGCTCAGGATAATGCTATCAACAAGATGGTAAAGACCATTCTGAGGAACCGTGTAGGTTTGCGCGACCCTAACCATCCTATTGGCGTATTCATGTTCCTGGGTCCTACAGGTGTAGGTAAGACCTATCTTGCCCAGAAACTTGCCGAGGAAATGTTTGGTTCGAAAGATTCACTCATCAGAATAGACATGAGCGAATTCTCCGAGAGTTTCAACACCTCACGTCTGGTAGGTGCACCTCCAGGATACGTAGGCTATAACGAAGGTGGACAGCTGACCGAAAAGGTACGCCGCAAACCATACAGCATCGTATTGCTCGACGAAATAGAGAAAGCCAACAGCAAGGTATTCAACCTGCTCTTACAGGTACTCGACGAAGGCAGACTTACCGATGGCAATGGCCGACTCATCGATTTCCGCAACACTATCATCATCATGACCTCTAATGCAGGAACCCGCCAGCTGAAAGATTTCGGCAGAGGCGTCGGCTTTACTTCTGCAGGTATAAAAGGCGGATTGGCGATGGATGAGAAAGACAAGGAGTATGCCCGCAGCATCATCCAGAAGAGTCTGAGCAAGCAGTTTGCTCCAGAGTTTCTGAACCGTCTCGATGACATCATCACCTTCGACCAGTTGGATCTAAATGCCATCAAGCACATCATCGACCTTGACCTGGAAGGACTGGTCAAGAGAATAGAAGACTTGGGATTCCATTTCCAGATTACCGAAAAGGCAAAGGAGATGGTAGCTAAGAAGGGATACGATGTGCAGTTTGGTGCCCGCCCACTCCGCCGCGCCATCCAGACCTACATCGAAGATTCCGTTTGCGAGATGTTACTCGATGGCACAATGAAGCCAGGCGACACCATCTCGGTAGGCAAGAATTCGAAAAAAGAAGAATTGACATTCAAGAAACTATAATCTGAAGAGGGACTATCCACTGGCGATAATCCCTCTTTTATTATGAACCCGGTATAGCAACCAACGAACTTTAGTTAATAAGAGTTAACCACAAGAAAAGTTTAGGCAATAATTTCTTATTTCAAAAAATATTCATTACCTTTGCATCTGCTTTAGGGCAAAAAGCCATGATGGCTCAGTTGGTAGAGCAACGCATTCGTAATGCGTGGGTCGCGGGTTCGAGTCCCGCTCGTGGCTCTTTCTTGTGAAAGGAGTTAGTATTTTCCTTCGCGAGATTAGCACATCGGTAGTGCACGGGCTTCCCAAGCCTGTGAGGCGGGTTCGACTCCCGTATCTCGCTCAGAACATCAGTAACCCAGGGTTGAACCCTGGGTTTCTTGTTTTTATTAACATCTTTTCAGCCTTCTATAGCAACAAAATCACTTTTTTCGAGTTATTACATAAATATAACTAAGATAATAGAACAATAATGAAGAAACATATCATACTTGTACTGGCGCTCGTCCTGTCTTCAGGGCCTCTTTTCGCACAGAGTTCACACATGACCGATGATCAGGTCATGAGCTTTGTGGTGAAAGAACATGAGCGTGGCACAGCCAATTCTCAGATTGTTACCAAACTGATGCAGAAGGGCGTAGACATCTCCCAGATTCGACGTGTACGCAATAAGTATCAGAAGATGTCGCAGCAGAACGAGCTCTACAGCACAACCGCTGCAGGAAATGCAGGCAACAAGAGAATGCGGACCAACAATGGTAAGCATAGAGAAGATTACCAGAACAAGGACAAAGAGAAGCAGGCTTCAACCTATAGCAACTATCGCATCCAGAGCAAGCAGAACGACAGCTACTACTCATCTTATGATGAAACCAACCCAGATTATGACGATTTCAGCAAGGAAATGAACGCCCTGATACCCGATACAGCTACCATGGTAAAACAGCTGCAGGCTGAGCTCAACCAGAAGCGCAGTAAGGTTTTCGGCCGTGACATCTTCAACAACAAAGACCTCAGTTTCGAGCCAAATATGAACATCGCTACCCCACAGAACTATCGTCTGGGGCCTGGCGATGCCGTCATCATAGATATCTATGGCGCCTCTCAGAAAACCATCGAGAGCACCGTTTCGCCAGATGGTGAAGTAACCATCGAGGGTTATGGACCGGTCAGCGTTTCAGGCTTAACCGTAGCTCAGGCTAATGCCCGCCTGCGCAATACCGTGGGCAGCAGATACCGTTCAAGCCGCATCAAGCTTACCGTAGGACAGACCAAGACCATCATGGTAAACGTAATGGGCGAGGTTAAGATTCCGGGCACCTATACCCTCTCAGCCTTCGCTACCGTATTCCATGCACTCTACATGGCAGGCGGAACCAACGATCTGGGTACATTGCGAAACATCAAGGTATACAGACACAACAAACTGGTAACGGTTGTTGATATCTACGACTATATTCTGAACGGCAAACTGACGGGTAATGTCCGCCTTGCCGACAACGATGTCATCGTAGTAGGTCCATACGATTGTCTCGTAACCATCGCCGGAAAGGTAAAGCGCCCGATGATTTACGAAATGAAGAAGAACGAGAGCGTCAATTCCCTTCTGAAGTATTCCGGTGGTTTTACAGGCGATGCTTACAAGAAATCAGTAAGACTGAACCGCAAGACCGGCAGAGAACGAGCCGTATATAATATAGAAGAGTTCGACTTCTCCAGTTTCCGTATCGAT
>ENA-UPXB01002413-UPXB01002413.1-human-gut-metagenome-genome-assembly--contig:-NODE-2413-length-10356-cov-3.651912_pt1 | contig 10356 bp, 5 predicted proteins | sample MGYA00250055_ERZ773386 | MGnify/ENA primary metagenome ERZ773386 (study PRJEB29103, sample SAMN06111974) | human gut metagenome | biome: human gut; feature: ankylosing spondylitis patient; material... | reverse complement strand
TTAAGCTTTGATTAGTGCCATGCTCGGCACACATAAAAAAGCGGCACACTATTTTAGTGTACCTGCTCTTTCTAACTTTCCAAGTCTCTCTGCCTGCTCCAGAAGTTCCCCAATCCTGCGGTTATACGTTCCGATCTGCACCCCGGCATCGATCACTCTTCCACATCGTTCTATCATTTTCTCTGCACTTGCAAAGGTTTCATCCGAAATTTCCTCAAAAGCTTTTTCTGTGATCACTTCAACTGCAAGCTGCCTTGCCAGCTCGCAGTCAATATCATTTTCATACAAAATGCCGGCTGCAAAAGGAATCCTCTCTTTTCTCAGTTTCCTGTATACCGGGATTCCGCTGCCGCCTGAAGAAATGACCAGCACTTCCGGCTCTCCCTTTATTCCCGGCAGTTCAATACTTCCAAACCTGGGATCAAAGGACCCGTTCGTTATCCCATATAAGTCACGGATGATCTCTTCCTGAAATACCTCTTCCGGCTTTCCGAAATGGGAGATATTTTCTCCTTGCACGCATACGATCTTGTCTGATACTTTCTGTGCAAGGTCGATTTCATGCAAAGACATGATCACCGTCATTTTTTTCTCTCTTGCCATTTTTTCCAGGATTGCCAGAAGCTCCAGCTTATGCTTCACATCCAAAAAGGAAGTCGGCTCATCCAGGATCAGGATTTCCGGCTCCTGACAGATTGCCCTCGCCAGTAAAACTCTCTGCCGCTGTCCATCGCTGATCGCATTGAAATCCTGGTTGCCCAGTTCCTGTGCATGGACTGCCTCCATTGCTTCTTCTACCAGTTCTTCATCCCGCTTTGTCAGGATTCCAAGTCTGCCGGTATACGGATACCGCCCGGTTGCCACAATATCATGACAGTTCATCAGTTCTGTCTTGATCCGCTCGGTAAGAACCACAGCCATTTTGGAAGATAACTCTTTATACGACAGTTCCATCAGGGATGTATCATCAAAAAATACCGTTCCACCGATCAGCTTCAACTGTCTTGTAATACTTTTTAAAATCGTAGATTTTCCAGAGCCGTTTGGCCCGATCAGCGTCACAATCTCGCCTTTGTCTATCCCAATATTGATATCCCGGATCAACGGATTTCCATGATACCCGACTGCCAGGTCTTTTAACTGAAAATAAAAATCCGCCATACACTACCTTCCCTTCTCCCGTTTCACCATCATATAAATGACGATCGGTGCACCTAAAATGGATGTTACCGTACTGATATTCAGTTCCACCGGTGCAAGTGCCATTCTTGCGATCAGGTCACAGATCATACAGAAAACCGCCCCCGCAAAGAATGTTCCCGGAATAATCACGATCGGCTTTGATGTTCCGAACGCTTTTCTCGTAAGAAATGGAACTGCAATTCCCACAAAAGAAATGGGGCCGGCAAATGCAGTCACACACGCAGAAAGAATACTTGACAGTAATATAATAACAACTCGGAATACTTTAATATTCACTCCCATACTCTGTGCATATGCTTCACCAAGCTGGTAGGCACTGACCGGTTTCGACAACAGGAACGTGCATACAAATGCGATCCCGACTACCACTGCCGCCACCTGCACATTGCTCCAGCTCATTCCTGAAAAACTTCCCTGCGACCAGCCATGCAGATTGACAATGTCTGAATCATCTGCAAATGTGACAACAAAATCTGTGATAGCAGAACAGATATAACCGATCATGATTCCCCCGACCAGCAGTGCCGCCATATGATGTACTTTTTTTGACATCAGAAGAATGAACCCCGTCGAGATCAGCGATCCGATAAACGCTGCCACGATCAGTGTATATGATGAAAAATGACCAATATATTTTAAAAAAATGATCATCGTCAGTGCTACGACCATTTTTGCCCCGGAAGAAATTCCAAGGACAAACGGTCCTGCAATGGGATTGGCAAAAAATGTCTGCAAAAGGAAACCGGACAAAGATAAGGCTCCTCCCAGCATCGCTGCCATCAGGATTCTCGGAAGGCGGATTCTCCAGATAATACTGTATTCCGTTGCCGCCCCGTCACGCAGAAAAAGAATCCTGAGGATCTTAGGAACGGAAATATGCACATTTCCTGTATTGATATTGAGTACCACTGTCACTGCAAATGCAATCACAAGCCCTGAAAATACAGCTATGTATCTGGCTCTCCGTCTGAGATTTTCTCCGTGAAAACTTGTATCTTTCATAGTTTCTCCATTATTTCATCTTCTCAAGGAAGGTCATTTCTTTCGGATCCCCATCCGTCAGCATCAGATGCATATCCATGATCAGTTCTCCAACCGTATCTGTTGCCTGATACAGGTTCTTTCCTGTATACCATACATTTCCTTCTTTTACTGCTTTAAATTCGGAAAACAAATTGCTCTTCGCTTCCAGGTCGCTGATACTCTTCACCTGCCCGTCGATTGTTCCGTTATAGATCAGATAATCTGCATCCACTGCTGTTGCATAAAATTCTTCCATAGTCAGTTTGACTGACGGAGCATTGCTGTCCACATTTTTCAGGTTCTTGAATGCATAACGTCCGCCTGCAATCTCAATCATGGAAGGGATATAATCTTCTGATTTTCTTACTACGATAGAACCGTCTGTATTCACATAAAAATATGCCACCGTCTTTTCTGTATTTTCAAAGCCTTTCAGCTTTTCGATCACCTGGGCCTGCTTTTCAAAAAAGCTGTCGGCTGCATCTTCTTTATTCAGCATTGCACCGTACAGTTTGATCCACTCGGTTCTGCCCAATGGGTGAGATTCATAACTGGAATAGTCCACAAAGACCGGTATATCCAGATCTTCGATCATCTCCTGTACTTTCGGAGTATGAAGGATCATGGTTGATTCTACGGCAAGATCACACTCTCCGTTCACCAGAGTCTCATAATCCGGCTCACTGTATTTTCCTGCGTAGATCATGTCACCGGACTCCATCGCTTTCTTTGCATCTTCTACATACCAGCCGGATGCATTAAGACCGGAAAATTTCACCTGGTCAATGGCATCCACTGCATCCAACAGCGACATGATTGCTGTTGCTGCCATATAGATATGATCCAACGGCTGCTGCAGGACTACAATATCCTCCGACAATCCTTCCGGAGCTTCTTTCCCTTCCGGCACAACAAGGTACTGTCTGTCTTCATGTACATCCAACAGCTTGTATCCGTCTTTATAATCATATACGTCAAATTCTGTCGCATAGGTCAGATCCATTGTCGACTCATAGGTAAGGCCGTCAATCTCCGGCCCTTTTTTATCACTTTTTGACTGATCTTCTTTTTTATTTTTTGTCTCTTCTGTCTGCTGTGTACTGTCTGTTCTTTTTTTACCAGCCCCCGGCTGACCGCAGCCCCCCAGTGAGAGGACCGCTGCCAACAGCAATGCAGTTATTCTACAAAGCTTCTTTTTCATTTACTGATTCTCCTGTACTCCTGCTTCATCTACTGCCTTTTCAAACATCTTGTCCATTTTCTCTTCACATCCGAAAAGTACTCCATATACCTTGATCCACTCGTACTGTGCAAGTTCCGTCTTTTCATCTGCACTCCGGTCAATGATCACCGGAATACCAAGCAATGCAAATTTTTCGGTGATTTCTTCCAATCTTTCTGTCTGTTCTTCTACGGTCAGTTCATCAGAATCACCGGTTGACTGCTCTTTTGTCTTCTTATCCTCTGTCTTTGCACTGTCCTTTTTCGTGCTGTCTGTCTTTGCATCGTCATTTTTTTCTGCATCTTCTGCATCTCTCGGCAGAAGTTCTCCCGGAAGCAATGCAAGAGATACTTCTTTCTTCACAAGTGCTTTTAATTCCGGTTTTTCAAAGCTTCCCCCGTAAATAACTTCAGCATCCGCTTCATCTTCATCCTCATTTACCTGCATTTTTTCTGCAATCTCAGGAACAGTACAAGCTTTCTGCTCCATTCCTACTGCTGCCACAGAGTCAAGGAGATCCAGTTCTTTCATCTGTTCAAGGATCTCATCTGATGCCACATAGGTTTTATCTGCCGGCATTTTCACAATGATCATATCCTGATCCAGACCGACCGGTACTTCTACGTCTTCCGGCACAAGCAGATATTTTACAACATTGCCTTTATACAGTTCTGCTGCCAGTTCTTCTTCACTGACTCCATTCTGATCCGACGTGGAATCTCCGCTTTCCTCTTCCGCAGCGTCACTCTTACTGCTCTTATTTTCTGTGCTGTCTTTCTTATCGGACTTGGAAACCTCTTTCTCTGTATCCTCAGAAGTTTCTTTGGATGTCTTTTCAGGATCTCTTGCCGTATCTTTTGTCATGTCTACTTCCAACAGAACGATTCCCTGATCGTAATGGTAGATCTTGAAATATTCTGCATATTCCAGTTCTGTTTCTGACTGATATTCAAGTCCCATGATCTCCGGTGCTTTTTCGTCCAGTGTCTTATTACTGTTCTCCCCGACAGTTGTGCCATTTCCTGCTGCGGCAAGATAGACGAAAATACTGTACTCGATCTCATGTGCCACAGACATCTTATCTGTCATTCCAAGGATCTTATTATTTTTATTCAATGCGATCGGGATAACTACGGTCGCTGTTCCTCCGCTCTTTGTCGTATAATATGTATTTCCGTTGGCTTTTACATACTGGTAATGGTCACTGCTGAATACCAGTGTTGCATAAGCCTGTCCATTTTTGATTGTTACTTTATTACAGGTAATCCTTACTTTTCCTGTACCGCCGGACCAGGTAAAGCGATCCGGTGTATATACTCCGTCTTTTAAGGCCGTTGTGCTGTCTACGCGTCCTGTAGAACCACTGGTATCTGCCTCATATTTTGACTCATGATCAGCCTTGCCGTCATTCTTTCCATTAGAACCATTGGATGGTTTCGTTGACGGTGTCGTTGGTTTTGTCGGGTTGGACGGTTTTGAATCATTTCCCTGATCATCTTTTCCGATATCACCGGTCTTTACAAGCGTATCAGATTTAAATGTCAGCATTCTGTCATACCAGATCTTATTTTTGATCGAATAAGCTGCAACTGCAATTTTCTTATCTAATGACTCCACCGGAATTTCATAAGTATACTTTTCTCCGTTCTCTGTCATCTTTGTCTGGAATGGAATCCAGCTTGATTTGTCTGCTGCCGCCGCCTGTTCTTTTGTTCCGACATACAGATAACCGTATCCCGTACCACTCAGCGTCAGAACCGCCTTCATCTTTCCATTTTTTACAGTCAGTTCGCATCCAATGACACGGAACATAGACGCACTGGAATCCACCTGGATACTGTAAATTCCATCTGCCGGAACTTTTGTGCCAGGTTCCGGATCTGGTGTCGGATCAGGATCCGGTGTCGGAAGTTCTCCTGTCTTTGGCAGGATTCCATTAATATAGAAAGTACTCTGCTTTTCTGCCCATTTATTTGATTTCTGAATGTGGACTACATAATTGATCTCTTTTCCAAGATCCTTTGTTGGAATCGTAAATGTAAATGTCTTATAACCACTGGCGATCTCGGACTTATCTTCCGCACTGATGGCACCGGCATCTTTCACACTATCCGCATCTGACACTGTTCCAAGATATAATTTATCATAAGCAGATGCCTGCGTAACCATAGTCACGGTTGCTGTATCCCCATTGATGGAAATACTGCTGCCCCGTTCAAAATTCAGGCTTGCATAGCTGCTGGTCGGATATGCTGAGCCGTACAGATCATAAACTCCATTTTCTGTTACATTTGCTTTTCCTTCCAGATTCGGCACATTGATATATAAATCTCTCGCCCAGGACATCCACGCAGAAGCCGTTCCCGGTGTAACTGCAATGTTCATTCCCTGCTTTTCTGCAGGAACTGTCAGTGTAAATGTCGTTGTATCATCCTCTGCACGATAAACTCCATTTACTGCAGATGTCTTATCTGCATCTGCCTGAACTCCCTGATACAGGCGGGTCCATTTCTGACCTTTCACATTCAAAGTCAGGATTACATTTTTTCCCTTTAATACCGCCTTTGAAGAAACAATATTGAAATCATTGTACGCTGCACCCGTTCCCCCGGCGATCACTTTTACTGCATCTGCCGCACTCGGAAGTTCTGTGATTCCCTCATCCGGGATATACATCCACAGATACTGGTTCGAGTACCAGCTTCCATCCGGCTTTCCAAGTGTTACTGGGATTGTCGTTCCCTTTGCAGAAGCCGGCAGATGGAATGTGAAGCTCCATTCTCCATTTGCTTCTGTGCCATTTGCTACAGATTCTTTCAGTTCATCATCTTTATAGCCAAAATAGATCTTGTCAAAGGAGACATTCTTTGTTGACAGAGTGATCTCCAGTTCCTCTCCATCCTGTACCACTTTTGATTCACTGGTCTTGAACATTGCAAAGTCAGCTCCGTTGGACTTTACTACTTTTACCTGATTCCCCGTAACAACCGGAGCCTCCGGCAGCTTCACTACTGCTTCGGAAGAAGTGACACTCGTTCCTGTCGCATCAGAAACGATACAACGATACTTTCCTGCTGTCTCCAGAGACATGGTAAATGTATATGTTGCAGTCTTTGCAGTAACTCCGGTACAGTCTGCCCACGTTGCACCATCGGCACTGAACTGCCACTGATAATTCAGATTGATTCCTTCTTCACCGGATGCCTCCACCGACAGTGCCACAGAACTTCCGCTGCCTGCCTCAGTCTCCTGCTTCGGCTGCGTTGTGATGTTGATCTCTGACGGTTTCACAAAATCGTCCATTGCAGGAAGCTTGAATGCCAGTGAACTTGAAGTGCTCCACTTCTGCGTTCTTCCATTTCTTGGTACAAAAGAGACTTCTCCGCCTGCTTTTTCAAGTGGCACGGTAAAGGTAAATTTTTCAAGATTTTTTTCTGTATCGACTTCACCTAAAATGATCGGTTCTTTTGTCTCATCATTTCTATTTCCGATATAGATTGCATCATAAGTAAAACTGCCACTGCTTGCCGGCTGTATCCAGACCGAAACCTGCAATGCCCCGCCTTTTACAACCACTTTAGATGCAGCGATCTTGATCATACTGTAAGCCTGTCCCGGCTTCTTTGCATCATCAGAACCATAAATTGCCGTAACTCCGTCATTTGCCTGATAATCTTCTTTTTCTCCTGATGTCTGCACATCCGGGATACTCATCCACAGCAGATTTTCAGACCATGTTCCTTTATCTGAACGTCCTACCGAAACCGGAATCCAACTGTTCTTTGCGGAAATCGGAACCTGGATCGTAAACTGGCAGGTACTTCCGGTATTCGTACCCTGAACATAATTGCTCTTATCCTCGTCTGTCGCTGCACCGAGATACAGACGGTCAAACACAGTCTTTGTACCGGTACTAAAGGAAATCTCGATCTTATCCCCTTTTACGGTACACGTTGCATCTGTGATCGGGAACATTCCATAAGAAGTTCCATCATTTTTCAGAACTTCAACCCCTGTGATCTCTTTCGTCGGTGTTACAAGTGTCTCTTTTGCAGTTGTCTCATCGGCCTGCTTTGCAGTTTCTTCCGAAGATTTCTCTTCTGCATCCTTTTTCTCCGCATCAGCTTTGTCAGACGGATCATCTGATTTTTCATTCATTTTTTCAGAATCTTTTCCTTCTCCCGTCTCATCAGAAGTATTCTGATCTTCTCCCGGATTTTCACCGGTACTGCCGGAATCCTGTGACGGTGTATTCTGATCCTGTGAACCTGTATTTTCTGAACCTGCATTCTCAGAACCATTTTCTTTTGATCCGTTTCCGGTATGATCTGCATCAGCGGACTGCGATCCATCGGATGTATTGGTTCCACCAGAGGTATCTGTTCCACCGGAAGTATCTGTTCCTTCCTGAATGCCTGCTCCGTCTGCCAAATTTTCTCCTGCATTCACCGCTCCTGCCGCCTGTGCGGTCTCCGCATTTTCTGCGTATGCTTTCGTATAAGACATCGGTGAAACTGCCATAGAAAACGCAAGCAACATGGCAAGATATTTAACCTTTTTGTTCTTCATTTTTCCTCCTGTCTTGAATAATACGGGAAATAAGCTGAACTTATCTAAAAGTAAGTAAGAAACGTCAGAAAGACAATGAAAATAAACCGGTTTCTTTGAGCTGTCTGAGTCAGAAAAGAATTTCTTTTAAGAAAAGCTCCCGGATCCATTACTTTTCGGTACAATCAATTACTCGTGATCTGGAATGTACATTCCCCGCACCAGCGACCGGCAGGTTTCCTGACTTACAAATCTTATGCCCGAACGCCTTCCCGGTCTCCCAGTGGCTGCGTCTTCACGCCTGCCGGTCACATTTGCTTACAGTGACGAGTTCGTGCAGGAATTGCACCTGCTTCCCTTTTACCTGTTGCTATATCTTCCTATATAGAACAGCACCGAACGCTTTATTTACTTTGTTCTTCGCTACTATAGCATGATGCCATAGGAAAGTCAACGTTACGCCTTGACCGCCCAACGCATCTTCGTCGATCTTGCACGCCCATTCTTTGCACATTCCTGTGCGGACGGGCGGATCACATCCTTCGCATAATCAGAATAGATGCCTGCTTTATAACCTGCTTTTAATGCTTTCTTTACCAGCTTGTCCTCACCGGAATGAAACGTCAGGATTGCAACTCTTCCGCCCGGACGCAGTGCATCCGGCAATTTCTCCATAAACTCATACAAAACTTCAAACTCATTATTCACATCGATTCGCAGAGCCTGAAATGTTCTCTGACAGGTTTTCTTTACGATATCCTTTTTCTCTTTATTGTCTGGAAGAAAAGAAAGTGTCTTCTCGATCACGTTCCTGAGCTTTGTCGTTGTATCAATCCGGTTTCCTCTGCGAATCTCATCCGTGATCGCTTTTGCCAGTTCTTCACAATATGGTTCATCAGAATTTTCATATAACATTCCCGCAAGTTCTTCTCTTGAGATGGTATCCAGACGCTCTGCTGCACTGATTCCCTTTTCCTGATTCAGCCGCAAATCCAGAGGCCCATCGGCTTTAAATGAAAATCCTCTTTTGGGATTGTCGATCTGCATGGACGATACGCCAAGATCTGCCAAAATAAAATCGAATCCTCCCACTTTCTCTGCAATTTCATCAATCGTGCAGAAATTCTGAAGGCAGACCGTCAGGATTTTCTCTCCGAATCCCTGCTCTTCCAGTCGTTTCTTCGTCTTTGCCGATTCCTCCGGGTCTACATCTGTAGCATAGATATGCCCCTGTCCTTTCAGACATTCCAGCATGGCTTTTGTATGCCCGCCATATCCTAATGTTGCATCAAATCCGGTCTGTCCCGGCTGAATATCCAGGAAATCCAGTATTTCCTTTACCATAATTGAAATATGCATCCCGGCAGGAGTATTTCCCTTACGTATCACATGCTCCACGGTCTCCTGATATTTTTCCGGCTGAAGCTCTTTGTATTTTTCCTCGAATTTCTTCGGATATTTTCCTTTATACCGCACACGCCTTTTGTGCGGTGTCTGCTGCTCCTGACTCATATTCTTTTATTTCCTTTCCTAAAATACACTCTGACTGAATTTTTCATTTTTATATATGATGTCGGGGGCAAAAGCCCCCGACTTTGATGCCCACGGATTGCTCCGTGCTACTCACTCTCACAATCCTATCAAATATTTTGGCACATTCCAATGTCATCCGATGTGGAACTATGCTGCTTTCAGTCTTACCATTTCGTACACAGTCAACCATTTCTTTGATTTCATACACAAACCCATTTTCCGTCACCTGATCGGAATATTGCTCTATCAGCTTTCCCTGCCCATCGTACAAAACGATCTGATCTGCATAATGCGGATGTCGGATCATTATTTTTCCTTCTGATCCTGTCAGTTCCAGTCTTTCATCTACATTTGCCAGATACGTGGCAGTCATAAACGAAAGATGCTCCTCATACCGAAGTATAACATGTTCCGTCACATCCACCTGATCTTCATTGTAGATTACCTGAATCTGTTCTTCCTTCCAGTCTTCACCACAAAAATACATCGTCAGTGCCAACGCATAAATTAACAGATCCAATGCCGCCCCTCCACCGGCTTCTTTGTTAAAATAGCGATTTTCTTTATTCTTCGGAGCTGTAAATCCGATTTCAACATTACTGACTGCAAGTTTACCGATACGCCCTTCCCGCAACCATTCTCTGGCTTTTCTATTTGCAGGAAGAAAAAGACTCCATACTCCCTCCATAACAAAAATTTTCTTTTCTTCTGCCAGCTTGAAAATTCTTTCTGCCTCCTCCGAACTTCCTGTCAACAAAAACAAGGAGCATCGTGGTATCATGCCTATCGGTGATGGTGAGGTGCTGAGTATCGGTGCACAGACCAAT
>ENA-UPXB01002403-UPXB01002403.1-human-gut-metagenome-genome-assembly--contig:-NODE-2403-length-10406-cov-3.346887_pt1 | contig 10406 bp, 5 predicted proteins | sample MGYA00250055_ERZ773386 | MGnify/ENA primary metagenome ERZ773386 (study PRJEB29103, sample SAMN06111974) | human gut metagenome | biome: human gut; feature: ankylosing spondylitis patient; material... | reverse complement strand
ACCGCAACGGCGGTCTGCACCAATTACTGAACTTGATAAAGGACGAAGGCATGCTGGAAAACTGCAACTTCACCTTCAGCAAGGAGTATCATGCCAAATGCTTCAGAAAGATGGCACCCGAGGTAAGAACCCTGCAAGCCTACATCAAAAGTGAAAAGGACATAGAGCATGTCGTAAAGGAACTGCATCCCGACATCGCTGTCGTCTGGATTGACTCCCTTACCCCGCAATTCGTAAAGAAATGCCGTGAGCACAACCTGCAGGTACTGGCACTCGTCCTGGGGCTGGACGACAAGACGGAAGAGAACCAGAAGGCAGTCGACCTGGGGGTAGACATCATAGCGACGGACCACCCGGAAAAGTTCATCATGAAATACGGGAAACCGTCCATATAAGGCAAGAGACCTGCCGCGCTCAAGTCAGCAAGTGATAGACACCACCCACCATTGCCTTGACCACTCCCTTCATCTCCAATTCAAAAAGCAAGGCACTCATCCGGTTGACGGGTATGTCCGCTTCCACCACCATCGCATTGATATGGAGGTCTCCCTGCCGCATAAGAATACGCACAACGAGCTCCTCCTCTTCCGTCAGTTCCGGGAAGAGATTACGCTGGATACCTTCTGTCCGGGCAGGCTGCTCCGCTACGGCCCAGCCCATAATCTGCACAAACTCTTCCGCACTCTGGATAAGGGCGGCCTTGTTGTCGCGTATCAACCGGTTGCAACCGATGGAAGATTCGTCCGTAACACGTCCCGGAACGGCAAAACAGTCACGATGGTATCCCTCCGCCAACTCTGCAGTGATAAGGGAACCTCCCTTTGCGGCAGACTCCACCACAATGGTAGCATCACTCATACCCGCCACAATACGGTTACGGCTAACAAAGTTATGCTTGTCCGGATTCGTCCCGGTAAGGAATTCGGTCAGCAGTCCACCTTGTGCCAGCATGTCGATGGCTGTTTTCCGGTGGACATACGGATAAATGCGGTCCAGTCCGTGAGCAAGGACAGCAATGGTAGGGAGATGATTTGCCAAAGCGACCCGATGGGCATGGATATCTATCCCGTAGGCCAGTCCGCTTACTACCAGCACATCGGGACAAAGAACGGCCAAATCGCGCAGGAAGTCGGCACAGAATTGCTTGCCGTAATCGGTGGCACGGCGTGTACCTACCATATCGACGACATGCAGGCGGTTGAAATCGGTGTTTCCTTTAAAGAAAAGTACAATCGGCGCATCTTCACATTCACGCAGGCGGGAAGGGTAAGCCTCATCCTTCAACGTCAGGCAGGAAAGACGATTCTTCTCTACAAACTCCATCTCCTGCTCGGCACGCAGAAAGGCAGCGGGACAATCAAGGGCCGTCACTACCCCCGGATTCACACCGGGCATGATTTCGGGGAGCTCCTTCCGCCGACTGAATACTTCGGCAGCACTGCCCGTACCCTCTATTAAACGCTTTGCCCCGATATGTCCTATACCGGGGCAAAGTGTGAGAGCTATACTGCAAATCCGTTCGTCACTGTTCATTCCACCAAAGATTACACGGACTTACCCGGGTTGAGATAAGGGGCAAAAAGGCGGTCGAACAGTTCGCTGTCGCTCAACCGGCCATTGACTACACACACGGTCTCGACCACGCCCTTGAGGCAGACCTTACCGTCGGAAGCACGGAAGATGTCTTGATAGAAGACGTACTTGATGCCTTCCTTCTTCATATAAAGCTTGGAGACAAACTCGTCACCACTCCTCAGGGGAGTCTTGAAAGCCATATTGATACGTGCCACTACCGGGTCTACCCCCTGCTCGTGCAGTCCGGCAAAGCTGACGCCGGCACTCAACAGAAACTCATGGCGCGTATGCTCCAGATAATGCTGATAATTGGCATTATTGACGATGCCTTGCAGGTCGCATTCATAGTCGCGCACCTTCATGGGAAGTTCATAGATATAATTCATATTTACTATTGGACTATTTACTATTTGATACTTAGCCACGTTGTTTCTCCACATCCAAGCCTTTGAACTTCTTCAGTTCTTCTACGGTAACCAGCTTGTAGAGTTTGTCACTGGGACGTATTTTCACCGATTTCATCGAGAAATGCTGGCCTTTCTTTACAGTCTGCACAGGTTTCAAATCGACGCGTGCCTCGTCCAAAGTGACGAATTCGGCACCCGTTGTGGGACCCGTAATCAGCAACTTGTCGCCTACGCTCACTTCGGCTGCTTCTACCAGGAACTCTGCCACACCGATGTTTGAGAAGTAGCGGATGCCCTTACCCACATAGATTTTACGTTCCGTAGCGGCAGAACCGTAGTTCTTGGTCCATTCGCCCAAGCGTTGTCCCAAGTAGTAGCCGTCCCAGAAACCACGATTGAAGACCGTCTTCAAACGTTCGTCCCACCGGGCAATCTTCTCATCGGTGAATGTATCGTCCAGATAGGAACGGATGGCTTCTTTGTAACACTCCACTACCGTGCGCACGTACTCGGGTCCGCGGGCACGTCCTTCTATTTTGAAAACACGAACACCTGCATCCAGCATCTTGTTCATGAAGTGGATAGTTTTTAAGTCTTTGGGGGACATGATGTATTGGTTGTCCACCTCCAATTCCACATCCGTCTCCTTGTCGCGCACCGTATAACTACGGCGGCATACCTGCATGCAAGCACCACGGTTGGCAGAGTGGTTCATCTCATGCAATGAGAGATAACACTTTCCGCTGACTGCCATGCAAAGCGCACCGTGGCAGAACATCTCTATACGTATCTGCTCTCCGCTGGGTCCACAGATATTCTCCTCACGGATATGGCGGTAGATTTCTGCCACTTGCTCCAGATTCAACTCACGCGCCAGCACCACCACATCGGCAAACTGCGCATAGAAGCGCAGGGCTTCCACGTTGCTGATGTTGAGCTGTGTGCTGAGGTGTACCTCCTGCCCTATCTGCCGGGCATAACTCATCACTGCCACATCAGCGGCAATGACTGCCGAGATGCCTGCCGCCTTTGCCGCATCTACAATGGTACGCATCAGCGGAATGTCATGGTCGTATATAATGGTATTGACGGTGAGGTAGCTCTTCATGCCATGTTCGTCGCACGTCCGGGCTATTTCCCGCAAATCGTCGATAGTGAAGGTATTTGCCGAACGGGCACGCATGTTCAGGTTCTCGATACCGAAATAGATGGAGTCGGCACCTGCTTGTATGGCTGCTGCGAGAGATTCGCGCGAGCCTACCGGTGCCATGATTTCGAAGTCACTGATTGAGTGTTTCATCATTTCTTTTTGAATTAGAGTATGCAAAGGTAGGCTTTTTTCTGTACTTTTGCGGACAAATCCGCTTAGATTATGAAGATTAAAGATATAGACCTGGGCCCACGCCCCGTATTCCTCGCCCCGATGGAGGACGTCACCGACCCTGCTTTCCGCCTGATGTGCAAGCACTTCGGAGCAGACATGGTATATACCGAGTTCGTTTCTGCCGATGCCTTGATACGCTCCGTAGGCAAGACCCAGCAGAAACTGAACATCAGCGATGAAGAGCGGCCCGTAGCCATACAGATATACGGACGGGACACCGCCACCATGGTAGAAGCCGCCCGCATTGTGGAGCAGGCACATCCGGACACGCTGGACATCAACTTCGGCTGCCCCGTGAAGCGCGTTGCCGGCAAGGGTGCCGGTGCCGGTATGCTACAGAACATTCCGCTGATGCTGGAAATCACTCGTGCCGTGGTAGATGCCGTGAAGATTCCCGTCACCGTGAAGACCCGCCTGGGCTGGGATGCCAACAGTAAAATCATCGTAGACCTTGCCGAGCAGTTGCAGGACTGCGGCATTGCCGCCCTCACCATCCACGGCCGTACCCGCGCCCAGATGTATACCGGCGAGGCGGACTGGACACTTATCGGCGAGGTGAAAAAGAACCCACGCATGCACATTCCCATCATCGGCAACGGTGATATCACCACTCCCCAACGGGCCAAAGAATGCTTCGATCTCTACGGTGTGGACGCCATCATGATAGGCCGTGCCAGCTTCGGTCGCCCGTGGTTCTTTAAGGAAGTGAAGCATTATTTGGAGACGGGCGAAGAACTCCCTCCGCTGAGTTCCGAATGGCGGCTGAACGTACTCCGCCAGGAAGTGGAAGACAGCGTCAACCTGCTGGATGAACGACGGGGCATACTGCACGTGCGCCGCCACCTGGCAGCAAGCCCGCTCTTCAAAGGGATTCCCAATTTCCGCGACACCCGGATAGCCATGCTGCGGGCAGAGACGAAGGAGGAACTGTACCGCATCTTCGAAGAGATAGAACCGTTGCTGCCATAGGAGAAAACCGCATACGATTTTTACCATCGAGTCCGACATTTGAGCAATCATCCTCACGCCCCTTCTTGAATAGCTTCTGAGAGGGGGGCTATTCAGACGCAGATGACACGCTTTGTTGCCATCCGCATAACTCACTGTCTGTCAGCAAGAAATTTTGCCAACCACTTGCCTTGCCCTTGGCAAACTTTTGCCATGCCTATGGCAAAGTTTTGCCAACGCGGTGGCAAAGTCTTGCCAATGGGAAGGCAAAACCTTGTCATAGGCGTGGCAAGAAAAGCGGAAAAAGGTGCCTTTGATGGATTTCTTTGATAAAATGAGACGATAATACCTTGATATTTCACAAAAATACTATTTATTGGCTCGAAAGTTCTATTCTTTTTTTCTGAATCGGCTTATCTTTGCTTTCGTAGAAACCAATAAAAAGTTATAATACTATGAGAAGATTTTTCCTCATATCGTCATTCTTGACGTTGTTTGCAATCGGAAGCTCGGCGCAATGGAAGCCGGCAGGTGATAAAATCAAAACGGACTGGGCATCCCAGATCAATCCCGCGAATGTGTTGCCCGAATATCCTCGTCCCATCATGGAACGGAGTGACTGGAAGAACTTGAACGGACTGTGGAATTATGCCGTTATAAATAAAGGTGAGCATCTTCCGGCAGAGTTCGAAGGGCAGATACTTGTTCCTTTTGCCATCGAATCCTCCTTGTCCGGAGTTGGAAAAAGAATCAATGAAAACCAGGAACTGGTCTACCAGCGCAGTTTTGATATTCCTTCTGCTTGGAAGGGAAAACAAGTGCTGTTGCACTTTGGTGCTGTCGACTGGAAAACGGATGTATGGGTGAATGATGTGAAAGTAGGCAGCCATACGGGTGGATTTACTCCGTTCTCCTTCGATATTACTGCCGCCCTTTCTGGCAAAGGCAATAATCAGTTGGTCGTAAAAGTTTGGGACCCAACGGATAAAGGACCTCAACCCCGTGGAAAGCAGGTCAGCAATCCGGAAGGTATCTGGTACACTCCCGTAAGCGGTATCTGGCAGACGGTATGGATGGAGCCGGTTGCCGGAAAACATATCGAGAACCTCCGTATCACTCCCGATATTGACCGTAATCTGTTGACAGTGAAGGCTGAATTGAATAGTGCATGTCCTTCCGACTTTGTGGAATTGAATGTGTATGACGGCAATCAACTGGTAGCCACCGGCAAAAGTATCAATGCAGAGCCGGTGGAGGTGTCCATGCCCCGGGATGCCAAGTTGTGGAGTCCGGATTCCCCCTTCCTCTATACGCTGAAAGTGACTCTGAAAAGCGGAGGCAAGGTAGTGGATGAGGTGGACAGCTATGCTGCCATGCGTAAGTACTCCACCCGTCGTGACGCGGATGGCATCGTACGCCTGGAACTAAATAACGAGGCTTTGTTCCAGTTTGGACCGCTGGACCAGGGTTGGTGGCCTGACGGACTGTATACAGCTCCCACAGACGAGGCTTTGCTGTATGATGTACAGAAGACGAAAGATTTCGGTTTCAATATGATTCGCAAGCATATCAAGGTGGAACCGGCACGTTGGTACACACACTGTGACCGTTTGGGTATCATCGTATGGCAGGATATGCCGAGCGGTGACCGTAATCCGGAATGGCAGAACCGCCGCTATTTCGACGGAACAGAACTGAAACGCTCCACCGAATCCGAAGCCTATTATCACAAGGAATGGAAGGAAATAATGGATTGTCTCTACTCTTATCCGTGTATCGGTACATGGGTACCGTTCAACGAAGCCTGGGGGCAGTTCAAGACGGTAGAGATAGCCGAATGGACGAAACAGTATGACCCGACCCGCCTGGTGAATCCGGCAAGTGGCGGTAACCATTATACTTGCGGTGACATGCTCGACCTCCACAACTATCCCCAACCGGAAATGTATTTGTATGATGCACAGCGCGCCACGGTTTTGGGTGAGTATGGCGGCATTGGCCTTGTCTTGAAAGATCATCTTTGGGAACCGAACCGCAACTGGGGATATGTTCAGTTCAACTCTTCCAAAGAAGTGACTGATGAGTACGTGAAATATGCCGATATGCTGTATCAGATGATAAAAAGAGGTTTCTCGGCAGCCGTCTATACACAGACCACGGATGTGGAGGTGGAAGTGAACGGTCTGATGACTTACGACCGCAAGGTGATAAAGCTGGATGAGAAACGCGTGAAAGAGATAAATACACGTATCTGCAATTCACTTAAGAAATAGGGGCATTTACAATTTACCATTTACAAAGTACAATTTAACTATGCAGATGACAGCGCAGCCAAATTGTACTTTGTAAATGGTAAATTGTACATTAAAAATGTTGTTATGAAACGATTGATTATAAAGCTTTTCCTTAGTCTGTGCCTATGGGCGGTATTGCCGGTCTGTGCGCAGGATGCTGTTCATTACTATTTCAGAACGATGGATATCCGGAACGGTCTTTCGCAGAACACCGTGTATCAGATTTTGCAGGATAGGAAAGGCTTTATGTGGTTCGGAACCAAGGACGGTCTGAACCGTTATGACGGATTGTCTTTCCGTATTTACAAGAAAGAGAACTCCGGTTTAGGCAAGAATTTCATAACTGCGCTCTACGAGGACTGCCGGGGAAATATCTGGATTGGTACCGATGGGGGAGTCTTTATTTACGACCCGGTACTGGATTCCTTTACCGCTTTCGATGAGGCCAGTGATAATGGCAGTGTTATCAGGGATTTTGTCACCATGATTGGAAGTGACGAGGACGATAATATCTGGATATCGGTAGAAAACCAGGGGTTGTTCTGCTATAAACCGGATGAAGGGAGGTTGCTGAACCATCTGCACGATTCGGGACTGCCCAATGTAACCCGCTTTTGGCTGAATGGGAATACGTGTTGGCTGGCCTTGTATGCGGATAATCTTTACTATACGAAAGCTGACTTTGAAACTCCTCTGCAGCCTTTCAAGGATGCGGAAGGAAATGAGATTTTCAAGAATGATATTATCAATTGGCAGGTCAGCGGACCCCATAATTGTGTGTATATCGCCTCGCTGAACGGGCTGACCGAGATAAACCAGACTACAGGCAAGACGCGGAAACTGCTGAACACCTATGTGAGGGCTTTGCAGTTCAAATCTGACGACGAGCTGTGGGTGGGCGCAGAGTCCGGCTTGTATATTTACAATCTGACGAATGACAAGATTACCCATTTGACCGTTCCCGACCAGGATGATTCGTATGCATTGTCGGACAATGCCATTTATTCGCTCTGCTGCGACAAGGAGAACGGCATGTGGATAGGGTCTTATTTCGGTGGAGTGAACTATTGCCCTTATCAGTGGACTTATTTCGAGAAGTTCTATCCGAGAGACAATCTCAGGCATTTCGGCCGTCGTGTACGGGAAATCTGTGAAAGTAATGATGGCACCTTGTGGATAGGTACCGAAGACAAAGGCTTGTTCAATTACAATCCGGAAAACGGAAAGATAGAGCCTTTTGAGCATCCGGCCATTTATCAGAATGTCCACGGCCTTTGCCTGGACGGGGATGATTTGTGGGTAGGTACGTTCTCCGGTGGTCTGAATCGGGTGAATCTTCGGACCAGACAGGTGAAACATTATGCCAAGGGTGAGAGTGAGAATTCCATGGTCGCCAATGACGCCTTTACCATTTGCAGGACCACTACGGGAGACGTGTGGATAGGCACCACGTCCGGTCTGTTGAAGTACAATCGCTCTACAGATGACTTTACCCGGATTCCTCAGCTGAAGAATATGTTTACTTATAACATTCTGGAGGACTTCAACGGAAATCTGTGGTTTGCTACTTTTTCTAATGGAGTGTTCTGCTACAATGTAAGAAGCCAGCAGTGGAGGAATTATCTGTCTAATGAGAATGATTCGACCTCTCTTCCCTACAATAAGGTAATCAGTATCTACGAAGACAGCAGGAAGCGTCTGTGGTTCATGACGCTGGGTGAGGGCTTTTGCCGCTACAATCCGGAAACGGACAATTTTACCCGTTATGACATGTCGAAAGGATTTCCGAGCAACACTATCTACAAGATGGTCGAGGATAAGCGGGGTAACTTATGGATTACTTCCAATTATGGTCTGGTCTGCTTCAATCCCGATACGGAGAGCAAACATGTCTATACCACGGCAAACGGGCTGCTGAGCAACCAATTTAATTTCCAGTCCGGTTACATTGACAAGAAGGGACGCATCTATTTGGGAAGTATCAACGGATTCATAGCCTTTGACCCGGAAACTTTTGTGGAGAACACTTTTCTCCCTCCCGTAGTGATTACAGATTTTTATCTGTTCAACAAACGGCTTTCGGTGGATAGTCCGGATTCTCCTTTGGAGAAGAGCATCACCTATGCGGATGAGATAGAGCTGGATGCCGACCAGAATTCTTTCTCTTTTCAGGTTGCAGCCTTGAGTTACCAGGCACCCGAAATGAATGGTCTTGAATGTAAGCTGGAAGGCTTTGACCGTGACTGGTATACGGTAGGACGGAATTCCATCATCAACTATTCAAACCTTCCTTATGGAAGCTATACATTGCGTATAAAAGGTTCCAACAGCGATGGCAAGTGGAACGCGACGGAACGTGTGCTCGACATCCATATCCGTCCTCCTTTCTATCTCTCCACTTGGGCGTATGCTGTTTATACGGTATTGGCGTTATGTTCACTGGCTGCTGTAATTATCTATTTCAGAAAACGGACCCGGCAGAAGCATCAGCAGGCTATGGACAAGTTTGAACGGGAAAAGGAACGGGAGTTGTATACTGCGAAGATAGACTTCTTCACGAATGTGGCGCATGAGATACGTACACCGCTTACACTGATAAAGAGTCCGCTCGAGAATGTATTGGCTTCCCGTTCTGTTTCGGATGACATCAGGGATGATTTGGAGACCATGGAACTGAACACCAACCGGCTGCTTGATTTGGTGAACCAGTTGCTGGACTTCCGGAAGACGGAGACGCAAGGCTTCCAATTGAATTTTGTGGAATGTGACGTGTCTGAGCTCTTACAAAAGACGTATAAGCGTTTCAAGCCTTTGGCACGTGAAAGGGGGCTGGCATTGAGTATAGAGACTCCCGAAAGCTTGTATGCTTCGGTTGATAGGGAAGGGCTTACCAAGATTATCAGCAATCTGCTGACCAATGCGATAAAGTATTCGGAGACCTATATACGCATCAGACTATATTCGGAAGGTGAAAGACTGCTGCTTTCTGTATGCAATGACGGCCTTGTCATTCCGGTAGAGATGCGCGAGGAGATTTTCAAGCCGTTCATCCAGTATAAAACCGGTACCTTGCGCTCTGTGCCCGGCACCGGTATCGGGCTTGCACTTGCCCGTTCATTGGCCGAACTCCATGAGGGTACGTTGTGCATGGAAGATTCGATGGAGAACAACTGTTTCCTGCTGTCACTTCCGCTGAAGCACGAGCAGACGGTGGCTATGGAGCATAAAGAACCGGTAACGGGCGGGGAATCCTCTGAGGAAAGTGGTGCAGGTACTGCCTTGGAACAGCACCGGTATACTCTTTTGGTGGTGGAAGACAGTCTGGAAATGCAGGCATTTGTTGTGAAACAGCTCTCTTCGGAATATCGTGTGCTGACTGCCGTGAATGGGGTGGAAGCTTTGAAGGTGTTGAAGGAACATACTGTAAATCTTGTCATTTCAGACATTATGATGCCCGAGATGAATGGATTGGAGCTGTGCGAGCATCTGAAGTCCGAGCTTGACTATAGCCATATACCGATTATCCTGCTTACGGCGAAGACGACCCTTCAAGCCAAAATAGAGGGAATGAAGCTGGGGGCTGACGTATATATAGAGAAACCTTTCTCCGTGGAATATCTGAAAGTTTGTGTGGCCAATCTGCTGAACAACCGTGAGAAGCTACGGGCTTCTTTTGTCAATTCTCCTTTTGTGCAGACGGGCAGTATGGCAATGACAAAGGCAGATGAATCTTTCCTTAAAACATTGAAGGAAGTGGTGGTTGCCAATATGCAGAATCCGGATTTCTGTCTGGATGAT
>ENA-UPXB01002399-UPXB01002399.1-human-gut-metagenome-genome-assembly--contig:-NODE-2399-length-10414-cov-23.851311_pt1 | contig 10414 bp, 7 predicted proteins | sample MGYA00250055_ERZ773386 | MGnify/ENA primary metagenome ERZ773386 (study PRJEB29103, sample SAMN06111974) | human gut metagenome | biome: human gut; feature: ankylosing spondylitis patient; material... | reverse complement strand
AGTACCAACCGTATTTATGGGTGGAGGCTCCACAATTTTAAAACGCCACGTGACCGCACAGGACGCGATTTGCCGCCTTGTTTTTATAGAGGACGTCCATGCCAACGCAACAGGGTATGAACGGATTGTAGAGCAGATGTGGGCGAGATGACACGCCCTGTGTATTCGTTCCGCCCGAACCTGAAAAATCCAGAACACCAGAGAGCATGGGAGAAATTTCAAAGTGTTCCAGAAGGGCAGAAAAGCCAGTATCTGGTTCAGGCAATTCTGGAAAAAGAGGATCGGAAATGGATGGAAGAAGTCATTCAAAAGACGATAAAAGAAAGTGTTCGGGAATTAGGAATATGTGGCACTACGGAACAATTGAAAACGAAACCATCATTGGAAGAAATACCAGATCAGATGATGGATTTTTTATCTCAAATGGAAAATTTGTAAAGGGGGTGAGGCCTATGATTGCACGATACATACATTGTTGGATCTGCTAGGGGTAAGGAATAAAATGCATCGTTATCTTTGGTGGGTATTGTGAATAGCTTTCCATGCGGCTTTGGAGTATGTTGTGTGTAGCGAAAGAGAAAGGAGAAAGGTTATGGCAGAGATGAAAAATATCTGCGGAAAGATCCCGATGGACTTACATGAGAAAGTAAGAGAAGAGATTGAACTCACAGAAAGCAGCACACAAAAATTTTTACAACAGGTCATTGAAGAACATTTCAACAGACTGGAAGGAAAAGGAGAAATAAGCATGGGAGCAGTAAGAACAGTAGCAGTACAGGTATCAGAGGAATTATTCCAGAGATTAAAAGTAGTCATCGGAAAGAAACACATGAAACAGAAAGACTTCTTAATTCAGATTATAGAAGAAGCACTGGAAAAGGCAGAGGCCGAATGGCAAAGCAAAGATCAGCCTGAAGAATCCGAACAGACAACCGGAGAATTGGGAACAGAAGAAACTCAACCGGAAGGAAGCACTGAGCCGGAAAGGGAAAGCGAACCAGAAGAGGAAAGCGAGCCAGAAGTAGAAAGCAAACCAGAAGGAGAGAGCGAACCGAAAGAGGAAAACAAACCAGAAGGGGAGAGCAAACCGAAAGAGGAAAACGAACCAGAAGGGGAAAGCGAAACGGAAGAGGAAACTGAACCAGAAGGAGAAATTGATCTGGAAGAAGAAACCAAAGCAGAAGAACCAACAGAATGGTAACCAATTGATACAGAATAACGAAGGGCGGTATGAGAAATCATGCCGCCTGTTTTTATCAGCAAAAAGGAGGTTGATAGCCGCAACCATTCAATTTTTTGATCTCTTTAGCGGAATCGGGGGATTTCGTGAAGGCTTAAGACGGGCAGGAAACTTTGTCTGTGTCGGACATTGCGAGGTGGATACTTATGCGGATAAGAACTACCGATTGCTGTTTGATACAGAAGGGGAGTGGTATTGTAATGACGCAAGAACAATTGAACCAGAACGAATGCCAGATTTTGATTTACTCTGTGCAGGATTTCCTTGCCAGGCATTCTCTATCGCCGGAAAGCGAGAAGGATTTGCAGATGCAAGAGGAACTCTCTTTTTTGAAATTGCCCGGATTCTTGAAGCTAAAAGACCCTCGTATTTTATCCTTGAAAATGTTCCCGGTTTGTTATCGCATGACAAAGGCCGGACGTTTTGCACCATCCTCAGTACGCTTTCTGAACTGGGGTACCATGTCGAATGGAAAGTGCTTAACAGCAAGGATTTCGGAGTCCCCCAAGCAAGAAAACGGGTGTATATTGTCGGATATCTTGATTTCCGATGTGCCGGAAAAGTATTACCTGAACCAGAAACAAATGGAGCAGCTCTTGTTCAAGTCCGGGCAGGAAGTCAGGGGAAAAGAGTTTATAGTCCAAGAGGATTAAGCTGCACCCTGACATCACAAGCCGGAGGAATGGGTGGAAAGACAGGATTATATGATGTGGGTGTTCCAATTAAAGAAAATACAAAGCTCGGCTACAAACTTGCAAGAGAGGGTGACAGCATCGATTTAGGCTATGCGAATCTCAACAGCAGGAGAGGAAGAGTTGGACATCAGATAGCACACACCCTGACCACAGGTATTCAACAGGGAACACTTCATTTTGTAGATTTGTCTCCGCCGCCACTGGTAACTGAAGAATGCAGAAGCCTTAATACCCGACAATGCGGAATCCATAAATACAAAGGAGAATGTTCCGGTGTATTAAGGGAAGAAGGGGCAAGAGCAGTCCTTACACCAGCCAAGGAAAATGTCCGTCAGAATGGCAGACGTATGAAAAATCCAGAAGAACCGATGTTCACAATTACTGCAACCGATCGTCATGGCATCTTGTATCACGGAAGAATAAGAAGATTAGTTCCAAGGGAGTGTCTGCGTCTGCAGGGGTATTATGATTGGCAAATAAATAAAATCATAGACAGCACTTCTGATGCACAGCTTTATAAACAGGCTGGAAACGGGGTAACTGTCAATGTCATCGAGGCAATTGGCAAACTATTACAAAAGGCAGACTCCGAACTCAACGAACAGGAAGTGTCTGAGAAAGGAATCCATTAGGCATGATCGGTATAAAAGACCAATACTTTGGCACAGAAATCGAAATGACAGGGATTACCAGACAACGAGCTGCAGAAGTTGTTGCTGAAATGTTTGGAACAGAAGCATATTATGACGGCACTACTTATGGAGTCTGGTCAGTGATAGATCTGGAAGGAAAAAAGTGGAAATTTATGTCTGATGGGAGCATTTATACACAACGGAAAGTATACGGTCGAATTGTAGACGCAGGTGGAGAATATTCAACAGAAATGGTATCACCGAAATTATCCTATGATGAAATGGGAAAGTTACAGGAAGTAGTACGATGTCTGCGACAGCATGGAGGTTTTGTAAATGAGTCCTGTGGTCAGCATGTTCATGTAGATGCATCGAATCATACACCGCAGAGTCTGAAAAATGCACTGACAATTATGTATGCAAAGGAAGATATTCTGTTCAAAGCACTGAAAGTGCAGGAGAGAAGAGCAAATAGTTATTGTCAGAGGGTGCGACCGGAGGTATTGGAGAAAATCCGAAAAATACCAAATAAATCAATCACAATGGACCGAGTAAGAAATGTCTGGTATGGAGGCAGGGATGGAAGTCATACCCATTATGATCATACCCGTTATTATGCTCTGAATCTTCATGCTGTGTTTTCCAAGGGAACTTTGGAATGGCGTTGTTTTGAAAGCACACTACATGCAGGAAAGGTGAGAGCAAATATTACACTGGCATTAGCCATTTCCGCACAGGCGATCAATCAGAGATCGACACAGATGAAAAAGACACTGATATCAGAAAACCCGGCATTTACATTTCGTACATTTTTATTGAGACTTGGGTTAATTGGAGACGAATATAAAAATGTTCGAAAACATCTGCTGGCAAATCTGGATGGTGATCTTGCGTGGAGATATGATAAAAGCACGTATGAGTGTCTGAAGAAAAATCAAAGGACAGAAGGAGTCAGATAGAGGTGAGAAAAAATGAAAGATAGATATTACTTCGCTTATGGCAGCAACATGAATCTGGAGCAGATGAAGTACAGGTGTCCGGCTGCGGAAGTTGTGGAAAACGTCCGGCTTGAAAATTATCGGCTGGCATTTCGGGGAAGGGCTCCGGGCAATGGAGTAGCAACGGTTCTGCCGGAAAAAGGAAGCTGTGTCGAAGGAGTCTTATGGAAAATCACAGAAGCGTGTGAGAAGAGTCTGGATTTTTATGAAGGATTCCCAAGTTTTTATGGGAAAGAATCGATTCGGGTAAAAAATCAGGATGGTGTGGAGAAAGAAGTATTTGTATATATTATGAACGCTCCGCACAAAGATGTTCCGGCAAGACCGTCGAAGTTCTATCTGGATGGAATTCTGGAAGGATGTAAGGATAACCAGATTCCAACGGAGTCTGTCATGGAAGCGGTAAAACGTACCAGACAGGAAGTAAAAAAAGAAAAAAATCGATATGCAAGATAAAACGTACCGCAGAGGAAACATCTTCTGCGGTATTTTACTGAAAAAATCTATTTATAATTAGGAAGGAAAAGCACATGAAGGTTAGAAAATTAAAGACCAGAATCGCTGCTTTTGGACTGGCTGTCCTGATGGGCATCAGTACTTTAAGCAGTGCGAATGCGTTTGCGGCCGAACAGACAGGCTCGGAACAGCAGACGGAAGTACAGGCATCTGAACAGACGGTAACAAACCAGAAAGATACATCAGTTACAGCAGATGATATTACAAAAGCAGTTTCGGATGAAACATTTGCAGTGGAAAGCAGTATGGAAGGAATCCATTATAATGCAGAAAAAGAAGATGTTACGCTTGTAAGTATCAAAGATGAGAATGGTGGAGCGTATCATTCAGACAAAGCAGGAACATATATTGCCACTTATATGGTCGTTCCAAAAGATAAGAGTGACAGCTATACCATCACCCGGAAAGTGACTCTGACGGATACCGAAGGACAGGCACATTCCGAAGAAAATGGTGGAGAGAAACAGAAGGCAGATACAGAATCTGAAGATGATTCGGAATCGCCTGTGCAGAACTACACAGATGTAGAAATTGAAACATCCGAAGGAGATGAATCTGCACAGGCAGTCGAAGAACTGAAAGAGGACATTGAAGAGGGAAATGTGCTGGTACTGTCTGCGGCTGAAAGAGCTACAAGCAGCGGTTCAACAGTTACATTGACAAAGGGGCGAACCATTTATTATCCAAGTTATATTGGAAATTATCTTACTTGCCTGTTCACAGTAAATGGAAAGATTGCGTATTGCCTTCAGTCCCAGAAAGCATCCCCACCGAGTGGAAGTTATGTAGCGCAGGTACTGGACAGCAATAAAAATCTGCAGAAAGTCCTTTATTATGGTTATGGCGGGGCAGGAGATCTGACAGGAAGTTATTTGTCTGGAAAAACAGAAGATGAAAAGTATGTTTATACACACATTGCAGCCAGCTACGCTTATGCAGGAGAAGCCGGATTTACCGGATGTAATTATAATGACCTTGTAAATGCAGGGGTTATCGCATATATCAATTATCTGTTCGGACAGGAAGAACCGCCAAAAGGTGAACTGAGCCTTTCAAGCACAAAGCTGAATGCAGTACGGGATGGAAATATCCAGAAAACACCGAATATCACATTGTCTGGAGATCACAGAAACTATGTGACACTGAATGTACCAGAAAATGTGACTGCACATAATCTTTCCAAAGGAACAAGTGTTACAAATGGAAACATCCAGATTTATGGTGGAGATACATTCTATTTGTCCGCAGATTTATTACTGACAGGCAGTTATGCTTCCGGAAACTTATATGGTTCTGTCGGAAAGACATGGAGAACGCTGGTGCTGACAACTGGAAATTCCAAACAGGATATCGGTGTATTTGAAAGCGAAACAGCAGCTCCGGTAAGCTTCAGCGTACAGTGGCTGAATATGGCACGCATTGAGTTGACGAAGAAAGATATCAATACACAGAACCCACTATCTGGAGCAGTATACGGTATTTACACTGATAAAAAGTGCGAAAATCTGCTGATGACGATGACTGCAACGGGAACAGACGGAAAAGCAGTCAGCGATTATTTTGATTCCGCACTGAAAACTGTGTATGTAAAAGAGGTTACTGCTCCGACAGGGTACAAACTGAATACAGAAGTATATAAAGTAGATGTTGCAGCCGGAAAGACATTGACTGTAACAGCAACAGATGAGAGAGTCACCGGAAAAGTAAAAATCGCAAAGATCGATAAAGAAACACTTGCATTTAAAGCGCAGGGAGACAGTGCTCTTCGTGGTGCGGTGTATGGTCTGTATGCCAAAGAGGACATCGTGCATCCGGATGGAACAACAGGAGTTCTGTATAAACAGGACAGCCTGATCGCGCAGGGAGTCATCGGAGATGATGGAACACTGGAGTTTTCAGAATTATACCTTGGAGAAATGTATGTAAAAGAAATCACTCCACCGGAAGGATATACACTGGATACTACGAAATATGAAGTATCCGTAACTTATGAAGGTCAGGATGTTGCAGAAGTGACAAGAGACCTTACGGTAAAAGAGCAGGTAAAGAAACAGGCATTCCAGTTAATCAAAGTCAGTGAAGATGGAGAGCAGACAGAAACAGACCTGGTTGCAGGAGCAGGATTTAAGGTATATCTGCTCAGCGACCTGACACAGGTGAAAAATGGGAAACTGAAACCGTCCAATGGGGAAAGCTATACAGCAAGTGATTTCAAGAATTATGACTTCATCAAAGAGCAGGTTGCAGTTACTTATGAGAACGGAACCGCCGTACCAGTACCGGAACTGATCACTGATACCAAAGGATATGCAGTCAGCCCGGAACTGCCGTATGGAAGTTATGTTGTAGTGGAAAGCACTACCCCTGAGAATCTGAAAACTATTGATCCATTTGTTGTAAATGTGGAAAATGACAGCAGAGAACCAATGCAGTGGAGAGTATTTGATGACCGTCCGTTTGAATTTTTGTTGAAAATCGTAAAGAAGGATGCACAGACTGGAAATACGGTTTTAAAGGCCGGAGCCTCTTATAAGATTTACGATGTGACAAATAAGAAATATGTGGAACAGGTTGTTCAGTATCCGAAGAAAGAAAAGATCAGTGTATTCAAAACAAATGAGGAAGGATATCTGATCACACCGCAGGAACTGAAGTGCGCTACCTATCGAATCGAAGAAGTAAAAGCACCGGAAGGATTTGTAAGGCAGGGAAGCGAAGAGTCCTTGTATGATGGAACAACGATTATTTCACCATTAGAGCAGACTACAAAAGGAACATATAAAGAAAATCCACAGAGTGCCATTGAGATCACCGTATCCTCAAACACGGCACACCAGATCGATCCGGATACAGGAGCTGCGATCGTAGAGGTAGAACAGAAAAATGACGAACAGGTAGGAAGCCTGCTCCTGACGAAAAAAGGAGAACAGCTTACCGAAGTAACCGGAGATTCTGTTCTGGAAAAAGTAAAGACGCTTGTGTCAAAGGTAAAAAATGCGGTATCCGGGAAAGAAGAAACCGGTATCTATAAAGATTTTAAATATGAAGAAACCGGAGTAGAAGGTGCCCAGTTTGAAGTATATGCCAAAGATACCATCTATTCACCGGACGGAGCAAAGGACGAAGCAGGAAATCCAGTTGTCCGTTATGAGAAAGATGACCTAGTAGCCAAACTGACTACAGATGAAAATGGAACAGCAGTTATCAACAATCTGCCACTGGGAACGTATTATCTGAAAGAAGTTGTAGCAGGAGAGAATTTTGTCCTGAATACAGAGCAGAAAGAATTTACCCTGACAGAAGAGGATGATACACAGGCAGTTGTTTATGAAGGCGTTACCTATAAAAATGAAAGACAGAAAGTTTCCGTATCGGTAGAAAAGAAGGATTCTGTCACAGGAGAAAAGCTGGAAGGTGTTATTTTTGGACTGTATGCTGCGGAAGATATTCTTTCTAATCAGGGAGAGGTTCTCGTAGAGAAAGATACCCTGCTGGAAAAGAAAGCAACGGATGCAAAGGGAACACTTACTTTCGACAGTGATCTTCCACATGGAAAATACTATGTCAAAGAGGAAGTCAGAAAAGCCGGATATCTTCCAAATGAGGAAGTATGGAATGTAGATGCAACTTACGAAAATCAGAATCTTGCAAAGATTGAACTGAACAAAGAAGTTGAGAATCAGCCGACAGAAACACGCATTACAAAAACAGATGCAACAACAGGAAATGAGCTGGAAGGAGCAAAACTGCAGGTCATTGATAAAGACGGAACTGTTGTGGAAGAGTGGGTCAGTACGAAGGAAGAACATGTCATTTACGGACTGCCGGAAGGAAGTTATACTTTACATGAGGAACTGGCTCCTTATGAAGATGGCTATGTGTCCGCCAGCGATGTGACGTTTGAAGTCAAAGAAGATGGCAGTGTGACAAAGGTTGAGATGAAAGATGAATATTCCAAAGTGGAAATTTCAAAAACAGACCTTACAACCGGAAAAGAACTGGAAGGGGCAAAGCTTCAGATTATCCGCAAAGACGGAACTGTTCTGGAAGAGTGGATTACGGACGGAAAACCACATTCCGTTGAAAAGCTCCCAGTCAATGAAGAACTTACTCTGCGTGAAATCACAGCACCGGATGGTTACGAGATTGCGGAAGATGTTACATTCACATTGAAAGATACAATGGAAGTCCAGAAAGTAGAAATGAAAGATGCCAGAACACCGGAGAAAACAACAGAAAAAACAAATGCACCAAAAACAGGTGACAACCAGAAAGTATGGGCATTTGTTCTGCTTGCATTGACATCTGCCGGAACAGCTACGGGAGTGACTGTATACCGCAGAAAGAAGTCAAAAATGACAGACAACAAAGAAGAAACAGAAGAAAAATAAAATAAGAATTACAGGATAAACCAATTTGACAGGGCAGGAGATGTGCATAAGGCAGCTTCTGCCCTGTTTGTAGATAAGGAGAAGAATGATGAGACGTTTTTATACAGCAGAATCAGTAACAGAAGGACACCCGGACAAAGTATGCGATCAGATAGCAGATGCAATCTTAGATGAATGTCTGCGTTATGATCCATCTTCGAGAGTGGCGTGTGAAGTCCTTGCCACAAGAGGAAATGTGTTTGTAGCAGGAGAAATCAGCAGCGGATATGAGCCGCCAGTGTTTGATGTAATCCGAAAAGTTTTAGAAGAGTGTGGATATTGTACAGATGGGATAGAAATGGATACGTTTGTACACCAGCAGAGTCCAGATATTGCGAAAGCAGTGAGTGTGTCGAAAGAATTTCGGGATAATATCGGCGCAAAAATAAGAGACAGGAGCAGGGGAGCTGGAGATCAGGGTGTTATGGTCGGATATGCGTGCGATGAGACTCCGCAGCTTATGCCAATGCCGACTGTTCTGGCACACCGGATCACACGTGAACTTTCAGCTTGCAGAAGAAGCGGATATATCAAAGATATCTTTTCTGATGGAAAAGCACAGGTAACCGTAGAATATGAAGATGGAAAGCCAGTGAGACTGGAAAGTGTTGTTGTTTCCTGCCAGCATGGTACAGAAAAGAGTCTGAAAAAGTTAGCGTCGCGGATCGTCTCACGCTCGCCGGTCTCGTACATGAACAGCGGCAGATCGGTGTGCAGCGCGCCGTTGAGCACGGCGACGAAGTCTGCCTCATAGCGCACCTGCGGGATGATGCCGCGGCCGGACTGCTTGGCCGCCTCCTCGGCAATGCGCTGCCAGCGCTCGAGCTTCTTTTCCATGTTCACCGCCTTGGCCACACAGCGTGTGCAGGAGAAAAACACGATCTCGGCAGCGCCGGCCTCCGTGCACTTCTGCACGAGAAAATCGCTGCGCTCTCCCTTCGGCAGGCCGGCAAACACCGTCGTGCGCACGGTGGGCTCTGCCTTGCACGGCACGACCTCGATGACCTCGGCCTCGGCCTCGTGCTCCAGCGTCTGTACCAGGCGGCACTTATAGTCGCGCCCCGCGCCGTCGCAGATGACAATGTCGCACAGGGTGTCCACCCCGGCGGTCTGGGCGCGGCCCAGCTCGGTCAAAATGCGCGCCCCCTCGTTGATAACGGGGATCAGCAGGCAGTATTCACTGCGCTTGGGCAGCAGCTCGGCGGCGCGGTAATCAGGCACGCCCTGCAACGCCTTGCGTTCATATTCGATCATTGGAACACCTCCGCCACATAGTCCAGCGTCCGCTTTACGGTATCCAGGTCGGTGCGGGCCATCTCCACCGAAACAAAGCCCCGGTAGCCCACTGCGCCCAGCAGCAAGGCCAGCTCTTTATGCTCGGGGCGCTTCTGGATGGGGGCCAGGCCCGGTTCGCTGATATGCACATGGCTGACGTACTTTAGGTCATCCACAAAATTCTGCAGCTTTTCACCCTGGGCCAGCATGGTGGACAGGTCCAGGTTGACGGCCAGGCCGGGGTTATCCAGCCGCTTGACAAGGTTGAACGCCTCGGCGGTGCCGTTTAAGTAGTTGGTATACATCGGGGGATTCGCCTCGATGGCCAGGCGCACGCCGTACCGCGCGGCCAGGTTGCCCGCCTGCATAAAGAAGGCTTCGGCGGCGGCATCGCTGTCACCCAGGGCGCGCATGCGGTTTTTGGGACAGCCGAACACCAGCGACGGGCAGTTCAGGCTGTGGGCAAACTGGAATGCCTCGGCGGTATAATCCAGCAAGTGCTCGGCGTCCGCCGGGTTAAAAATGTTGCCGGTCTGGCCGTACCAGATGCTTTGCATGCTGGGCACCGAGAAGCCCCACTGGTTTTTGAGATACCCGCCAAACAGCAGTGCGCTGGTCAAGTTTTCGT
>ENA-UPXB01002387-UPXB01002387.1-human-gut-metagenome-genome-assembly--contig:-NODE-2387-length-10447-cov-3.740598_pt1 | contig 10447 bp, 10 predicted proteins | sample MGYA00250055_ERZ773386 | MGnify/ENA primary metagenome ERZ773386 (study PRJEB29103, sample SAMN06111974) | human gut metagenome | biome: human gut; feature: ankylosing spondylitis patient; material... | reverse complement strand
CCGCATAGAGGGCGAAAACCAAAAGAAGCGTGACTGGTAGCATGAATTGTTGCGTGTCTTCTTGGCCGTCTACAGCTGATCCGATAGCGGCGAATAAAGAAGAATATAATAAGTAGCCGCCTATGAAATAAGCGATAAACAAGATGCCTATCTCGGTGAAGTTAATCGTATGAAGCATCTCTATCCATTCATTTGCCGGCTGCTGGGCTGCGATAACCGTCATGTTAGGGGTTGTGTTAAGTGCCATGCTTGATTGCAAGATCTCGCTTTCCATACCTCCTCCCAAAAAGAAAGTTCCCCCGGTGATGAGAATAAAGGTCATAACCGCCCAAAGGAATACTTGCGTAAGCCCGACAAAACCGATTCCTATAATTTTACCTATCATTAAGTCGAAAGGTTTGACGGACGAGATCATAATCTCGATGATCCGGTTCGTCTTTTCTTCCATAACCCCTTGCATGACCATTCCTCCATAGATTAGGATGAACATATAGATAAGCATGGTGAAAATTACTCCGGTTATGGATGCCACTACGGACGAGGATTGCTTTTCGCTTCCGTCATCCCCCCATTTGATCGTTTGTATGTTGAAATCTACTTTACTTTCTTTTATGATCTCTTGTAGATTGGGGATATTGAATGTTGCCAGTTTGTCACTCTCTATCTGCTTCTTTAATGTCATATTGACGAGTCGGCTCAAATCCGCCGGGATTTGTTTCTTGGAATAGAGGGTTGCGTTTTTCGGATTTTTCTGCAAGTCGTCGGAGATGTTGAGAAATGCGAATATCTCCTTTTCCGACATTTGCCTGTACTTATCCATATCTTTGTCGCCGTTGATAAAACGATAGCTTTCCGTATCCTCGAACAACGGGGCGTATTTGCCGGTGGCGTCGAGTATGGCGACTGTATGAACCTCATCTCCCTTGATGGAAGAGAGCCATAGGGGGACGAACGCAAGTGCAGCGAATAGAAACGGTGTGAGGAACGTGAGCAGGATAAATGACTTTTTACTTACTCTCCGGAGATATTCCCGTTTGATGATTAATCCAATTTTGCTCATACCTTTGATGTGTTTGTACCGGAAACGGTGTTGATAAAAATGTCATTCATAGAAGGGATCTCCTCCGTGAAGGAAAGAATCTCATATTGGGACGCCAGCCGGGTAAGCCAATCGGAGTTACTGATATTTTCTTCCTTGCGTATCCTTAACTCCTCAATACCTCCAGTCTCCTTGCGTACATTTAATATATAGGTATTACTCTTAAACCGTTCCCGTACCTCCTTGACATTGCCGGACAGGACGACCTCAGAGCGATCGATTAAAGCAATCTCGTCACAAATCTCCTCAACGGAGGACATGTTGTGAGTTGAGAATATAATGGTATGTCCGGCCGCCTTCAATTCCAATATCTCTTGTTTAAGGCGATCGGCGTTGACCGGATCGAATCCGCTAAATGGCTCGTCAAAGATCAATAGCTCGGGTTCGTGTATCACGGTAATGATGAACTGTACTTTCTGTTGCATACCTTTCGACAGCTCTTCCAGTTTGCGATTCCACCAAGGCATGATGTCAAATTTCTCGAACCAACGGGTCAAACGACTGCGTGCCTCTGGGTAGGAGAGACCTTTCAATTGTGCCAGATAGATCGCCTGCTCCCCGACTTTCATCTTTTTATACAACCCTCTCTCTTCCGGCAAGTAACCGATCTGGTAGATGTCTTCCGGGCTGGATTCATGGCCGTTGAAGCGAACGATTCCGCTATCCGGTGCCGTAATCCGGTTGATGATCCGGATCAAGGTTGTCTTGCCCGCCCCGTTAGGCCCCAGTAATCCAAAGATTGTTCCTTGAGGAACTTGGATACTTACCTTGTTCAGCGCCAGATGCCCGGCGTACTGTTTTACCACGTTTTCTGTCTCAAGGAAATTCATAGATGTTTTTTTATTACATTTTTAATACGATACGCTCACCTAGCTCTTTGCAGAGCACGTTCTTGATCTCGTTGAGGTGGGCGTTCTGTTTCATTAAATCAAAGATCTGTTCCATGTCACCCTTGTTTTGAGCCTCTTTGATTTTCGCTTGGATATCCTTTATCTTATAGAGGATATAGGCATCTTTCATGGCATAGATTTCCCGGGGTACCAAGTAATCCAATTTATCTTCTTCTTGCTCCAGTTCCCTGAACTTCGTATGATATTTACTAAGCTGGTACTTATCGCTGATAAGGTTGGCGGCAAGCCGGCTGATGTTCGGGTCCGGATGGGCAAGGAAATAACGACTGGCCATAAAGCCCTCGTTTTGACAATGTTCAGCAGCTTCGTCCAGCATTTGTTTGAAGGCTGGCGTATAAAACGTAAGGTCATCACGTTCCAGATCGAAACGGATATAATCGGCGACCCTCATGATGACATGCTCGTTGGTCTCCTCATCTACGTAGTCATAGAGGACACGTTCGCCATATCGTACGATATAGCGCAGAAGAGCCAACTCATAAGCCTCAAAAGGAGAACGTTTCGGTTGGACCTGTATGTTGGGAGCCGTCGGAACCTCGTAGGGAGGAGTAGGGGGCGGACCCGCTTCCTCTTCCGGAATATAGTCCTCGGGCAGTGGAGGCGGAATATTTTCCGGAGGAAGGGTATTCGCCTCTTCCGGTGTATACGGTTGGTAGCCGGGGAAATCCGGATACTCAGGGATCGTATTGGCTGGAGGTTGAACGGGCGGTGTATTCCTTACGGATTTAGCCGCTTGGTTCTCTTCCTTGTTGAGACGGATCTTATTGACCTCGTTGAGTAAGACTTGCTCGTCTATCTCCATGGTCGTACTACATTCCCGGATATACACGGAGCGAGCGATATTATCAGGTATAATCGCTACCGTACGGATAATATCCGAGATCAGGGCGGAACGTTTGATCGGATCACCCCCCGCTTCCGCCAATAGTAACTTTGTCTTGAAACGGATGAAATCCGTCTCGTTCTGGCTGATAAACTCTGCGAACTCGCTCGCGCTATGGCTACGGGCAAACGAGTCCGGATCTTCTCCCGCCGGAAGAAGCACGACCTTGACGTTCATCCCTTCTTCCAATAACATATCGATACCCCGGAGGGCCGCTTTGATTCCGGCGGCGTCTCCATCGTATAATACCGTGATATTATTCGTGAAACGATGTATGAGCCGGATTTGCCCTTGCGTGAGCGCCGTACCCGAGGAGGCAACCACGTTTTCTACGCCCACTTGGTGCATACCGATCACGTCCATATATCCTTCCACCAAGAAACAGCGATCCTGTTTCATGATTGCTTGCTTGGCGAAATAGATGCCGTAAAGCTCGTTACTCTTATGATAAATCTCGCTTTCGGGAGAGTTTACGTACTTCGCGGTCTTCTCGTCCTTTTTCAATACACGTCCGCCGAATGCCACGACCTTTCCACTTAGCGTATGGACGGGAAAGATAACACGTCCCCGAAAACGATCGTTCACGTTTCCGTTATCATAAGCGATAACTAAACCGGTTTTCTCGAGGAATTCCTTTTTATAACCTGCTTTTATAGCGGTTTTGTATAAAGCATCCCGCTGGTCCAAGCTATACCCGAGCTGGAATTTACGGATGATATCTTCCCGCAATCCTCGCTCGGCAAAGTAACGCATACCTACGCTTTTCCCTTCAACATGCTCATGTAATAAAGTAGAGAAGTATTGTCCCGCCCAACTATTGACGATAAGCATACTTTCCCGGTCGCTACGGATTTGTTTCTCTTTCTCGGTAAGTTCCCGTTCCTGTATCTCTATATTGTATTTTTTCGCCAGAAAGCGTAATGCGTCGAAATAGCTGAGTTGCTCATGCTTCATGATGAAGTGAACGGCGGTTCCACCTTCTCCGCAAGCGAAACACTTACAGATATTCTTTGAGGGGGATACGTAAAAAGACGGTGATTTGTCCGAATGAAATGGGCATAATCCTACATAGTTGATCCCTCGTTTCCGAAGAGTCACGAATTCAGAGACAACATCCACGATGTTCGCCGCGTCCAATATCCGGTCTATAGTAGGTTGATCGATCATTTTAAATTACTCCTTTTTTAGCGAACACAAATGTAGTGAAAAATAACCAAACACAAACAAAGCTTGATGTTTGCTTGTGTTTGGTTATTTTTCACTATATTTGCAGCGTAAAACGAATGCTACTCGCCAAGTACGCCTTCCAACTTATAAGACTATATTTTGTAACTGATTGGATATTAATAGAATATACTTCCTTTCAGGACTAGAAGAATTATCCATCATTCTGTGGAACATCCTTTGACAGACAATTGGTTCGTATTGCGAGACCTGACCCGTCCCAATGCTAAACGCCCGGCCTATAGGTTGCTAGAGGAAAAGGGCATAGAGGTTTTCACTCCTATGCGTTGGCAGTTGGTCGAGAGGAAGGGTAAGCGGATTCGTGAGGAGGTTCCTCTTCTGCACGATTTACTTTTTGCCCATACTACCTGTGCGTGTATGGATCCAATCGTAGAAGAGATCAGTACCCTCCAATATCGTTATTTGCGTGGTGGCTACCGTAAGCCGATGACGGTAGGCCATGCGGAGATGAACCGTTTTATCCGTGCTGTCCATTCCGATGATTCCCCACGTTATTTCTTGGTTGAAGAATTAACTCCAGCGATGTACGGTCGCATGATCCGCATCGAGGGTGGCCCATTGGATGGCTACGAGGGACGTTTACTCTCTATACGAGGGGCCCGTGTGAAACGTTTGATCGTGGAGATCCCCGGTCTGTTGGTCGCCGCTGTGGAGGTCGATCCTGAATATATTCGATTACTCTAACATAGATCCCCTATATTCTACGGGAACGCATTGGGTGGCGTTTGAGCGGTCTGTTTATCAGCTGTTGCGTTTGTCACCCCAAAATCATAGGGTAATTTCAATTAGTTGACTTGGAGGATTCAATTATTCTTTATATTTTTGTTTTTAGAACAAAAAGAATGAGCCTATGAAGTCTACAGAGGAATACTTAAGTATATTAAGGAGCGAAAAAGAATCGTTGTTTCGTAAATATCAGATAAGTAATCTTGGTTTGTTTGGCTCGGTGGCTCGTCATGAACAAAGGGAAGATAGTGATATTGATATATATTACGAGAGTTCTCATATGAGTTTGTTTACATTATGTCGCCTAAAGTCAGAACTTGAGAAACTTCTAGGTTGTTCTGTTGATTTATTCCGTAAAAGAGAGTCATTTGCAGGAACTTGTATGGAAAAATCCATAAATAAAGATTTGATTTATGTATAAATGGAAAGATTCGGGACGAATTTTGGATTTAATAGACATGATGATTGATTCAATTCATGTTATACAAGTCCGTACATCTCATATTAAGGATGGCAATGATTTCTTATTGACTCCTGATGATATGTTCGTTTTGGATGGTGTTTGTATGAAATTGATTTTTATCGGTGAAAGTGTAAAAACTATAGATAAACTTTCAGAAGGAGAACTTTTCCCTTTATATCCTGTAATTCCTTGGAAGGAGATTATGAAGTTGCGGGATGTGATAGCTCATCATTATCTTAAAATAGATGTTGATATTGTTTATTCAACAATGAAGGAGGACTTACCCCTTTTGCAGGCAACCTTATTATCGATGAAGCAAGCTTTCTATCATAAACCATTCATCAATAATCCGTTCTCCACATGGGTCAGCAGGATACGCTCATTGAGTACTTCTACCCCGCTGACAATTATGGAAAAGGTCTCTTGTATCATTGTTGTCTAGGTTTAAAAGAGAGAGACGCAAGAAGATACACCCAAAGCCGTCAAAGCGGCGATTAATGAGGAAAGATGTTTGGAGATTTTTTGAATAGGGGTAAACACGGACAGCTTGACTTTGAGAATATAGATGACTTGGAGGACGGAACTCCGATCGTTGCTAGATATAATAATAGGGAATTTCAGTTTGGTATTTACGGGGAAGGTTATGTTATCTATCAAGATTGCTGGCAGACGAAAGCCGGAGTTCTTGTGTTCAGTTTGGAACAAAGTTCCATTGAAGGGTTTTTCGAGGATTCAACAGTCTATGAATATACGCCCGATTTTGAATTTGATAAAAAGAAAGCGTATTATAATGCAAGACGCAATTTCTCGGAGCCGGGAAATAGTGTATGGGGATGATTTCACGCTCATGTGTATGCTCGACAGCATCGAAACTCATCACTTTCGTTACTTGGTTCTTGCATATGCTTGTTCCTTTGCGGTCTCATGCCTGAAATGATCCGAAAATAACCCCCGAGGAGATGGTCAAAGAGCGTTTCATCCGTACCCGTATCAACGATGCGTGAAGCAGTCGTCTCAGACACCGCTCAACTGGCCGTTTTTGAGAAGATATACTGCATGTGCCCGAGGATATATACTGCGTTAGGCAATTAATATATACTTCACAGGGCAATTAATATATACTTCGTTTTCCATATCTACGGTTGCAATGTGCAGATCCTGCCCAATGCAACCCATGCGATCCAAATCATCCACCAAGGTGATGGTACGATCTTGCGGACGGAAAGCTGTATTACGCCCGCCGCTTCGGGACGCCATGAGTCACAGGCACCGCCGTTGGGAAAAATTAGGGTACTGAATATAAAACAAACAAGATACAAATGATGGATTTTCATAAAGGCAGATGGCGATTGGCCTTAGGCCGTCTGGTGAATTTGCGGTATATCAACCGTTGGATCATTTTTAGTGCGGACCTTTTCGTCTCGCTCTCCGTGTCGCTCCTAGGCGTATTAGGAATGTTCTCCATTCTGCATATACGTATAGGAGAGCCGGATGTGCTGAAAGTAGGCCTCTCCTCATTTGTGGGCAGTATCGTTTCGTTCTTGCTGTTCAAAGCATATCATGGGGTTATTCGCCATTCCACGCTGCGTGGCTTGTGGCGGATCGGTGGTGCTGCGATCGGCAAGTCGCTCTTGATGTTCCTGCTGCTTTGGCTGTTGAAAGCCCGTTTCAGCCCTTCTATCTATTGGTTGGGTGGAATCATGGACAGTACGTTGACGATCGTGATGTTGGTCACGTTGCGTGTCTTCGTGATCAATGTTTATAACAGCGTCCTCCTGCAACTCGGCAAGAAACGCAAGCGGGTACTGGTCTTTGGCACGGAGGAGGAGAGCGTGATGGTCGCCACATCGGCTAACCGTCAGGTATTCATGCAGAATTATAGCATCATGGGCTTCCTTTCCTTTGGCAATTCCAAGAAAAGCATCCGGATCGCAGAGTTACCGGTCTACCAGATCGAGAACGTGGAGGATCTGTATCGCTTGATCCCTCGCAACAGCTTGGATGGCGTTCTCTTCCCCAATATAAAGGTTGCCCATCAGGAGCGTGACCGTTTGATCCGTTATTGCGAGCAGGCCTCATTGAAGACGTTGGTAGTCCCGGAGATGGAGGAGCTACGTGGAGGTGAGGCGAAGCGTTCCGTTCGAGAGATCCGTATCGAGGATTTGCTAGGTCGTGAGGAGATCCATATCAACCTGGATGAGATCGGCAATCTGTTGGAAGGGAAGACCGTGCTTGTCACGGGAGCCGCCGGCAGTATCGGTAGCGAGATCTGTCGCCAGCTGGCTCATTTCCCGATTAAGAAGCTGGTTTGCTTCGACTCCGCCGAGACCCCGATGCATAATCTCCGTCTGGAATTGGAAGAGAAATACAAGGAACTGAACTTTGTCCCGGTGATCGGCGATGTCCGCAGTCCGGACCGTGTGGATTATGTATTCCGCAACTGGCACCCCCAAGTGGTGTTCCATGCGGCGGCCTACAAGCATGTCCCTTTAATGGAGGAGAACCCCTGCGAGGCGATCCGAACAAACGTGTTCGGTACTCGTGTGATGGCGGATGCCGCTGTGAGCTACGGTGTGGAGAAATTTGTGATGATCAGTACGGATAAGGCGGTGAACCCCACGAACATCATGGGATGTAGCAAGCGCTTGGCCGAAATCTACGTACAGAGCCTGAGTCTTGCGATCGAGCGAGGAGAGGTGAAAGGCGATACGCGTTTCATTACGACCCGCTTTGGCAATGTTCTAGGTAGCAACGGTTCGGTTATCCCCCGTTTCCGGGAACAAATCGCTCAAGGAGGTCCCGTGACGGTCACCCATCCCGATATTATCCGTTACTTTATGACTATCCCGGAGGCTTGCCGTCTGGTATTAGAGGCCGGTACAATGGGCAAGGGCGGTGAGATCTTTATCTTCGACATGGGAGAGCCGGTGAAGATAGCGGATTTGGCGAAGCGCATGATTGAACTGTCCGGATTGCAGGTAAACAAGGACATCGAGATCAAGTACACGGGTCTTCGTCCTGGCGAGAAATTGTATGAAGAGCTACTGAACAACAAGGAGAACACGAAAGAGACCCCTCACGAGAAGATTCGGGTGGCGGCTGTACGTGAGTATATATATAAAGATGTAGTAGAACATATCAATGTATTAACTGAATTGTCCCTTCGTGTCCAGATCCTCTCGATGGTAAAGGAGATGAAAGCCTTCGTGCCTGAGTTCAAGAGCCAAAACTCGAGGTTTGAGGAGTTGGATTGAGGTGGGAATATTTTCGGGAGAAATGCTATTGAACATTTAATATGGATGTTTTGATGATATAAAGTAAAAACACTAACTTTATAAAAAACATGGATATATGAAAACAACAGCGATCATACCTGAATCCAATTCATATTGGAATGTACTGAAGGATCTTAGTGATGAGGTGAAATTGGATTTAATATCTCGTCTAAGCCAATCGCTGCTTCGTTCTAAGACTGAGAAAAAAACAATCTCCGCTAGTTCTTTTTATGGTGTATGGGAAGACTCTTCTCAGAAATAACAGTGGCTGAGCTGAAATATGGGGCGGAATTAGGACGTAGGAAAGGTTTACGGCATCGAACACAGAATTTGGATGAGTTCGTAAGTGCTATAAAGGTGTTGCCTATTGTGGATGTATTCGATATGTTTGCTTCGGAAAAGGCTCGTCTACGTTTAGTGGGAACTCCTATGGAAGATAATTTTGATCTATTGATTGGTTGCACCTCCGTGATTCACCGGATGGTAATGATAACTGAAAATTTGAAGGATTTCAAGAATATATCGAATATCCGTTTGGAGAATTGGATCCGGAGATAAAAGTTGTTATATACAGAAGCCCTTAATTACCTGAACTGATTCTGGAAAGAGATATTCACATTCTTGGATGATGGGGTACTACCTATAGATAAACAGCCTCGCTGGTTAGCGTCCAAAAATGACGTCTTTAAATTGTAAAAACAAAATCCGACCTTCGTTGCTGTAATAAAAAAACGAAAAAGATGTATAGCGGCAGTGATTTCGAGCGGTTGTTTATCCGCTATAAGGTGGAAGCTCTACTAAGTGGTGAATCCATATTATCATTCTGTAATAGAAATAAGGTATGTCAAATTTGGGCACTAACCCAAATAAAGAGGTACGTATAGGATTGATGAAGAGTTTGTTGCCCAATTATTTGCGTCAATACACAGCGGATGGACTGTCCACCATCCCCCAATGTGACAATACGGATTACGAGGGGCATTACCAATCGCTGCTTTACACCATCTTCAGCCTGTTAGGCATGTATGTGGACGTGGAAGTCCATACCCCAAAAGGCCGTGTGGATATAGCGATGTGCGCACCAACAACACTCTATGTCGTGGAATTGAAGTTAAACAAGACCGCAGATATAGCCCTAGAGCAAATCCATTAGTGCGATTACCCGGAGCGTTTCGCTCTCAGTGGCTTGCTGATCGTAAAGGTATGTATTAACTTCGATAGTGAGCGGCATACGTTGGCAGATTGGATGGTCAGTCTCATTCGTGAGCTGATGAGGGGCAATAAAGACTACGAAGGTCTCCTCCAAGGTGCCCACATCTAGGCTATAAGAAGAATAATCAATTTTAAATGAACTATTTTAATCTGTTATCTTGCTAAATAAAGGTGGTGGAAGCAATTGGGCGCTTGCGAATTATGTTGTTAAAGAGGTATGTGTCAATAAATTGCTTGATATTTGCAATTGTAAATTGATGATATTTTGAGTATAAATACTATATATTAAATAGATGTAAATCACTAGTTTCAAAATAAAGATTAATTTCATTAATAATATGGATAAAAGTGATTTTGTAGAACTTCAGTCTAAAACTATTAATTTCCTAAGATTCCCTATGGCTATAGCGGTGGTCTTCATCCATACACATGCTGATGTTGGTAATTTAGTGGATGCTGATTTTAAATTTTTCTCATGGCAAGGAATTTATAACGTTGTAGGTGTTCTCTTTTCCCATGTATTAAGTCATATAGCTGTTCCTTTGTTCTTTTTTATATCGGGACTACTATTCTTTATCAATTTTCGGGAATGGAGCTGGTTAAGGTATCGTAAGAAAATAAAGAGTCGAATTT
>ENA-UPXB01002385-UPXB01002385.1-human-gut-metagenome-genome-assembly--contig:-NODE-2385-length-10457-cov-8.649326_pt1 | contig 10457 bp, 9 predicted proteins | sample MGYA00250055_ERZ773386 | MGnify/ENA primary metagenome ERZ773386 (study PRJEB29103, sample SAMN06111974) | human gut metagenome | biome: human gut; feature: ankylosing spondylitis patient; material... | reverse complement strand
GAATTTACTCAAATTTTTCCTACTTTGGACATTGGTTTTTACAACGGTATTGTATAGTGAAGCAGAGGAAAAACAAATATGGAATGCTGCAGAAGAGATTGTGATGAAAGAATTAGTGTATATTGAAAGCGTGGAAAGCTCCTTCGGGAGCTTTTTGCTGTTTATAAGATAAATTCTGTCGGAGCTTTTGACTTAATGATTTGATTTATAAAACTGGCAATGATACAATTAGCGTAATTTGAAAGAAAGCAGAGAAAATATGAGTGAAAAGTTACTGATTGTTGAAGATGACAAAAAATTAAATGATGGAATCCGTCTGGCTTTAAAGAATGATGCTTATTTCTTTTATCAGTGCAGAACTTTGCAGGAAGCTAGAGAAATCTTGAAAAAGGAAGATATCACATTGGTTTTATTAGATGTGAACTTGCCGGATGGGAATGGGATTGATTTTGTAAGAGAAATAAGGAAAAACAGTCAGGTGTCGATTATTTTGCTTACAGTAAATAACATGGAAGTAGATATTGTAACAGGATTGGAAGCTGGGGCAAATGATTATATTACGAAACCGTTTAGCTTGATGGTTTTGCGTGCAAGAGTGTCTGTGCAGCTTAGAAATAAAGAGGCAGCAGCTAAAAATTCTATGGAGCTTGATGGATTTGAGTTCTATTTCGATAAAATGGAATTTTTCAAAGATGGAGAACCTATTGAACTTAGTAAGACAGATCAAAAGCTCCTTAGAGTGCTGTGTGAAAACAGAGGAAAAGTATTGAAACGGGAATATCTGATTGACGAGGTATGGCAGGGAGATACAGAGTTTGTGGATGCTCATGCTCTGACTGTTGCAGTCAAACGCCTCAGGGACAAATTAGAAGATGATACGCAGAAGCCTGAATATATCAAGACAGTCTATGGAATTGGTTATACCTGGGCGGTGAATGGATGATAGAACTAATTATATTGATTGTAGGAATATTTGTTTTAAGTGGAATCTTTTGGCATAGCATTTTTTATCAGAAAGAAAAAAAGCTTTTGAACCGGCTGCAGCAAATGCTGGATTGTGCTATAGATGGAGAACTGGAACGGACAGAAATATCAGAAGAAAAGTATTCTGCTCTTGAAAACAGCATGAAACAACATTTAGACAGTAGCTTTCTGGCAAGAAAGAACCAACAGGAACAAAAAGAAGTGATACAGAAACTTATTTCCGACATTGCGCATCAGACCTTGACTCCTATTTCAAATTTGAAAATTTATGGTGAAATACTCTCTGAAACAAATCATGAAAATCAGGAGGAGATAGCTACCATTTTGGAGCAGACAGAGAAATTAGATTTCCTGATACAATCATTGGTCAAATTGTCACGGATGGAGAGTGGAATTATCGCAGTACATTCGGAGGATACTACTATTGCACAGATGTTTGCATCCGTACAGCAGCAGTTTAACGTAAAAGTAAGGGAGAAGAATATTACTCTGAGCCTATGTGACACGGATTTGCATGTTCGATGTGATCCAAAATGGACCGTGGAGGCACTCGGAAATATTGTAGATAATGCGATTAAATACACAGCATGTGGGGGAAATGTTCAGGTAAAAGCCGAGCAGAATTCTTTCTTTGTAAAGATTGATATCATTGATGATGGCATTGGAATAGAAAAAGAAGAAATACCAAAGATATTTGGACGGTTTTATCGGAGTCTGTCAGTGGCAGACCAGCCAGGAGTAGGAATTGGCTTATTCCTTGCAAGAGAGATCATTCAGGCACAAAAGGGGTATATAAAAGTGACATCAGAGAGAGAAAAGGGCTCTACCTTTTCTGTGTTTCTCCCGATATCAAAAAAGGAATAGTATCAAAACGGTGATATTTCAGAAACAAGATGGAGACATTGTTATGATAAAGTCTGTATTGTAAAGATCAATACAGGCTTTTTTGATGGGAGGATGGCATGAATATATTAAAAGCAGTGAATTTAAGAAAAATATATGGACAAGGAGAAACAGAAGTCAAAGCCCTTGATGGTGTAAATTTAGAAGTGGAAAAGGGGGAGTTTGTAGCGATTGTTGGAACTTCTGGGAGCGGAAAGTCTACGATGCTTCATATGATTGGAGGATTAGATAATCCAACATCCGGTCAGGTCATTGTTGACGGACAGAATTTAAGCCATATGACAGATGAAAAGCTTACTATTTTTAGGCGTAGAAATATTGGATTTGTATTTCAACAGTATAACTTGGTTCCGATGTTGAATGTATGGGAAAATATTGTTCTTCCTGTGAAACTGGATGGAAAAAAGGTAGAAAAAGGTTATGTAGATGAAATTATTGATACACTGGGTATTCGGACAAAATTGGAAAACCTGCCAAGCGCTCTATCCGGTGGACAGCAACAGAGAGTGGCAATTGCAAGGGCTTTAGCTGCAAAACCAGCCATTTTGCTCGCTGACGAGCCGACTGGAAATTTGGATTCGAAAACAAGTCAGGATGTATTAGGGCTTCTGAAAGTAACCAGTAAGCGTTTTCACCAGACCATCGTTATGATTACCCATAATGAAGAGATTGCCCAGATGGCAGACCGGATTTTACAGATAGAAGACGGAAAAATTGTTTCAGACAGTGGTTTGGTATAGTGAGGGCGATTATATGGTAAAAGTAGAGAATAAAGAAACGTTACGATTATTGACGAAACGTTTTATGAAAATGAACCGAGCAAGAAATATTATTGCTGTTATTGCAATCATGTTGACATCACTGTTATTTACAAGCCTCTTTGTGGGGAGTGTATCCATGATACTTTCCAAAAGAGCAACGGAAATTAAGCAATTTATGGATTCATCCCATGCTATTGCGCAGAATTTGTCAGAAGAAGATGCGGAGAGATTGCAAAAAACAATAGAACAGGATGAAGATGTGGAACGATATGGTTCCGGTATTTTTCTGGGAGCTGGAATGGACGAACGGTTTGGATTTTCCGTAGAGGTCCGATATGCAGATGAAAATATGGCAGAAAGTTTTAATTGTCTGCCAACTACAGGAAGACTGCCGGAGAAAGAAAATGAAGTAGCACTTAGCAGCACGATATTGGAATCTCTGGGTGTTACACCAAAGATTGGGGAAGAAGTAACGCTGACCTGGGAAGTAAATCCCATGCTGAAACAATATAAGACAGATACGTTTCAGATATGTGGATTCTGGCAGGGGGATAAAGCTGTTTTAGGTCAGATGGTCTGGGTATCCGAAGCCTATGCAAAGGAGAATCGTTATCCCGTTACGCAGGAAGAATTAGAAAATGGCATCTACAATGGAGGGAAAGAGTATTCTGTCTGGTACAAGAACCTTTGGAATCTGGAAAAGAAAACGGAAAAGATATCTAGAGCAGCGGGATTTACGAAAGCTGGGACAGGAATGGAAGTCAATCCGGCATATAATCTCTTTGAAGAGGATTCATTTTCATTTTCTTCTTTAATTATCATGATTCTATTTGTCATATTAGCTGGATACCTGATTATTTATAATATTTTTAACATTTCTGTGAAAACGGATATCCGGGCTTACGGATTGTTAAAGAATGTGGGGACAACGGGAAAGCAGTTGAAGAAAATTGTACGTATGCAGGCGTGGAGATTATCAGCTATTGGCATTCCAATCGGATTGCTTTGTGGTTATCTTGCAGGTCTTTGTATGGCTCCGTCCTTGACTGCAGATGCTGAAATTAGTGCACAGGCAGGAAAAACAGCTCAGACAGTAGTATCAGCCAATCCTTTGATTTTCCTTGCAGCGATACTTTTAACGCTTTTAACGGTGTATCTCTCCAGTCTGCAGGCTTGTAAAATGGTGGAAAGAGTTTCGCCTGTGGAAGCTCTGCGTTTGGCAGAAGGAGAGCAGTCACATAGGAAAATAAAAAAGAATACTTCTGTAACCTGGTGGGGGATGGCAGTTCAAAATGTGTTACGAAATTGGAAAAAGGGATTGATTGTTATGCTTTCTATCGCTCTTTCTATGGTGGTTGTCAACTGTATCGTGATGTTGGTGCAGGGATATGATTTTGATTCTTTCCGAAAAGTGTTTTTAGCTTCCGATTTTCAACTGGATCAGATGACGGGAAGTTTGTCAAATACGAATTTCAACGGTATTACACCTGAAATCAAAGAGATTCTGAATAAGTGTCCGCAAAGTGAGAAAACAGGATATGTGTATTATTCGGAAGAAAGACATAAGATGGAACCGGCACTTTTGAAAACGTGGGAGACATTGGCAGAAAAAAACAAAGAAAACTGGACAGATTATGAAAAGCAAATCTGGGAGGAAACAAAAGCGGATAATACGGTAAAGGTTCATTTCCTCGGAATTAGTGAAGCGGTGTTTGATATGTTAGAATGGAAAGGGGAAAAATGTTCCTGGAATACGTTTAAAAGTGGGGAGTATGTGATTGTGGACTATAGTAATAAATATACAGAACAACCAGTTTCTTATTATCAGTCTGGCGAAACTTTTAAAATGGAGTACGGAAACGGAAAGCAGAAAGATTATGGGGTGATCGGAGAAGCTATGATGCCATATTCCCTGGATTATCCGTATGCAGATTCTGTTTATATTACAGTAATGGTCCCAGAAGAAGAGTATATCACCCAGACAGAAAATCAATCAGCAATGTATGCTGCTATTGATGCCAAGAAGGGAGAGGATAAGCAAGTAAAAGAATACATTGATAAAAATGTTTTGAAAGAAAATGATATGATCAATGTTTTTTCTGTATTGGATATGAAGGCGAGCTTTAGGCGGTTTGTCAGTAAATATTATATGATCGGTAGTTTTCTTGTCGTTATTTTAGCCTTTATTGGCATTATGAATTTCTTTAATACAACAGCAACTTCTGTAATTAGCAGAAAAAAAGAACTGGCACTTTTGGAAGTTGTTGGAATGACGAAAAAACAGATATCGAAAATGCTAGTGGCTGAGGGATTCCTATATTTGGGAGGCGCATTTATGATTGCAGTATTGTTAGTTGTGGTTGGAGCAAAGCAGATTTTAATAAATACGCTTGGTACGGCATTTTTCTTTCAACTGCATCTTACAATCGTGCCGTGCCTGCTTATGGTTCCGATATTAAGTGGAATTGCATATGCGATTCCAAAGTATCAGTTTAAAAAGGTGAGTCAGGAAAGTGTAGTTGAAAGAATTCGTAAGGAATAATAACAATATCCTTACCTAAAATGAAATTTTAAATTCCATTTTAGGACAGAAAAATATTTTACGAATGACCTATACTTTTACATGAAAGATGGTTATAATAGAGTTGAGGTTAAAGGAAAGGAGATGTTTTACATGGAAGCTGTAGTAAAGGATATGAATGTTGTAGAAGATAGAACAGCACTGGAAACATTATTTTCTTATCTCGATAAAGGAATTGATGATATGGAAGCAGGGCGGCTTCATACCGTTGATGATGCATTTCAGATTATCAGAGATAGGATGAAAAATGAGTTATAGAGTACTAATCACAGATGAAGCAACGGATGATGTATTCAATTTGGTTAAGTATATTCACGTTGATTTATGTAATCCAGATGCTGCAAATAAGTTATATACGAATTTAAATAGGGAAGTCAATAACATGGGTGACTTCCCTTTAAAATTTGCTGATTCAGGGATAAAATATAGAGGATATATAATACATAAAAAGATATATCAGTCATATTTATTGTTTTATATCATAAGCGACGAGAATCAGACAGTATATGTTCTTCGTATTTTGAAGGATATTATGAATTGGCGCAATATATTGCAAAAAAAAAATATCTATCATTTTTCAAATTATAGATGATAAAAGTAAGTGGTCGGAATCAAGCCTCCAAGTCCCCAAAAAGATTTGGAGGTTTTCTTCTGCCCATTTTTATCGGGAAGTAATTTCCCAAATAAACAATCTATGGTACAATATCTTAGAAATTATCATCAAGGGATGAGTAGTGGACCATAGAGAAAGAGCAGAGTCAATCGTAAGCTGATCTGGCTTACATCTAAAATACAATGCAATCTTTTTCTATGCAGGGACATAAGAGAGTGCATCATGTCAATTTTTTGCAGCCTTGTTACAGAGGATTGCAACATTTTTCATTCCCAGAGTACAGTGAAAACTCTGGAAAGTGCATCTCAATTACCCTATCGACACATGTGGAGACGGTTGTCTTGCTTTCCAAGGGAATGATCGATAGCAGAAAAGTGAAGGTGGACTTCTCTCTGGAGGATATGGATTTATCTAAATTTAAGGGAAAAGCAACTTATGAGCAGATAAAGGCATATGTACTTGAAAAGACAGGACTGAAGGTTTCATCTTTGTATATCGCACAGATTAAGAAGAAGTGTGGATTAGATGTCGGTGAGAACTTCAATCCGGCTAAATCAGAGAATGCGAGACAGCCACAGTGTACACCAGAGAAGGAAGATGCAATTATGCAGGCGTTTAGACATTTTGGAATCATATAGATTGTGGATAAGCAGCATCATGTGTTAAAAATATAGTGAAGTATGGAAAAAAGGACATTCCGGAACTGTAGATTTTACAGGTAAGGGGATGTCCTTTTTACTGATATGGAAGTGTTCAAGGGACAAGGTAATGATACTGAGAGATATTAAGACTGATATGAATAATATCTATCATATCTAATCAGATGATATGGATTGAAGAGATTGTGATACAAATTGAAAAATTCACGCTTTCGTGATATACTTTCCTTATATCTGTTGGAAAAATAATGGAGGGATGACATGGCGGTCAGTTATAAAAAATTATTCCATTTATTGATAGAAAAAAATATGACGAATGCACAGTTGCAGCAGGAGGCTGGCTTCTCTGCAAATATCATCACACGGCTGAAACGTAATGGGTATATTTCTCTCGAAAGCGTAGAGAGTATATGCCGTGTTTTGAACTGTGGCGTTGACGATATTTTGGAATTTGTACCAGAGGATAACGGAGGAAAAGAGAATGGTTGATACCAAAAAGGAACAGGAACGTGATGAACTGCACCGTGCAATATGGGCAATTGCAGATGAGTTGCGTGGAGCAGTCGATGGTTGGGACTTCAAAAATTATGTTCTTGGCACGATGTTCTATTGTTATATTTCTGAAAATCTGTGTAATTACATAAACAGCGGTGAGATTGAGGCAGGTAACACCGATTTTGACTTTGCAAAAATGTCGGATGAGGATGCAGAAGAAGCAAGAGAAGGACTGGTAGAGGAAAAGGGATTTTTTATCCTTCCGAGTGAACTTTTCTGTAATGTCCGTGCTAATGCTGCGAATGATGAAAACTTAAATGAAACACTGGAGCGGGTGTTCCGCCACATTGAGGAATCAGCGAAAGGCAGTGAGGCAGAGAGCGACTTTGCCGGACTGTTTGATGACTATGATGTAAACAGCAATAAACTGGGGTCTACCGTTGCAAAGCGTAATGAAAAACTTGTAAAGCTGCTGAATGGCGTAGGTGAAATGAATCTGGGAGATGTGAAAGATCATTCCATTGATGCCTTTGGTGATGCATATGAGTACCTTATGACCATGTATGCATCGAATGCCGGAAAATCTGGTGGAGAGTTTTTTACTCCGGCAGATGTGTCTGAATTGCTTACACGTCTTGGAACAGTAGGAAAAACAGAAATTAATAAAGTGTATGACCCGGCTTGCGGTTCAGGGTCATTGCTTCTGAAGGCTGAGAAAATTCTTGGTAAGGATGCTATCCGTAATGGTTTTTATGGACAGGAGATCAACATTACAACCTACAACCTGTGCCGTATTAATATGTTCCTGCATGATGTGGAATTTGATAAATTTGATATAGCCTGTGAAGATACATTGCTCAGTCCTCAGCACTGGGATGATGAGCCGTTTGAGCTGATTGTATCTAATCCGCCATATTCTATCAAGTGGGCAGGAGACGAAAATCCACTGCTCATCAATGACCCTCGTTTTGCTCCGGCTGGAGTTCTGGCACCTAAGAGCAAAGCTGATATGGCGTTTATTATGCACAGCCTGTCATGGCTTGCATCCAATGGAACTGCTGCCATCGTATGTTTTCCGGGAATCATGTACCGTGGTGGTGCAGAGCAGAAAATCCGTAAATATCTGGTAGATAACAACTATGTGGATTGCATTATTCAGTTGCCGAGTAATTTGTTCTTTGGTACATCGATTGCAACCTGTATCATGGTAATGAAAAAGAACAAAGCAGATAACAAGACACTGTTTGTTGATGCCACAAGCGAGTGTGTGAAGGTTACCAACAATAATAAGCTGACACCAGAAAATATTGACCGTATTGTGGATGTGTTTGCTAAGCGTGAAGAAGTGGAGCATTTTACACATCTAGCAAGCTATGAAGAAGTAGCTGGCAATGATTATAATTTGTCTGTATCCACTTATGTCGAAGCCGAGGATACCAGAGAGAAAATTGACATCGTGAAGCTGAATGCAGAAATTAAGGAAATTGTTGCCCGTGAGCAGGTACTTCGTGATGAGATTGATAAGATCATCGCAGAAATCGAGGTGTAATTATGAATGAAAAAGACGCGTTGAAAAATTTGATTGATAATCCAAAACAACCTAATGTCAGTGAATGGGTTTATGAGGTCGAGGCGTTTTTAGAAGAAATTAATGAAAATAACGAAGAAGCATGGATACTTATTGATGGCATAAAAAAGCAAGGGGATGCTTTTCAGCGTTGCGAAAATTTAGTGGCATTATTACGCCAACTTTATAAGAAAAAATATGATAAAGTGTCCATTCCGCCAATAACAAAAAGAAATCAAATATTTGTTGCAATGATGTTTGCAAAGGAAACTGCTTCTACATACGAACAGGTATATAAGCCTGTTATTCAATCGTTGAACTATTCAGCCATGAGAATTGATGAGAAACAATTCAATGGATCTATTATTGGAGAAATTACCGCTGAAATAACAGATTCTGTTGCTTTGATTGCAGATTTAACAGGAAATCGTGGCGGTGTTTATTATGAAGCCGGAATTGCCAGAGGACTACAGTTATGTAATCATCCGATCAAATTGATTTTAACTTGTAAACAAAGCTTTTTTGCTAGTGAAAGAGTTCATTTTGATGTAAGTGGAGATAATATCATTCTTTATGAAAACAATGATGATTTGAAACAAAAACTTGCAAAAAGATTACAGGCTGTTTTGAGCAAGGAGACTGAAGCATGAGCAAATTAGATGAGTTAATTGCGGAATTTTGTCCAGATGGGGTAGAATATAGAAGAGTTGGTGATATAGCTGATTATGAGCAACCATCAAAATATCTTGTAAAAAGTACTGATTATAATGATAATTTTGAAATACCTGTATTAACAGCGGGACAAACTTTTATTTTAGGATATACAAATGAAAAAGAAGGAATTTATAATGCTTCTCCTGAAAAACCTGTAATTATTTTTGATGATTTTACTGGTGCATTTAAATGGGTTGATTTTCCATTTAAGGCAAAGTCATCAGCGATGAAAATGATTACTTCAAAAAGTGATGTTTTGATTCGGTATTTATATCATTTAATGGGATTTTTAAATTACTCTTCTGATGAGCATAAAAGACTTTGGATAAGTGTCTATTCAGAGTTGCAGGTCCCTGTACCTCATCTGGAGGTACAACGTGAAATAGTTCATATTTTGGACTCTTTCACGTTACTTACAGCCGAGCTTACAGCCGAGCTTACAGCCGAGCTTACAGCTCGGAAGAAACAGTATGAGTTTTATCGAGACAATTTAATAAAAAAAGAACAACATATATCTGAAGTGAAAAAATTAGCTGATGTTGCAAATATTTATGATTCGTTACATCAAACACCTTCGTATTCTAATAGCGGATATAGTATGGTTCGTGTACAGGATATAAAAGGTGGGTATGTAGATGAAGATAAAACATTAAAAGTGGATGAAAGCGTTTGGAATTTATTTACGCAAAAATACACTCCTCGATTAAATGATATTGTAGTTTCACGGGTGGGGTCATATGGGAATTTTGCATTAATTCCTAATGATAAGTGCTGTCTAGGACAAAATGTTGCATTAATTCATCCTAACATAAATCCCAAATATTTATATCATGTATTAATGTCTACGATGACAAAACAGTGGATAAATAATAATGTGAAAGGTGCAAGTCAAAAATCATTTAGTTTAGCAGATATAAAAAGAGTGCCAGTTCCTGTTCCAAAGGAAAATATTCAACAACGAATAGCAGAAGTTCTTGATAATTTTGAAGCCATTTGCACTGACCTGAATATTGGTTTGCCAGCCGAAATTGAAGCACGCCAGAAGCAATATGAATATTATCGTGATTTGCTCTTGACATTTGCTGAAACAGGCAGCACACTCATGACAGACAGACAGACAGACAGACAGACAGACAGACAGACAGACAGACAGACAGACAGACAGACAGACAGACAGACA
>ENA-UPXB01002383-UPXB01002383.1-human-gut-metagenome-genome-assembly--contig:-NODE-2383-length-10460-cov-12.092266_pt1 | contig 10460 bp, 8 predicted proteins | sample MGYA00250055_ERZ773386 | MGnify/ENA primary metagenome ERZ773386 (study PRJEB29103, sample SAMN06111974) | human gut metagenome | biome: human gut; feature: ankylosing spondylitis patient; material... | reverse complement strand
GGATGGAACGGTCCTGATCATGAAGGGCGACAACAGCATTTCACTTGCCGTGGGTTCGGACAAGGCAACGGTCAATAAGAAAACCGAGGTGGAGCTGGGCGATGCCGTCTTTGTGGATGAGGCAGAGGACAAGCTGATGGTGCCGATTGACAAGATCGCAGAGTATTTGAGCTACGAGGTTGATTATTATGTCGATCAGAAATGGGTTGATCTGGCGCGGCTGCCGGATGAGATGCCATTGCCGGAGAAATACGATATGCGTGATTATGGGCGCGTGTCACCGGTGCGTGATCAGGGACGGTATGGCACATGCTGGGCATTTGCATCGCTTGGCGCGCTGGAGACAACGCTGCTTCCGATGGAGGAGGATATTTTCTCAGTCGATCACATGTCGATGTGTAACAGTTATGCACTGGATGTGAACAGTGGCGGCGAGCATACGATGAGTATCGCGTATCTGGCGGCTTGGCAGGGACCGGTGCTGGAGAAGGATGATCCGTATGGCGATGGCATGAGTGATCCGAATCTTACCGCGGAGAAGCATCTGGAGGAGGCTCTGATCATCAACGGGCGTGAGGACGAGACGATCAAGAGTGCGATTTTCCGGTATGGCGCGATCGAGACATCGATTTATTCGGCGCTGGAATATGTGGACAGTTATTCCATGTATTATTCGAGTGAGTATGCGGCGTATTATTATGATGGTGATGAGACGCCGAACCATGATGTCGTTGTCGTTGGCTGGGATGATAATTTCCCGAAGGAGAATTTCACGATCCAGCCGGAGGGTGACGGTGCCTTTATCTGCAAGAACAGCTGGGGCGAGGAATTCGGCGATGATGGATATTTCTATGTATCCTATTATGATACGAAGATCTGCCGGAAATCGGTCGTCTACACGCGGGTTGGCGACAAGGATAATTACGATAAGATCTACCAGACGGATAAGCTTGGCTGGGTTGGACAGCTTGGTTTCTCCAAGGAGGATGCGTATTTTTCCAATGTCTACGAGGCAGGAAAAAATGAGAATCTGGCAGCCGTTTCTTTCTATGCGACGGATAAGGATACGGAGTTTGAAGTGTATGTTGTGCGGCATTTTGATGGTGTGGACTCGTTTAAGAACCGGGAGTTTGTGACGTCCGGCAGCATGCAGTATGCCGGGTATTACACGGTGGATTTCCCGGAGGAAATCGAACTCGATGACAATGAACGTTATGCGGTTGTGGTGAAGATCAAGACGCCGGGGGCAGTGCATCCGATTGCCATCGAGTACAATGCGGATGAGCGGACGGCAAGCTTCGATATCAGTGACGGCGAGGGCTACATCAGTTTGTATGGAGAGATGTGGCACCGGGCGGAGACGAGTGAGAAATGCAATGTGTGCTTGAAGGCGTTTACGAACAAGAGGGTGCAGTGATTATGCAAACCGCCGCTATAGTGTTTGATGCAAGTATCTTCCAATCGGTACATTCCTATATAATGTATTGAAACTAAGAAGTAGTAAGTGTTCTGATTTGCGTTATCGAAGACACACGCAATCGCTGCCAATTCGCCATCCGTGGCTCAGTGGCAGCTTGCCTGAACATCGTGTTCAGGCATTGCTGATGAAGTACAGAACACTAACGCCTTCTAAGTTCCAAACATATCATATAGTTCATGTACAGATTGGAAGATACATGCATCTACATATTTTTGCGGTTTGCATGAATGCTGGCTGCAGGCTTTGGTGTTCGTGACCTTCAAGGTGTGCTTGGTGAAATGAAGTAGGAGTAAAGCGAGCAGGATAAGGATGTTTGCTCCAAACAGGAAAGTAGTTGGAAAAAAGGAGTAGGAGTAAAGCGAGCAGGATAAGGATGTTTGCTCCAAACAGGAAAGTAGTTGGAAAAATGAAGTTGGAGCAAAGCGAGCAGGAAATGACGATTAGCTCCAATCAGAGATAAATAATAGAAGAAAAATAAGAAAAAGGAGATACAGGCAGATGAAGAAGATCATTTTTGCAACAGGTAATGCGAATAAGATGGTAGAGGTGCGCATGATTCTGGCGGATTGTGGGTATGAGATTGTTTCTATGAAAGAAGCAGGCATCGATATTGATATTGTGGAGGATGGCAAGACATTTGAGGAGAATGCGATCATCAAAGCGACAGCTATCAGCAAGACAAAGGAGGCTGAGGGCTGTGTAGTTCTCGCTGACGATAGTGGCCTGGAAGTTGATTATATGGATGGCGCGCCGGGGATTTACTCTGCAAGATGGCAGGGCGAGGATACACCATACAGTATTAAGAATCAGATGATTATTGACGCGCTTGCAGATGCAAAAGAAGAAGAGCGGACAGCACGGTTCGTATGTGCGATTGCAGCAGCATTTCCGGATGGTACGGTGACAACACGTCGCGGCGTGATCGAAGGAATGATCGCACATCAGCCTGCCGGAGAACATGGATTCGGTTATGACCCGATCTTCTTCCTGCCGGAGTATGGAAAGACGACCGCGGAGCTGGCACCGGAAGATAAGAACAAGATCAGCCATCGTGGACGTGCCTTGGAAAAGATTCGCGAGGTACTGTAGTTAGGGCTCGAAGGAGGAAATTATGCTGCGGATTTTGATAATGAGTGATTCGCATGGGCGAAATGAGAACGTGGAGCTTGCAATCGCGCAGGTGCGGGAAGAAATCGGCGAATTCCAGATGTTGATTCATCTGGGCGATGTCGGGGATGCACGGGAGCTTGAGTCGCTGGCTGGTGTGCCATGCTACATCGTGCGTGGAAATACCGATTATGATGCGAAGCTTCTGAATGCAAATGTGATCGAAGCTGGCGGACATCGTATCTTCGCAACGCACGGGCATCTGTATCAGGTGGACATGCGGCTGGATCTGCTGCGGTTTGCGGCATTGGAAAATGATTGCGATATCGCGATGTATGGACACACGCATGTGCCATATCTGGAGGAGGATCCGGATGATGTGACAATCCTGAATCCGGGCAGCATTTCGAAGCCGCGGCAGGCAGATCACCGTTACACATATATGGTGATGGAAATTGACGATGAAGATGAAGTGACATACGAATTAAGGTATGTCGAATGATGAGGAGACAGTCGAGTGAAAAAAGGTGATGTATGCGAGGGAATCATTGAGCGTTATGATTTCCCAAACAAAGGAAGCTTTCAGGTGGACGAGCGCAAGGTGACGATCAAGGGCGCCCTGCCGGGACAGAAAGTGAAATATATGGTAACAAAGAAGAAAAGCGGTATGGCAGAGGGAAAGGTGCTGGAAGTCTTAGAGCGGAGTCCGCTGGAGGATGTAGAGCCGACCTGCCCTTATTTTGGTGCGTGTGGTGGATGCGCCTACCAGACGATGTCGTATGACAATCAGCTGAAGCTGAAAGCGGACATGGTAAAAGCATTACTTGACCGCGTGCTTCTGGCGGAGGATTCCAATTCGAAGGATTATGAATGGGAAGGAATCCTTGGTTCGCCGAGCCAGACTGCGTACCGGAACAAAATGGAATTCACGTTTGGCGATGCCTACAAGGATGGCCCATTAGCACTTGGATTACATCAGAAGGGAAGCTTCTATGATATCCTGACGGTTGATGGATGTGAGATCATTGGCGCAGACTGGAGCCGCATACTCACGGCGACACTTGCATTTTTCTCAGGGCGAAATGTGCCATTCTTTCATCGGATGCGCCACGAGGGAATCCTGCGGAATCTGGTTGTGCGCCAGTCGCGGGCAAATGGGCAGTTCCTGATTAATCTGGTAACATCGACACAGTGGGACACATATGGATTTGACGTAAAACAGTTGCTTCAGGCGTTCGTGGAAATGCTGCTGGAATTAGAGAAGTCCGATGCATTTGCGGGAAGTATTGCAGGTATTCTATACACGGAAAATGACGCTTTGGGCGATGTCGTGCAGAGCGATCGGATGGAGCTTCTATATGGTCAGGATTACATCGAAGAGGAAATACTTGGACTGAAATTCAAGATCTCGCCGTTTTCATTCTTCCAGACAAACACAGGTGGCTGCGAGGTGCTGTATGAAAAGGCGCGCGATTATATCATGCGGGGCAGCGTGAAGCTCGATGGCGACAAGACCGTGTTCGATCTGTATAGCGGAACCGGTACGATCGCACAGATGATGGCAGCGGTTTCGAAGAAAGTGATCGGAATCGAAATCGTGGAGGAAGCGGTCGAGGCAGCGAAGGAAAATGCGAAAGCAAATGGACTTTCTAACTGTGAATTCATCGCTGGGGACGTGTTAAAGGCAATCGACCTTGTGGATGAGAAACCGGATCTGATCATTGTCGATCCGCCACGGGACGGGATTCATCCGAAAGCACTGGAGAAAATCCTTGCATTTGGCGTGGACGAGATCGTCTATATCAGTTGCAAGCCGACCTCGCTGGCACGCGACCTGGAGACGATCATTCGTCGCGGGTACCGCGTGGATAAGGTATGCTGCGTCGACCAGTTTCCGAGGACAAGCCATGTCGAGACGGTAGTTCTTTTGTCCCAACAAAAACCAGATGACACGATAGAGATCGACTTAGACCTGGACGAGCTGGATGCCACCAGTGCCGAGTTGAAAGCAACCTATCAGGAAATCAAAGATTATGTGCTGAAAGAATTTGGCTTGAAGGTTTCAAGTTTATATATTTCTCAGGTAAAACGCAAATGTGGAATTGAAGTGGGAGAAAACTATAATCTTCCAAAATCAGAAAATGCAAGAGTTCCACAATGCCCGAAAGAGAAAGAAGATGCTATCAAGGCTGCCCTGAAATATTTTGCGATGATCTAAGGACATCGCTGATTTCAAGGAGGAATAACACATGAAAAGCACATTTGAAAAAATGGGTGGAACCTACACACTTGGCGCAGACGGAATTTACTATCCGAATCTTGTCAGTACAGATGAAGAACCGCATTATGGGAAATATGGAATGATGCGGAAAACGTATCTGAAAGAGCATCGTCCGGCAATGTATTCACTGTATATGTTGGAAGACAGACTGGTGGAACATCTGAATCTTGTGGACGATGAAGCACAGGAGAGAATGGATATTCTGGTGCGTCAGATGATGGAGCGGCAGGGCATTACGGAAGAATTGAAAGCCTATGACCATATGGAATGGGTCAGGGCGGTGAATAACATCCGAAATGCAGCAGAAGAGATTGTGTTAAAAGAATTAGTGTATATTTAAAGCGTGGAAAGCTCCTTCGGGAGCTTTTCAGTGTTTGTAAGAGTTTATATAAAATGGGCTAAGAAGGTGGTATGATCAAAATAACAGATTAAAATTTATATTAAGAAATGAATTTAAAATTTTTAATTATGAAATAAAACGTAAGATAATTTCAGAGGTGAGAATAATGGATAGAATTGCATTAGTAATCGGTAATTCTGATTATTCAAATGTAGGGAAATTGAATAATCCTAAGAATGATGCTGACGATATTGCTAGTATTTTGAATAAATTAAATTTTGATGTTACAAAAATAATGGATGCAAATTTAATAGATATTCAAAAATCTGTTAATGATTTTTTACAGGCATTAGATGAATATGCTGTAGGGGTATTTTTTTATGCAGGGCATGGTATGCAAATCGACGGTAAAAATTTTATCGTTCCTATTGATTTAAAGTTAAGTGATAAAAGCAAGACAATGGTCTCTTGTTATTGTTTAAATTCGCTGTTAGAAGGTGCATCTTCATATAAGGGAAAAACATTAATATGTATATTGGATGCATGTCGAGATAATCCTTTTGCTATGGGGAGGGGATTTTTAACAGGCTTTGCGCCATTTAATAATCCACCTAAAGGTACTATGATTGCTTATTCTACAAGCGCTGACTGTAGTGCATTTGATGGACAATGTAGTAATGGATTATATACACAAGTTTTAAAAGATGCTATGCTTATTCCAAATTTGAAAATTGAAGAAATGTTTAAATTTGTTAGAAATAAAGTGTCAGAAATATCAATTAGCCAATACGGAGAAGAACAGCTTTCATGGGAATATTCTTCGTTAGTGGGAGACTTTTATTTTTCTGTTACGCCACAACCAGTCAATGAACAGGTTACTGATGAGAAAATATATGAATTCATATGTGCTCGTCGAAAATCTTATGAGAATGCTTCGGATAATATTTATGATATTGAATGTTTGCCATATATAGATGCCTATAATAAATATCATATACCAATTATTAAAATTTTACGTGCATATTCAAGAGTAGATTATTCAAAAAGAGGATTTCAGTTTTCGGATGCTACTATAGATCAGTTAAACAGCAATTATTTGTCATCATGGGGATTTATACAGAAATATGGTAGATGGTATTATAAAAATCATTACGTTGAGATGGGAGATTTATTGCCATTGCCCGAGGAATTAGAACCTAAACAACCTATTAATGGAAAGGAATTGAAGATTGAAGCTTCATTGAGCTGGAAAATGAATGATGGAAAGATAAGATTTCAAGTATCTTCTAATATTCCAGAGGAAACCCCATTAATGTTTACATTACGTGGCAAAGAATATACAGCTCAATGTAAATCTGTAGCAGGTAATAGAATTTCAATAAGTGAATGGTTTAGTGACAGAGGTAATCCTATGAAAAATGGATTTTATACTATAGATGTGTCATGTCCGATATATAGTGTATTGCCAGAAAAGATAAAGAAAATATTTGGTGAACGTAATAGAAATATATGTGGACAATATGTTAAATTTGAACCAGTGGGAGGAAATACGATTCATTTTTCGTATGGATTAGTTCTTAAAAATAGTAAAGTTCAAGTTATTGATATGCAACAAAGAATCTCAGCATTATAATGAATGTGGTTTTATACAAGAAAACATGGCAGATTGTAACTGGTTAAAGTGAATTGGGCGTATGGAACTTTTAAATCCATACGCCTTTTAAACAAGAGAGTTGTAAGAGCATATTATCTACTCGATGATGATTATAATTCCATATCATATGACCTTTTCTTAGCTCTGGCAGGCTGATTTCGCCGCATCTCCTGTTTCCTCTGATATTCAAGTTCCCATGCACGATGGGAGAAAACATCAGGATCTTCCACATTAAGATAATCCACCTCATCGGCTACAATATCACGACGGTGATAGTCGTAATATTTACCGAAAGTACCTTTGAGTTGTTCAATCAGCTTATCCCGAAAATCAGGACGTATCTGGATTCTGGTATCCAGCAATTCTGTGTATTGTTCTGGTTCAGGACGAAATTTTTCTTCCCGGAAAGCGGCGGCATCTTTTTCAAGTTGTTTTTTGAGCGAGATGTCCTGAGAATCCAGGATATCAAGATTGTTATTCATCTGGTCGTATTTCTTGGATAGATTCGTCATATCTTTATCAGTAGAGCATTTTGCCTGGAAGATTAGCTGCTCTTTCCTTGATTTCAGTTCTTCAATTTCTTCGGTAATAGTGGTAAGCTGCTGATTCAATTTTATATGCTGGATGGGATTCAAAATACTGGTTTTGTCCTTTTGCACATTCAGTTCTTTCCGTTCCGTAACTTTAGCTTTGAGTTTCTTTTTAACGGTGTTGTATTTATTCAGTATTGGATTAAAATGATTCATCCAATCATGAATTACTTCTTTTTGTATCTCATTGTGAAGTAAATGATATTGTGTAAAAATCATATGATTGCGGATCGCTTCCAATGTTTCTGCAATTATCGGGATGGATTTTTCTACAGCCTGTGCCAGTTTTGCTACCCGTGCTTTTAATTCCCGGAGCTTTTTGTTATCGGTACGAATTTGACGATTGATTTCACAGCGGTCTGCTATCTTGCCGTTCTTTTCCATATTCTGGGCAATGTAGCCTTCATGGATGGTTGGCTGTTCGGTGATTCCCTGATCTGCAAAGCTGCGGTGATCAATGGTAGCATTTATCTGATTATGTGCAAGCATTTTATTTACGGCATCTGCCCAGTTTGCCCGCCAGATACAAAGTTGTTCATCGCTGTTCCATTGTTCGGAAATAGGATTCTGTCTGCCATATCGGCTGCTCTTGGGGTGCTTATCAATCCGTTCATATCCTTTTTCCTGTGCAACAGAGGAAGTCAGATATTCTTTCTTTTTCCCAACTTTATAGCGATATTGCTTTTCCCATCCCTGTTTCTGAGCGGTTTTAAATTCAGAAGCAGTAAAGCCTTTTTCTTGCCCGTCTTTTATACAGAGATATTCTTTTTCCGTTTTATACTGCCATGTTCCATTTTCATTTAGTGGTCGGACAGTAAGAAGAATGTGAGCATGGGGATTGTGACCATCTGTATCGTGAATGGCAAAATCAGCACACATCCCCATATCTACAAAGTTATTTTGAATAAAATCTTGAAGAAGAGAAATATTGCTGTTTTTATCCAACTCAACAGGGAGTGCAACAACAAATTCTCTTGCCAGTCGGCTGTCTTTGGTCTTTTCGGTTTCTTCCACAGCATTCCAGAGTTGTTCCCGGTCATTCCATTCCAATGGAGCCATTGGAGGAAGCATCACTTCCTGATAGATCAGACCCTGCTTTCTGGTATAGTCATGCTGAATGCCATCGTAATCATTGTACATCCGGCTGCAGCTCATATAAGCAGAAGCAGCAACAGCAGATCGACCGGAACCACGGCTGACGACTTTAGCTTGCATATGATAAATTGCCATATCTGGCACCTCCTTTCGATGTTGACTGCAACAGCGGATAAAGCCCTCGGCAGAGCGCACGAGCCCCGAAGGGGATACCACTGCCTGATTTATCAGGTGGTGAGTAAGTGCGCCCTTCGGGAGTAGAACTTGTGCGTTTACATTCCTCGTAGCTGGATCATCAGTTCCCGTTTTAGGGAATCTAAATCCATTTCTTTAATATGGGGAACAATACTTTCCAGAATTGCTCCTTCCTGGACTAACCTGTGTGTTCTGGTATCACGTTCTTTTTTCCGGTTTCTTGCTTCGGCTTCTTCCTGGCGGTGTCTTGCCTGTAAAAGTGCTTTTTCTTCCGGTGTCATGATTTTTTTATCTGCCATATCTGGCACCTCCTTTTTATGCCCGTATCCGGGCAGTTTTGGTTTTAAAATCTTTTGGTTTGGTACTATGGTTTTAGATAACTGACAGTGACATATTTCCGGTAATAAATGAGGAAAGAAAGTAGTACCACTGTCAGTGAAAAGTAATCATTGTGTTATACTTTTTCGAGTCAATTCTGGTTCGGAGCATGATTGTTCAACAGGATTTTTTTCGCCTGTTTTAAATTAGCTGTTGCATTGTCCTGACGAATATTCCGGTTATTGATACGGACAGGAATACATCTCTCCAGAATACGGTCATAAATTCGTTTGTGTGCGATATCAGCGGCGTTATTCAGCTCTGATAAAGTGAAATTGGTCGTTATGATCAGTGGCTTTTTACTGCGGTAACGGCTGTCGATCACATTGAATACCTGTTCCAGTGCAAAGTCAGAGTTCCGCTCAATTCCGAGATCATCAATAATCAGAAGACTGTAGCGGTTTAAGCTGTTGATGAACTGGTTTCTGTCTTCAAAATGCATTCCGGTAAGGGTATTCAGAATCCGGGAAAAGTTGGTCATCAGTACAGGAACGCCTTTTTCCAGAAGGGCATTGGCAATGCAGCCTGCAAAAAAAGATTTTCCAGTACCGACATCACCCCAGATGAGAAGTCCGGAAGCGTTTGCTTTCATCTCTTTCCAGTTGCTTACGTAATTGTGTGCCAGTTTTATTTCCGGATTGATGCCGTTATCCTTGGCAAAAGTGTAGTCATAGAGTGCTTTATCCTGTAATCCGTTGGTTTTAAGATGCTCTATTTCCATTTGTTTTTCATGAAGTTTTCTCTGGGCTTCTTCCTGCTCAAAGATTTCCTGCTGGCATTTACAGCGGATGGAAGGAATAAGAACCTTTCCCTGTAATTCATGCCGGCATTGTCTTGGCGTATTGCATTTGGAACAGTAGATCAGGTGGTCTGTTTCGTTAAAATATTCATCAGGCTGAAGTTCTCTGTTTGGTGTTATAGCATTTTCTTTTTCTGTAAATCTTGTCATAGTGTTTCGTATTCCTCACTTTCGTAATTCCTTTGCCGGGAAACAGGATGATCCTGTCTTGCCCAACTGATGATGGTAGCTGCATGGTTCTGATATTGCTTTCCGGTAGAAGCCATATAACCGGATAAGCGTTCAATATAATCCTGCCAGTCAGGGATTGTCTGCCGGATATCTTCAAGCTCTTTTTCTGACAGAAAAACATTTTGAAATTTTCCATTGGGTGAGAGTGGATCCTTACTCCCTCTTATTGCTAAATTGTTCTTTTTTATCTCTTTCTTATTACCAGACAGTTTTCTGTCTGTATCAGGGAAAGAATCCTGTCTGTCAATAGGACAGTTTTCTGTCTGTCTTAGGGAAAGAAATCTGTCTGTATAGTGGATGGTTTCTTTTG
>ENA-UPXB01002378-UPXB01002378.1-human-gut-metagenome-genome-assembly--contig:-NODE-2378-length-10473-cov-4.440843_pt1 | contig 10473 bp, 5 predicted proteins | sample MGYA00250055_ERZ773386 | MGnify/ENA primary metagenome ERZ773386 (study PRJEB29103, sample SAMN06111974) | human gut metagenome | biome: human gut; feature: ankylosing spondylitis patient; material... | reverse complement strand
CATGTCACCGCTTGCTACCATGATACCGTCTGCTACTGCAATGATCTCATCCAGGTTTTCAATACCTTCTGCATTCTCGATCTTAGCGATTACCTTGATTGCAGAACCTTCTGCATCCAGCATTTCCTTGATCTCACGGATACAGTCAGCTGTACGTACAAAAGAAGCTGCGATAAAATCAAAGCCCTGTTTGATGCCAAAACGGATATCTTCTTTATCTTTTTCAGTCAGCGCCGGAAGCTTGATCTTTACATTAGGAACATTTACACCCTTCTTCTCGCCTAACTCACCGCCGTTGATAACGGTACAAACGATCTCAGTGCCGTCTACCTTTACTACTTCCAGCTCGATCAGGCCGTCATCGATGAGGATCTTATTTCCAGCTGCAACATCTTCATTCAGGCCAGAGTAGTTGATATGGGTAATAGTCTCATCACCAACGATCTCTCTGGTAGTTAAAGTAAAGGTCTGTCCTTCCTTTAAGGAAACTTTCTTTCCGTCTTTTAATACGCCGGTACGGATCTCCGGTCCCTTTGTATCAAGAAGAGCTGCTACCGGACGGTCCAGTTCTTTTCTAACCTCTTTTAAAATCTCCAGGCGACTCTGATGCTCTGCATAATCACCGTGGGAGAAGTTAAAACGAGCTACGTCCATTCCATTTTTAGCCAGTTCCAGCATAATGTTCTTGTCATTTGTGTTGGGGCCCATAGTGCAGACGATCTTAGTTTTCTTCATGTTTTCAAATTCCTCCATAAATAAAATGAATTGGGGTTAGTAGTATATTCGCTCTTTTACTGCCTTTTTATGCCCTTGGCACAGGAATAAATGTGTCAGGCCAAGTGGGGATATGCAGTGCAAAAGCGCAGAGCATGCCGGTCGCATTAATCATTACTGTTACTGTTATCAGCATCCTCTTTTTTGACATGCTTATGTGTGTACAAATGATCCATGCAATATTCATAATTGCCTTCACATTTGGAACAATAACGGAATTCCATACCAGGGCTGTCTTTATCTGTGCGTCCGCAGACTGCACACTTGTGTCCTCTCTTTACCACTTTCATTTTCTGGGTGGTCTTCTGGAATTCCTGGGAGCGTTTCTTCTGCTTAAAACCGGAAGGACCTGCAAAGGTCATCCAGCCAAAGAATACGCCAATAAGGATCAGACTTAAAACGATCTCGATCTTCTCGATCAGTCCGCCTGTAATAAAGGAATAAATATAAATTCCTGCCTCTGCCACTGCGATCCAGCTTGCCTTTAATGGCAGTACCATCATAAACAGTACCTGCATATCCGGAAACATCAGGGCAAATACAAAGAAGAAGGAATAAACCAAATAAGTTGGGAACAGTGGCAGTGAAAGCCCTGTTACCAGGTAAATGCCAATGGCAACAACCGAATGAAGGAGCACACCTCCGATAATGTAGCAGTTAAAGCGAAATCTTCCCCATACCTGCTCCACAATGGTGCCAAACGCACGGATACAGTAAATGCCAAGGGCGTTCATCAGCACAAACATAATGGCATCAGAACCTGTAATGGCCGGTGGATACACTAAAAATGTAACAATACGCCAGATCTGACCGTGAAGGATAGCCGCCGGGTTTAAGATCAGATAATTCATCACAAACTGCGGTGCTGTCAGAAAAAGGACCACTCCAAGGATCTCCAGGGCGCATACAATATCAATGATACTTCTGAACCCCAGGAAATTTCCGTTCCGGCGTTTCCAGTTATTGGAAAATTTTCCCATTCAAAAACTCCTTTTTTAAACTGATTTAACTGATTTTAAAACAGATCTTTCTTATTAAATATATAAGCAACGATCAAAGTCAATAACAAAGTAAAGAAAAGCACGATGCCGAAACCATATGGACTTTCTGCAAAAGGCATTCCGCTGGCTCTTACGTTCATACCGTAAAAACTTGCCACCATAGTTGGAATGGACATAACAATGGTAACGGTTGCCAGGAATTTCATAACAATGTTTAAGTTGTTTGAAATAACAGATGCAAAGGTATCCATGGTACCACTTAAAATGCCATTGTAAATGCTGGTCATCTCCATAGCCTGCTTATTCTCTACGATTACATCTTCCAGAAGATCAGTATCTTCCGGGTACTTCTTGATCTTGTCGATCCTTAATAACTTCTCCAGCACCACTTCGTTGGAACGAAGGGAGGTGGTAAAGTACACCAGTGATTTCTGAAGTTCTAACAGTTCGATCAGTTCCTCATTTTTCTGGGACTGGTGAAGTTTGTTTTCAATGACTTCACTCTTTTTATCGATAATGCGCAGGTACTGCAGATACTGGGTTGCATTTTTATAAAGGATCTGTAAGATAAACCTTGTTTTCATAAATGTGTGGAAATCTCTGACTCTTCCGTCCATAAAGGCAGTAAGGATCGGGGTCTCCTCCAGGCAGACGGTTATCAGCACATCCTTGGTGGTAATGATCGCCATAGGAATGGTCACAAACCAGTCTTTCCCGTTTCTTTCTTCTATAGAAGGAATATCCACCAATATCAGCGTATATTCATCTTCTGCTTCAATACGTGAGCGCTCTTCCTCATCCAGAGGTGCTTTCAGGTGGTCCGGATCGATCTGGCAGGCATCAGCAATCTCTAAGATCTCTGATGCAGTTGGATTGGTCAGGGCGATCCAGCAGCCTGGCTGCATCTCCTCTTTTTCGTGTATTGCACCGTCTTCTGTCTTGAAAATCCGTATCATGCGAAATCTCCCCCATTTTGAATTTTCACCCTACTCATTATAGTGACTGGCCCGGTTTTTGTCAAATCGTTTCATATTTTTTCAATTCTTCACAAATTCTTAACCCCCTTTAACAATTGCCAAGTAAAAGGTATTGTGTTAGACTGTAATGTGCTTTTTTGGGCTTTTCGCCCGGAATTGCAGTAAGAGACATGATGTTCTAACAAACAATTACGTTTCATAAGCTATAGGATGTACTCTCAGAGTCTTGAAAGTACATCAAATCACGAAGGAGGTAAGGGGCTATCCCCATATACTATGGATCAGACTACAACTTATTACACCCTGGGGATCGATATCGGTTCAACAACTGTCAAAGTTGCATTACTGGATCAGGATCTTCATATTATATTCTCCGATTATGAGCGTCATTATGCCAATATTCAGGAAACTCTGGCAGGCCTTTTAAAGAAAGCCTTAAACCAGACCGGCCCCATTGATATTATCCCGGTGATCACCGGCTCTGGCGGCCTTACACTTTCATCTCATTTACACGTTCCTTTTGTCCAGGAAGTTGTAGCAGTTGCATCTGCTCTCCAGGACTATGCGCCACAGACCGACGTAGCCATTGAGTTAGGCGGCGAAGATGCCAAGATCATTTACTTTACAGGGGGCATCGACCAGCGTATGAACGGTATCTGCGCAGGAGGAACCGGGTCTTTCATTGACCAGATGGCATCCCTTTTGCAGACCGATGCTGCTGGACTGAATACATATGCAAAAGATTACAAGGCTATCTACCCAATTGCAGCCCGCTGCGGTGTTTTCGCGAAATCGGATATCCAGCCGCTGATCAACGACGGCGCTACCAGAGAGGATCTGGCTGCCTCTATTTTCCAGGCAGTAGTAAACCAGACCATCAGCGGTCTTGCCTGTGGTAAGCCCATCCGTGGAAATGTTGCCTTTTTAGGAGGACCTTTGCATTTCCTTCCTGAACTGAGAAAAGCCTTTGTTCGCACGCTGCATCTGACTCCGGAGCAGACCATTGCACCGGATCACTCCCACCTGTTTGCAGCTGTAGGCGCTGCCATGAACCCAAAGGAAGGCCAGGAGCCGGTAGCTATTACCGACATGATCGACCGGCTTTCCAATGGCATTAAAATGGATTTTGAAGTAAAGCGTATGGAGCCTCTGTTTAAGGATCAGGCAGAATATGACGCCTTTATCGAAGACCACGGCCACAACCACGTGCGTTCCGGCAATCTTTCTACTTACGAAGGCAACTGCTATCTGGGTATTGACGCCGGTTCCACTACCACCAAAGTGGCTCTTGTTGGAGAAGACGGCACATTATTATATCGTTTTTATGATAATAATAATGGAAGTCCTCTGGCTACTGCCATCCGCGCAGTGACAGAGATCAAAGAACAGCTTCCAGAAACTGCCCATATTGCTTACTCCTGCTCTACCGGATACGGCGAAGCCCTTTTAAAGGCTGCTCTTATGTTAGATGAGGGAGAAGTAGAGACTATTTCCCACTACTACGCTGCTGCTTTCTTTGAGCCGGATGTAGACTGCATCCTGGACATCGGCGGTCAGGATATGAAATGCATTAAGATCAAAGACGGAACCGTAGACAGCGTACAGTTAAACGAGGCATGTTCTTCCGGCTGCGGTTCTTTCATTGAAACTTTCGCAAAAAGCTTAAATTACAGTGTAAAAGATTTCGCAAAAGAAGCATTATTTGCCAAAAATCCTACAGACCTTGGTACTCGCTGTACTGTATTTATGAACTCCAATGTAAAGCAGGCCCAGAAGGAAGGCGCTACGGTTGCTGATATCTCTGCAGGTCTAGCTTATTCTGTTATTAAAAACGCTTTATTTAAGGTAATTAAGATCACAAACACTTCTGACCTTGGAAAACATGTAGTTGTACAGGGCGGTACCTTCTATAATGATGCTGTCCTTCGCAGCTTTGAGAAGATTTCAGGCTGTCGTGCGGTCCGTCCGGACATTGCCGGTATCATGGGAGCTTTCGGTGCAGCACTGATCGCAAAAGAACGTTTCCATATGGCCGGTGAAAAAGAGACCACCATGCTGCCTCTTGATAAGATCATCGCACTGCAGTACACCACTTCTATGACCCGGTGCAAAGGCTGCAACAACCACTGTGTTTTAACCATCAACCAGTTTGGAAGCGGACGCCATTATATTTCCGGAAACCGCTGTGAGCGTGGTCTTGGACTTGCAAAAGCGAAAAAAGAGATACCAAACCTGTTTGATTACAAATATCACCGGATGTTTGACTATGAACCGCTACCTTTAGACCAGGCAGACCGCGGCGTAGTGGGTATCCCAAGAGTTTTAAATATGTATGAAAACTTCCCATTCTGGGCTGTTTTCTTTAAAAAGCTGCGCTACCATGTAACACTTTCCCCACAGTCCACCAGACAGATCTACGAACTGGGCATTGAGTCCATTCCAAGTGAGTCTGAGTGTTATCCGGCAAAGCTGGTACATGGCCATATTTCATGGCTCATCCATCAGGGTGTGAAGTTTATCTTCTATCCATGTATCCATTATGAGCGCAATGAAAGCCCTGAGGCAGGAAACCATTATAACTGTCCAATGGTCACTTCCTATGCGGAAAATATTAAAAATAACGTAGAAGAATTAGAGACAGAGCATGTAGATTTCATGAACCCATTCATGGCATTTACAAACGAAAAGATCTTAACAGACGGCCTGGTACGGGAATTTGTAAAAAAATTCCAGATACCTGAAGCAGAGATCCGTATGGCAGCCCACGCTGGCTGGGAAGAACTGCTGGCATCCCGTTCTGATATGGAGAAAAAGGGCGAGGAAACACTTGCCTGGATGAAAGAACATGGTAAACGGGGCATTGTGCTGGCCGGAAGACCTTACCATGTAGACCCGGAGATCAACCACGGTATCCCGGAACTGATCGCTTCCTACGGCTTTGCCGTACTTACAGAGGACTCTGTTTCCCATATGGGCAAAGTGGAACGACCTTTAGTTGTCACCGACCAGTGGATGTATCATTCCCGTCTTTATGAGGCCGCAAGCTTTGTAAAAACAAGAGATGACCTGGATCTGATCCAGTTAAACTCCTTTGGCTGCGGTCTGGACGCTGTTACCACAGACCAGGTTGCTGAGATCTTAACAAAGTCCGGAAAGATCTATACTGTATTAAAGATCGACGAGGTAAATAACCTGGGAGCAGCCCGTATCCGTATCCGTTCCCTGATCGCGGCTCTTCGTGTCCGTGACCAGAAGCATTATGAGCGGAAAGTGGTTTCCAGCGCTTACAACCGTGTGCTGTTTACCAAGGAAATGAAGAAGGATTACACTCTGTTATGCCCGCAGATGTCACCGATCCACTTTGACCTGATCGAGCCGGCAATCCGCGCTTTCGGCTATAACATGGAGATCCTGCAGAACCACAACCGCAATGCCGTAGATGTAGGTCTTCAGTACGTAAATAATGATGCCTGCTATCCATCCCTGATCGTTATCGGTCAGATCATGGACGCACTGTTATCCGGCAAATACGACTTAAACCGCACGGCTGTCTTTATGAGCCAGACCGGCGGCGGCTGCCGTGCCTCCAACTATATCGGATTTATCCGCCGGGCACTGGAGAAAGCCGGTATGCCTCAGGTTCCGGTTATTTCTGTCAATGCAAATGGCATGGAAACTAACCCAGGTTTCTCCATTACACTGCCAATGATGACCAAGGCCATGCAGGCAGTTGTATACGGTGACATTTTCATGCGTGTCCTTTATGCAACCAGACCATATGAGGCAGTTCCTGGAAGTGCCAATGCACTTCATGAGAAATGGAAAAAGATCTGTATTAAGGCTCTTTCTAAGAGACAGCCTGCTATGATGGAATTTGCTAAGAATGTCCGCGGCATTATCCGTGATTTTGATAATCTGGAGCGTCTTGATATTAAGAAGCCGAAGGTTGGTATCGTAGGTGAGATCCTTGTTAAATTCTCTCCTCTGGCTAACAACCATGTAGTAGAGCTTCTGGAGTCAGAAGGTGCAGAAGCTGTAATGCCTGACCTGTTGGATTTCCTTCTTTACTGCTTCTACAACAGCAATTTCAAGGCAGAACACCTGGGAATGAAGAAATCCACTGCAAGGCTTTGTAATGCAGGTATCGCCCTGTTAGAGTTCTTCAGAAAGACTGCAAGAAAAGAGCTGGCCGCCAGCAAACATTTTACACCGCCTTCTGAGATCCGTGATCTGGCAGAAATGGCAAAAGGCTTTGTATCCTTAGGCAACCAGACGGGTGAAGGCTGGTTTTTGACCGGCGAGATGTTAGAGCTGATCCACAGTGGTGTTAAAAACATTATCTGCACCCAGCCATTTGGCTGCCTGCCAAACCACATTGTAGGAAAAGGTGTGATCAAGGAACTGCGAAAGAACTATCCTGAGTCCAACATCATTGCCGTAGATTACGACCCAGGCGCCAGTGAAGTAAACCAGTTGAACCGTATTAAACTGATGCTGGCTACGGCGCAGAAAAATCTGAAGGCTGAGAATGCTTAATAAACGCATTTGAAATATTTCAACAAAAAACACCGGGAAATGTATGTTGTAAAACCAACATTTTCCGGCGTTTTTCATCTTAAATCGTTATTTCTATGTATTTCTTTACTCGTACAGCGGATACTTATCGCAAAGCTTAGTAACCTCTGCCTTAATATACTCTTTCTTATTCTCAAAGTCAGTAGCTGCCAGCCAGATGCACTCTGCAATCTTTGGCATATCCTCTTCCTTTAAGCCTCTGGTGGTAACAGCAGGTGTACCAATGCGGACACCGGAAGTTACAAATGGGCTTCTTGGATCGTTTGGTACTGTGTTCTTGTTTAAGGTAATAAATACCTCGTCACAGCGGTTCTGCAGCTCTTTACCGGAAATATCCATACCACGCAGGTCTAACAGCATCAGATGGTTGTCAGTGCCGCCTGTAAGGATCTTAAAGCCCTGCTTCTGCAGTGCGTCTGCCAGTGCTTTTGCATTTAATACTACCTGATGTGCATATTCCTTAAATTCAGGTTTTAATGCTTCGCCCAGGCATACTGCCTTTGCTGCGATCACATGCTCTAATGGGCCGCCCTGGGTTCCTGGGAAAATAGCCTTATTAAAGTTGAACTTTTCTGCAGCTTCCTTATTCGCTAAGATCAGACCGCCTCTAGGTCCTCTTAAAGTCTTATGGGTGGTAGTTGTAACAACATCTGCGTATGGGATTGGGCTTGGATGCTCTCCAGCTGCTACAAGACCTGCAATGTGGGCCATATCTACCATCAGATAAGCACCTACCTCGTCAGCAATCTCACGGAAACGCTTAAAATCAATGGTTCTTGCATAAGCGCTGGCACCTGCCACGATCAGCTTTGGCTTTGCCTCTTTTGCTTTTCTCTCCAGCTCATCATAATCGATAAAGCCTTCGTCATCTACTCCATAAGGAACAATGTTAAAATACAGTCCTGAGAAGTTTACAGGACTCCCGTGTGTCAGATGACCACCATGATCCAGGTTCATACCCATAACCGTATCTCCTGGTTTTAACATAGCGATAAATACTGCCATATTTGCCTGTGCACCGGAGTGTGGCTGTACGTTTGCGTAATCGCAGCCAAACAGCTTCTTGGCACGTTCAATGGCGATGGTTTCCAGTACGTCTACATACTGGCAGCCGCCGTAATAACGCTTACCCGGGTAACCTTCTGCGTACTTATTGGTCAGTACAGTTCCCATAGCCATCATTACAGGTTCTGAAACAATGTTCTCAGAGGCGATCAGCTCCAGATTTCTTCTCTGGCGGCCGCACTCTGCCTGAATTGCTTCTCCTACTTCCTTATCATAGGAAGTGATAAAGTCCATAACTGTATTTACCATTGTTCTACCTTCCTTTCAGTATTTGCCCATACCCATCGTATTTTGTCAGTTTATTTATCCAGATATGGTGTTTTCTGCGATTATACCCCATAGTCATGTAAATTTCAAGTATTCATTTGCATACATTTTACGATTTTGGCAAAAAATATACAGACTCATATTTCTTCCTGCAAAAACACCCCTGGCACACACGTACCAGAGGTATCTCCTCAGTGGAACTTCCAGTCCTTCACTACCAGCTGCAGACTGCGGTTTCCATTATATTCATTTATTGTAGGGTAATAGATAATATCCATGCTCTGGCTGTTTCCCATTTCTTCCATAAATAAGTCACCTTCTGTAAATACCACCCCATCCATGGAAAATCCCCGTTCATTCATCAGGGATAATTTTACTACATTCCGGTTGCGGCCAAATACTCTGGCACTTCGTATTTTCAGGGATTTCAAGGCAAACTGAGGCTTTTCATTTCCCTGTCCAAAAGGCTCTAAAAGCTCTAATTCCCGGATCAGGCTCTCTGTTATATATTCAAACGGCATGGGAACATCGATCCATACTCTTGGGATAAAATCGTCCTCTGTAAGCCGTTTTGCAGCATTTTCATTTAACCGCCTGCGAAATTCTTCGATATTTGCCTCTTCCAGTGAAAATCCTGCTGCCATAGGATGGCCGCCAAACTTTAACAGAAGGTCTTTTACCTCTACCAGAGCGTGAAACATGTGGTATGCCTCTATAGAACGTCCTGAGCCTTTTGCACAGCCTTCTGCCCTTGTAAGGACAAATACAGGCTTATTATAATACTCGCGGATCCTGCCCGCCAAACAAGTTTTATTCATTGCCAACCTTGCTCCGCGCCAATTCAAGAATGGACTGGTGAGCGAAGGCATGATTCTAAGTGCTGAAAACTTTGACGGCACCTTAGCAGTGACCTCATTATTAAGGGAGGTAAAGCCGGGCAGTGAAGTGAAATAATATACACCCAAATACAGAAAAGGCTGAAAGCAACTGAAACGTCCGCTTTCAGCCTGACTATTTTATAATCTATCTATAAAAATGGCAGAACAATCCTTGAAAGAAAAAACAGCAAAAGGCCTCTTCTGGGGTGGACTAAGCAACGGAGTACAGCAGCTGCTGAATCTTTTTTTCGGGATATTCCTATCACGCATTCTGAATGCCGAAGATTATGGCATGGTGGGAATGCTATCCATCTTCTCTCTTATTGCAGGTTCCTTACAGGAAAGTGGGTTCACGGCAGCCCTAGCTAACAAACGGGAGATCTCCCACAAAGACTATAATGCCGTATTCTGGTTCAGTACCGGACTAAGTGCCTGTCTCTACCTCATTTTGTTCCTTTGCGCCCCACTCATTGCCGAATTCTATCATACTCCCGAACTGACAGCTTTGGCACGATACACTTTCCTCGGTTTCTTTGTAGCCAGTTTGGGTATTGCCCACAGTGCTTACCTGTTCCGCAACTTAATGGTCAAGCAAAAGGCAATGGCGGTCACTATCGGATTAACTGCCTCAGGAACTATCGGTATAACTATGGCCTGCTTGGGATTTGCCTATTGGGGCATAGCCACACAAAGCATTGTTTATGTAGGAACTATTAATATCTGTTATTGGTGCTTCTCACCCTGGCGACCTACACTTACTTTCGATTTCAAGCCTTTAAAAGGGATGCTTTCTTTCAGCAGCAAATTAGTAGTAACCAATATATTCAACCACATCAATAATAATATCTTTACCGTTATTCTTGGTAAATTCTATTCGGGACAAGAAGTAGGCTATTTTACTCAAGCTAATAAATGGAATTATATGGGACATTCATT
>ENA-UPXB01002365-UPXB01002365.1-human-gut-metagenome-genome-assembly--contig:-NODE-2365-length-10515-cov-4.423932_pt1 | contig 10515 bp, 10 predicted proteins | sample MGYA00250055_ERZ773386 | MGnify/ENA primary metagenome ERZ773386 (study PRJEB29103, sample SAMN06111974) | human gut metagenome | biome: human gut; feature: ankylosing spondylitis patient; material... | reverse complement strand
AGTTTGCTGAGGCAAAATGGTATTCACCGTTTCCACAGCTTCAGACCACAAAGCGACCGGATGTGGCGGTAAATGCGCTCCTGGAGGGGAGGGCTGTGGTACTGTGTGATAATTCACCGGTAGCAGTTATATTGCCTACAACCATGAACAATTTTTTGAAAACCGCAGATGATTATTATAACAGAACGATAGCGGCAAGCTTTGCCAGACTGATAAGGTACGTGGCAGCTTTCATGTCATTTACATTGCCGGGGCTTTATCTGGCGGTCACAAATTTTCATACACAGATACTTCCGACACCACTTATACTGGCATTTTATGAAGCCAGACTCGGCTGCCCTTTTCCACAGCTCATAGAGGTACTCATGATGGAGCTGTCCTTTGAACTGCTACGCGAAGCAGGCATAAGACTTCCCGGAGCCATGGGAAACACGATAGGTATAGTCGGAGGACTCATAATCGGACAGGCAGCAGTGGATGCAAATTTAGTAAGTCCGATAGTGGTCATTCTGGTTGCATTTACCGCACTTTGCTCATTTGCCATACCGAGTGAGGAGTTTGCATTTTCATTTAGGATACTCAAATTCGCTGTAATAATTATGTCGGCATGGCTTGGATATTTTGGATTTTTAATAAGTCTGATGGTGATACTTTTGCATCTCGCAAAGCTCAAAAGCTGTGTACGCAGTGCCGCGATGACAGGCGCAATGTCTTTGATCGGTCTGCCCGGGAATTTCTTTGCAAACTCCTCTGCCTTTACCATGTTGTAGTCCGGCAGATCCTCGAACTGATAGCGGTAGCAGTCGAAATACAGTGTTCCGATGTCTTCGCGTGCCATCAGACGGTTTACCATGCCCTCAAAGGAATCCAGGAAACGAACGTCATCGATTCCGGTGATCTCCTGTGCCTCGGATACGGTTACTTTTCTTCCAAACCATCTCTCCTGGCTCGGATCCGCTTTCTCGATAAACAGAATGGATTTCTCCTCTTTTGCGGTCTTTTTCATCATCAGGATCATGTGATCTCTGCGAAGGCCGGTCAGATAGAAAAAGTTGCGGTTTGCTTCAAACGGCAGATATTCGTCTGCGCTGACATGCAGCTCGATTCCAGAAAACAAAAGCAGTGCGGAATCCTGGTCCATTTTATCAAAAACCTGTTTTCTTCTTTCTGTAAAGTTCATCTGTCTTTCCTCACTTTCTTTTAGAGCCTGCCAAGATCTGTTTTCGGCTCCTCTACTAAGATAACACGTTCGTGCTTTTTTTCCTACCTTTTTCCTGCTTTTCTGTGAAAATTCTTATTTTATTCCGCACTTTCCAGTCCTTTGACAACTTCCAACGCTTTTTCGAGCTGCACATCGCTCGTCGCGTCATCCGGCAGCTCCACCTCGACATCCGGCGTAATGCCGACCTTGTGGATGTCGTTTCCGAGCGGCGTGTAATAATGGGCAATCGTCAGTTTCACCACGCTGCCGTCCGAGAGCTGGAATGTATTCTGGACAATGCCTTTTCCGAATGTCGTCGTTCCGACAATCGTTCCGATGCCGTAATCTTTGACTGCTCCCGTGAAGATTTCTGCCGCACTTGCCGTATTTTCATTGACCAGCACGACGAGTGGAATCGAGATCGGGGTATCGCCGTCGCAGGTATACTCTTCCCGTTTTCCATTTTTATCCTCGGTATACACGATGAGTCCCTCCGGCAGGATCTGGCGCAGGGTGTCGCAGACTGCCGTCACAAGGCCGCCCGGATTGCCGCGCAGGTCGATGATCAGGCGCTCCATGCCCTGATCCTGCAGTGACTGGTATGCTTTCTGGAACTGCTCGGAGGTAAGCCCTGTAAACTCGCTGATGGCCAGATAGCCGATCTTGTCGTCCAGCATTTTACCGTCTGCCACAATCGCCGCAAGCTTCTCTTTTGTGACTTCCGTTTCAATCAGATCCGCCTCGCCTTCCCGCTCGATGGAAAGCGTCACGGTGTCGTTCTCGCTGTTTTTCAGAAGACCGACCGCATCGTTGAGGCTTAAGCCTTCGAGTGTCTGCCCGTCAATCTTCACAATGCGGTCATCCGCCTGAATACCGGCCTTCGCCGCCGGGGTATCGTCCTGTACGCCGGTGACCTGCAGCTTATCGCCGTCCAGCGTCACCGTAACACCGATGCCCTGATAGTAACCCTCCTGCGCTGTCTTGATCGCTTCGTATTCCTCTTTCGTGTAATACGTAGAATACTTGTCGCCGAGGCCGCTGATCATCCCTTTATACATCGCATCCGACAGCTCTGTGTCATCCACATCGCCCGCGTAAAGCTGGCTGATCATCGCTTTGATCGCCGCCGTCTTCCGCCACGACCAGAAGCCGCCGGGGTGGTCCGCACTGCTTCCCGGCCAAAGAAACGTTGTTCCGACAAGCACGATCATTACAATCGCCAGCATCGAAATCATGCCCGCAAAGTAGCTCTTCCGCATCTCATTTTTTCGGTTTTTCTTTCTGTTTCTGCGCTTTTTCGGTTTTTCCTGCTCTGCCGCTTTTACGCCCTCTTTTTCTTCCTTCATCAGTTCTTCCAAAATATGCCTCCCAATCGAAAGATCCCGGAATCTTTTGACGGATTCCGGGACTTATTTTTACTTCATTATATTGTCTAATCCTATCAGACTTTCAAGTGTTTTCGAATCGTAAAGATACTGCCGACAAGACCGATTCCCATACCGAGAATGAGTCCGACTGGAAGCAGAATCCGGAAGACGGCCGATACCGGCATGAATGCCATAAAGTTCGACAGTACGCTGAACTCCGTCATAACGTAGCTGATGACTCTGTTGTATACAACGTACAGCAGCCCCAGCGGAATCGCTGCTCCGACAAGACCGATCAGGATACCCTCGATCAGGAACGGAGCCCTTACAAACAGGTTCGTCGCACCGATCAGCTTCATGATACCGATCTCCTCTTTCCGGACCGAAATACCGATCGTGACGGTATTGCTGATCAGGAAAACAGATACGGCAAGAAGAATCAGGATGATCGCGATGGAAACGTAGCCAATGACACGGTTCATCGTCGTCAACGTTGTTGTTGCGCCCTCGGCCTGTTTAACCTCACGGACACCGTCCAGCGAGCGGATATACTCAGCCAGCGCATCCTGCGTCTCTACCTGGTATACGTAAACCTCGTAGTGCGCGGAAGTTGCGAGCGGGTTGTCGTTTGGCTTAAAGCCGTCCTTGTATTCCTCTTTTCCTTCGAAATACTGTTTTGCAAAGTTTTCCCACGTCTCATCCGCGGAAACATACTTACATTCCTTGACCACATCGGTCTTGGCCTTGATCTCCGTTCCGATCTCATCGATCGTCGCCTGATCCACATCTTCGTTGAAGAAGACGGTCATGGATACGTCTGTCTCGGCATTTTTTACGATGTAGTTAAAGTTGATGACAACCGCAAAGAAGATACCGAACAGAAAGATACAGGCTCCCATGGTTGCGATGGATGCCAGCGAGAACATCTTGTTTCTCCAGATGTTTTTGACACCCTGTTTGATGCTGTAGCCCAGTGTACTAAACCTCATGGTACTCGCCCTCCTTCTCATCGCTGACTACCACGCCTTTTCGCATGGTAATAACGCGTTTTTTCATGGAGTTGACGATCTCACGGTTGTGGGTTACCACAAGAACGGTCGTTCCTCTGTTGTTGATTTCCTCCAGGAGCTTCATAATCTCCATGGAGTTTCCCGGGTCCAGGTTTCCGGTCGGCTCGTCCGCCAGAAGAATGTCAGGCCGGTTGACAATGGCTCTTGCCACGGCAACTCGCTGCTGCTCTCCTCCGGAAAGCTCCTTCGGGAAGGATTTGTACTTCTCTGCCAGTCCGACCAGCGTCAGGACTTCCGGCACGCGCTTTTTGATGACGCGGTTCGGTTTCTCGATGACACGCTGTGCGAATGCTACGTTTTCATAGACATTCCGGTCTTTTAAAAGGCGGAAATCCTGGAATACGACGCCGACACCGCGGCGGTATTTCGGCACTCTCCAGCGTTTCATTTTATTTAAGATCTGTCCGTTTACCTTAATGGTACCGGATGTGGGCTCGAGTTCTTTCAAAAGGAGCTTGATCAGCGTCGATTTTCCAGAACCGCTGTTTCCCACGATAAAGACGAATTCCCCCTTCTCGATGTGTAAGGATACGTTGTTGACGGCCGGCTGGCCTTTCGCGTAACTCTTACTTACACTATCCAATGTTATCATGCAATTCCTCCTTCAAGGGTTCTCGCTTAATAATCGAGCGTTTCCATGTATTTCATGTACTGCACAACCATAAGCGCAATCTTGAATGTGATCGCATCTTCAAAAACTCTAAGATCGAGTCCCGTGCTCTTCTGCAGCTTATCCAGCCGATAGACAAGGGTATTTCGGTGTATATAAAGCTGTCTCGAGGTTTCCGAGACATTCAGAGAATTTTCAAAGAATTTATTGATCGTTGTCAGTGTCTCCTCATCAAAGTCATCCGGCGATTTGTTGCCGAAAATTTCTTTGATGAACATTTTGCACAGTGGGATCGGAAGCTGGTAAATCAGACGGCCGATGCCCAGTGAGCTGTATGCATAGATATCATTCTCAGCGGAGAAAATTTTTCCGACGTCCATCGCCATTCTGGCTTCTTTATAGGAACGCGATACTTCTTTGATCTCCTTGACAATGGTACCGTAAGCAACGTGGGTTTTCCCCTCCTCATCTCTTCCTGCTGCTTCCAGAATGGTGGCTGCCACTTTGTTCATCTGGGCATAATCCTCACCTGGAGCAAGTTCTTTTACGATGATGATGTTTTTCTCATCGACGGCAGTGATAAAGTCACCGGATTTGGTACCGAGCAGACTCTTGACGCTCTCGAGCGCCCCGCTGTTCTTATCCGGATTTGTCTCAAGAATAAATACAAGGCGGCGTGCTTCCACTTCAATATGTAACTTCTTCGCCCTGTTGTAGATGTCGACCAGCAGCAGGTTGTCGAGCAGCAGATTCTTGATAAAGTTGTCTTTATCGAAGCGCTCCTTGTAGGCGGTAAGGAGGCCCTGAATCTGGAAGGTAACCATTTTCCCGATCAGGTGAATGTCATCGTTTCCGCCTTTTACAACCAGAATGTACTCCAGCTGGTGTTCATCGTATACTTTAAAAAACTGATAATTTTTCATGGTCTGGGAATCTGCCTGAGACTGCGCAAACGTTACAATATCATTCTGGCTGATCTCAACCTCCGGAAACGTCGTTACCAGAACCTTTCCTTCTACATCAGTCACGCAGAGTTCGACACGCGAAATATTTTTGATTCCCTCAATGGTACTCTGTAAAATCTGATTTGAAATCATATTTTCTTCCCTCTTTCATCCTATAGTTTGTCTCCGGCTGCACCCGCTTTCATTGCCAGGCATATCCACACCCCTATGGTTCTGCGCCTGATGCAAAGTACCTCACAGATATACTTATTTTAATACAAAATAGACAAAAAAGGAAGAGAAAACACAACATTTATACCACAAAATACGTAAAAAGGTCAGGAGAAATCCGTCTGGAAGCCCTCTCCTAAGACCTCTCTTGCATCCGACACAACGACAAACGCGTCCGGATCGATCGTTCCTACGATCTGTTTGAGCTGCGGGATCTGTTTTTTGCCCACAACACAGAATACCATCATACGCTCTTCGCCCGTGTACATTCCCTTGATGTGGATGCCGGACGCGCCGCGGTCGAGTTCTTTCATGAGCTCATCGGCTACCTGCTCCGGATGCGCGGTAATGATAAACGCGGATTTCGCATAATTCATACCTTCCATCAGGGCATCCGTCATTTTCGTCGTCACGTAGATTGCCACGATCGCATAGAGCGAAGCGTGGATACCGAAGACAAAAATACCGGCGATGACGATGATTCCATCAAGCACCTGCATAACCTGTGCAACGGAATAGTGGCGCAGCTTTCTCTGGATCAGAGCCGCCATCATATCCGTTCCGCCCGTCGTTCCGTTTCCGATAAAGACAAGGCCGATGCCGGCTCCCATCAGAACGCCGCCAAAAAGTGCGGAGAGCATCCTGTCATCCGGCACCAGCTGCAGAACCGGGAGAACGGCAAACCAGAACGTGTTCATCAGGGTTCCAAAAATGGTTTTCACAAGAAAATCACGGCTCATGCGGATTCCAAAAAGAAAGAGCGGAATGTTCAGCACAAGGTTCGTCACCCAGAGCGGAACTCCTTTTCCGAACAGCATCTGGCTCAGTTGTTTGATGACGATTGCAAGACCGGAAAATCCTCCGGTAACAAGCCCCGCCGGGTCGTAAATCGAGCTGGTCGCAACCGCCATGACCGCGGTTCCCAGCGTAATCAGCAGATAATCTCTCCACTGCTGTTTGTTCCGTATCCAGTTCATGAACTTCAACCGTCCTTTTCGCTGTTATATTTTGTTACCATCCACTTGAACGTATTCTTCTTTAGCAGAGTTCCCCACCAGCTCGTTTTTATACCGGCCTCGTTCTGCAGTGTTGAGTGTTCGCCAAGGCTCAGCCAGATTTTCGCGCTGATTTTGCTGCTGTTTTCCAGAACGAAACGATCCTGCCGCGTTCCTGCAAGGCCGCTCACAATCACGTCCGTCGTCTGGCTGTTGATCTCGTTGACCAGGCTGTCAAACGCGGATTCCTCCAGCGTCTCGACAACAGCACCGCCTCCGATCTCAATGCCGGGATACGTTTCTGTCAGATATTTCTGCAGTGTCTGCAGTTCTTCCTCAGTGTCGCCCAGTACGAAAATCCGGCTTTTCTTCTGAATCAGTCCCCAGAAAAAGCGTGCGATGAACTCGTTCGTCTCCACTTCCTCATAGGACGGCGTCTCCGGGTCAATTCCTGCTGCCTCCAGCACCTCGGTTTCCCCGATGACCGTCAGATCCAGATCTTCGATATACTGTTTCCACGTCGGTTCCTTGCTCGCCTGCATCAGCATCTGCATCGTAACAATCCCGATGGTGTTCAGCTTATCGTTCGAGAGGTATTCCTCTGCAATCTCCATTGCCGCATCGACGCGGTAATGTTTCAGCTTCACACCTAAAATTTCCAGTTCTGCATTCATTGTTCTGTATACTTCTGTTTTCCTTCGAAATCCAGAAGCGTTTCCTCCATGTTTTCCTGCCGTTTCTTCCGGCAGCGCTGTCCGCCTTTTTCTTCTGGCAACAGCTAATCTTCATTATACTAAAAAAAGAGGCTGTTGTCAAAAACAGCCTCTTTTTCTGCCCTGTTTTCACAGAATTTTTACAATTTAGCGGATCGTCTGCGGATTGTTTCAACTCACAGTCGGTATTTTCACGGAGTCTGACATGTCGAAAATAGTTCGACTGTGACTTGCCTCATGTCAGTGGAGGATACCGATTTCTCTCCGCCCGCCACTGCCGTTATGTTTCTTTTAACAATTCATCCCACCGCTTTAGAAGCGGGGGACTTCTTGTCTACTGATGTTAAAAATGCCCCTATAGATTTCTTCTTTTGTCCAAGGGCACATACACTGTTAAGTATATCATAAAATTCGACAAAAAAAAGCAAAAAATTTGGTTTTGGCAAATTTCTCACTTTTTTCGTAAATCACCTGTGGACTTCGTAAAAAAATATCTTCTGCAGCGCTTCTCCGAGGAAAATTCCAAGGGCAATTGCGCCTGCCGCGGTCGCTGTCTCTAAAAGATACGTTCCAACCATGTTTTCCGGTCCCATAACGATCGAGTAGACGATGCGGTACATACCGGCTCCCGGCACCATCGGAAGAATGCCCGGGATCACGAAAAGGATCACCGGCGCTTTGAAATGACGCGCCATTGCCTGGGAAACCAGGGCGACGGCAACGGCGGCAAGAAAGTTCTTCATCAGAATGCCGTCGTTGAATACTTCCACGATCAGATAGACCGCCCAGCCGATCATACCGACACCGGCCGTGTAGCATTCCAGCTTTTTTGGTGCGTTCAACAGTCTTGAAAATCCCCAGATTGCAACCCAGGCTCCAAGGGATTTCAGGATGATTTCACCTGCTATTCTCATATTTTTGCTTTAACCTCATCTTTTTTTCCGTATCGGTTTTCTCTACCGCACCAGCGGACGGAGCAACAGCATGCCAAGTCCCACGCCGATTGCGATGGCCGCAGCGGTTACAAACGCCTCCAGCATCCGTGCCGCACCGGAAATGTAGTCGCCGTGCAGGGTATCATACACCGCATTCGTGATCGCCACACCCGGTACGAGGGGCATGATCGATGCAATGATAATGACGTTCAGATCCATGGTCCCCGGCAGGTAATGAACACAGAGAATAGATGTGACCGCCAGCAAAAATGACCCGATACAGTTCACAAGAAACGACTGCATCCCGGCTTTTTTTCCTCCGTAAACACCGATTCCTGATATAAAACCTGCAAGTGCAGATGCCAGCACTTCGTAGAACCCGGCTCCGAACATGATTGCAAAGCCTGCGGTCGTCGCCATCATCGCGAGCAGATTTTTTTTAATTTCCGACTTAGCACGATAGATATCCCGCACCCGGTGGAACAGCGCATCCAGGTCGATATTTCCTTCGCAGAAATCGCGGGAAAGCTGATTGACCGCATGGATCCGGTTCAGATCCGTTGCACGGCTCTCTACGCTGCGCATAACAGTCATGGAATCCATCGCCGGGTCGTCGAGCGTTACCACAAAGCCGGTCGTCAGCGCCAGTACATCCGCAGTTTTCAGGCCGGACATGCGCAGCATCCGCAGCATGGTATCCTCCACCCGCCACGTCTCCGCCCCGCTTTCCAGCAGGATTTCTCCCGCCATGACCGCGGTGTCCAGCAGCAGTTTATAGTCCATAGTTTTTGTCCTCTCAAATGTAACTCATATTTCACACATGCCAAACGATTGTACCATGAAGCAGTGTTCACTTTCAAGTTAATTCTATGCAAATTCGGCGATATCCGGGCGTTGGGATGTTCCGATGTTCACCCGCGCCATTCACAAATCTTTTCAAAGTTTCTTCAAACTCCATTCACACTTTCCTCACATATGACAACTATACTAAACGTATCAAAACAAAGGGACAACAAATCATCTTCCTCTATCTTTCAACCGTTGTCCCAACCTAATATTCTTTCCAATTTATATAGATTTTTCTTTTTCATAATGCCGGTGTTTCTGCCAGAAGAAATACCGGCCCTCCTTTTTTTATCCCCCAAAAAGAAGTGCCGACATCCCGTCTATGTACTATTCTTCAAATTTTACAACCAATGTCTTGTCCCCGACCGTCTCGGACAGCATTCCGGTAATCAGTGTTTTCGCCTGTTCCTGTGCCATCGTTTCCAGGTCATCCATTTCTTTCGTCTGCTGCTCTACATCCTCCTTCGCACTCGCGATTGCATCCATCGCATCTTCCTTCCGCTCCCAGTTCAGAAGCGCTGCCTTCTCATCGTAATACTGGATGGAATCATTGTCGATGGAAATATCAAAAATCTCCACTGCCGGAAGTGTAACTGTTACTTCTGAATCCGTCACCTCCGTATTCGCCTTCGCGAGATTCACACCCGCACGTACCTCTGCACGGTATGTCATATTAAACGCCTTCTGCGTCAGAAACGGAATCGACCCGTCCGAGTAATGAATCAGCCCGTTATAAATCATCTTCGCCGACGTCAGCTCCCCCGCCGCCTCCAGCTTACTGTCAATAAACGTCCCCGTAATCTCCGGCTCCCGGTCCCGCCGCAGCGACTGCGTCAGATAAACAACCATTCCAGCAAGGATTACTACGATCAGAAGATAAATGACAGCTTTTACCGTGCCGCGGCTTCCATTTTTTTCTCTGCTCACGTTACACCCACTCCCTTCTCATGTTTCATTTTTCATTATTTTTGAATATGTTCTGTGGCTCTATTGTACCTTATTTACACCATAAAAAACAGTCCTGCTTTACAAAAATATCTTAAAATTCTGTAAATCCTGTTCTGTTAGACTTTTCTTTTAAACAATACGAAAAAAGAGTGAAGATTTTGTATCTTCACTCTTTCCTAATACAGGGGATGAGAGAATCGAACTCCCACCAAAGGTTTTGGAGACCCCTATCATACCATTTGACCAATCCCCTACGCTAGATATACCTTCAAAACCGCATACACTTAACACCTATACATCATACCATACTTTCTTTCCGAACACAACCATTTTCTGCAAAACTTTTGTTTTGCATTTCAGGTCAAGCCCTCGACCGATTAGTAACAGTCAGCTCCATGCCTTACGGCACTTCCACCTCTGCCCTATCTACCTCGTCGTCTTCAAGGGGTCTTACTTCTTTCGAATGGGATATCTCATCTTGAGGGGGGCTTCACGCTTAGATGCCTTCAGCGTTTATCCCTTCCCGACTTGGCTACCCGGCCGTGAACCTGGCGGTTCAACCGGTACACCAGAGGTCAGTCCATCCCGGTCCTCTCGTACTAAGGACAGCTCCTCTCAAATATCCTACGCCCACGCCGGATAGGGACCGAACTGT
>ENA-UPXB01002359-UPXB01002359.1-human-gut-metagenome-genome-assembly--contig:-NODE-2359-length-10534-cov-5.264321_pt1 | contig 10534 bp, 5 predicted proteins | sample MGYA00250055_ERZ773386 | MGnify/ENA primary metagenome ERZ773386 (study PRJEB29103, sample SAMN06111974) | human gut metagenome | biome: human gut; feature: ankylosing spondylitis patient; material... | reverse complement strand
ATCGTTGTTTTTAGCGAATAAGCAGCCAGTGGCAAATAAAGCCACCATTAAACAAAGTAAAATTCTCTTCATGATATTGATTATTATATGTTTCTTATATGTCTCAGTATTTATCTATGGTCTTTGTTACCTCGCAAAAATAAAGTTTATCCATTTATTAAGCAAATAAGGAAGAACAAAAAAGGCCGACAGATTGCTCTGCCGGCCTTTCTTTATAGTTTATTAAACGTTCCTATTCTTCATCATCTTTGTCCATGGCATTGAAATCAACCACGTTCTTGCGATTAGCGAAGATACGATCGAACTCATCCTTTGCGCCTACGATCAACTTATCAAACTCACGCTGACCGGTACCGGCAGGAATCAAGTGACCACAGATAACGTTCTCTTTCAAACCTTCCAAACGGTCTACCTTTCCGTTGATAGCAGCCTCGTTCAATACTTTCGTCGTCTCTTGGAAAGATGCGGCGGACATAAAGCTGTTCGTCTGCAAAGCGGCACGTGTGATACCTTGAAGGATCTGGTTGGCTGTAGCCGGAATAGCGTCACGTACCTCGACCAACTTAAGGTCACGGCGTTTCAACATACTATTCTCATCTCTCAACTTACGTGCAGTCACGATCTGTCCGGCCTGCAATGTCTGAGAATCTCCCGGATCGGTAACAACTTTCTTGCCCCAGATACGATCGTTCTCGTCCATTACCTCCAACTTATCAACAATCTGCTGCTCCAAGAAGCGAGTATCTCCCGGATCAACCACCTCTACCTTACGCATCATCTGACGAACGATAACCTCGAAGTGCTTATCGTTGATCTTCACACCCTGTAGACGGTATACATCCTGAACCTCATTCACGATATATTCCTGCACAGCCGTCGGACCTTTGATCGCCAAGATATCCGAAGGAGTGGTAGCACCGTCTGATAGCGGCATACCCGCACGGATATAGTCGTTCTCCTGAACCAATAATTGTTTAGACAGAGGAACCATATATTTCTTAACCTCACCCAACTTAGACGTTACTGTGATCTCACGGTTACCACGTTTGATCTTACCGAATCCTACCTCTCCGTCGATCTCAGATACGACAGCAGGGTTAGACGGGTTACGAGCCTCGAACAACTCGGTTACACGAGGAAGACCACCGGTGATATCACCGGCCTTACCTACGGCACGAGGGATCTTAACCAAAACCTCACCAGCTTTCACTACATCACCATTGTCTTTCACGACGTGAGCGCCCAATGGCAAAGAGTAGTTCTTCAAGTAATTACCATTCTCATCCACGATATGAGCGGCCGGAGCCTTCGTCTTATCCTTAGACTCGATGATGATCTTCTCCTTCAAACCGGTAGTCTCATCACTCTCAACCTTGTAAGTTACGTTCTCTACCAAACTCTCGAACTCGATCTTACCGGAAACCTCTGATACGATTACGGCATTGAACGGGTCCCACTCGATGATCACGTCACCCTTCTTAATTGAGTCACCGTTGTTGAAGAACAACTTAGAACCATACGGTATATTATGAGTCAACAACACGATCTTCGTGTTCGGATCAACAATGCGCATGTCAGCCAAACGGCTTACTACTACCAAATGTTTCTTTCCGCTCACCTCGTCTACCGCCTCAACAGCACGAAGCTCGTCGATCTCTAAAATACCATCATATTTAGATGTAATACTATTCTCTGTTGCGATGTTGGATGCGATACCACCGACGTGGAATGTACGCAACGTCAACTGTGTACCCGGCTCACCGATAGACTGCGCAGCAATTACACCGACAACCTCACCCTTCTGAACCATGCGGTTCGTAGCCAAGTTACGTCCATAGCACTTAGCGCAGACACCCTTCTTAGACTCACAAGTCAATACGGAACGAATCTCGACGCTCTCGATCGGAGAGTCTTGGATTGCCTTAGCGGCATCCTCACGGATTTCCTCACCGGAACGAACGATAACCTCGCCCGTAATCGGATGGATCACATCGTGAACAGATACACGACCTAAGATTCTCTCATACAAGGAAGCGATCACCTCCTCGTTATTCTTCAATTCCGTACAAACCAAGCCACGCAATGTACCACAGTCTTCCTCGTTTACGATCACGTCGTGAGAGACGTCAACCAAACGACGAGTCAAGTAACCGGCGTCGGCAGTCTTCAAAGCGGTATCGGCCAAACCTTTACGAGCACCGTGAGTAGAGATAAAGTACTCCAACACGGACAAACCTTCCTTAAAGTTAGAAAGGATCGGGTTCTCGATAATCTGACCACCTTCTGCACCACTCTTCTGCGGTTTCGCCATCAAACCACGCATACCGGACAACTGACGAATCTGCTCCTTAGAACCACGGGCACCGGAATCCATCATCATGTAGATTGAGTTGAATCCATCGTTATCCGCCGTCAATTGCTTAATCAAGATATTAGACAAGTTACTATTAACGTGTGTCCAAGTATCGATAATCTGGTTATAACGCTCGTTGTTGGTAATGAAACCCATATTATAGTTAGCCATGATCTGCTCAACCTCATCGTATCCCTTCTGAACCAACTCATCCTTTTCAGGCGGGATCAGAACGTCCGCTAAGTTGAAGGACAAACCACCCTTGAATGCCATATAGTAACCCAAGTTCTTGATATCATCCAAGAACTGAGCGGTACGAGCTACGCCACAAGCCTTGATTACCCGACCGATGATGTCGCGAAGAGACTTCTTACCCAACACCTCGTTTACATAACCAATCTCTTTCGGCACGAACTCGTTGACCATCAAACGTCCAACAGAAGTCTCAACCATCGTCTTCACCAAGTTACCGTTCTCATCCAAATCCTCCACGTAAACATGGATCGGAGCATGGATATCTAACTTCTTCTCATTGTAAGCGATCGTAGCCTCTTCCGGACCATAGAAAGTCAAACCTTCGCCTTGTGTACCCTTGCGTAACTTGGTAATATAATACAAACCAAGCACCATATCCTGAGAAGGTACGGTAATAGGAGCACCATTCGCAGGGTTCAAGATATTGTGTGAAGCCAACATCAACATTTGAGCTTCCAAAACAGCCTCATTACCTAACGGCAAGTGAACAGCCATCTGGTCACCGTCGAAGTCGGCGTTGAATGCCGTACATGCCAACGGGTGCAACTGGATAGCCTTACCCTCGATCAATTTCGGCTGGAACGCTTGGATACCCAAACGGTGCAATGTCGGGGCACGGTTCAACAATACCGGGTGGCCCTTCATTACGTACTCCAAAATATCCCAAACAACCGGTTCCTTACGGTCAACGATCTTCTTGGCGGATTTCACCGTCTTCACGATACCGCGTTCGATCAATTTACGGATAACGAAAGGCTTATAAAGCTCGGCAGCCATATTCTTCGGCAAACCGCACTCGTGCATCTTTAATTCCGGACCTACGACAATAACCGAACGAGCGGAGTAGTCAACACGCTTACCCAACAAGTTCTGACGGAAACGACCTTGTTTACCTTTCAAACTGTCGGACAAGGACTTCAACGGACGATTGGCGTCTGTCTTAACAGCGCTCGATTTACGAGAGTTGTCAAACAAAGAGTCCACGGCCTCCTGAAGCATACGTTTCTCATTACGTAAGATCACTTCCGGAGCCTTAATATCGATCAATCGTTTCAAACGGTTATTACGGATAATAACACGACGATATAAATCATTCAAGTCAGAAGTAGCGAAACGGCCACCGTCCAACGGAACCAACGGACGCAGTTCGGGAGGGATCACCGGGATCACCTTCATGATCATCCATTCCGGTTTGTTACGACCTCTGGACGCACGAAAAGACTCAACCACCTGAAGGCGTTTCAAGGCCTCGTTCTTTCTCTGTTGAGATGTGTCCGTGTTCGCACGGTGACGCAACTCATAAGAAAGAGAATCCAAGTCCAAGCGAGCCAACAGATCATAAACAGCCTCAGCGCCGATCTTAGCGATGAACTTATTCGGATCCGTATCCTCTAGCAATTGATTTTCTCTTGGAAGGCTATCCAAAATATCCAGATATTCCTCCTCAGATAATAGGTCTAACTCACCGACCGTGTCTACGCAACCCGGCTGGATCACGACGTAGCGTTCGTAATAGATGATGGAATCCAGTTTCTTGGTAGGAAGACCTAGCAAGTAACCGATTTTATTAGGCAAGGAACGGAAATACCAAATATGGGCAACAGGAACCACCAAATGGATGTGTCCCATACGTTCACGACGAACTTTCTTTTCCGTAACTTCCACTCCACAACGATCGCAGACAATACCTTTGTAACGGATACGCTTGTACTTACCGCAATGGCACTCATAGTCCTTGATCGGACCAAAGATACGCTCACAGAACAAACCGTCACGCTCAGGCTTATACGTACGATAGTTAATTGTTTCCGGTTTCAAAACCTCACCGCTGGAGTTCTCTAGGATCTCCTCAGGGGATGCCAGACCGATGGTTATTTTTGAAAAGTTACTCTTTATCTTGTTTTCTTTTCTAAAGGCCATATTATTTATTTATAAAGAGTTATCAATAGATAAAGTAGACGGGCCGTAGCCCACCTACTTCTTTATTGTTATTGAATTAATCCAGAGTGAAACTCAAACCAAGTCCTCTCAACTCGTGCAATAATACATTCAGAGATTCAGGAATACCCGGCTGTGGCATCGGATCACCCTTCACGATCGCCTCATAAGCCTTCGAACGTCCTACAACGTCATCAGACTTAATCGTAAGAATTTCCTGAAGAACATGAGCGGCACCGAAGGCTTCCAGTGCCCAAACCTCCATCTCTCCGAAACGCTGACCACCGAACTGTGCCTTACCACCTAACGGCTGTTGCGTAATCAAAGAATACGGACCGATTGAACGGGCATGCATCTTATCGTCAACCATGTGGCCCAACTTCAAGAAGTAAGTCACACCCACCGTAGCAGGTTGGTCGAAACGCTCACCAGTACCACCATCATACAAGTAAGACTTACCGTAGCGAGGAATACCAGCCTTGTCTGTCCATTCATTCAAATCATCCAAAGTCGCACCATCGAAGATCGGAGTAGCGAACTTAACGTCCAACTCACGTCCGGCCCAACCCAACACGGCCTCGAAAATCTGTCCCAAGTTCATACGAGAAGGCACACCCAGCGGGTTCAAGCAGATATCCACCGGAGTACCGTCTTCCAAGAACGGCATATCCTCCTGACGAACGATCTTTGATACGATACCCTTGTTACCGTGGCGACCGGCCATCTTATCACCTACCTGAATCTTACGTTTCTTGGCGATATAAACCTTAGCCATCTGTACGATACCTGTCGGCAGCTCATCACCGATCGTCAAGTCGAACTTCTTACGTCTCAACTCAGCGTCAAGCTCCTTGTACTTCTTCAAATAATTCAAGATAACCTGCTTGATCAACTCATTCTTCTGAGCGTCTGCCGTCCACTTGCTTACTTGGATGGAGTTATAATCCAATTCTTCCAGAGATTTGCGGGTAAACTTAGCACCCTTAGCGATAATCTCCGTATTCATATAGTCTTTAACACCTTGAGAAACCTTGCCGTTTGTAAGCACTAACAACTTATCAACTAACAAAGTCTTCAAGCTAGCCATCTTTTCTTCGTATTCCTCGTCCAACTTCGGCAAGATCGCCTTATCAGTCAATCTGGATTTACGTTTCTTGACAGCCTTCGAGAACAAAGCGGTCTCAATAACCACACCACGCAAAGACGGAGTAGCCTTCAAGGAAGCATCCTTCACATCACCCGCCTTATCACCGAAGATAGCACGCAACAACTTTTCCTCCGGAGATGGATCAGACTCACCTTTCGGAGTGATCTTACCAATCAAGATATCACCCGGCTCGATACGAGCACCAACACGAACAATACCTCTCTCATCCAAATCCTTGGTAGCCTCTTCGCTGACGTTAGGGATATCGGAAGTCAATTCCTCCATACCACGCTTTGTCTCACGTACCTCAAGGATATACTCGTCAACGTGAACAGACGTAAAGAAGTCCTCGCGAACCATACGCTCGTTCAACACGATAGCATCCTCATAGTTATAACCCTTCCAAGGCATGTAAGCCACCTTCACGTTACGTCCCAAAGCAAGCTCGCCTTTCTGGGTTGAGTAACCCTCGGTAAGGATATCGCCGGCTTTCACACGTTGTCCGCGATGACAGATCGGTTTCAAATCGACCGTCGTGCTCTGGTTGGTCTTACGCCATTTCGGGATATTATATGTCTTAACCGCATCCTCGAAGCTAACGAATTCCTCGTCCTCCGTGCGGTCATATTTAATCTTGATACAAGTAGCATCAACGAACACAACCTCGCCCTCACGCTCAGCCATGATCTGAGTACGGGAGTCACGGGCAACCTGCGCCTCGATACCGGTACCAACGATCGGAGCGTCCGTTCGCAACAAAGGAACTGCCTGACGCATCATGTTAGATCCCATCAACGCACGGTTAGCGTCATCATGTTCCAAGAACGGGATCAGTGAAGCCGCGATAGAAGCGATCTGCTGCGGAGCCACGTCCATCAAGTCAATCTCAGAAGGAGGGACAACAGGGAAGTCAGCCTCGAAACGAGCCTTCACCTTATCACGAATAAACTTACCGTTATCATCCAATGGAGCGTTACCTTGAGCGATTGTCAACTCTTCCTCTTCCTCCGCCGTGTAGTATTGCAAGCCTTCCTCAGAGAAGTCGACCTTTCCATCTACCACCTTACGGTACGGAGTCGAGATGAAACCAAGATCGTTGATCTTAGCGTATACACATAAAGAAGAGATCAAACCGATGTTCGGACCTTCCGGGGTCTCAATCGGACAAAGACGACCATAGTGCGTATAGTGAACGTCACGAACCTCGAATCCGGCACGCTCTCTAGACAAACCTCCCGGACCTAGGGCTGATAAACGACGCTTGTTCGTGATCTCCGCCAACGGGTTCGTCTGGTCCATGAACTGAGACAAGGCATTCGTTCCGAAGAAAGAGTTAACCACGGAAGAAATCGTCTTCGCGTTGATCAAATCAATCGGAGTAAACACCTCATTATCGCGAACGTTCATACGTTCACGAACTGTACGTGACATACGAGCCAAACCAATACCGAACTGGTTATACAATTGCTCGCCAACCGTACGTACACGACGGTTGCTTAAGTGGTCGATATCATCCACGATAGCCTTCGAGTTGATCAACTCGATCAGGTACTTGATGATCTCGATAATATCTTCTTTAGTCAAGACCTTAACATCAGCGCTTGTAGTAAGGCCTAACTTCTTGTTGATCCTGTAACGTCCCACCTCACCCAGATCATAACGTTTCTCAGAGAAGAACAGGTTCGTGATAACCTCGCGTGCGCTGGCCTCATCAGCCGGTTCCGCATTTCTCAACTGTCTGTAGATATATAACACAGCTTCCTTCTCGGAGTTACTCGGGTCTTTCTGGAGTGTATTATATATGATAGCATAGTCAGACAGATTCTGGTCCTCACGATGCAACAAGATATTTTGCGTGCCTGAATCCAAGATAGCCTCGATATTGTCGCTATCCAGTACAGACTCACGGTCGATGATTACATCGTTACGTTCAATAGAAACCACCTCACCGGTATCCTCATCTACGAAATCCTCCACCCAAGTCTTCAAAACACGAGCGGCCAACTTACGTCCGATAAACTTCTTCAGGTTTGCTTTCGTTACCTTCACCTCTTCCGCAAGGTTGAAGATTTCAAGAATATCTCTATCGCTTTCAAAACCAATAGCTCTCAAAAGAGTAGTTACAGGCAATTTCTTTTTACGGTCGATGTAAGCGTACATCACATTGTTGATGTCCGTAGCGAACTCGATCCATGACCCCTTGAACGGGATAATACGTGCGGAGTACAACTTCGTTCCGTTTGCGTGCGTGCTTTGTCCGAAGAATACGCCCGGAGAACGGTGCAGCTGAGACACGACAACACGCTCGGCGCCGTTGATCACGAAAGTACCTCTGTCCGTCATATACGGGATCGGACCCAAGTATACATCTTGGATCACCGTATCGAAGTCCTCATGATCCGGGTCCGTACAGTACAGTTTTAACTTCGCTTTTAAAGGCACGCTATAGGTTAACCCGCGAGCGATACACTCATCGATACAGTAACGAGGCGGATCTATATAGTAATCTAAGAACTCCAACACAAAATTGTTACGGGTATCCGCAATCGGGAAATTCTCGGCAAATACCTTATACAATCCCTCCTTCTTTCTCTTTTCAGGAGGAGTGTCAAGTTGAAGAAAGTCTTGGAACGACTTCAATTGAACTTCGAGAAAGTCCGGATACGGGAACTGATTCTTTATCGAAGCAAAATTAACTCTTTGGTTTTCAGCTGTTGAAGACATCTAGTAAGGAATTTATTGAACTTATTGAAATTATAGACACAAAAAGGTTAAGAGTCTTCGTAGTCGGAGACTCTTAACCAAATCACCTGGAAACCAGGTTATAAATACTATTTAAGCTCAACTTCAGCTCCAGCCTCTTCCAACTGTTTCTTCAATGCCTCAGCATCAGCTTTAGCGATACCTTCCTTGATTGCACTAGGAGCGCTATCTACCATATCCTTAGCCTCTTTCAAGCCAAGACCTGTTAATTCTTTAACTAACTTAACGATAGCTAATTTATTAGCACCAGCTGCTTTCAATACAACATCGAAAGAAGTCTTCTCTTCTGCAGCGGCAGCAGCACCACCAGCAGCAGGACCAGCAACAGCAACAGCTGCAGCAGCAGGTTCGATACCGTACTCTTCTTTAAGGATAGTAGCTAATTCGCTAACTTCTTTAACGGTCAAGTTTACTAATTGTTCTGCAAAAGCTTTCAAATCTGCCATTTTTGTATGATTTAAATGATTATTTATCTGTGTAATGTTTTAATGAAAAATTATCTTTCTTCCAAAGTCTTCAACAGACCATGGATAGTTTGTCCTGATGACTGAAGAGCAGAGATAACGTTCTTCGCCGGAGATTCCAACAATGCGATAACATCGGCAATAAGTTCGTTTTTGCTCTTGATATTTACTAATGCCTCAAGATTCTCAGCACCTACATAGAAGCTTTCTTGTACGTAAGCAGCCTTCAAAGCCGGTTTAACGACTGCACCTTTTTTAGCGTCCTTAGTAAAATCCTTAATCAGGCGAGCGGGAGCATTAGCGACTTGTGAGAACATCACAGCCGTATTGCCTTTCAAAGCTACGTTAAGATCAGAGAAGTCACCCTCAATGTTCTCCAACGCTTTCTTAAGCAAGTTATTCTTTACAACGACTAACTTAACCTCACGCTTGAAACACTCTCTTCTCAATTTGCTGGTTTTCTCAGCGTCCAACGCCTCGATATCCGTCAAATAGAAATTAGGATATTCCTTTAATGTTTCAGTTAATTGACCTATAACAGTTCCTTTATCTTCCTTTCTCATTGTTCAATTGTTTTTTAGTTTTCTTCAACTGATTTGGGGTCAATTTTAATACCCGCACTCATAGTACTAGAAAGATAAATACTCTTTATATACGCACCTTTAGCCGCAGTAGGTTTCAACTTGATCAAAGTTGAAATAAACTCCTTAGCATTGTCACGAATCTGTTCCGGAGTGAAAGACACCTTACCAACAGATGTGTGAACGATACCGCTCTTATCTACCTTAAAGTCGATCTTACCTTGCTTAACCTCCTTCACCGCATTTCCGATCTCATTGGTAACCGTACCACTCTTTGGGTTAGGCATCAAACCACGAGGGCCTAATACGCGACCAAGAGCTCCGATCTTACCCATGATAGAAGGCATAGTGATGATAACATCAATGTCAGTCCAACCGCCTTTAATCTTATTAATATACTCATCCAATCCAACATAGTCAGCTCCAGCGGCAGTAGCTTCAGCTTCCTTGTCCGGAGTACATAATGCGAGAACCCTAACCTGCTTACCAGTTCCGTGAGGCAATGAAACCACGCCTCTCACCATTTGATTGGCCTTACGGGGGTCAACACCTAAACGGACATCAACATCTACGGATGCGTCAAACTTAGTTGTAGTAATTTCCTTCACTAAAGCTGAAGCTTCTTTCAATGTATATGCTTTCCCAGCTTCAATCTTGCCCAAAGCCAACTTTTGATTCTTTGTAAGTTTACTCATCTCAATTGAAGTTTATTAATTATTACCCGGGAATGTCCCTTTAACAGTGATACCCATACTTCTGGCTGTTCCCGCAACCATTCTCATGGCTGACTCGACAGTAAAGCAGTTTAGATCGACTAATTTGTCTTCAGCGATAGCTTTCACCTGCTCCCATGTGATCTCAGCGATCTTAGCACGGTTAGGTTGAGCGGAACCGCTCTTCTTCTTAGTAGCTTCCAACAACTGGATTGCCACAGGAGGAGTTTTAACGACAAAGTCGAAAGACTTATCGGCATAGTAAGTAATTACAACAGGTAATATCTTACCAGCCTTGTCTTGGGTCTTGGCATTAAATT
>ENA-UPXB01002349-UPXB01002349.1-human-gut-metagenome-genome-assembly--contig:-NODE-2349-length-10588-cov-2.564266_pt1 | contig 10588 bp, 9 predicted proteins | sample MGYA00250055_ERZ773386 | MGnify/ENA primary metagenome ERZ773386 (study PRJEB29103, sample SAMN06111974) | human gut metagenome | biome: human gut; feature: ankylosing spondylitis patient; material... | reverse complement strand
TACCCTCTCTTGTTCCGCCCTCCCCACGGCCATATGTTCGCCAACCAGTATCTCACGCTGAAACGAACCTACAAGATTGTGATGTGGGACCTCGTGACCCGCGACTACAGCAAGAAGCTGCGCGGTCCGCAAGTGCTAGCCAACGTGATGCGCTACGCCCGCAACGGCTCCATCATCACCTTCCACGATTCCTTGAAATCCTGGTGCAACGGAAACCTGCAGTACGCATTGCCGCGCGCCATTGACTTCCTGAAGGAAGAGGGATATGAATTCAAAGTATTATAAACTTGAAACAGCAGAAAGTTACCAACATCTGCTGTCACAATAAATTCCACATAAAATAAGAAGGGGTTGTCTCGGCAAAAGGCAACCCCTTACATTTTATAGGCTCATGTCCTGTTCCACAAGAATAAACAGATGTTTTATAATTACCAAGTAAATGTACATCTGTATTCATCCCACTGGTCTTTTACAACCAGTTCCGTAGGATAACTGTCGGAATTCAATGTCCATGTAAAATACATATCGGACACAGAGTCCTCGCCATTGTATGTATAATGCCCTGCAAGCGGCAGATGTTTCGTAGCCTTACCAAGCATGCCTCCATAATAGACATATATCATCTCGTCCATATCCACATCCAGTATTTCATCAAACAACATCAGGCAGCCCTTATTCTCGATAGGAGCTGTTATATTATCCGTCGTATAGTCTATGGCAGCACTATACTCCCACTCGTCATTGCTGTCGATAATTCCGTCACCATTGAAATCACCCCTAGCTACATAGCGTGTGGAAGTCTTCACCACATCTCCATCCTTATAGGTGATGTTCGTTATTTCACCATCGCTTTCAGAGCGTTTCATTACAACCAGATGGCCTTCAGTGTCGTATTCCATCTCCCAAGTAAACTCATCGGCATCGGGAGTACCAGCGTGGTCTATTGAGTTGCAAAATTCCACATAACCATCGCTGTTGAGCTGCAAGTTCAGTTCTGTAACATCGCCCTCTTCATCCGTCACGGTGATTCTTGCTCGGTCCTTTGCAACATCTGCCTTTGTAGTAGCGGGAAAGTACTCAAAGACGGCTTTATCCCCATCCTCAGTTGTAATGTTCGTCACCAGCCCTTCTTCATTGTGAGAAATCGCCATGCCCGAAACCGACTTCGGAAGCCCTCCCGTAAACACTTGCGAAGGATTGACCACAGTGGCGGTGTTTTCGCCACCCTCACCATTCTCATTTTCGTCATCGTCACTGCAAGCAGTGAATCCCAAGCACAACGCCACACCCAACATGGAGGCAGCCATCATTTTAAACATTTTCATAAGTTACAAATCTTGTTTTATCCCCATCCCTCTAAGGAAAATCCATAATAACAAAAGTATAAGGAATGCCGTCCGTATCTCACGACAACAAGACTCTGCCATTCAAACCCGGACAGATACTTTTGGCCATTTATCATTCCCAGACAAAGCTTAATATTTTTTGCAAAGTAATAAACTTTTCCTTTCACTCCTTGTCACTGAAAAAGGTGATTTTTCAGCCACATACAGAAAAAATTCAGCATCTCCAATAAAAAGCAAAATGAATAAGACGTATATTTGCAACAACTAAGCACAGATTGAATTCCACTAAAATATACCGATATGAGGGTACGCCATACTAAGCTATTATCACTCCTCTTTTCTTTAACCACTATCCTGCTTCACGCCGGAGAAATACCAACAGACACTCTGTTGGCACACTTCTACAACCGGGCAGCCAATCTCATGGAAGAAGGACACTACGATGAAGCGCAACGTAGCTTCGACAGCGCCTTTGCCACCCGGAACGTAAAGCACTCCTTCATGTATCCCATCTTGCTGAACGAACAAGCCACACTACTGATCTATGTGGGAAAGACAGAAGAAGCCTTTGCCATGAAAAAAAATGTGCTCCCCTACCTGCCGCAGATAAATGATTTGGAAAAGCACATCAGCGTATACAACGATTTGGGACTCCTCTACCGTCAGCACCAAATGAATGACTCTACACTCTACTATTACAATAAAGCACTGGACAGTGCCTTGCAATATGGGGACGAAAGCTGGATAGCCCACATCTGCAACAATGTGTCCATCCTATACTTCAATATCAGGCAGCTGGACGAAGCCGAAAAGTATACCGACATGGCCGCCGAACATGCCGCCAGAACCGAAGACCCATTCGTAGCTTTCACCACCTGGCAAATCAGGGCAACCATAAAGGCTGAGCTGAACAAGCTGGATGATGCTGAAAAATCCAACCGCAAAGCCTGGAACATTGCCTGCCACGGAGAGGGAAACGAAGACTTATGGAAGATACGCTGCCTGCCCGGCATGCTGAGACTCTTTGAACGAAAAGAACAACCCGATTCCATAGACCACTACTTGAAATTGGGGAACAAACTACTACAACGGGTACCATCCAACTCCATCGCTGCCATAGGATTCATACAATCGAGGGCAGCCACCGAAACAAACCGCAAAAACTATGCCCGCGCCTTGAAGGACTTCCACTGGCTGCGTAACCGGAAAACCGGTACCGAGCCCAAAACACTACTTACACAAATGGCACGATGCTACGATGCCTTGGGAAACCCCAAACTGGCCTACACCTATATGGATAGTGCCCGCATGTGGACTGATACGCTGGCACAGCACAATCTGACGCAACAAATGGCAGAATTCAACGTGAAATATCACACACAAGAAAAGGAATTGGAGATAGCCCACCTGCAACAAGAACAACTGGAACACCAAGCCTTCCTGCTAAAAGCCTCCATTGCTGTAGCCCTTCTGTCCGGTCTTGCTCTCATTACTTTGTTGACGCTCCGCCACAAGAAACGAATAGCCGAAAAGAAGATTGAACTGCTAAAGCAAGAAAACGAACTGAACTCGGCACGCCGTTACATTGAAGGGTTGGAAGAGGAATGCAAATATTTTGCCAAGGAACTGCATGACGGCATAGCCAACGACCTGCTGGGGCTGCAAATGAAGATAGAAACTTCTGCCAGCAAAGGGAATGAGCAGGAACTGGCCTCACTCGTCAGCAAACTGAGAAACAACGTGCGGAATATCTCACACGAACTGATGCCTCCCGAATTCGAGCATCTCAGTCTAGACCAGATACTCGACCGTTATGCTGCCAAACTGACCGAGAACACCGGCATAGAGGTCAGCTATCATCCAACGGAGAACAACGCATCACGCCATCTTCCCAATGAAACCGCTTATGAGCTGTACCGCATCGTACAAGAGCTCACCATGAACATCGTGAAACATGCCTCAGCCAGTCATATAGTCATCAGTCTCCGTGCCGACAATGAAAATAAATATACCCTGCAAATTACAGACAACGGTAAGAATGCAAACAAGCAACAAACAGCAACAAACAACAATGACGGCATAGGATTGCGCACCGTAAACGACCGTATCAGAGCCATCAACGCTACCGCCAATGTATGCTCGTCAACAGAAAACAACGTTTTCACCCTACTGCTTAACATAAACGAATGAAACCAAACAAAGAAACATACAGAATACTGGTAATAGATGACCACCCGATTGTTGCTGAAGGCATCATCGCATTGGCCTCGCAACTCGAAGGAGTGACGTGCAAAGGAGCCACTTGTGCAAAAGACGTGGAACAACTGACCCTCAAAGAGAGATTCGACCTTTGCATCATTGACCTTGAACTACCGGATATGAATGGATTCCAACTCATATCCCACCTTCACAGCCAGATACCCGAATGCGGCATTTTAATCTATACCATGCATGAAGAACCTTGGATCATAGCCAAATTATCCACCCTAAACATCAACGGAGCTGTTTCAAAAAATGCCAGCACCAGCGAATTGAGAGACGCCATCAGTACACTGAAAAACGGAACCAGATACTTCAGCAATGTTTTCAGCGAACTGGACAAGGAAAAACAAAACACCCTACCACATGCACTTCCCGAATTGTCGAGATGTGAAAAAGAAGTGCTCGCCTATCTCTCGCAAGGACTGAGCACTTCTGAAATATCCCAATTACTATTTCTCAGCATCAATACAATACAGACTTACCGGAAGCGCCTGATGGAAAAACTGGAGGCCAAAAACGTTGCAGAACTTGTCTACAAGGGGAAGAACTTATTCTGAGAACATTTGTCATTCGTCCGGACAGTTACAAACCTCCAACTTCTCAAGCTTCTCCGTCTGAAAAGGAAGAAAATCAACTTAGCGGATACTCACCGTCATCGGATTGCGCACCTTCTGTGCAAAATCAGCCATGTATCGGTTCCAGGCTTCAGCAGTCTTGATGTCCGCGCGGTCCCAGGCAAAGCCCCAGTAATACACGTAGTCAGCGCCCGGCTCATAGTCGCTGACAACCAGTACATGACCGTCCGCATTGTTACGCATCTTCTTCTCCTCTATGGGGAAAAGCACGGTTTTGGCTTCCTTCACAACGGCAGGGAAAGCGGCCCCCATAAATATCTTGCCATTATCCGGTCCGGTAGTGGGGTCTACATACGTCATATAGCCACCGGCGGCATCAGCCACCACAGCACCGTCCGGTTCGTGCAGCACAATACCGGTAACAATGGGCAAAGATTCCTTTAGATTGCTATACGAAACGGCAGTACGGTTCAGATGAGAACCGGCATCCAGCGTAATCAGACGTGTTTCCACCACCGCAGTATCCCCTTTCACAGCCAACGGATTGAACTCCAGCTTCACCGTGAAGCGCAACGGACCGTTGTCCAGCACCTCCTGCGTCTTGTAGCACCACGGATAGATAATGGTATCATTCACCATCAATGCAGACACTCCGGCTCCCAATGTTGGGCCTACTGCATAGCAGTCCATGCCATAACCGTGGTCTATATGATAGGAGAATGTGCGTACCAGCTCATCGGCTGCCTTCGGGTCTGTCTTGCGCAATTCATTAACCTGCTTCCAAGAGTCTGCATCCAGTTCCTTGGCATACATGTCTTCCAGTACCGGTGCAGCAGTACCTCGCTTCGTGAACAAGTCGTAGCCGAAACCGCGTTCACCCCTTGCCTGCAATGCAGGACCGTAGGCACGGAAGCCTACCAAGTCGTTCTCCCAGGCCATGTCGTCCAGACGTTCGGGATACTGCCGCCCACAAGCCCTTACCTCCACATCGACGGGAGTACCGGCCTGGACGGTATATGCAGCCGATGCATTGGCAGCTACCGTCGCAGGGAAGATTAATTTGTCATCGTAGGTCACTTGGTAAGGCACCTGCTCCCCTTCGACATTCAGAACCACAATCTGTGCGGTGTCTGCCAGATTCAGAAGGTTTGAGATTTCGGTCATGGACACCTCTACCATCTCATCGGAACGGTCCATCGCTAACGGATTGGTTACCGTAATAGTCACTATCTTGCTATCGTTGCAAGCAAGACAGCAGAGGGCCGCCATACATAATAAAAGAAAGTTTCTCATATAATCATTGCTTTTTCCTAATCAGTTGTATAACTTTCTTTTAGGCGCGGATTATACGGATTTTCCTTATCCTTTCCGCGAAATCCGCGTAATCCGCGCCCAAAAGAAAAAGGTGACAAGTGACATTATCCTGCCACTTTATCACCTTCTCAATTATCCTTAAATTTATTTCGGTTGCTTTCCGATATAAGCCAAGATACCTCCGTCTACATAGAGGATGTGACCGTTTACCGCATTAGAGGCTTCCGATGCCAGGAACACTGCCGGACCGGTAAGTTCTTCCGGAGCCAGCCAGCGGCCTGCCGGAGTCTTGGCGCAGATGAACGAGTCGAACGGGTGACGGCTACCGTCGGCCTGCTTTTCACGCAGCGGAGCAGTCTGCGGGGTAGCGATGTAACCCGGACCGATACCGTTACATTGGATGTTATATTCACCATATTCAGAGCAGATGTTGCGAGTCAGCATCTTCAAGCCACCCTTGGCAGCGGCATAGGCCGACACAGTCTCACGACCCAGTTCGGACATCATAGAGCAGATATTGATAATTTTACCGTGGCCCTTCTTCATCATGGCAGGCAGAACAGCCTTTGATACGATGAACGGAGCATTGAGGTCGATATCGATTACACGACGGAAGTCAGCAGCCTCCATCTCGTGCATAGGAACACGGCGGATGATGCCGGCATTGTTTACGAGGATATCAACAGAGCCTACTTCCTTTTCAATCTGGGCTACCATGGCCTGAACAGCAGGTTCATCTGTCACATCACATACATAACCGCGTGCCTTGATACCCTTTTCAGTATAGGCAGCCAAGCCTTTGTCTACCAACTCCTGGTTGATATCGTTGAAACAGATAGTTGCTCCTTGCTCTGCAAAAGCTGAAGCGATAGCAAAACCGATACCATAAGAAGCACCTGTAACAAGGGCTACTTTACCTTCCAAAGAAAAATTCAAATACGGATTCATAACGTTAAATTATTAAGTTTAAATAAGTGATATTCTATTTATGTACGATTTGCAAGTAGTTTATACTCAATGGAAACTTTATTTTGGGAGAATGCCTTCCCTATAAGGAAATCGCAGCGAATGCTTTTCGTATCGTAGCTTTTCACATCATCGGGATGCTCAGCATAGCGAATTTCATAGTTCGTTTTCATGATTGCACTACATTTAATAGGTTATAACTTCAGCCATCAAATACACATCGTTTGCGTACACGATGCAAATGTAACAAAAGAAAATGGAGAAACCGTATAAATTTGTGTCAATTATATAGCAATATCGTTCAAAGATTCGTAAAAAGAAAAAATCTATACCTATAGTGCCAACAAGAGGGGGAAAGAATAACAAAAAAACCCACTAAAACTTGCGATTTTAGTGGGTTTTTAGCTGCAATTAGCTGTATCGTAGTTGGACTACCAGGATTCGAACCTGGACAAACAGAACCAAAACCTGTTGTGCTACCATTACACCATAGTCCAAACATAGGGCTTTCTGTTAAAAAGCGGTGCAAAGATAAAAGGAAGCCCCGAAATATCCAAATATTTCGGGGCTATTTTTACTGCCGAAGCATTATTTCCTTAATTACTTCTCTTTAGGATACCGCTATTTGGCGATAATCAGATAGTAATTCTTCTTGCCGCGCTGTACCAGCAGGTATTTTTCGTCCAGCAGATCGGCTGTCGTAATCACCTGGTCGAAAGCAGCCAGTTTCTCCTTATTCAGAGAAACGCCACCGCCTTGCACCAGCTTACGCATCTCGCCCTTGGAAGCGAATACAGCAGCATTATCCACGAACAAATCCACCGCCTTCACACCGGCAGCCAGTGCATCACGGGATATTTCGAACTGGGGAACACCCTCGAACACAGCCAGCAGCGTATCTTCGTCCAACTTCTTCAGTGCATCGGAAGTTGCATTGCCAAACAAGATGTTGGATGCATCCACAGCAGCGTTATAGTCCTCTTCGGAATGAACCATGATAGTCACTTCCTTGGCCAGGCACTTCTGAAGGACGCGCAAATGGGGAGCAGCCTCGTGCTCGGCCGTCAGAGCGTCAATCTCCTCCTTGGACAGTGCAGTGAATATCTTTATGTAGCGTTTGGCATCCTCGTCGCTCACGTTCAGCCAGAACTGGTAGAACTTATATGGAGAAGTGTAGCGCGGGTCGAGCCAGATGTTTCCGGACTCTGTCTTGCCGAACTTGCCACCGTCGGCCTTCGTAATCAGCGGGCTGGTCAGTGCAACTACCTCCCCACCGTTCGTACGGCGAATCAGTTCGGCACCGGTGGTGATGTTACCCCACTGGTCGCTGCCACCCATCTGGAGCTTGCAGCCTTTGGTTTCATACAGATGAAGGAAGTCGTACCCCTGCAACAGCTGGTAGGTGAATTCCGTGAAGGAAAGACCGTCACGTGCCTCACCGTTCAGACGCTTCTTTACAGAATCTTTCGCCATCATATAGTTCACGGTGATGTGCTTACCCACTTCACGGGCAAAATCGAGGAAAGTGAAGTTCTTCATCCAGTCGTAGTTGTTCACCAACTCGGCACGGTTGGGGGCATCCGAATCAAAATCCAGGAACTTAGAGAGCTGGGCCTTCATACCGGCCAGGTTGCGCTGCAACGTCTCTTCCGTAAGCAGATTGCGTTCGGCAGACTTTCCGGAAGGGTCACCAATCATACCCGTAGCACCGCCAATCAGTGCCAACGGCTTGTGTCCGCAACGCTGGAAGTGACGCAAAATCATCACACTGCAAAGGTGCCCGATGTGCAAAGAGTCCGCAGTAGGGTCGAAACCAATGTATGCAGTCACTTGTTCCTTAGCCAGAAGTTCTTCCGTACCCGGCATCATATCGTGGAGCATGCCACGCCATCTTAATTCTTCTACAAAATTCATCGAATGATTAAGTTATCTGATTAATTATTTAAGTGATTATCTATGAATTGTTTGATTCCTATTTTAATCTGCGCAAAAATACGACTCTTTATTCGAAGAAACAACTCTTAGGGTTTAAAAAAGACTTTGCAGACATTTCTCCGGAGTGTTTCTCCAAGCTCCTCGGGAGAGATGCCGCGCACTTCGGCAGCGCGTGCATACAATTCCCCGATGGAAACTTCGCTTTCATCCGTTTCGATGAACAGCCGGTCGGCAGGTACCCGGCACAAGGCTGCTTCCTGGTATTTCTCCCCGAATGAAAGGTAAAAGCCATGTTTCAGATATTCCTCCGCCAGCGCCGCCTTGCCACGGAAACCATGTATTATCCACGGATTCGACGGGCGCAAGTCCCGCTTCACCTTCAGCAGTTCATCAACCGCCTTCACCAGATGAATCACCAGCGGCTTTCCCACTTCCTCTGCCAAACATGCCTGGCACCTGAACACTTCCACCTGCAAATCCATCGGAGCATCTGCCAGCTTGTCCAGCCCGGCTTCGCCCACGGCAAGTACTTGGGGATGGCGCACTAACTCCTCCAGGCCGCACACCCTGCTAGCCACAGCACCTTCAACTCCTGAGTATCCACCTCCACTCCGACCTATATGCCAGGGATGTATCCCCACCGAATACCATCCGCCGCTCTGTGGAGAGAACGTTTCGGGATAGCAATTTGCAATGGCAGTTCCGGGTACTTGCGGAAGCCGGTGTGTATGTATGTCAACTGGAATATTCATGGAACGGGATCATATCCGGAACCTCCCCAGGGATGGCAGCGCAGAATGCGCCTGACTGCCAGACAAAACCCCTTGAAAGGTCCGTGTTTCTTGATGGCCTCCACCGCATATTGCGAACAAGTGGGGGTAAAACGGCATGAAGGCCCTATCATGGGCGATATGCACTTCTGATAGAAATAGATGGGAAGCAGCAGCAGATATGAAAGCAGACGCTTCATGACACCTGCGGAGTTTGCTCGGCTTCAGCATTTGCCGCTACCTTCTCGGCAATGCGTGCCAAAGCTGTCTTCATACGGTCCTCAATGACAGAAGAGTCTACCAACTGGTCCGAAAGATAGATAAAGGCCACGGCCAGACGGCACTTTTTTTCCGTCAGCACGGCCAGCAGTCCGTGTTTGTTCATGCGGTAGGCTTCACGTATCTGGCGTTTCACGCGGTTGCGCTTCACCGCCCGCTTGAAACGGCGTTTCGAAACACTTACAAGAATGGAAACGGGTGCCTCCAGCTCCTCCACCGGCAGATACACCACACGCAAAGGGAAAACCGAAAACGAGCGTGAGCCGCCCGCAAACATCTTCTCTATCACTTTCTTCTTGTCCAACCGTTCGGACTTACGCAAGGTATTTGGCATGGGGTGATGAGTTATAAGTTATGAGTGATGAGTTATGAGTGATAAGTTATGAGTGATAAGTTATGGGGCGATACAAAAACGAGCTACAAGTACCTGGCGACATAAAAGCACAACCACTTGTAGCTCAATTTTATAAATCCATTGTTATGCCTACAAGCTATAAGCAAATCACTCATAACTTATAACTCATAACTCTTTTTACTTTCCTTTATTATTTTCCTTGATAAACATGTCAAGCGCCGCCGTCATTGAGGGTGCCTGCACGCTGGGAGCTTCCAGGTCAAGACGAAGCCCGGCATCACGGACTGCCTGGGCAGTGGTAGAGCCGAATGTTCCGATCTTGATTTCCTTCTGGTCAAAATCAGGGAAATTCTTCTTCAAGGCACTGATGCCTGCCGGACTGAAGAACACCAGCATGTCATAATCAAAAGCCTCATCTGCAGCAAAGTCATTGCTGACAGTACGGTACATGACAGCTTCCGTGTGCTGAATCTTATTCTTATCCAGCAGATTCTTCACGTCATCATTGTGTACATCCGACATTGGTACCAAGTACTTTTCAGTCTTATGCTTAACAATGGAAGGTATCAAATCGTCAATCTTCCCGGTGTTTCCGAAGAAAATCTTACGCTTACGATACTGCACATACTTTTGGATATACAGAGCAACGGCCTCCGTCACGCAGAAATACTTCATTGTTTCGGGAATTGTCACACGCAATTCTGTACACAAGTGGAAGAAATGATCAATAGCATGACGCGAAGTAAAAATAACGGCAGTATGATCCACTAGCTGATACAGGCCAAA
>ENA-UPXB01002346-UPXB01002346.1-human-gut-metagenome-genome-assembly--contig:-NODE-2346-length-10598-cov-3.501948_pt1 | contig 10598 bp, 6 predicted proteins | sample MGYA00250055_ERZ773386 | MGnify/ENA primary metagenome ERZ773386 (study PRJEB29103, sample SAMN06111974) | human gut metagenome | biome: human gut; feature: ankylosing spondylitis patient; material... | reverse complement strand
TACATTCCCATCAGTTTATGCTTGAATCTTGCTGGCAGCAGTTCATCGAAGTGGCTTATTACACAACAGTACAACGCCCTCTGACTGGCGGTATTTCTGAATCAGCTTGTGAAAATAGGCTGCTCGCTGCGGATATTCTACATTCTCTGTCAGCTGGTCGTAATAAAACGAAAATGCCTCGTATCCTGTTTCCATTCAAACGCCTCTTTTCTCTGAAAAAAGGGCGTGTCATTGCTGCCACGCCCCTTTTGCTGTTTCTGTATCTTCTCTGCCATTGGTTAAGAAACTTCTGTACCAAACGGCATCAAAGCAAGTTTTGCCATTTTAAAACACTGTAATCCAAATGGAATGCCAATGATGGTACAGCACAACAAAATTCCATTTGTTGCCGCAGTAACTGCCAACGGAATCCCACTGACCAAAATCCAAATCAGATTCAGAAGCAGGGAAACCGTTCCGCCACCATAACGCACCTCTTTCCCAAAGGGGAAGAATGCCAGTGAAGCAAATTTAAAGCACTGCAAACCAATCGGGATTCCAACAATGGTAACACACCACAAAAGCCCTGCCAGCAGCCACGAAAGCCCCTGCCAAAGTCCGCAGCACAAAAACCAAAGGAGATTTCCCAGACAACTCATCGCACCCATCCATTCTGACTGTGTTTTTTGATTGCTTACTTCTGATTTTTCTTTGCAGCCCGTGCCGGATTTCTTCTCTGTGTGCCAAAGCTGCCATCTCCAGCACCTGCATTCGGTGCATCCGGCTTGGAAACCTGTTCCCGTTCCGGAGCCTGATTCTGTCGCAGCTGCATGGTCAACAGCATCCGAATGGTGTCTTCCTTAATGGAAGCAACCATTGCATCGAACATTTCAAAGCCCTCATACCGATATTCGACAACTGGGTTCTGCTGTCCATATGCACGCAGACCAATACCCTTCTTGAGTTCGCTCATGTCGTCGATGTGTGCCATCCACTTGGTATCGACAACCTTCAGCATAACAACCCGTTCCAGTTCCCGAATGACATCCGAACCATATTGTTCTTCCCGTGCTGCATAGAGGCTCTTTGCCTTTTCTGTCAGGGTTTCAATCAGTGTATCTACGGTCAGCTTTTCGAGGTCTTCGCCCTCATATTCGAGGTCGTTTTCTTCGGTAATCCAGCCTAAGAAGTGATCCTTCAGACCAACCAGATTCCATTGTGTCCGGTCAACGACTTCTTCATTGATATACTGCTTTACAGTATCGCTGATGAGTTCTTCCATCATCTTCAAGATGCTGTCGTGGAGGTCTTCGCCATCCAGTACCTGCTGCCGTTCCTTATAGATGATTTCTCTTTGAGTATTCATAACATCATCATAGTTGAGGACATTCTTACGAATACTGAAGTTTCTGCCTTCTACCTTCTTCTGAGAAGATTCGATAATCTTGGACAGGGACTTGCTTTCGATTGGTGTATTTTCATCGACGTTGAGTGTCCGCATCAGGTTTTCCAAACGGTCACCAGCAAATACACGCATCAGGTCATCTTCGACAGACAGGAAGAACCGGCTTTCACCTTCATCACCCTGACGACCAGAACGACCACGCAGCTGGTTATCAATTCTTCTGGATTCATGCCGTTCTGTACCCAAAATATACAGACCGCCTGCTTCCTTGACCGCCACTGCTTTTTCCTTGACTTCCTCACTGAATTTGCGGTACAGTTCCTGATATTCTTCTCTGGCTGCCAATACTTCTTCATTGTCGGTATCAGCGTAACCGATGGCTTCTGTGATGATTTCTTCCGGATATGCTTTCTTCCGCATTTCTGCTCTTGCCAAAAATTCCGCATTACCGCCCAGCATAATATCTGTACCACGACCAGCCATATTGGTTGCAATGGTAACTGCACCCAGCTTACCAGCCTGTGCAACAATTTCTGCTTCCTTTGCGTGATACTTCGCATTCAAGACTTCGTGCTTGATGCCCTTCTTCTTCAGCATTGCAGAAAGCAGTTCGGATTTTTCAATGGAAATCGTACCAACCAGTACCGGCTGTCCTTTTTCATGGCATTCGATAATCTGTTCAATGATGGCACGATACTTTGCAGCTTCTGTCCGGTAAACCAAATCATTCCGGTCGATTCGCTTGATTGGCCGGTTGGTCGGGATTGCGATAACATCCAACTTGTAAATTTCCCGGAATTCGTCTTCTTCCGTCATGGCAGTACCAGTCATACCGGAGAGCTTGTTATACAGACGGAAATAGTTCTGGAATGTGATGGTTGCCAGTGTCTTGGATTCTCTTGCAACCTTTACGCCTTCCTTTGCTTCGATTGCCTGATGCAGACCATCATTAAACCGTCTGCCCAGCATCTTACGACCAGTAAATTCATCAATGATGACAACTTCGCCATCTTCTACGATATAGTCAATATCCTTCCGCATAACACCATTGGCTTTCAATGCCTGATTGATGTGGTGCAGCAAGGTCAAGTTTTCCGGTGCCATCAGGTTATCAATTGCAAAATAATCTTCTGCTTTCTTGACACCACGACGGGTAATGGTTGCAGTCTTTGCCTTTTCATCAATGATGTAATCGGCATTTTCATTGGTATCTTCCTGATCCTGCTTGCTGTCCATTTCGACAACCATGGTCGGGGTCAAAGTCTTTGCGAACTTGTCCACAACGCCATACAGAGAGGTAGACTTGTCCCCACGACCAGAAATAATCAACGGCGTTCTTGCTTCATCAATCAAGATGGAGTCCACTTCGTCGACGATGGCAAAGTTATGTTCCCGCTGTACCTTGTCTTTCTTATAGATAACCATGTTATCTCTCAGATAGTCAAAGCCCAGTTCGTTGTTAGTACCATAAGTAACATCACAGGCATATGCTTCACGCCGCTGGTCGTTGGTCAGACCATGCAGAATACAGCCAACCGTTAAGCCCAAGAACCGCAGCACCTTGCCCATTTCATCGGACTGTGTTTTTGCTAAGTAGTCGTTTACGGTGACAACATGAACGCCCTTGCCCGGCAATGCATTCAGATAGGATGCAACGCAGGCTACCAAAGTTTTACCTTCACCGGTTTTCATTTCTGCAATTCGTCCCTGATGCAGAACGATTGCACCAATAATCTGTACTGGAAACGGTTTCTTGCCCAGTACACGATACGCTGCTTCCCGGACAGTTGCCAGTGCTTCTGCCATCATGGAATCCAGTGTTTCACCGCTTTCCAGTCGGTCACGGAATTCCTGTGTCTTTCCCTTTAATTCTGCATCTGATAAAGCTGTATATTCTTCGTCCAGTGCCAGAACTTTTTGCTTAATCGGTTCAATACGTGCAAGCTCTCTCGTACTGTAAGAGCCAAATAATTTACTAAATATTCCCATCGGATTACCGCCTTTTCCTGTAAATATACAAGTACCAGTATAGCACACCGCCTTGTATTTGTCAATTCTTTTTTCAAAAAATCGTATAAAATCCATGTGAAAAATGGTTGTTCTTTTGTTTGAACAGCCAGATTTTGACTTTATCTGGCTGCATTATGCCTCTCTGGACGGACAAAAATCTGCCATCGGACAGTTTCCGCAGAGCGGCTTTCTTGCCCGACAGATATCTCGTCCAAACTGCACGATTCGATGGCAAAAGTCCGAAGAGCGTTCCGGTGGAATCAGCGGACGCAAATCCCGTTCCACTTTTGCCGGTTCTTTATTCGTGGTCAGTCCCAGTCGTCCGGTGATACGAATAAAATGCGTATCTGTGACAATTGCCGGCTGCCCGTAGACATCGCCTAAAATCAAATTTGCCGTTTTCCGTCCAACGCCCGGTAACGTCAGCAGTTCTTCCATCGTATCCGGAATTTTGCCGTCATAGACTGTCAGCAGCCGAATTGCCATTTCTTTGATGCTCTTCGCTTTCATGTGATAGAACCCGCAGGGTTTCACTGCCTGCTCCAGTTCTTCCAGATTGGCAGCTGCAAACGATTCCAGCGTTGGATACTGCTGGAACAGCGTTTTCGTGACAATATTGACCCGTGCATCGGTACACTGTGCGGAAAGCCGCACCGCAATCAATAATTCATATGGCTCTTTGTATTGCAACGCACAGACCGATTTTGGATAATATTCTTCCAGTATCGCACATGCTCGCAGTGCCGTTTCTTGTTTGGTCATAAAAAGCCCCCTCCTTTCTGTTGATTATACCACACTTTCTGAGCTTTTTCTAGTCTTACCAAAAAATTTTTACAGATGAAAACAGCCGTCCTCTATGGAAAGAGAACGACTGTTTTTCGGTTTGTTTGAGATGTATGTTTAGAGGTTGCTGTAATGCATCAAATATTCATCCACTGCACGAGCGGCTTCTCTGCCTTCCCGAATTGCCCAGACAACCAAAGACTGTCCTCTGTGCATATCGCCAGCAGTGAATACTTTCTCTACATTGGTCTGATAGGAATCCGGTGTTTCGGTTGCCACGTTGGTTCTGGCATTCAGATTGACACCGAATGCATCTGCAACATAGGACTGTGCCCCTAAGAATCCGGCTGCAATCAAAACCAAATCGGCTTCCAGAATCTGTTCACTGCCCGGAATTTCTTCCATCCGCATCCGTCCGGTCTTTTCATCCCGTACCGATTGCAGCTTAATCGTTTCAACGGCTTTCAGATGTCCTTCTTCATTCGAAATGAATCGTTTTACCGTTGTCTGATAAATTCTCGGATCGTGTCCGAATACGGCAATGGCTTCTTCCTGACCGTAATCGGTCTTGCAGACTCTCGGCCACTCCGGCCAAGGATTGTTCTCTGCACGCTGATCCGGCAGTTTCGGCATCATTTCCAGCTGAATGACAGATTTGCAGCCGTGCCGAATTGCCGTTCCCACGCAGTCGTTCCCGGTATCACCGCCACCGATAACGATGACATTCTTATACTTTGCACTGATATAATAACCATCAGACAAGTTGGAGTTAATCAAGCTCTTTGTGGTTGCCTTCAGAAATTCCACTGCATAATAAATGCCCTTGGATTCTCTGCCCGGTGCGTTGATGTTTCTTGGATTGGAAGAACCGCAAGCCAATACCACTGCATCATACTGTTTCTGAAGTTCTTCCGCAGAAATATCCTTACCGACATCCACGCCCGTCCGGAATACAACACCCTCCTGCTCCATCAGAGCAATCCGGCGGTCAATGACGGTCTTTTCCAGCTTCATATTTGGAATACCGTACATCAGCAGACCGCCGACACGGTCTTCCCGTTCATAGACGGTTACGGAGTGTCCTCTCCGGTTCAGCTGCAAAGCGGCTGCCAAACCGGAAGGGCCAGAACCGATGACGGCTACTTTCTTTCCCGTCCGCACCTTTGGGATTCTCGGCTTCATGAATCCGCTTTCATAAGCCGATTCAATGATGGCATATTCGTTTTCTTTCACGGTAACAGGGTCGCCGTACAGTCCGCAGGTGCAAGCCTTTTCACAAAGTGCCGGACATACTCTGGAGGTAAACTCCGGAAAGCAGTTGGTCAACAGCAGCCGTCTGGCTGCATCTTCCATTCTGCCCTTATAAACCAGTTCGTTCCACTCCGGACAGAGGTTGTTCAGCGGACAGCCGGACACCATGCCCATGATTGGCTTTCCATTCTGACAGAATGGAACACCGCAATCCATGCAGCGTGCACCCTGTTTCTGCCGTTCTTCCGGATTCAGTGGTGTATGAAATTCCCGATAGGTCTTTATGCGTTCGAGCGGCTCCTGCCCCGGATTCTCCACCCGTTCATATTCCAGAAATCCCGTTGCTTTTCCCATGATACGCCCCTCCTGCTCACTTTGTATTGACATAGAATGCTTCGATTTTTGCTTCTTCCTGCGGCAATCCCTGATCCATAAACTGCCGGATGGAGCGGAGCATCTTTGCATAATCGTGCGGTACAATCTTCTTAAACTTCGGCAAATAAGCATCAAACTGATCCAGAATTTCCTGTCCTCTGACGGAGTGCGTTCTTGCAACGTGTTCCGTAATCAGTTCTTTCAGCTGTGCAACATCTTCCGGATGTGTCACCTTACTGAATCCAACCAGTGCTTTATTCAGCTTGGTGTACAGGTCGCTTTCTTCGTCCAGTACATAGGCAATACCGCCACTCATACCGGCTGCAAAGTTCTTGCTGGTCTTGCCGAGGATGACCGCACAGCCACCGGTCATATATTCACAACCATGGTCGCCTACGCCTTCTACGACAACGGTTGCACCGGAGTTCCGGACGCAGAACCGTTCGCCAGCAACACCAGCAATAAACGCCTTACCGCTGGTTGCACCGAACAGAGCAACATTACCAATAATAATATTTTCATCAGCCTGGAATTTCGCATCCTTTGGCGGATAAACAACCAATGTACCGCCGGAAAGTCCCTTTCCGAAGTAGTCGTTGCTGTCGCCCTCCAGCTCAAGCGTCAAGCCCTTTGGAATGAATGCACCGAAACTCTGTCCGCCAGAACCCTTGCACTGCAATGTGAAAGTATCTTCTTCCAGTGTGTTGTAATACTTCCGTGTGATTTCTGCCCCGAACAATGTGCCCAGTGTCCGGTTCAGGTTGCTGACATTCAGCTTCAAAGTCTTTTTCTTCTTCTTTGCCAGTGCTTCTTGCATGGCTGGAATGATGGTCGTTTCATCAATTGTTTCTGCCAGCTTGAAATCAAATGCATCCTTTGGATGGAAGTGCTGCGGAACATTCTTGCCAACATACGGATTGGTCAGGATGTTCGACATATCAATCTTGCTTTCCTTTGAGCCAGCCGAGAAACTTCTCTGTACCAACAAATCAGAACGTCCAATCAGTTCATCCATGGTACGGATGCCCAGCTTCGCCATGTATTCCCGCATTTCCTGTGCAATGAATCGCATAAAGTTGATGATGTATTCCGGCTTACCCTTGAACCGCTTCCGCAATTCCGGATTCTGCGTTGCAACGCCTGCCGGACAGGTATCCAAGTTGCAGACACGCATCATGACGCAACCCATTGTTACCAGCGGAGCAGTTGCAAAACCGTATTCTTCTGCACCCAGCATGGCTGCAATAATAACATCCCGTCCTGTCATCATCTTACCATCGGTTTCAATGACAACCTTAGAACGCAGACCGTTCATAATCAAGGTCTGGTGGGTTTCTGCCAAGCCCAGTTCCCACGGCAATCCGGCATTGTGGATGGAGCTGCTCGGTGCTGCACCCGTACCGCCGTCATAACCGGAAATCAGGATGACACCTGCACCAGCCTTTGCAACGCCAGCTGCAATTGTTCCAACACCTGATTCTGAAACCAGCTTTACAGAAATTCTTGCACGCTTATTGGCATTCTTCAGGTCGTAAATCAGCTGTGCCAAGTCTTCAATGGAATAAATATCGTGGTGCGGCGGCGGAGAAATCAGTGCCACACCCGGTGTAGAATGTCTGGTCTTTGCAATCCACGGATAAACTTTCTTTGCTGGCAGGTGTCCGCCTTCGCCCGGCTTTGCACCCTGTGCCATCTTAATTTGAATTTCCTTTGCGGAAGTCAAGTATTTAGAAGTGACACCGAACCGTCCAGAGGCAACCTGCTTGATGGCAGAACATTTATCAACGGCACTGCCAGAAGTGACGATTCGTTCCAAATCTTCGCCGCCTTCACCGCTGTTGGACTTGCCGCCGATGCGGTTCATTGCCATTGCCATGCATTCGTGTGCTTCCTGCGAAATCGAACCATAGGACATTGCACCCGTCTTGAACCGCCGCATAATGCTTTCGACGCTCTCGACTTCTTCCAGCGGAATGCCGCCATCTTCTGCAAACCGGAAATCCAGTGTGCTCCGCAATGTTACATGCTTGTGCTCTTCATTTAGACAGGCTGTATATTGTTTAAACAGGTTGTAATCATCTCTCCAAGTTGCCTGCTGCAACAGGTGAATTGTTTCCGGATTATAGAGATGTTCTTCCTGATTGCTTCTTGCTTTGTGTGTACCAATGCTGCGAACTTCTTCTTCAGTCATCAAGCCGTTCGGGTCAAAAGCCGCATCATGCAAAGACAACGAACGGTTGCTGATGTCCTGTAAGTCAATCCCACCGACCCGGCTGACAGTATCCGGGAAGAACTGTTCACAAACAGACTTTGCAATGCCAAGGGCTTCAAAAATTTTAGAACCCTGATAGGATTGGATGGTGGAAATCCCCATCTTCGAGGCAATCTTTACAATACCGCTGACAACTGCCTGAATGTATGCCTTGCTTGCCTGCGAATAATCCTTGTCTAATTCGCCAGTGTTGGTCATTTCATACAGGGTATCCAGTGCCAGATACGGATTGACTGCACTTGCACCAAAACCGAGCAAAGTTGCAAAGTGATGGACTTCGGTCGGTTCTGCGGTTTCTACAATCAGAGAAACAGCGGTATTCTTTCTGGTGCGTACCAAATAGGTTTCCAGTGCTGCAACTGCCAGCAGGGACGGAATTGCAAGGTGTTCCTGATCCACGCCACGGTCTGTCAGAATCAAAATTGCTGCTCCGGCATCGTGTGCAGCATCTGCCTGTGCATACAGATTGGAAATGGCATCTGCCAGTGAAGTATCCTTGGTATACAGCATGGAAATGTCAGCCGTCTGCAAACCCTCAATGTGAGAATCCCGAATTTTCATCAAATCCAGACTGGTCAAAATCGGATTTTCTACTTTCAGTACCCGACAGTTTGCCTCTTCTTCTTTCAGAAGGTTGCCAGCTGCTCCCAGATAAACGGTCGTATCTGTGATGACGGATTCCCGAATAGAGTCAATCGGCGGATTGGTAACCTGTGCGAACAGCTGCTTGAAATAGTCGAACAGCGGCGGATTCTGCTTGGAAAGCGGCGGAATCGGCACATCAACACCCATGGCTGCGGTCGGTTCACCACCGTTCAGAGCCATTGGAATCATCATGCTGTACATGGTTTCATAGGTATAGCCAAATGCACGCTGCAACCGCTTCAGTTCCATACCGTGATACCGGAACGGACGCTTGTTCGGAATTTTCAGGTCTGCCAGCGGATACAGGTTATGGTCTAACCATTCGCCGTATGGCTGCCGCTTTGCGTAATCATTTTTCAGGGTTTCGTCCTCAATCAATTCGCCCTTTACCGTATCGACCAACAGCATTTTGCCTGGGTGCAACCGTTCTTTTTTGACGATGACATCAGACGGAATTTCCAATGCACCAACTTCCGAGGAGAGAACCAGATACCGGTTACCCTTTCCGTCGTCAGTCAGATAATACCGAGATGGACGCAGACCGTTTCTGTCCAGTACTGCCCCCATAATGTCGCCATCTGTGAAAATAATGGATGCAGGACCATCCCACGGTTCCATCATCGTTGCATAATACTGATAGAATGCTTTCTTTTCCCGGCTCATGGTTGGGATGTGCTGCCATGGTTCCGGAATGGTTGCCATGACTGCCAGCGGCAAATCCATGCCGGACATCATCATAAATTCCAGTGTGTTATCCAGCCGTGCAGAGTCCGAACCTCTGACATCCAGCATCGGGACAATATCTTTCATCCGGTCACCGAGAACATCGCTTTTCAGGATGTTTTCCCGGCTCAACATCTTATCCACGTTTCCGGTGATGGTATTGATTTCGCCATTGTGTACCATCATCCGGTTCGGGTGCGAACGCTGCCAGCTTGGATTGGTGTTGGTACTGAATCGAGAGTGTACAATTCCGATTGCAGAATGATAATCCGGACTGTTCAAATCCTCGTAGAACAACCGTAGCTGCTTAACCAAGAACATACCTTTATAGACAATCGTTCTGCTGGAGCAGGAAACCACATAGGTTTCTGTTTCCCGCTTTTCAAATACCATTCTTGCAACATACAGCTTCCGGTCAAATGCAATGCCCTTTTCGCAATCCTTCGGCTTCTTGATGAATGCCTGCATGATGTGCGGCATGCTTTCCAGTGCCTTAGACCCCAGAACAGACGGATTTACTGGAACTTCTCTCCAGCCGAGAAATTCGAGGTTTTCTTCTTTCAGAACCTGTTCAAAGGTTTTCATTGCCTTTTCGTACTTTGCCTTGGTCTGTGGAAAGAAGAACATCCCAATGCCATATTCCCGCTTGTCGCCGATTGGAATATTCAATTCCTTTGCAACCTTGGAAAAATACGTGTGCGAGATTTGCAGCAAAATGCCGACACCGTCACCGGTTTTTCCCTCTGCATCTTTTCCGGCTCTGTGTTCGAGGGTTTCCACGATTTTCAGGGCGTTATCTACAACGCTGCGATCTGTTTCGCCCTTCATATTTACAACCGCACCGATGCCACAGTTTTCATGTTCAAACCGTGGATCATAGAGTCCCTGTGTTGGGAATGGTGCTTGTTCTCTATAGTTATCCATAAGCCTTTGCTCCTTGTCGTTTTTTGAACCGTAACAGCCGAAAAAACAGAAAACGCCCGTAAAGACTTTTCACTTTTGAAAAATCCTTACGAGCGTCATTGCTCTATCTTCTATTTCTTGGCTGTTCAAATGAACTATTCTTATTATAGCGAATCCGGCTTGATTTGTCAATAGCAAAACCGGTGTTTTTTCTAAGAAAAATAAGTTTTTTCGTTTTTTTCTTTCTTTTTC
>ENA-UPXB01002341-UPXB01002341.1-human-gut-metagenome-genome-assembly--contig:-NODE-2341-length-10611-cov-4.208848_pt1 | contig 10611 bp, 7 predicted proteins | sample MGYA00250055_ERZ773386 | MGnify/ENA primary metagenome ERZ773386 (study PRJEB29103, sample SAMN06111974) | human gut metagenome | biome: human gut; feature: ankylosing spondylitis patient; material... | reverse complement strand
GTTGAGTTGCAGATAGTGGGCTGATTTCCCATCTAGATACTAAAAGAGATGGGTTTGGAAAATATCATCATCCGACACACCACTCTCAGTCCTCTTGTCAGTTATCACAATATCCTCGATAAAATAATCCTCTCCGAGTATCATATCTTCCACCTGCTTATTAAAAGCATGGGATGTTACGGCAATATTTGCCCATACAGCTATAAAAGCAATAACCATAACAGATAACAAACCCCAGAACAGAACTTTTCTTTGCTTAACAGTTAATAATTCTTTTGGCTCTTGATGTTTAGCTAATTTATTGCTCATCGGCATATACCTCGCAAAGCTCAAGTTGTAAAACTTATTCTATATTCCTTCTTCCTGTTCTTCTGACAAAAAGAACCCTTCACTTTAAACAAGGTTGATTATAATTCTCCTGCCTCATATTTTTTCAAAACATCAAATATCTTATCCGGCTCATCAATAAAACACTCAGCTCCTAACTTCTCCATATCTGTGCGCTTTCTGAATCCCCACTCAACCATAATGAGCTTCATCCCTGAATTTTTTGCAGTCTCGATATCGACCTCAGAATCTCCCACATACACTGCATTAGCGCGGCTTCGTTCAAGTCTGTACAACGCTTCATTAACCATATCCGCCTCGGGCTTTTTTGCCATATTAGGATTATCACCGACAGCAAGCATAACCAGCTCTCCAAAAAAATGCTCACACAGACTTTGCGTTACACTCTGAAGCTTGTTCGACACAACTGCGACCTTATATCCCTGCTCTTTAAGCTTGGTAAGCATATCAATAATTCCCGGATATGGTCTTGTATGGTCAAGGTTATGGACTGCATAATGCTTCTTAAACTCTGCAAATACTTTGTCAAAAAGCTCCTTATCGGTTCCCGGCACAACCGCACGCTCTATGAGCTTAGCAACACCATTTCCCACGAATGCCGTTACCTCCGAAAGAGTCCTTTCCGTCATTCCATACTGCTGTAACGCATGATTGGTGCTTGCCGCAAGGTCTTCTATTGTGTAGAGAAGTGTTCCGTCAAGGTCGAAAATGACAGTATCGATTTTCCCGGCAGCGATACTTTTCTCCGATACACTTTCCTGTGCCTCATTGCAGGCTTTTTTTTCAGGAAAAATATCCTCAAGCTCACTAAATTTGTCTATGCTTCTCCAAGGCTTCTCAACCCTTCCAAGTCCATAGGCTGCATACACAATAGGTATACCTGCTTTCTCACACGAATCGGCATCGCCCTGCGTGTCACCCACATAGACCGCATTTTTAAGATTATTTCTCTCAATAATTTTTCTTATTGTCACATCCTTCGACGCATTCGTATCACCGAAGCACATCCAGTCGGTAAAATATTTCTGCACATCGTGCACCGCAAAAACCGTATCTATATAGCCTCTCTGTGCGTTGGTCACTATAAACAGTTTATATCTATGTGACAGCTTTCCAAGAGTCTTTTCAACACCCTCATACAATGCCGGAGCATATCTTATAAGATATTCTTTCTGCCTTTTGTAGATTATCCCTGTTATCTTCTCGTATTCTTCTTTCGTGCTGTCCGGATAAAAATGGAAAAATATCGTATCCATCGTCTTTCCGAACATAGCTCCAAGACTCTTACCATCAAAATTAATCTCCCAGTCAGTGAGTTCCGTGATGACATCTCGCCACGCATGAGCTACTGCATCTCTCACATCCCACAGAGTACCATCCACGTCAAATATTATACTGTCGAACTTATTATAATCACCCATTATTTTCACCTTTTCTTTTCACCTTTTTTTCACCTTTTGCCCTCAAATTATACCACATGAAAACTGGTATTACCATTACAGAAATGTTATTTTGATATTTGGTATGCTTTTGGCAGACATTTTAGCAGATATGGCAGGAATATACGCTTTCTCCCCCAGCTCTAAGCAATTAAAATTATTTTTTCAAAAATTAAGCTTTATTCCTCTGTCACTTTAGCTTATAATGTAATTACTAAATTTAGGGAGGAACTATCATGCCAAAGCTTAAGGATATTGATAAGGTACTTATTATTGGTTCAGGACCTATTGTGATAGGCCAGGCCTGCGAGTTCGATTACTCGGGAACACAGGCTTGCAAAGCACTCAGAAAACTCGGTTATAAGATTGTTCTTGTAAACTCTAACCCTGCAACAATCATGACCGACCCTGAGACTGCCGATGTCACCTACATTGAGCCTCTTAATGTTGAACGTCTTGAACAGATTATCGCCAAGGAACGCCCTGACGCACTGCTTCCGAATCTCGGCGGACAGTCAGGCCTTAATCTCTGCTCAGAATTATACAAGGCAGGTGTGCTTGACAAATATAATGTCAAGGTTATCGGTGTACAGGTAGATGCCATCGAACGCGGTGAGGACCGCATTGAGTTCAAAAAGACAATGAACTCCCTCGGCATTGAGATGGCACGAAGCGAGGTTGCCTACTCTGTCGATGAAGCACTCGCCATAGCAGACAAGCTCGGATACCCGGTTGTTCTTCGTCCTGCATATACAATGGGCGGTGCAGGCGGCGGACTTGTATACAACAAGGAGGAACTTCAGACCGTATGTGCAAGAGGTCTTCAGGCAAGTATAGTCGGCCAGGTTCTTGTAGAAGAGTCCATTCTCGGCTGGGAGGAGCTTGAGCTTGAGGTAGTACGTGACAGCGAAGGCAGCATGATTACAGTATGCTTTATTGAGAACATTGATCCGCTCGGTGTGCATACCGGCGACTCCTTCTGCTGCGCCCCTATGCTCACAATATCCGAAGACTGCCAGAGGAGACTGCAGGAGCAGGCCTACAAGATTGTTGACAAAGTTCAGGTTATTGGCGGAACCAATGTACAGTTCGCACATGACCCTGTAACAGACAGAATAATAGTCATCGAAATTAACCCGCGTACATCTCGTTCTTCAGCACTTGCTTCCAAGGCAACCGGTTTTCCTATTGCACTTGTCTCAGCCATGTTAGCGGCAGGTCTTACCCTGCGTGATATCCCTTGCGGAAAATACGGCACTCTTGATAAGTATGTCCCGGACGGCGACTATGTGGTTATCAAGTTCGCACGCTGGGCATTTGAAAAATTCAAGGGTGTGGAAGATAAGCTTGGAACACAGATGAGAGCTGTCGGCGAGGTCATGAGCATCGGCAAGAACTATAAGGAAGCCTTCCAGAAGGCAATCCGCAGCCTTGAAAACGGCAGATACGGTCTTGGACATGCAAAGAATTTTGACACGCTCTCCAAGGAAGAGCTATTGAAAAAGCTGGTTACACCTTCGAGCGAGCGTCATTTTATCATGTATGAGGCTCTCAGAAAGGGTGCAACGGTGGATGAGATATATGAGCTTACCAGGGTTAAGCATTATTTCATATCACAGATGAAGGAATTGGTTGACGAGGAGGAGGAGCTTCTCAAATTCAAGGGCTCACTTCCATCGGATGAGCTTCTGACCAAGGCAAAGAAGGATGGCTTCTCAGACAAATATCTTAGCCAGCTTCTTGATGTCTCCGAGGATGATGTGCGCAGCAGACGTACAAGCCTTGGCGTTAATGAAGCCTGGGAGGGCGTACATGTATCAGGAACCGAGAACAGTGCCTACTACTACTCAACCTACAACGGCGAGGATAAGAACCCTGTTTCAACTAACAGAAAAATTATGATTCTCGGCGGCGGTCCTAACAGAATAGGTCAAGGTATCGAATTTGATTACTGCTGTGTTCATGCCTCCCTCGCACTCAAAAAGCTGGGATTTGAGACAATTATTGTCAACTGTAATCCTGAGACGGTATCGACTGACTATGATACCTCGGACAAGCTATACTTTGAGCCTCTTACACTTGAGGATGTGCTGAGCATATATAACAAGGAGAAGCCTCTTGGTGTCATCGCACAGTTCGGTGGTCAGACACCTCTCAATCTTGCGGCTTCGCTTGAGAAAAACGGTGTGAAAATTCTCGGAACCTCACCTGCCGTAATCGACCTTGCAGAGGACAGAGACCAGTTCCGAGCCATGATGGATAAGCTTGAAATTCCTATGCCTGAATCAGGCATGGCGACAACAGTGGATGAAGCCATCAGCATCGCCAATGGAATAGGCTACCCTGTCATGGTTCGTCCTTCATACGTTCTTGGCGGACGCGGAATGGAAGTGGTATATGATGACGAGAGCATGAGCGACTATATGAAAGCTGCTGTCGGTGTAACACCTGACCGCCCTATCCTCATTGACCGTTTCCTTAACAACGCCCTCGAGTGTGAGTCCGATGCCATAAGCGATGGCACACATGCCTTCGTTCCTGCCGTAATGGAGCACATTGAGCTTGCCGGCGTACACTCAGGAGACTCAGCCTGCATCATTCCATCTGTACACATTTCTGAGGAAAATGTACGTCTTATCAAGGAATACACCCGCAGAATTGCCGAGGAAATGCATGTAAAGGGTCTTATGAACATGCAGTATGCCATTGAAAAAGGAAAAGTATATGTGCTTGAGGCTAACCCAAGAGCTTCCCGTACAGTACCTCTCGTCTCAAAGGTCTGCGATATAAGAATGGTTCCTATTGCAACGGATATCATCACAAGCGAGCTTACCGGAAGGCCATCTCCAATCCCGGCAATGAAGGAAAGACACATTCCATACTATGGTGTGAAGGAAGCTGCCTTCCCATTCAATATGTTCCCGGAGGTTGACCCGATACTCGGACCTGAGATGCGCTCTACAGGTGAGGTGCTCGGTCTTTCATCCCACTATGGTGAAGCCTTCTACAAGGCAGAGGAAGGCGTATCCTCCAAGCTTCCGCTTGAGGGAACAGTCCTCATCTCTGTTAACCGCAAGGATAAGGAGGAGGTTGTCGATGTCGCAGGAAGCTTCGTAAACGATGGCTTCAAGGTTCTCGCAACAGGCGGAACCTATGACCTTATCGCTGAGGCCGGATTGCCTGTTACAAAGATTAAAAAGCTCTATGAGGGTCGTCCTAACATACTCGATGCCATAACCAACGGCGAGATTGATTTGATAATCAACTCCCCTGTCGGCAAGGAAAGCGTACATGATGACAGCTACTTAAGAAAAGCAGCCATCAAGGCGAGAATACCTTACATGACAACCATGGCTGCGGCAAAGGCAACTGCTGAGGGAATAGCCTATGTTAAAAAGAACGGTTCGTCTGAGGTAAGGTCGCTTCAGGAGCTGCACAGCCTTATCACTGATAAATAAGGTTTAAAATAACACCTAAATGCAGACATAGTCAAACAGACAACAAAAAAAGGACAATATCATTCAAAAAGATAATTTAATCTGAATGATATTGTCCTTTTTTGGTTATGATATTGGATTCTTAACTACTGCTTATCTGTTTCCGATAGTCGCAATATCTATAGGAGTCATATGCTGCTTGTCCTGAACCTCAAGGCTTGTGATGAGCGCATGAGCCGTATCAAGAGAAGTGAGAACATTGACACCTGTCTCGATTGCATGACGGCGGATTAAGAAGCCGTCACCGCTGTGCTCAATACCATTAGATGGGCTGTCGATTACGAGGTCAATCTTGTGCTCAAGAATGAGGTCAAGAAGTGTAGGTGCCTCCTGCTCAAGCTTGTTGACCTTGATTGCATTAACGCCTCTCTCATTTAAGTACTTAGCTGTTCCGTAGGTTGCATATATCTTGTAACCGAGCTTCTCAAAGCGCTGTGCTATATCTACAACATCCGGCTTATCCTCATCCTTGACAGTGATGATAATCTGCTTATGCTTTGGAAGGTTCACTCCGGCTCCCTGGAATGCCTTGTAAAGAGCCTCGTTGAACTGCTTTGCAATACCAAGACACTCACCTGTTGACTTCATCTCAGGTCCAAGGCTGATATCAGCTCCCATAATCTTCTCAAACGAGAATACCGGCATCTTGATTGCAATGTAGTCTGCCTTTGCCTGAAGTCCAGGTGTGTAACCCATGCTCTTAATTGTATGTCCTGTTATAACGCGTGTTGCAAGCTTTACAATAGGTATTCCTGTAACCTTGCTGATGTATGGAACAGTTCTTGATGAACGTGGATTAACTTCAATTACATACACATCATCATGGCTTACGATAAACTGAATATTTATAAGTCCCTTTACATGGAGAGCTCTCGCAAGCTTTCCTGTGTAATCCTCAAGTGTTGCGATAACTTTATCGTTAAGGCTCTGTGCCGGATATACTGATATTGAGTCTCCTGAGTGGATTCCCGCTCTCTCGATATGCTCCATGATTCCCGGAATCAAAATGTCCTCACCATCACATACGGCATCAACTTCAATTTCCTTACCGACAATATACTTGTCAACAAGAACAGGATGCTCCTGAACCTGTCTGTTGATTATGTTCATGAACTCAACTACATCCTCATCGGATACTGCAATCTGCATTCCCTGTCCGCCAAGAACGTAGGATGGTCTTACAAGCACCGGATATCCAAGGTCATGCGCTGCATTTAATGCCTCATCTACAGTGAATACTGTATGTCCCTTTGGTCTTGGAATAGCACATTTTTCAAGTATCTCATCAAAGAGCTCTCTGTCTTCTGCGGCATCTACATCCTCCGCACTTGTTCCAAGGATAGGAACGCCCATCTCCATAAGGCTCTTAGTGAGCTTTATCGCTGTCTGTCCACCGAACTGGACTACAGCTCCGTCCGGCTTCTCAAGCTCAACAATATTCTCGACATCCTCCGGTGTAAGCGGCTCAAAATAGAGCTTATCTGCAATGTCAAAGTCTGTACTTACTGTCTCAGGGTTATTATTTACAATGATTGTCTCATAACCTTCCTGCTTAAACGCCCATGTGCTGTGAACCGAGCAGTAATCAAACTCGATACCTTGTCCGATTCTTATAGGACCGGAACCAAGTACAAGAACCTTCTTTTCCGGATGTGTCTTAATTACTTCATTCTCGCTCTTAAAGCATGAATAGTAGTAAGGTGTAGTAGCCTCGAACTCTGCCGCACATGTATCAACCATCTTAAAAGCTGCATGAATACCATACTCATTTCTAAGTGCCTTGATATCCTTAGTGGTCTTTCCTGTAAGTCCGGCAATAACATTGTCAGGAAATTCAATTCTCTTTGCCTCTAAAAGAAGTTCCTTTGTGAGCGGCTGTGTCTTAAGAGCATTCTCCATCTCTACAAGGATGGCAATCTTGTCAATAAACCACACATCTATCTTAGTGATATCATGAATAGTCTCGTATGTGACACCTCTTCTTATTGCTTCCGCGATAACATAAATTCTTCTGTCATCAACTCTGTGAAGCATCTCAACAACTTCTTCATCCGAATATCCCGAATAATCTTCATTCACAAGGCAGTCCACATGCTGCTCAAGTGAACGTATTGCTTTCATGAGCGCACCTTCAAAGTTAGTGCAGATGCCCATTACTTCACCGGTAGCCTTCATCTGTGTTGTAAGCTTTCTTGAAGCATGGATAAATTTATCAAAAGGAAGTCTCGGAATCTTAACTACGCAGTAGTCAAGCGCAGGCTCAAAGCTTGCATAAGTCTTTCCTGTAATAGCGTTCTTAATCTCATCAAGTGTATAGCCGAGTGCAATCTTAGCAGCAACCTTGGCAATAGGATAACCTGTTGCCTTTGAAGCAAGTGCCGATGAACGGCTTACTCTTGGGTTAACCTCGATTACGCAGTACTCAAAGCTTGTAGGATGAAGTGCGAACTGTACATTACATCCACCTGTAATCTGAAGTTCATTGATGATATTGAGTGCTGATGAACGAAGCATCTGGTACTCTTTGTCCGATAGTGTCTGGCTAGGTGCGACAACGATACTGTCTCCTGTATGAACTCCGACAGGGTCTAAGTTCTCCATATTACATACTGTGATGCAGTTGCCTGCGCTGTCACGCATAACCTCGTACTCAATTTCCTTCCAGCCTGCGATACATCTCTCGACAAGTACCTGACCAACTCTTGAAAGACGAAGTCCGTTAGAGAGAATCTCAACCAGCTCCTCTTCATTGTTGGCGATACCGCCGCCGCTTCCGCCAAGTGTATAAGCAGGACGAAGAACAACCGGATAACCTATCTTATTGGTAAATTCAATACCGTCCTCAACATTCTCAACAACTAAGGACGGCGCACAAGGCTCTCCAATCTTCTCCATTGTTGTCTTGAACTCAAGTCTGTCCTCAGCTTTTTTTATTGTGAGCGCCGTTGTACCGATGAGCTTAACATTGTGCTCCTCAAGGAAACCTGTCTCGGCAATCTCCATGGCAAGGTTAAGACCTGCCTGTCCGCCAAGTGTAGGAAGAATGCTGTCCGGCTTCTCCTTTATAATAATCTGCTCAAGAGACTTGATTGTAAGAGGCTCAATATATACCTCATCCGCTATATCCTTATCCGTCATGATAGTAGCAGGATTGGAATTTACAAGTACTACCTCAATGCCTTCCTCCTTAAGAGAACGACACGCCTGTGTTCCTGCATAATCGAACTCAGCAGCCTGTCCGATTACAATAGGACCCGAACCGATAACCAATACTTTTTTGATATTATTATTCTTAGGCATTATCTTGCACCTCCCATCATCTCTATAAATCTGTCAAAAAGGAATCCTGTGTCAAGAGGACCTGCACAAGCCTCAGGATGAAACTGGACTGTATATACATTCTTCTTGATATATGAAAGACCTTCATTAGTTCCGTCATTTACATTACAGAAGCTAGGAACCGCAAGCTCAGGTGATATAGTCTTCTCATCGACAACATAACCATGATTCTGGCTGGAAATATATACTTTTCCTGTCTTTAAGTCCTTAACAGGGTGGTTGGCACCTCTGTGTCCGTACTTCATCTTATGTGTGTCTGCACCTGTAGCAAGCGCCATGAGCTGATGTCCAAGACAGATTGCAAAAATAGGAACTCCGGATTCATAGAGCTTACGAACCTCATCAATTATAGTTCCACAGTCCTTAGGATCTCCAGGACCGTTAGAAAGCATAATTCCGTCAGGATTGTCTGCAAGAATCTCCTCTGCTGTAGTTCTCGCAGGATATACAGTGACCTTGCAGCCTCTCTTATTAAGGCTTCTGGCTATATTTCTCTTAGCACCGAAATCCATAAGTGCTACTTTATATCCGTCACCGTCAAGGACATACTTCTCTTGGCATGTTACTTTATCGACAACATTTCCTGTGCGATATTCCTTAATCTTAGGAATAATCTCATCAAGATTATAATTTTCATTTGTGGTTATCATGCCGTTCATGGTACCCTTTTCACGGAGGATTTTAGTAAGAGCTCTGGTATCAATACCTGAAATACCAGGGATATCATTTTCTTCAAGGAAATTCTGGATGGTATCTTCACTTCTGAAATTACTAGGGATTCTCGATAACTCCCTGACAATAAAACCGTCCGGCCATGGTCTTCCAGACTCCATATCTGCTCGACATATTCCATAATTACCAATAAGAGGATATGTCATTACTACCGCCTGTCCGGCATAAGAAGGGTCAGTCAGCACCTCTAAATATCCGGTCATTGAGGTATTAAAAACTATCTCGCTGATGACTTCTCTCGCAGAACCGATACTGGTTCCCTCAAATACATTTCCGTCCTCAAGAATCAGAAAAGCTTTCATTATACCACCATTAATCCTTTCCATCTGTACTTTAAGCTGTTTCTAAGCATGCAGTTTACCATGCATAAAAATTCAGTAATAATGTATATTCGATGTATTATCTGTATAAAAATGCATTATTCACTAAATTTTCTCAAAAAAAAAGACAGCTATACGGAGGTTATATCCTTACTGCCCGGATATCTCCTTGTGTCTTTTCCTCTAAGTTGACAAAAGTTTACCACAAAGTCATGCACATTGCAAGCACAAAATTAAAAACCTTGCGAAACTTATCCGACGCCTCAATGACCTTGTCCTCCTATGTGCGGTCTGACCTAGACCATGTATGTATATTCTCTTCATCACACTTCCCCTTCCACGTCTGTGATTTCTCTTTTAAGCTCAACTATGTACTCCGTTGTCCCTTCCTCGAATTTTCTTGCACCCGTCTGTATAAAGCCGTGCCTGTTGTAGAACGCTATTGCCCTTGTATTTTTCTCAAGTGCCCAAAGTAAATCCGCATTCAGCTTCTCGACGGCATATTTTATCAGCTTATCCCCTATTTTCTGATTCTGAAAGCACACATCCACATACAGCTTGCAGATTTCCGTGCCCTCCTTATGCATAAAGCCCTTCACCACGCCGTCATCATAGACATAGATGCTGTCCAGTATCTCTTCCCTGCCAAAATAATTATTCACAAGCGGAACCACCTGCATCTCGCCGAATGAATATTTCTCATCCTTAAATATGGGAAAATAATTAATTCTGTTATTGAACACATAAATCTCGGCAATCCTTGATAAATCGCCCGACTCAGCTTTTCTTATACTCATAAAACCCTCCTGAAAGAATTAGTATCGCACATTATCAAAGTATCGGCTTTCCGATATTCATACTGGTAAGCGTCAGAACGCTTGCTTTGCGGTTCGTATTCTGTTACAACGGTACTTTCGTTGCTGGCGGCAACTACAT
>ENA-UPXB01002338-UPXB01002338.1-human-gut-metagenome-genome-assembly--contig:-NODE-2338-length-10634-cov-5.471157_pt1 | contig 10634 bp, 19 predicted proteins | sample MGYA00250055_ERZ773386 | MGnify/ENA primary metagenome ERZ773386 (study PRJEB29103, sample SAMN06111974) | human gut metagenome | biome: human gut; feature: ankylosing spondylitis patient; material... | reverse complement strand
ATTAATATTAATATATATATAATATAGACAATACACAATGTTACCAAGCAGTAACAAGGATGTGATAGAATAAATCTATGACGAACATTATCATCATAGAAAAAATAAATAGAACTTTAAAGAAAGAATAAAAGAGAAGAAGAAAGAAAGAAACAATAAAGATACGATCAAAAGAATATCAAAAGAGAAATGGAAAGAATGGAAATAAGGCAAAAAAGAAAATGCAAATAAAGAAAGTACCATGGAGAATGAAGGAAAAGAAAGAGGCAAAGAAAAAAAGAGCGGAGCGGGTTATATTAAGCGGGCTCGCGGTCTTCCTCGCAAGAATGCCCTCTAAATAATAAAAAGCGCCTCAAAAAGCGTAAATATTGCTTTTCCGCGTGTTTTAAACTCCATGTTTTAACTCCCAAAACACTAAACGAACGAATAAGACGCGTTTTAAGGCTAAATTAGGCGATATTCCACATCAATGTATACGGATATACCATTTTAGTACAAAAGTCTCTATTTTGTCGATGTATTAGCGCCCTCGTCGATGTTTGACCTCCTTTTGTTGCTGGCTATCCTCGTAGCACCTACCCCCTCCCGTCTTTCGGAATAATGGCTCAGTCTACCCTTTCTCGATTTTTTTTACTTTTCATTTTTTTATTTTTCTGAAAATAAGCTTGTTATTCATATTTTATGTATTCTATGCTTTTATTTTCTCTTCATTTCTTTTGTATTTCCCAATTCCTGTCTATATTTGCATTTGATTTGTCCATAGTGAGTTTATCCATAGTGCACTGTTTTGTCTTGAATGGAGCTACTGCACTTAAAAAGAGTAGAGGATTTCGTTTTTCGCGTTATCCTCTTTTTTTTTCTTTTAAAATTTGCCGATTTATCCGTTTTCTCCATCTTCGTCCAGTGAGTTTATCGTTCACCCTTTAAATAAGGCTAATATTCTCGTGTTTTAGCCACTTTCTATATATACGTGATAGTTTTCTTGTATTTGTGAGGGATCGTTAAAATTTGGGCTTTATATTGCGTATTTGAAAATTAGTTCTTACCTTTGCGTTGTTGTTAGATTCTTCATCACTTTTCTTTCAATATATGCGGGCGGACATTGGATTTATTTCTGATGTCCGCTTCTTTTTTGTGTGTATATGTGTTAAATTGGAGTTAAATACTAAATTGCGTATTGCGAATTACTAAATTGGTTTTATCTTTGCATTATAATCAAAACAATAAAGAAATGAAAAAGATAACAGAAAAACAGCTAACCGACTTGTTAGAGGATGGTCAATTGTGTGAATATTGTCCGTATGTTGAATGCTCTCACTATCCCGGAGAATTATGCGAAGGAGTCTATTGTGAGGACGCAAAGGACAATTACGTAGAGTCTAATAATTTAGAGTATGAAGAAGATTAATAAACTTGCAATAGATTTAGTAATAGATTACAGGAGTACATGTATATGTAAGTACTGCTATGTTAGTGAGGCGTTTTCTGATTTTACTGCTTTTTGTGAGTATCCGTATTGCGTTAGGGCTGCAAAGAAATCAATTATACGTAAAAATATAGAAATAGGAATGGACGAGAAATATTTGCATTATGTAAACAAGCTAAAATATATACTTGTGGACGGCGGCGAAAAGATAAGTACTGAGGCAACGAAAAAACAAAGGAAGTGGTATAAATCATTGTCGTATCGTAGATGGTATAATAATATTGATAAATAAAATCATTTAAACATTTAAAAACAAAGTAATTATGGAGAAAAAGATGTATGACATTAGTAGATTGGTAACTGTTCGTCACTATGCGGAGCTTCGCGGTGTTGTTCGCGAGACTGTGGCGCAATGGATTCGGAAAGACGCTGTTGATTCTGTTATGATAGACGGTGTTAGGTTTATAATCTTAAAGCCGGGTGAATATGAAAAATATGAGAAAGTATAAACATATACGTCGTGCGCTGTTGTGTCAGCGATTATTAGCTGCTGCTGCTGTTTTACAATATTACGAAGCTTACTTTAGATTTGTTGATTGTACAACTTTAGCTAAAACTGGTGGTATTAGTTATTCTGACGCTGAAGATTTTTCTAATTTCATGGGAAATGTTTTTGGTTGTGATGTTGACCCGTCTGATTATGTTTCCAGTGAGGATGAACTATCGAATGAAGCAATTGAATCTTATAAAGATCTTCAAGCGGTTTTAGGTAAATATGATGATTCAGGCAAAAGAATTATATCTGGCACTGCAAAACAGCTTTTTTATACAAAGTTCTATATGCGTGCTTATTGTCATTTCTTCATTGAGTATCTTCATCGCGTTCTTTTTTATGTGAATGATTCTCTGACTAATGGTGAAGAAGGAATTATAGAAGATTTAAAAGACGGTAGTATCTGGTTTAATCTTTATAATGGCTATCATCACCAAATGGATACAAGATTGTTTAGAAAAGCATTAAATGATATTGATATGGTTTTCAATGAAAACATTAAAAAAGTAACAAAACGAATTTTGAAATGGGAAAAAGTTTAGAAGAAATTGCAAGCAGAGAACTTTGGCAAAGTTATGCAATTGTTGTTAATGGAGAATTTGCATATCGGCAGAATGCCATGCTGAATATGTTTTATAAGGGAGTTGAAGCTCAGAAAGAAAAATCCATTGAAGTTCTTTCATCTGTATTAGACAATTGGGTTCTTGACGTTGATAGAGATGATATAATTGCAGAATTTGCAGAAATGTTGAATAACGAAAAAAGAAATATCTTATGAAAGTGAATGAAACCATTAATGTTCCTCTTTGGGAGCTTAAAGAAATAGCTAATACGCTTCGGATGGTAGCAAATGCGCTTGATTGTCCAAAAAGAGAATCATGTTTGGATCGGAATGTAATGCGTTCATGGAATAATGTAGTTGATATAATAAACGGAAAAGAAAGCTCTCTACATGAAAATATGGACTACTATATGAAAGTTGGTCAGATTCCTAATATTAATAAATAACAGTATAGATATGAATGATATTAAATTGTCTCTGTGCCAAATAGAAAAGATGCAGCACGCGATTGGATTTGATCGCAGAAATATAAAAAGTATGCGATATAAAGCCTATCGAAACAGATATATAGTTTCTCACCTTGATAATGATTGGGAAGAGCTTATATCTATTGGTTATGCGATTAGAAAAGATTTTGAGATAGAAAAAATAATAGCCTATTATGTATCCGAACTTGGAATTAAATATTTAAGTGTCTTGTTTGGATGTAATATTGAGGTAGTTGATTAATAAATATTGAATATAAAAATGACAGAAAAACGTTTAGCAAAGTTTATAGAGACGAATCATGTAACTCTTCGTCTTTACGATCATAATGGTGTTGAATATAACACTTTCGATGATGTTCCAGAGGAAATGTCTGACTTTGAGTGGGAGCAATGGGAAATGTTCATGGATGTATATGCTTATGACCTGGATTCTCTCTCGCATATTTTAGGGCACGAATTCTTTAAGTATGGAGTACAGATTGTATGGCATCATGGTTATGTCAGTATTGATTTGAAAGATATTATCGAATATTTTGATTTGAACTATAAAAAAATAGCGTAATTATGAAAATCGTATTTAATAGAAAAAGTTTAATCTCCGGGCTTATAGTCGGAGGTGGTTATGCAGGCAGTAAGAAAATTCTTCCTATTTTGGGATGTGCTAAAATAACAATAAGAGGCAATGATTGCTGGATCATGTCTTATAATGGTAAAAATGCTATTAAAGCAAAATGCCCAGTAGAATCTTCGGAAGAAGATATTGTATTTTGCATTGATTCTATAGAATTGAGAAAATACATTTCTTTGATTAATGATGATTTAATTGAAATCAATATCGAAGAAGAAAGAACTGCGCAAAATTTATATAAAGGCATTGCAGAGATTAAGGCAGAGAATGGTTCGATTAAATTTCCTCTTGAAGATGCTCGCGAATTTCCCGTATTAAAAATAGATACTAATACTGAATCTTTCCTTTTTGATGCAAATATGCTATTATATTGGATTGAAAAGAGCAAACCCTTTTTGTTAGAGGATGAATTTTTCCCAAACAAACAATGCGTGCATATCGTATTGTCCGAAGGTACTGCCAAAGTATACGCTTCTGAAGGGCATAATATTTACCATGATGTCTTCCCAGAAATTGATTATAAGGGAGAATGTACACTTTCTATTGATAAAACGGCTTTTGATGGGTTAGAATCTGCTTTAAAATCAATTAAGGACAAGAATGTTAAAATAACAAATTCAGAAAACAACATGATGTTTGTTTGTGGAGATGTGATGGTTCTGATTCAAAAATTAGAGAAAAAAGCTCTTCCTCCATTTGACAGGCTGATTAATCTTTCTGATAAGACATGTATCAATGTTGATAAAAAAGCATTAATTTCTGCTTTACGACGTATTTCTTTGCTTTCGGATAATATTAACAGCGTATGTGATGTAAGTGTTATAGATAACAGCATTTATATCTATGCCGAAAACATTGACTATAATAAAAAAGCAGAAGAATTGATACCTTTTGAATCTGATGGAGAAGTCGTTCCAATAACTCAAAGATTTAGCATAAGTTATCTTTCTATGGTAGTCAATTCTATTATGTGTGATAAGGTGAGTTTATGTTTTACGGGAGAAAGTACTCCCATTAAAATAAAAAACACAGAATATGATTCTGAACTTGCTATAACATGTCCATTTCATTAATGATTTAGCTATAAAAAATGTATTAAAAAGCAAGAGGAGTTTAATACCTCCTCTTTTTTATTTGCTTTTATTTGGTTATTGACAATTAACCACTATATTTGCAGTGTCGAAAGAAACAAAGTAGTAACATTAAAACATACAATTATGAAACTTAAAAAATGGTATTTTAAAGACACGCTCTCAGATGATTTTGATTTTGTTGAAGAAATACAATCTTGTAGACTTCGATTTTGTTGAAGCCAAAACGATTAGAGGCGCATTGACTCAGATTAAGAAAAAGCAGTTAGTTTTTGCTAAAACGTTCAGAAAAACTGTGTTTTGGACTATTTGCGAGAACCAAGTATTAGCCTCAAATGTACGCTGTATGTTAGTAACGTATGTGTTTACCAACGGAGATATTAAACAAAATATATTATATTAAAAATTAGAGCTATGACAATCGAACAAATTGAAAAAGGGAAAGAGCTATTAGATCAGCTTAATGTTTGGAAGGTAAGATACGGACAACACAAGAATTGGAGTCTTTCACGTATTACTATGGATAGAGAAGGTTGTGATGATGTCGTTTTTAATGGAACGGGAAACGATTTATCTATCCGATTCTTCCATGAAGTCGAATTGAAATACGGTGAGTTGTGTGAAAAACAAATAGAGTCGTTAACTAAACAAATTGAATCATTATGAAGTTCACGAGTAATTTAAAACATTAAATATGGAATTAAAGATTTTTGAAAACAAGCAATTTGGACAAGTAAGAATTGCAATGAATGAGAATGGAGAACCAATGTTTTGTTTGGCAGACCTTTGTCTGGTATTAGATCTTACTCCAAGTAAGGTAGCCCAACGTTTGGGAGAGGATGTACTTTCAAAGTACCCCCTTTTAACAGCAGGAGGAATTCAACAAGCGAACTTTGTCAACGAAGACGGTTTGTATGACGTAATACTTGACTCCCGCAAGCCAGAAGCCAAAAAGTTTAGAAAGTGGGTTACTTCGGAAGTTCTGCCTTCAATCCGCAAAACTGGAAGTTATTCGGTTCAGCCTAAACTTCCAAGCTATGCAGAAGCGTTGAGGCAACTCGCTGACAAAGTTGAGGAGAACGAAAGGCTTCAAATTGAAAATAAAGAGATGAAGCCTAAGGCTGAATTCTTCGATACTGTTGCCGACAGTAAGACTGCAATATCCATGAATGATGTAGCTAAAGTTTTAGGTATTAAAGGAATGGGACGAAACAATCTCTTTGAGTTTTTAAGAAATGAAAAGATATTAATGTCGAATAATGTTCCTTTCCAAATCTATGTTGATCGCGGATATTTTAGAGTTATAGAGCAAAAATACATGAAAAATGGAGAGCCATGTATGAACATTAAGACTCTTGTCTACCAAAAAGGAGTTGATTTTATAAGTAAAACCATTAAAAACAAAAGAAAGTAATATGTACGAAAATTTAGTTAGAATTAGCACTTATGCAAAAATGTTGGATTTGTCTAAAGAGATGATCCGAGTGAGAATCTTAAAAGGTTTAGTTAAGACCGTCACTATAGATAAAACCATTTTTATAAAACTAACCGATGAAGAAAGCCATGAAGTTATTTAAAAGTAAATCAAAAAAGGAAAGCATCTTGAACTTGATTCGCGAATTTTTCAATTCTGAAGAATGTAGTTTAAATCATGGGACTGATAAAATCGAATCTGATATTGAGTCTTTAAAAGTTAGGGTTCATAGATTGGAATGTAGTGCAAGTAGCGCTAATAATGTAGATACTTTTGAGCATAAAACTAAAAATGAACTGAATGATTGTATTAAGGCTTATGAATTAAAAACTTCTCGATTACAAGCAGAAAATAAAAGTTTACTAAATGTAATCGAAAGGCAAATTCAAGAGATTTCTGAATTACAAATGCAAATAAAAAAGAAATAAGAAATGAAGAAAACATTTAAAAAATCCGCAAGGGAGTATGCAGAGTCAGTAATTAATTCATTCGGAAGAAACGGAGTTCCAAATGGTATTTTAGACATTAAGGAAATGCTTGTTCTTGCTTTTGAAAATGGGTCTGAATGGCAGTCGAAGCAATCACCGTGGATAAGCGTGAAAGAACGCTTACCGGAATCCAACATTACGGTTTTGACTAAAGGAGCTTATGGACACCTTATTTGTTTTCTTTCAACTTTAGGTGAATGGGAAACAAATGCAAACGTTAATGATGAAAGATTAGCCATAACACATTGGATGCCAATACCTCCTTCAGAAGAAACCATTGAAGTCAACAAAGACAATATGGAGAATAACGATATTAAGAAATTGGTGTTGGAAGAAGAGAAGAAAGGCAATATTGTATACAACACTCCATTTGGTTTATATAGTGCGAAATTAGACACTTTCTTGTCGCAGAGCACCGAGAGTATACTTTATGATTTAAATCGCGATTTCGGGACGATATTAGCGCAAATAGACGATGTTAAATGGGTCAATGATTACGCGCTGTCTAAAGTCGTCATAGAACTAAAGAAAAGATTAGCTGAGGCAGAAGAAAAATTAAAGGAGAAAATGGAGAATAACAAATAAAGTGCTATCTTTGCAGTACTAACATTTTTTGAGGGGATAGGCGGCTTAATTACCCGACCGAAAGAGGTCTTACCATATCCCTCTTCCCCTCAATTTTCTGCATTAATAATAAACCAAAAAGAGTGGAAGGCATGGATTAGCTACCCTGTTGAAAAAGGTTCCCTGAATTTCCCTTTATCCACTCTTTTTTTTAAAAAAAATTCAGATGTAATATTATTAATTAATTAAAATTCGGGAATTATGTTAAAAGAACAAAATTACGATTCACATTCATTTTCAGTAGAATTGGCTTCTAAAATAGGATTAGTGGAAGCATTGGTATTAGGTCATTTGTATCATTGGTGCGTAGGAAATTCAGACAACGAAGACATGTTCAAAGATGGACATGTTTGGGTGTACATTACACGTAAAAGAATAAATGAACAATATCCATATCTAACAGAAGATAAAATAAGAGGAGCTTTAAATAGATTGGAGAAGAAAGGACTTATTCTTGTTTCTAATTACAATAAAATTAAAATCGATAAAACAAATTGGTATGCGTTAACAAATGAAGCTTATGGTCTTTTTGGTACATCGCTGGGAAAAATAACCGACCGTTGGGGAAAATCCCCGTCTGATTGGGAAAACACCCAAGCAATACAATCTATAAAACAAAACTATAAAGATAAATCTATAAATAAAGAAATTTATAAAGAAATAGTTGATTTCTGGAATGAGAACACCAAATCGTTTGCTAAAGTCCATGTTATTTCAGAGAAAATAAAGTCAGCAATTAACTCAAGAATCAGGGATGGATATTCGGTTGATGATATTAAAAAAGCTATATTGCTTTGTGAGTCGTTGCCTGATTTCTACAAGGGAGGAGATAGTGGGAAATTGTGGAAAGCAAGTTTCATGTGGCTTATAAGCAATACAAAAGGCAATTTTGATTCCATACTGTCAGGAGCATTGCATAATTCTCCTTCTGCTAAAAGAGACTATGATATGATTATCAATTTGGGAGACAAGGCTTATAAAGAGGCGTACACTCCATCATGTGATGGTATATCACTGTTTTGGAATGATAATGTCAATGCCTATTGTACAACTAATAATCCTGAATGGGGAGTATATGATGGATATAAGCCCAATGAACGCCCTAATGGAGCAACGGTGTACTGCCAAGGCGTTTATTATAGTTGGAATTCAGAAAAAAAAGAGTGGAAAAGAAAACCATTGAACCATGAATAACGAAGAAATAAAAAAGACCCTTGCTCTGTTCAGAAATGATGGAGAATTATTTGAAATACGGCTTTTTAATCCACTAAACAAGAATGACATCTATTCAGGAGTGTTTAGAGACGCAAATAAAGCCGTAGAATCAATTCAAAGATTCGATGATAGGTATAATATCTATTTTACCTTTAACGAGCTAAAAAACGCTTTAGATGGCTTGCCTCAGTTTAACAATATGGTGAAAGGAGCACCTGCTATAAAGGACGCTGATATTCAAAAAAGACGTTGGGTGCTTATTGACTTTGACCCAATACGCGAAGGTGGCGTAAAGGATGTAGCAAGTACTGATGAAGAAAAAGAATATTCTCGCAAGACAGCAAATGCAGCCAGAACCTTTTTAAAAGCGAATGGGTTTAATTATCCAATCGTTTGTGAATCTGGTAATGGATACCATTTGATGTATAAAGTAAATTTAGAGAATACTGATGAAAATACAACTATTATCAGGGATTTTTTGAAGTACTTATCTTCCAAGTTTACTGATGACCATGTTGATGTTGATGTGAAGGTATTTAATCCAGCGAGAATAACAAAGCTCTATGGCACGTATTCGAGAAAGGGAGGCAATACGCCTAATAGACCACATCGAATTAGCAAAATATTAGTCGTACCGCAAGAAATTAAAGAGAATGATATATCTTTATTCAAAAGACTCGCTGATTATATTCCGAAAATAGAACCAATAGTTCGATTTAATAACGGTAATAGGGAACAATTTGATATTGATAACTTTATCAGTAAGCATGGAATAAAAGTACATAAAGAGACATTGCTTGGTGATGGAACAAGAAAGATCATATTAGACGAATGCCCATTTGATTCTTCGCATAAACATCCTGATTCGGCTATTTTTGTATCTAAAGACGGGATAGGCTTTACTTGTTTCCATAATTCGTGTAGCCAATATACTTGGAGGGATTTGCGCTTAAAATACGAGCCTAATGCTTACGATGTTACTCCAAGAAATAATATCCAATATGGGAACAATAACTATCCAATTCCTGCAAAAAAAGAAATAAAAATCAAGGAGGAAACGGAGGAGTTAGGCAAGAAATGGTTTAGCATGAAGGATATTAAAAAGATAAACCTAACAGAAATAATAAGCCTAAAAACAGGTTTTCATGTCTTGGATAGGGCTATGGTTGGGTTAAATCTTGGAGAAGTATCTATTTTGTCTGGGAGTAATTCCAGTGGAAAATCATCATGGCTAAATACATTAATTCTCAATGTTGTAAATCAGGGATATAAGGCTGCATTGTGGAGTGGAGAATTACGTCCAGATATTCTAAAAACTTGGATTCAAATGGTTGCCGCAGGTAGTAGGAATTTAGTTGAACGAATACCTGGCGCTGGAAAGTATGATGTTTTGCCTGCTGCTGCTGAAAAAATAGATAATTGGCTTGATGGGAAGTTCTTTTTGTATAATAACGAGTATGGATCTAAGTTCGCGCAGCTTTTTAACGACATGAAAGAAATGGTTGATAATGGCGTAAAGCTTTTGATTCTTGATAACTTGTTTTCTCTTGATATTGATTTATTTGATGGAGATAAAAACAATAAGCAAAAAGAGCTAATTTTGAAAATATGCGAGTTTTCTAAAAAGAATCAAATCCATTTAATTCTGGTCTGCCATCCGCGTAAACAAGTTGAATTTCTAAGAAAGGATTCAATTAGTGGAACAGCCGATTTAACAAATGCTGTTGACAATGTATTTATAATCCATCGAGTTAATAATGACTTCATTAAACGTGGAGGAGAGTTTTTAGGGAAGGATAAGGTTGCCGGATATACTGGATTTGGGAACGTAATAGAAGTAGCTAAAAACCGAATGTATGGCGTAGTGGATTATTTGGTGGGAATGCACTATGATATACCAAGCCGAAGATTCAAAAATGAAGAAAATGAAGATATACATTATGGATGGGAAGAAGCACCTAAACCATACTCTTTTACATATCCTCAATCCGAATCATGGCATAATCAAAAAGCTACCTTCAAGATGCGCTCAATCTCAGGACGAGTATAGATATCAGTATCGTATGCCTTATCGTTATCCTGATA
>ENA-UPXB01002336-UPXB01002336.1-human-gut-metagenome-genome-assembly--contig:-NODE-2336-length-10645-cov-3.186223_pt1 | contig 10645 bp, 10 predicted proteins | sample MGYA00250055_ERZ773386 | MGnify/ENA primary metagenome ERZ773386 (study PRJEB29103, sample SAMN06111974) | human gut metagenome | biome: human gut; feature: ankylosing spondylitis patient; material... | reverse complement strand
AATGCCAACATTGACGACAATGGAAATATAACAGAAAGTCCTAATCACACTGGAAAATGGGCTTGGAAAGACAAAAACCCTACTACTGGTGAAACTGTATTTGAAGAACTTCGTGGTGATATCGTATTTACTGACGTTGACTTTGGATACACTGATGAAAAAATGGTACTTCACAATATAAACCTTTTTGCACATGAAGGACAAAAGATTGCATTTGTCGGAAGTACTGGTGCAGGTAAAACTACTATCACTAACCTTATAAACCGTTTTTATGACATTCAAAAGGGTTCTATAAAATATGATGGAATTGACATTGGTACTATTAAAAAGGCTGACCTTAGACGTAGTTTAGGAATTGTTTTACAGGATACTCACCTTTTTACTGGAACAGTTATGGATAATATTCGCTATGGTCGTCTTGACGCTACTGATGAAGAATGTATTGCAGCGGCAAAGCTTGCTAATGCTAATTCATTTATTAAACATCTTCCAGATGGATATAACACTTTCCTTACTGGTGATGGTGCTAACCTCTCACAAGGTCAAAGACAGCTTATTGCTATTGCTAGAGCTGCTGTAGCCGACCCACCTGTGCTTATACTTGATGCCGGAATCAGCATGAGTCCAAGCACATACTATATCAATATGGCTTCATTTCTGGCATTTGCTGTCTGCTTCCCGGATGTTCAGGTATATTTTATGATGGTCATTCCGCTTAAGATTAAGTGGCTTGCGATTATAGACGGAATATATATGATTTATGAGTTCATAGCAGTGGGAAAGTACAAGAGTCTTTACAGTGCAGCTTACGGCGCTGCCGGAGCTCAATATGCATCACAGCTTATATGGGCGACAAGAGTAAGTATCATTGTATCGGTACTTAACTTTATCCTGTTTTATTTAGGAACAAGAAAGATGAAAAGGTTTGCGCCGAAGGAAATGCACAGAAGATATGTATATAAGAAGAGTGTCAAAGCCGCATCTAATAACGGAGGCACAAAGCATAGATGTGCCATCTGCGGAAGAACGGAGAAAGACGGAGATAATCTTGTGTTCCGCTACTGTTCTAAGTGCAACGGCAATTATGAATTTTGTCAGGATCATCTCTATACGCACAAACATTTTGAATAATCGAGGAAAATATGAAAAAAGCATTGATAATAGGTGCGGGTGGTTTTGTTGGAAGTTATCTTGCAGAGTGCCTACAAAATGAATTCGGCATGGAAGTACATGCTACTAAGCTTCCGGGGACACAGACTCAGGAGGATTTGCTATTTCTCGGTGATAGAGTATATGAGCTTGATATATTGAATAAGAATGATATTGTTGAGCTTTTGTTTGCTGTGAGACCGGATTATATATATCATCTTGCGGCGCAGAGTTCAGTGAGTATCGCATGGAAAGAACCGGCGCTTACAATAGATGTCAATATAAAAGGCAGCGTCAATCTTATGGATGCGGTCAGAGAGCTCTATTATAAGCCGAGAATCCTGCTTATAGGCTCAGGCGAGGAGTATGGACATATTTTAGATGGTGAGACACCGATAAATGAGGATACCAAGCTTCGCCCGGGCAATATATATGCGGCGACAAAGGTATGTCAGAATATGATAGGAACGATTTATTCGAAAGCATATGATATGGAGCTGATGCTTATAAGAGCATTTAACCATGTCGGACCAAAGCAGTCACCTATATTTGTTGTGTCTGATTTCTGCAAACAGGTTGCTGAGATTGAAAAAGGAATAAGAAAGCCTGTTATGTATGTCGGAAACCTTGCGGCAAGACGAGATTTTACAGATGTGCGCGATGTCGTGAGAGCGTACGGTCTGCTTTCTTTAAAGGGCAGAGCAGGAGAGACATATAATGTAGGCAGCGGAAATGCAATAGAAATCAGGGAAATGCTTGATATGATAATAGGAATGTCGACAGTGGACATAGAAGTCAAGGTTGACCCTAATAAGATAAGACCTGTCGATGTACCTGTTATCGAAGCGGATATATCTAAAATAAAGTCTGAGACAGGCTGGGAACCACAGATTCCCTTTGAGCAGACTATAAAGGAAATACTTGATTATTGGCGCAAAATGACAGGAGGCGTGGAAAATGAGTGAGGATGCATTATTTGATACTAATGATATGACAAGCTCTAAAAGGTATCTTCATACGCCGAGTGAGTTTGCCAGAAAGAAGCTTATATATGTTCAGGAGACGGGTAGATTAAAGAGCATTAAGCCTCACGTCAGCAGCAGGAGCAATCTTGAATCATATCTGTTTCTCATTGTGATGTCCGGAAGCGGAAGAGTAAGCTTTGACGGAACTGATTACAGCATAAAAGCAGGGGAATGTGCATTTATTGACTGCCGCAAAAAATATGAACATTGCAGTGATGAGGATTCACAGTGGGAACTCAAATGGGTACACATGGATGGAGCATTGTTGGCGGATTATTATGCCATTTTTATTGAGAAGAACGGCAAAGTTCCGGTTTTTAGGGCGGCAGATGTCAAAAAGTACAGTGATTTACTTGATGATGTGATGGCTAAACAGAATGGCAAAGATATAACAAGCGAATATATCAGCCACAGCCTTCTTACAACACTTGTAACGAATATACTTGTTGAGACAATAAATGAAGGCAATAAAAAGCTTAATCCGGATGTCCTTAACAGCATACGGGAGACTGTGAACGCAAGATTCAAGGAGGAAGATCTCTTAGAGCGTGTATGCGGAGAGTATGATATGGATGAGATCACTATCAACAGGCAGTTCAAGGAGAAGTATGGAATTGATTTGTGCGATTATATTCTTAACAGAAGATTTAACTGCGCTAAGGAACTGTTACGTTTCTCTGTGAAGCCGGTAAAAGAGATAGTTACTGAGTCGGGAATAATGAATGCGGATTTGTTCAGACATCTTTTTATAGAAAATGAAGGCATGACTGCTGAGGAATACAGGAAAAAGTGGGCACAGTGGAATCGCGGCTAAAAAGTGCTTGCATTATTCTGAACATTATGATATAGTATTATTTGATTTGTGATACATGTTGACTGGCAAGAGTGGGTGTGAACCCACTCTTTCGTTTTAGTTGACGGCATGTAAGATATGTTATGGAACATTGGACAGATATGTTTTAACAGGAAAGGAAATTATGGCAAGAAGAGAGGAATATGAGGCAAAAGCTGAGGCATTGATTACACCTATAATAGAAGATAATCATTTTGAACTCGTTGATGTCGAGTATGTCAAGGAGGGAAGCAGCTGGTATCTCAGGGCTTATATTGACAAGGAAGGCGGAATTACGGTTGATGACTGCGAACTTGTGAGCAGAGCATTTTCTGATTTGCTTGATAAGGATGATTTCATTGAAGACGCATATATACTTGAAGTCAGTTCGCCGGGTCTTTTAAGACCGCTTAAGAAGGATAAGGACTTTAAGAGAAACGTAGGCAATGAAGTTGAGCTTAGGCTTTACAAGGCAGTTAACAAGGTTAAGGAGGACAGAGGAATCCTTACAGCATTTGATGACAGTACAGTGACAATAGAGCATGAGGACGGCACAACGGCTGTTTATGAAAGAGCAGCGATTGCACTCATAAGACTTGCTTTTGATTTTTAAAAACAGCTTGGATAGTATGATGATAAGCGGAAATGGAGGATATAATGAACAAGGAATTAATTGAGGCACTTAATGCGCTTGAAAAAGAGAAGGAGATAAGCAAGGAGAAGCTTCTTTCAGCAATCGAGACTTCTCTTCTGACAGCATGTAAGAACCATTTTGGAAAGGCTGATAATTTTAAAGTCACAATAAATAGAGAGACAGGAGATTTTAAGGTTATAGCTGAGAAAGAGGTAGTTGATGATGTTACTGATGATGCTGCACAGATAAGCCTTGCAGATGCTAAGATGATCAATGCCAAGTATGACATTGGCGATACTGTCAACGTAGAAGTAAAATCAAAGGACTTTGGACGTATTGCAATTCAGGTTGCAAAGAATGTCATTTTACAGACTATTCGCGAGGAGGAGAGAAATGTTCTCTTCGACCAGTACAGCAGCAAGGAAAAGGATGTTGTGACAGGTGTTGTACAGCGCTATGTCGGAAAGAATGTCATTATCAACCTTGGAAAAGTTGATGCAACACTCAATGAGAGCGAGATGGTTAAAGGCGAGAGCTTTAAGCCGAATGACCGTGTAAAAGTATATGTGCTTGAAGTTAAGAATGGCAACAAAGGCCCTAAGATATTAGTTTCAAGAACACATCCTGAGCTTGTAAAGAGACTTTTTGAGGCTGAGGTTGCTGAAGTCCGCGATGGAACTGTTGAGATTAAAAATGTGGCTAGAGAAGCAGGGTCAAGAACCAAGATTGCTGTATGGTCAAGCAACCCGGATGTGGATCCTGTAGGAGCATGTGTAGGTATTAACGGTGCGAGAGTTAATGCGGTTGTTGAAGAACTCGGCGGTGAGAAGATTGATATTGTTGCATGGAATGAGAATGCAGCTTATCTGATTGAGAATGCCTTAAGTCCTGCCAAGGTCGTTTCTGTCATTGCAGATGATGAGGCAAAGACAGCGAGAGTTGTTGTTCCTGATTATCAGCTTTCACTTGCAATAGGCAAGGAAGGTCAGAATGCAAGACTTGCGGCAAAGCTTACAGGTTTTAAGATTGACATAAAGAGTGAGTCGCAGATGAAGGAATTAGGTGAGGACTATATGGCTCCTTACAGTGAGGATTATGAAGAGAATGAAGACTCACAGGTTAATGATAAGGAAGATATTGATGCTTTCGAATCAGAGGAGCGGTAATTCTTTACGTTTATAAGTATTGATAGAAAGTGTGATGTTATGGCTGTTACCAGAAAAATACCACAAAGACAGTGCTTAGGCTGTGGTGAGATGAAAGACAAAAAAGATATGCTCAGAGTTATAAAGACTCCGGAAGGGGAAATACTTCTCGATGAGACCGGACGGAAAAATGGGCGTGGAGCTTATATCTGTGCAGATATGGCATGTCTTAATCAGGCAATCAAATCGAAAGGGTTAGAACGCTCTCTTAAGTGTCAGATACCTTCCGATGTATATGAGGCACTCAAAAAGGAGTTAGAAGAAATTGAATCAAGATAGAATACTTTCAATGATAGGTCTGGCCACCAAAGCAGGAGCGGTTACGAGTGGTGAGTTTTCTGTGGATAAGGCCATAAAGGCAGGAAAGGCCCGCCTTGTTATCATAGCAGATGACGCATCGGACAGAACAAAAAAGGGCTTTAAAGATTCCTGTTCATTCTATAGAGTTCCGCTTGTAATCTATAAAGACAAGGAGACTCTCGGACATTCAATGGGAAAACAGTTTCGAGCGTCATTGGCGATTCTCGATATGGGATTTGCAGATTCGCTGTTGAAAAAATGCAGGGAATTAACAGATTCACAGGTCGAAATAATTGAAGGAGGTAATGCTGATGCCTAAAATGAGAATATATGAGTTATCAAAAGAATTAGATTTAAAAAATAGTGATATAGTAGAGTTTTTACAGAGTAAGAATGTAGATGTTAAGAGCCATTCGAGCAGTATCGATGACACTGCGATTGATATGGTAAAAAAACATTTTGGAAAGGGTACAACAGTGCAGAATACAGAAGCACCTAAAGAGATAAAGGAACAGACTGCCAGAACAGAGATGGCAGCGAAGAGCGAGAATGCCGCACAGCCGGTTAAGAGTGAGCAGCAGGCAAAGCCGGCTGAGAAGAAATCACATATAACAGCTGTATATAATCCACATAACAGTGACCGCAAGGATATCCGTGACAATCGCAGACAGGATAACGGAGGAAACAGGGACAATGGATTCAGACGCGATGGAAACCGTGACGGAAATAGGGATAATAATGGCTTCAGACGTGATGGAAACCGTGATGGAAACAGAGATAACGGATTCAGACGCGATGGAAACCGTGATGGAAACAGAGACAATAATGGCTTCAGACGTGACGGAAACCGTGATGGAAACAGAGATAATGGTTTTAGACGTGATGGAAACCGCCCGGATGGAAATCGTGACGGAAACAGAGATAATAATGGTTTCAGACGTGACGGAAACCGTGATGGAAACAGAGATAATGGCTTCAGGCGTGATGGAAACCGTGACGGAAACAGGGACAATGGCTTCAGACGTGACGGAAACCGTCCTGATGGAAACAGAGATGGCGGCTTCAGACGTGACGGAAATCGTCCGGACGGAAACAGAGACAATGGCTTCAGACGTGACGGAAATCGTCCTAACGGCGGAAACCGTGATGGATTTAACAAGGATGGCGGAAGAAACGACAGAGGAGACAACAGAAGACCGGGTGGCAATGGCAATTTCAGAAACGGCAGCCGTGATAATTTTGCTAAGGACGCTGATGCTAAGGGCGGAATGGGTGATGCAAGAGAGGTTCGTGAGGCTAAAGAGCAGAGAAGCCGTGAGAGAGAGAACCGCTTAAATGACCGCAATAAGTACGACCGTGAAGAGAGAAAAGAGAATACAAAGGGACTTGAAAAGACTGTTAAGAATAACAAGCCGGCTGCACCAAAGCCACAGGAAGAAGATACAATAAAGACACTTGTGCTTCCGGATGTTCTCACAATCAAAGAGCTTGCTGAGAAGATGAAGCTTCAGCCGGCAGCAGTTGTAAAGACTCTTTTCCTCAAGGGAACTATTGTCACAGTTAATCAGGAAATAGATTTTGATACAGCTGAGGAGATTGCTCTTGAGTTTAACTGTATTTGTGAGCATGAAGTAAAGGTTGACGTGATTGCGGAGCTTCTCAAGGAGGAAGAGGAGGATCCGGCAACACTTGTTCCGAGACCACCTGTTGTATGTGTAATGGGACACGTTGACCATGGTAAGACATCACTCCTCGATGCAATACGTTCAACAAATGTTACATCAAGAGAGGCTGGCGGAATTACACAGCATATTGGTGCTTATACAGTTGAAATTAACGGACAGCAGATTACATTCCTTGATACACCGGGACATGAGGCATTTACTGCGATGAGAATGCGTGGAGCACAGTCGACAGATATCGCAATCCTTGTTGTTGCAGCAGATGATGGTGTTATGCCGCAGACTGTTGAGGCTATCAACCATGCAAAGGCGGCAGGCATTGATATTATTGTTGCAGTTAACAAGATTGATAAGCCTAATGCTAATGTTGAGAAAGTTAAGCAGGAGCTTGTTGAATACGGTCTTGTAGCAGAGGATTGGGGCGGTGATACAATATTTGCACCTGTTTCTGCACACACTAAGGAAGGTATTGATAATCTTCTTGAGATGGTTTTACTCACAGCAGAGATGAGAGAACTCAAGGCTAATCCTAACCGTCGTGCGAGAGGTCTTGTTATCGAGGCACAGCTTGATAAGGGAAGAGGTCCGGTGGCAACACTTCTTGTTCAGAAGGGTACACTTCATGTAGGAGATGCGGTTGCAGCAGGTCCATGCTTTGGTAAGATAAGAGCCATGATTGATGACAAGGGACGCAAGATTAAGGAAGCCGGACCGGCAACACCTGTTGAGATATTAGGTCTTAATGATGTTCCGGGCGCAGGTGAGATATTCGTTTCACCGGCTACAGAGAAGGAAGCAAGAGCATTCTCTGATACATTTATCCGTGAAGGAAGAGTTAAGCTTCTTGATGATACTAAGAGCAAGCTCTCACTTGATGATCTGTTCTCACAGATTAAGGCAGGAAATGTCAAGGAGCTTGGTCTTATTATTAAGCTGCTCTCCCTCCTGTATCTTGGAGTGAAAAATATTCACCTCGGACCGACACTCCCTGCATTTCTCAGTCCAAATGTAGCAAAAGTACTTATGGAAAACTTCGGAATCGCCGGAATAGATACTGTAGAAAATGACATGAAACTTTTCTTTGAAAAATAATTTTTTCGTTTCACGTGAAACACAGAGTACTTTAGAAATCAAATATTTTAATGTTTCACGTGAAACCACCTACACGGGAATACCGCTTTCAATCTCACACAAAATATCCGAAAGAATTCCAAAGGATAAAAATGCCAGAATAATTTGAAAATGATTATTCTGGCATTTTTATCAATTCAAGTCGAATTCATATGCGACCTGGCATACTATGCACTCAAGCTTAACCCCGCAAACAAATCTCCCATGCAAAACTGCAGTGGCTCCGCTGAAATTGCAAGTTCTTTCTCGTAGTTACGAATCTGGTAATCTGGATCAGATTCCAGCATCTCAATTAATTTTGCGGTATTGATTGCATCATCCAAACCATCGTGTAACCTGCCGCAAGGCTGCATATCGCAAAGCATCAGAGCTTCACTTAAAGAGATTGCCCTGGAAAATCCGCTTCGTTTTACAAATGCATCCTGATAATCAATCCAACGCTTTGGCTGCATGAAATTTTGGATTTGCTCATCTTCTATCTGTTTACTTTTTATTTCCCTTCTCAGTTGAGCAAAGTCACACTCACTCCACGCAAAAACTTTATACTCCCTGTCTCCAAGCCAATTCGTCAGATGTTTCAGGGCTTCCTCAAGTAATGGTGCATTTTTTATCTGAACATTCTGAATACCTGTCAAATTGCTGATATAGTGATCCAATACTCCATATTCCGGATGCACATACTGTCTTAATGTCGCAATCTGCCTGAAATCTTCATTCAATAAAACTGTCCCAATTTCAATGATCTCTGTTGCATATTTATACATTTTGTTTCGATACATTTTTGGTACTTTGCACATTTCCAGATCAATCACTACATAGTTCATATGAATGCCCTCCATCGAAATAGTTTTTTGCTTTTTATCTTTTGCTATCATGATTTTACATGATTCAGCCGCTCTTTCTGTATTTCTAATGGTATTGTCGAAACAACCTTTCACTCTCCTCTTTCATCTGCTCAACCACTTGTGGCGGCGAAAGAATTTCTATGCTGTCCCCGAGAGAAAACACCCAGCCTAAAAACTGTCTGCTGACATATACGCAGACCGGAACGATAAAATGACCTTTATCCTCAGGAATAATCATCACATCTTTTCCAAAACGATCAATCATCACTCCCACCAACGTATCTCTAATTTTTAATTTTACTAGCTGTTCTTTTCCCCCATACATTCCAAAACTCTTTTTTGCATAATCAGCCATGTCAAGCTGCTGAAAATGCTGTTCACCTTCCCTCTTTTCTTCTGACACCTGGATATGTAGCATCTTATCCACCCGATAATGCTTTATTTTTTCTGCTTCAGAATCATAACCTACGAGATAATAGTTTTGTCCTTCCCACGAAAGCCCCCACGGACTGATATGATAATACTTTCCGCCATGTCGCAATTTCATTTCTTTCTTTTCCGTCCATTGAAAATATTGAAACTTAATTTTTCGATTTTCAGATATTGCATTGTGAATAGCATCTACCGTATAGTAGATACTTTCATTCATCGTTTTAATTCTCCCGGAAACATAAACCTGTCTTTGCAGTGTCATTGCCTCATATTTGCTGACCATTTTCTCTATTTTCTTAATCAGTGCATTGCTTTTTCTCTCTGTAATAAATTTCGATGACTGAATTGCATCTACCAGAAGTTTCAGTTCTGCAAGTTCAAAAGGGCGATTTACAACATGGTACTGATAATATTTTCCTGTCTTTTCCCCCTGAACTTCTATGCCCATCTGTTCCAGATCTTTCAGATCACTGTAAATACTTTTTCTTTCTGCTGTTATTCCATATTTTTTCAGCTCAACCATAATTTCCGGCATTGTCATATAATGGCTGTCATCTGTATTCTCCTGCATAATCTGTGCAAGTCTGTACAATTTAAACTTTTGATTTGTATCTTTAGGCATATACCTTTCTCCCTTTTTCATTGTTGAAATCAGTATAACATATAGAGTGAAAACGTTGTGAAACTCTTTTAATTCTATTTAACCGGCTCTTCGCTTTTCTCGATTTCTTTATTTTGCTGCTGATACTCCAGCAGACTTTTTTTACAGATTTTGCAGATAACACCTGCATTTGTCAGCATAACAACTTTCGCTGTTGCTTTCTTTCCAATCTTATCATATAAACTACCTGCACTCATACTTTCTCCGATTACTGTATATGTACTGTTTGCCACATAACCAATCAATCCAAGTCCTTCTTTTTTTACCATAATTGCTTCTTTATCATATTTATTATCCGGTTCCTTTTCCAGATATAATTTCATACCCTTTTCCAGAAAATCCATTCCATAATGATACTTCGTACCCGTCAACGTAAAATAGACTTTTTTGATTTTTTTCTCATTCTCCATTCCCCATACCTTCCTTTCCACGTCTTCTATACTTCATTATACAGTACAACATGTCCAATAAAAAGTACAGTTGTTTTCTCTTTGTCTTCTCTTTTCTATAAAACAACCACATTTTGCGTTTCACATCGCTATGTTTCACGTGAAACTAAATATATAAAAAGCACAGTGACGATATTCAAGTCGAACGCACGTGAGACTTGGCACGCGATTCTGGTCAGCTTTGCTGACATTTACCTAACAGAATCGCTGTGCATTCTACACTTCGTTCCGGTCGGCACAAAACCATTGTCCACTGGACAATGTGTGCCCTCGCGGAGCGTTTATCTTAGTCGGAGATTG
>ENA-UPXB01002333-UPXB01002333.1-human-gut-metagenome-genome-assembly--contig:-NODE-2333-length-10657-cov-3.955766_pt1 | contig 10657 bp, 8 predicted proteins | sample MGYA00250055_ERZ773386 | MGnify/ENA primary metagenome ERZ773386 (study PRJEB29103, sample SAMN06111974) | human gut metagenome | biome: human gut; feature: ankylosing spondylitis patient; material... | reverse complement strand
TCCTTCACAGGCACATACTTGCCGGGTACACCGGTGAAGTTCTCTGCCACATGGAAGGGCTGGGACAGGAAACGCTGAATCTTACGGGCACGATATACGGTGACCTTATCCTCATCGGACAGCTCTTCCATACCCAGGATGGCGATGATGTCCTGCAGTTCCTTGTACTTCTGCAGCATTGCCTGTACCTGGCGGGCGGTCTCGTAATGCTCCTTACCTACCACATCCTCTTCCAAAATACGGGAGGTGGATTCCAAAGGATCCACAGCTGGGTAAATACCCTGCTCCACGATCTTACGGGACAGAACGGTGGTGGCATCCAGATGGGCGAATGTAGTTGCGGGTGCAGGGTCTGTCAGGTCATCCGCAGGCACATAGACAGCCTGTACGGAAGTAACACTACCCTTATTCGTAGAAGCAATACGCTCCTGCAATTCACCGACTTCGGTAGCCAGAGTGGGCTGATATCCTACTGCGGAAGGCATACGGCCTAACAATGCGGATACCTCACTACCTGCCTGTACAAAACGGAAAATGTTATCAATGAACAACAGCACGTTCTGGTGCTCTTCATCACGGAAGTACTCTGCCATGGTCAGTCCGGTCTCGGCTACACGCATACGTGCTCCGGGGGGCTCGTTCATCTGACCGAAGACTAGCGCAGTCTTCTCCAGAACTCCAGACTCCTTCATCTCACTCCACAGATCATTACCCTCACGGGAACGCTCTCCGACACCAGTGAAAATAGAATATCCACCGTGCTCGGTAGCAATATTACGAATCAGCTCCTGAATCAGCACGGTCTTACCTACACCGGCACCGCCGAACAGACCGATCTTACCACCTTTTGCATAGGGAGCCAGCAAATCGATAACCTTGATACCGGTCTCCAGCATCTCTACTACAGGACTCTGCTCTTCGAAGGAAGGTGGATCTCTGTGGATAACCCAATGTTCCTCTCCTTCCAGGGATTCTCCACCGTCGATGGTCTCTCCCAATACGTTGAACAATCTACCCAGTGTCTTATTACCTACCGGCACCTGAATTCCTTTTCCGGTAGCAATGACATCCATATCCTTGCAAAGTCCTTCACTGGCACCCAGCATGATGCAGCGAACGGTATTGTTGCCAATATGCTGTGCCACTTCCATGACCAGCCGCTTGCCTTCACTGTATACTTCCAGGGCATCCTTGATAAAAGGAAGATCATTGTTCTCGAACTCTACGTCTACAACAGGTCCCATGACCTGGACGATCTTACCATGATTTTTTTCCTTTACGTTATTCAATTGTTCAGGACCTCCTTTCTTGCCTTTTTCTTCTTTTTCTGAGCCTTGGCACCAGCAATGACCTAAGTGATCTCCTGTGTGATCATGGCCTGACGTACCCGGTTGTACTGAATGGACAGATCATGGATCATGGCGGAAGCATTCTTATTTGCTGCCTCCATGGCCATCATTCTGGCATTCTGCTCACTGCAGAACGATTCTACCAGTGCACCGTAGACATATCCCATGACGAAATCCGGGACAATGTTGTTTAGCACTGCCTTGGGAGACGGTGTCATGACTAACGGTTCCTGATACATACTCAGATCCTGTCCGTCTTTGGTAATAAAACGTTCTTTTATGATAGGTAACAGACGCATCATATGTGGTTCCGTTGTCACGCTGTTTACCATATTGGTATAAATAATATATACCTCATCCAGCTGTTCTTCTTCGAACTGCTCCAGAATCGTCTCCGTAATGATACGGGCACGATGCAGCGTCGGATTCTGCGCGGTGTAATGGAACTGCTCCGCCACCTCGATTCCGCGGTGTCCGAAATACTGACGTCCCAGTTCACCGACAACGAACAGTTTGTACTTTCCGGTCTTCCCGGCTTTCCGCATCTGCTCTTCTGCCATTTTCAGTACGTTATGGTTGTAGGCTCCGGCCAGGCCTTTATCCGCGGTGACTACTACCAGTCCCGTGGTCTTCTCCTCAGCCGGTTTGTCCTTACGTTCATCGAAATATTTATTATCGATCTCCGGTAAGTGACGGACGATTCTGCTGACCATAGTCTGCAGAGTATAGAAGTAAGGCTCCGTCTCTTCCAGATTCTTCTTCGCTTTCCGAAGCTTTGTGGAAGAGATCATATACATGGCATTGGTGATCTTCATGGTATCCTGAATGCTTTTCATACGACTTTGTATTTCTCGCGTATTTGCCATGTTAACCTCCTATATTACTATCACTGTTTGCAAATATTATTTTTGCAAAAATTCCTTTTTAAACTCCCCAGCTGCATCACAGATCTGCTTGTTCAGTTCATCATCCAGTGCCTTGGTAGTCTCTAACTGACGAACGATGTCGCTGTGCTGCTCCTTCATGTAACTTAAGAACTGCATCTGGAAATCCTTCACCTGATCTACGGGCACATCCAGCATTACTCTGCCGTTGGCTGCACACAGGGTCATAACCTGTTCTGCCATGCTTAAAGGTCTGCACAGAGGCTGCTTTAACAACTCCATCAATACATGACCGTGCTGTAACTGCTCCTTGGTGGCATTGTCCAGATCGGATGCAAACTGTGTGAACACTTCCATCTCACGGAACTGTGCCAGGTCGATACGTATACTTCCGGCTGCCTTCTTCATTGCCTTGGTCTGTGCGGCACCGCCGACACGGGATACAGACAGACCGACATTGACTGCGGGTCTCATACCGGAGAAGAACAGATCACTCTCCAGGAAAATCTGACCGTCCGTGATGGAGATGACGTTGGTCGGAATGTATGCGGATACATCGCCTGCCTGAGTCTCGATAATAGGCAGTGCGGTAATAGAACCGCCGCCCTTGTCTGCGCTCAGTCTTGCGGAACGCTCCAGCAGTCTGGAATGTAAATAGAATACGTCTCCGGGATATGCCTCACGTCCGGGAGAACGCTCCAGTAACAGGGACAGTGCACGGTAAGCTACCGCATGCTTGGACAGATCATCATATACGATGAGGACATCCTTGCCCTGATACATGAAATACTCAGCCAGTGCCGTACCGGAATAAGGGGCGATGTACTGCAGGGGTGCAGGATCGCTGGCGGTTGCGGATACGATAATCGTGTAATCCATGGCATCGTTCTTCTTCAGGGTTCCCACCAGTTTTGCAATGGTGGATGCCTTCTGACCGATGGCTACATAGATACATACCACATCCTTACCCTTCTGGTTCAGGATGGCGTCGATGGCGATGGAGGTCTTACCGGTCTGACGGTCACCGATGATCAGCTCACGCTGTCCACGACCGATGGGGAACATGGAATCGATTGCCAGAATACCGGTCTCCATCGGTACACCTACGGACTGTCTGTCCACGATGGAAGGAGCAGGCTGCTCGATGGGACGATATCCCTCTTCCTTAATGGGACCTGCGCCGTCGATGGGTGCTCCCAGAGCATCCACGATCCTGCCCTTGAATCCGTCACCTACGGGGATACCGGCTCTCTTACCGGTACGAACGACTCTGGTACCCTCACGGATCTCGGTATCATGACCGAACAGGATGCATCCGATCTCATCTCTGCGGACATCCTGTACCATTCCCTTGACACCGGAATCGAAGATAACGATCTCACCGTACTCAGCATGATCGATACCATTGACATTGGCGATACCGTCACCTACCCAGCTAACGGAACCGATTTCATGCTCCTGTGCCTGCAGGTGGAAATCTTCGATCTCACCCTTCAGGATAGAGATGATCCCCTGCTCACTGGCAGTCTTACCTACCTGGGAAAGCTTGTCCGCGAATTGCTTCATACGACCATTGGTACTCCAGTCATAGACTTCGTTACCGGCACGGATGATGAAACCGCCGCCCAGAGCCGGGTCTTCCTTCGTCTCGAAGACCATATCGTCTCTTTGATATTTCTTCTGTACAAAATCACGGATATTCTGTAACTGCTCCTTGGTCGGTTCTGTCACATAGGACAGGGTAACAACGAACTCACCCTTTTTCTCGGGAGAGAGTTCTCTGTACGCAGTGCAGATATCATCCCACAGATAGATATCTCCGTTATCACACAGGACCTTCAGGAAATCTCTGATCTGTAAGGGGAATACTTTTTCTATTACATTGTGCTTGGCAGACAGTGCCACGGCAGGAGATTCAAAATCCAGCTTCACCTGCGGTACGGCTTTAAAGATATCGCCTGTCTGACCTACAATGTCTCCGGGGATATTCAGTTCACGCAATCTTTTTGCGTATTCTAAAGCTGTACTAATCAATCTTTTCACCTGTCTTTGCTATAAATTGGTTGTAAAGTTCTCTGTCTGAATCTGCATTCTGTTTGGCTGCCACCAGCTTTGCGGTAGCTTCCACTACCAGACCTGCGATCTGCTCCTGTGCCTGCTGAATACGCTTCTGCTCTTCCAGTGCGGCATTTTTGTCGGCATTGTCCAGAATCTTTTTTGCTTCGGTCTGGGCATCTGCCACGATACGGTCATACTCGTTGCTGGCTTTGCCTCTTGCTTCGTTCAGGATGCCTTCCTTTTCTGCCTGGACACCGCTTAAGGATGCCTCATACTTGGTTTTAAGTTCCTCGGCACTGTCCTGTGCGGCTTTTGCATCTGCATATTGCTTATCGATCTCTGCCTGTCTTGCATCCAGGATCTTGTGGATGGGCTTGATCAGGAAGATCTTCACAATGGCAAATATGATCAACAGATTCAGGATGGTCCATACAATATTAATATCTAATCTCAGCATGTGCTTTCATCCTTTCTTACGTTTCGTTATACGTTTGTGCCGTTTCCGGCTTCGGTTCTTATAACTATCCGGATAGTTACGCCATGAATAAGATAATCAGGATACCGATAACGAATCCGTAAATAGCGGTTGCCTCTGCCAGCGCACCACCTAACAGTAAGATCTTGGTGATCTTGCTCTCTGCTTCCGGCTGTCTTGCCACAGCCTCTGCTGCCTTACTTGTTGCGATACCGATACCGATACCTGCTCCGATACATGCCAGTGCTGCAATACCTGCTCCAATAGCTATCATAATGAATCCTCCTAGTTTTAAAAAAGTGTTGTTAGTGAATAGTTACTTATTCAATGGCTTCCTTAATGTACATAGATGTCAGGAATACGAATACATACGCCTGGATCAGTCCATCAAAAATATCAAAGTAAAAGCTGAAGGGTACCGGCAATGCTACCGGAACCAGAAGCTTCAGCAGCTCCATGATAACGAATGCTCCCAAAACGTTACCAAACAATCGCATACACAAAGACAGGGGCTTGATGAACACCTCCAGGATATTGATGGGTGTTACGATCGCGATAGGCTCGGTGAAGTTCTTGATCCATCCGCCCACGCCTTTTTTGCGGATGCCTGCTGCTTCCACCAGGATGATACTCATCAGTGCCAGTGCTGCCGTTACGTTCAGATCCTTGGTAGGGGGCTTCATACCGAACAATCCAATGATATTGGATATGCCCAGGTATAACAGTACACTTACCAGATACGGTACATACCCTCAGCTCTTCTGCAATGTCATCGGTCATGCTGTTAATCACTTCTGCCGTATTAGAAAGTGAATCATAAGAGGCATTTTCAATTCCATATTGTTCTTCCATCACATTTAACTGATGCTGGCTGAATGCCCAAAATGCAACACTTGCGCAGATTAGCGGTTCGAGGATAATAACAAAAAAGGAGATAACGATTCTTGTTTTAAGTTTCATTGCTCCTTTTTCTCCTTTCCTGCCTGTTTTTTTAGTGTTTATCCCATTCCAAAACTTAAGATAAAATTTTTATAACGATAATTATAACATAAACCTCTTCTCTTTCTTGAAAATATTAATAAAACAAGTCTAAACTTTCTATAAATTGCTTTTTGTGCAAGCACAACCGCAATTTATACTTTTGACACTTACATCATATTATACCATGAGAAGAGAAAAAACACAGCTAATACTTGCAAAAAAGAAGAAAACGTTAGATAATCACATCTCTGACAGTTGTAAAGCAACAAAACGGCTACAAGCCCAGTAAACTAAGTAGCAAGAAGACAGATTTGCAATGAATTACCAACTCCCATGCGGTGCATAGCTCCTATGGAAGTGGTATCTGGGTAGCAGCAGGACACTTTATAAGTCGTCTTTCGAACCTAAAAATAAGCTGTCCACCACCTGCCGAGGCCGTTCACGCGGCCGCTATCCCTTTTACGGAAATACTTAGGGGATTCAGTTCGTGGAATCCTGACACTTCAGGTGATGCGAGAAATGAAAAATCAGTTATGCTGTTCCATGCATCCGTTATGGCCTTGCGCATGATATTTGCGGCACCGTTGCAGTCGGCATTGATGATCATGCCGTTAAAGCAGCGGTAGAGACTGCGGCTTATGCGCCTGCCAGAAAATACTGCGTTTTCGGCATCAACGCCATAAACAGGAATGTAGTCCATTGCTGTTATGTCAGCCTGTGAGGTGTATGACTCTTCCTGCATGATTGTCTTTATTCCGGCATCAGATGCTTTGTAAATAATCATCTGTTTGAGCAACCCTGTAGGCATTGAGACAAAGTTCTGGTTGTTCTGTGAACCCATGTCGCAGTCCTGTTTCCAGCGTTTGTTTTCGCCAAGAACAAGTGTACTGGCGTGATGTTCCATGCAGTAGTTTATAATGCTACGGCTGATTTTATGACACTGGTCCTTAATGAAATCGGCATGATGCCTGCTTAAGGCGCTCAGGTACCTGGAGTTGGCATGCATGTGTTCATGGCCTTTTGTGATAATGCTGACAGCTTTAGCTCTCTTTTTGTGAAACCACTGGCACTCTGACAGAACAGCTCCGCCCTTGTACAGCATTGATGAACCATCATTGCATACGACAGCTGCGAAGTTGCTCACACCAAAGTCTATGGCGCATATGTTGGGCATGTCTGTATTATCTGCGGCAAAATTTTCACTTTCGAGGGTAAGACACAGGATGTATCTTCCATAATAAGGCTTAATTTTAACCTCTTTGAGGACGGAATCCGCTTCTACATTTGAAAGATAAAGGCGTTCCTTTCTACCCGGGAGTTTTAAATTAACACCATGATCTGCGGGATATAATACAGCATCCTGATTCGTAATACCAAATGTGATACTATTACGCTTCTGGTAGTGCGGCATCTGCGGTTTTCCTAAAAACTTTGACGGATCCTGCTTGTAAGTCTTTAAGGATTTCAGCCAGTTTGAGAAATCGGTTCCTGCATGTTTGACAACAGCCTGTGCCGTCTGCATTGGAAGTCCTGCAAAGAAGTCAGGGTTATGCGTAACGCGCATCAGTTTCTCAAGGTGACCGTATGAAATGACCTTTTTCACTTTAACAGAAGGATAAGTCTGTTGCAGAAGAGCTACTTCAGCAAAGACTTCTTTCTCATTGTCCGTACGAGAGTCTTTATCCCAGCCTGTGAAAATCTGTCTGATACGAAAGAGCGCAGCATTATACAACAGCTTTGCTTTTTGAGCATTGCTGTCGCAGTAATCATATATTAAGCTGTCCTGTGCTATCTGACACTGGATTACCTTATAAGACATATAGCTGCACTCCTTTTGTAAGTGTTGAAAACATTAATTATCTCTGATATAATCATAGCAAACATATATTTGGATGTAAAGGAGAATTTGAGCCTTATGAAAAAGAAAACAGGGTACGAATATTATACAAACAGGCACAGCTGTTTTTTATTGCAGTATCATATAGTACTTGTAACAAAATACAGACATCCGGTTCTTACCGGTGATGTAAAAACTGCTGTCTATGAACGGATTAATTATGTAGCTGAAAGCAGAGGGTTTAATATACTTGAGTTAAACGGGGAACTGGATCACATACATCTGCTTATTGAAGCGGACCCGCAGACTTCTCCGTCAGAACTTGTCAATGTAATAAAAACTCAGACGTCCCGCAAAGTTCGTAAGCTTTATGGCGATACATTGCTTAAAAAGTATTACTGGAAACCTTATTTTTGGTCTGACAGTTATTTTATTGCAACCGTAAGTGAAAATACTTTGGATGTAGTGAAAAATTATATTAAAAATCAGGGAATAAAATAAAACACAGCCATTCACCCACGCCTATGCAAGTATTATAGACGTGGTACTCTGGCTGATATGATAGAGAATAATAGAAACCCCAGAGCTGTTGGAGGTCAGATAACAGTTCCGGGGTTTTTTACTTTATAGAGAAATTTGTATCATAGAAAACGTTAATTATTTATTTTCTGGTGTATGCCATTCCCAGTTACGAACTTCTTCGATATCCTGTCCGTATTCTGCGATGTACTGTTTGTGTTCTACCAGTTTGTCGTTCATTTTCTGAATCAGGTAAGAACCGCGGTTTCCTAACTGTGGAAGGTGCATGATAGCATCTTTTACAAGGTTGAAACGGTCGATTTCGTTCTGAACTCTCATATCGAATGGAGTTGTGATAGTACCTTCTTCCTGATAACCATGAACAGATACATTCTGGTTGTCACGACGGTAAGTTAACTCATGAATCAGAGTTGGGTAACCGTGGAATGCGAAGATAACCGGTTTGTCTGTTGTAAACAGTGCATTGTATTCGCTGTCGCTTAATCCGTGAGGATGTTTGTGGTTGGACTCCAGTTTGAATAAGTCAACTACGTTGACTACACGAATCTTCAGTTCCGGAAGTTCATCACGCAAGATAGTAACAGCTGCCATTGTTTCAAGTGTTGGTGTATCACCGCAACAAGCCATAACAAGATCTGGTTCTTCACCACAGTCATTACTTGCCCATTCCCAGATACCTACACCCTGTGTGCAGTGTTTAACAGCCTGTTCCATACTTAACCACTGATAACTTGGATGTTTGGATGCTACGATAGCATTTACATAGTTTTTACTCTTGATGCAGTGGTCGAAGCAGGATAATAAGCAGTTAGTATCCGGTGGAAGATACATACGAACTACGTCTGCTTTTTTGTTAGCGATATGGTCAAGGAATCCTGGATCCTGATGTGTAAATCCGTTGTGGTCCTGCTGCCATACATTTGATGTAAGAATGAAATTCAAGGAAGCAATTGGCTGTCTCCAGGAAAGCTGATTGCAGACCTTTAACCATTTTGCATGCTGTGCAGCCATGGAGTCTACAACACGGATAAATGCTTCGTAACTAGCGAAGAAGCCATGACGACCTGTTAACAGGTAACCTTCTAACCATCCTTCACACATATGCTCACTTAACATACTATCCATAATACGTCCGCCTCTTGCCAGGCAGTCATCTGTATCAAGCATTTCTGCGTTCCAGTCTCTCTTTTCTGCTTCAAATACTTTGTAGAGACGGTTAGACATACTTTCATCCGGTCCGAAGATACGGAAGTTTTTGTTATCCTGATTTAAGTTGAAGATGTCACGGATGTATCCGCCAAGTTCAATCATATCCTGAGCTTTTGTTTTTCCTGGGTCAACATCGATTCCATAAGTACGGAAATCCGGAAGTCTTAAGTCTTTCAGTAAAAGACCACCATTTGCATGTGGGTTAGCACCAAGACGAGCATTTCCCTTAGGAGCAAGTTCAGCCAGTTCCGGAATCAGACGACCATTTTCGTCGAATAATTCTTCCGGATGATAGCTTTCTAACCATTCCTGTAACAGTGGAAGATGTTCTTCCGGTTTTTCCATTGTAATCGGAACCTGATGAGCACGGAAAGAACCTTCAATCTGAAGTCCGTCAACAACCTTAGGACCTGTCCATCCCTTTGGAGTACGAAGAATAATCATTGGCCATACTGGACGTTCCGCATCGTTTTCTTTACGAGCATGTTCCTGAATTGCTTTGATTTTTTCGATTGCAGTATCCATAGCTTCTGCCATGAGTTTGTGCATTGTCATTGGGTCGTCACCTTCAACGAAGATTGGTTCCCAACCGCATCCTACAAAATAGCTTTCGATTTCTTTGTGAGAAATACGAGAGAAGATTGTAGGGTTGCTGATTTTATATCCGTTCAGATGAAGAATCGGAAGGACAGCACCGTCTGTAATTGGGTTTAAGAATTTATTTGACTGCCAGGAAGTAGCCAGAGGACCTGTCTCGGCTTCACCATCACCGACAACTACAGTAGCGATTAAGTCCGGGTTATCAAATACTGCACCAAATGCATGAGCGATAGAATAACCAAGCTCGCCACCTTCGTTGATAGAACCTGGAGTTTCCGGAGCACAGTGGCTTGGAACACCGCAAGGGAAGGAGAACTGTTTGAACATTTTCTTCATACCTTCTTCATCCTGGCTGATGTTTGGATAAATTTCACTGTAAGAGCCTTCCAGATAAGTGTTTGCAATCATGAAGTTTCCGCCGTGTCCCGGACCGGAAAGTAAAATCATATCCAAATCGTAACGTTTGATTACACGATTACAATGAACGTAAATAAAGTTCTGACCTGGTACAGTTCCCCAGTGACCAACAATTTTTTTCTTAATCTGATCCATAGACAATGGCTTTTTAAGAAGCGGGTTGTCTAAGAGATAAAGCTGACCAGCAGATAAATAATTAGATGCACGCCAATAAGCATCCATTTTATCTAACATTTCCTGAGATAATGGCTGTTTTTCAAGACAAGTATTCTCTGACATGTGTTTCCTCCTAGTAAAATAGATTTCT
>ENA-UPXB01002326-UPXB01002326.1-human-gut-metagenome-genome-assembly--contig:-NODE-2326-length-10701-cov-11.598080_pt1 | contig 10701 bp, 10 predicted proteins | sample MGYA00250055_ERZ773386 | MGnify/ENA primary metagenome ERZ773386 (study PRJEB29103, sample SAMN06111974) | human gut metagenome | biome: human gut; feature: ankylosing spondylitis patient; material... | reverse complement strand
GCCAAACAGCCTTGCCACAAAGTCAATCACATCGCCGGTGGCTCCGCAGCCGAAACAGTAAAAATACCGTTCGTTCAGCTTCATGCTGGGGTGTTGGTCCTCATGGAATGGACAACTGCACATCCCATTTCGGTTGACTTGCAGCCCATAGTGTTCCGCCGCATCCGGCACACAAATATTCTGTTTTACCAGTTCAAAGAGTGTCATGAAAATCCCTCCGTTTCAGGGCATAAAAAAGCGGCCTGCCCGTTTTGTTGGGGCAGGCCGCAGTCTTTATGCAGTTTGTGATGTTTCCGTTTCTTTGGCTTTCCGCTTTTCCTGCCGGTAGAACTTCTCCCGGCAGGCGGGTTTGCAGAATTTAGCGTTGGGGCGAACAGACTGGAACGGCTCTCCGCAGCACTGGCACACCAGCTGGTACGGTTCACCCGGAACAATCAGCCCCTCGGCAATCTTCTGTTTGCGCTCCTTCTGGCGCAGATATTTTTCATGGTCACGGATGCGCTTCTGGCGGCGCTTTTCCTCCGCAGCCAGTTCTTCCTCGGTGGGTTCGGGCATGGGCACTTCAAATTTCCCGATAAAGTTCAGGTAAATCTCAATTTCTTGCACCCGTTCTCCGGTGCTTCTGTCCGGGGCATGAACCAGAATTTTCTCCACAAATTCATGGATCATGGGGGCGGTCAGCTCGGTGAAATCCGTATATTTCTGTGCCAGCGCCAGAAAGTGACTGGCACGGTCTGTATCCTCGTGAAATTGGTCCAGCTGCGCCTGCTCGGAGGCAAGCAGCTGTTCCAGCTCCGCCTGTTCCTTCTCATATTCGGCACAAAGCAGCTCGAACCGTTTTTCCTCCAACTTGCCCATGGCATAGGTTTCATACAGCTTTTTAATCAGCACATCCAGTTCGGCGCTGCGCTTGCGCTCTTTGGCAACCTTGCGCTTCAGCTCCTTGGCCGCTTCCTGCTGGCGAACCTGTGAAATGCTGCGAACCTTCTGAATAAATTTCTCCTTGTTCTGGATGGCATAGCTGGCGGTAGTGCGGATGGTTTCCAGAATCAGTGCATTTAGGGCTTTGGTGCTGACGGTGTGGGAAAAACACATCTGAGTTTCTCGCTCAAAGGTCAGAGTGTAGGTGGAGCAGTTATAGAAGTCGGTTCCATACTCCCGCCCGTCCTTTTTGCGCTTGCCCCGGTGGTTATACATCTTGGCTCCGCAGTCGGCGCAGAACACAAGGCCGGTCAGGGGATTGGCGACGCCGGTGGTATCTGTCCGGCGCACCGTCCGCTTCACCTGCTGGGCCAGCTGCCAGGTTTCCGGGTCAATGATGGCCTCGTGGGTATTCTCAAAGATCAGCCAGTCGGACGGGTCATTTTTTACCCGCTTATCCCGGTAGGACTTTTTGGAGGAACGGAAATTGACGGTATGCCCCATATACTCCGGCTTGGTCAGCATGGAGCTGACCGTAAAGCCGTACCAGTCATAGGGGCGGCTGGTGTCCACGGTGTTCTTCCGGCTGCCTCTGCCGTTGCGGGCCAGATAATAGGCGGGGCACTCCACCTTTTCCTGTGTGAGTATCTTGGCGATCTCATGGGGTCCGTGCCCCTCCACCGCAAGCCGGAATATTCGCCGCACCACGGCAGCGGCTTCCTCGTCCACCAGCCAGTGGTCCTTGTCCTCCGGGTCTTTTTTGTAGCCATAGATGGCGTTGTTGGTGGTGGGCTTGCCCGCCTTGCCTTTGACACGGTACGCTGCCGAAACCTTTTTGGACTGGTCACGCAGATACCATTCGTTCATGATATTGAGAAAGGGCGCAAACTCGCCGCTGTCCTGTTCCTCGCTGTCAATGTTATTGGCGACAGCAACAAAATGAACCCCATTCTGCCGGAACATTACCTCGGTGTAAAAGCCGGTTTGCAGGTAGTTTCTGCCGATCCGACTTAGGTCCTTACACAGCAGGTGGGCCACCTTGCCCGCCTCGATGTCCGCCACAAGGCGCTTCCATGCGGGACGGTCAAAGTTGCCGCCGGACCACCCATCGTCTGTGTAGTGGACGATATTGGTGTAGCCCCGCTGTGCTGCATAGCTTTCGAGATAACGTTTTTGGTTCAGAATGGAGTTCGAGTCGCCCGTGAGGTCATCGTCACGGGACAGGCGCTCATAGAGCGCAGTGATTTTTTCTTCCGTCTGTCTGTTTGCCATATCAGGCGCTCCTTTCAGACGGACGGCTCATTTGTGGCAGTTCCATTATACCACATTCCGGCTGGTTTGCCAGCCCGTCGTTGCGGATCAGCCGCAGAATTTTATCTTCCATCGTTTCCTCGGCGGTTTCGCTGAGGTAGACACGAACTTTATAGGTGGTCTTGCCAATGTGCCGGGTCAGAAACACGGCGTTTTTATCTGCCATAGAACCTCTCTTTCTTGCGCTTTCGGCGCATCCGGTGTATACTGTTGTTATAGTTCCGTTGTTTGTAACCTGCAATTGTGTTACTTCTTTTCTGTGCCAAGCCTGAACATGGCGAAAGCCCCCTTTCTCCTGTGTAAACGAGCGAATGTAACCCAAGTAACTTGTTTTTAGATTACTCTTTCACTAATAGGAGAAATCCGGGGTGCAAAACGGAACCATTTTTGAAAAATCGCAAAATATTTTTTTGAAAAGAGGTGGGGTCATGGCGTATCTGTCTGATGACGAGCTTCTGGATACCGAGGGTGGCTTCACCGGCTGGGACGATGAGACAGGCACTGGTGCAACGGAGGAAACGCTGGAACAGGCGCTTGCGGAAGAACGTCTGGCCGAGCTGGAAAATGAGCTGGAGCAGGACGAACATCCCATCGACTATGAAGCGGAGCTGGAGGACGAGGAAGAAGAAGCCGCCCCGGTCAGCGAAAAGCGGCTGAAACGGGAGATTCGGGCCGAGGCCATACGGCGGCTGGAGGAAGCCGCCCGCACCGAAAAGGATTTCCGGGCCGTGGTGGAGGAATGGAACAAGCTGGACCGGAACCGGGAGCGCCGGGAACGGGACCATGAAAACCTCCGTGGAGATGTGCCGCTGGAATATCAGGCGGTGCCGGAACCGAATCTCATTCCCCGATGGATGAACAACCCTGCATACCGGCAGCTGATGGCCGGAAACTTTCTGGACATCCTGTTTGACTGCCCCTATGAGATGCACAACCTGACCGCCGATGCCTTTGTTTCCCGCATGGTGGAGGAACTGAGCGAGGAACACAAGGAAGTTCTATATTTTCTCTCTTTGCGGCTGTACAGCACCACCCGGCTTGCCGCTGTGCGTGGGCAGTCTGACCGCAACATCCGCAAGCTGCGGAAAACCATCCACAAGAAATTGCAGCGCCAGATGTATGACCATCTGTGCGGCAAACAGGAGCATGGCGGCAGCCTGACCTTGCGGGAACGCCAGTTTTTGGAGGAATACTCGAAAATCGCAAGGAAACAGGGCAAGGATGCCGTGATCCGGCGGGAGAACAAGTCCAAGCGCAGAAAAAAGAAAAACCGCCCCTGATAATTGGGACGATTAAGGAGAAAGGGCGTGTATGATGAAAAATTTATTTGAACAGTCCCGTTCCCATTGGGTGCGGTACGATCACTACGAGCTAAAAACGGCAGAAGATGGCAAGCGGTATATCACCCCCGGCAAGAGCGCAAAGCCGGATGTCTACAATCCGCTGAAAGAGGTCCCCAACATTGTGCTGGATGCGCTGAATGTGGGGATGCTGATGATGGGACGCAAGCCGGAAGCAGAAGTGGAAAAGACGATCATGGAGTTTATCACCCGGTACGGCTTGCTGGGGCTGATGACTGCCCTGCCCACCACACCGTCCTTTATGGACTATGAGGCGGTATACCTGCCCAAAAACCACTTCATTAAGGAAGAATCCATGGCGACGGACAAATATCTGTCCCTGTTTTACCCCTTTGACCAGCTGGACTTGGTGAAGAAAGGCATAGAATCCACCTGGAATGTGTCCGGTGACCGGACGATGATTGCCCTGACCATGACCTTCATGGACGAGCCGATGGCGAAAAACATGAGTTTCCAGCGGGAATATGCGGAACCCTACGAGTGGGTTGCTCAACAGTTCAAGGACTGGGCCTTTACGCTGACCACCGCCTTTTTCTACTACAATGACTATGATTTCATGGGCGAGGACGAACGGGGGCTGCACCGCAAGGCTATGGCCGCATTTGGCGGGATTGCCCCCAGCTACCACATTGAGTTGCTGGATAAGCCCACCATTTACTGGGATTTTCACTCCCTGCTGTTGGGCATCCAGATGATGTTCAGCTTCATGTTGGTGGACAGTGACCAGCCCCTGCGCCTGTGCAAGCACTGCCAGAAGGTGTTTCTGGGCAGCCGGTCCAACGCCGCCTTTTGCAGCCCACGGTGCAAGAATCAGTACAATGTTTACAAGAGCCGGGGAAAGAACCGGACGGATAGAGGTGACGAGGAATGAGCGAGGAACAGGGACTGACCCCGTATGAAACCAGAGAAATCCTCTTTTACAAGACTGAAAACGGAGAGGTGCGGGTGGAAATCCTGCTCTTTCAGGAAAATCTCTGGCTGACACAGGCAAAAATGGCAGAGCTGTTCGAGGTACAGAAAGCGGCCATTTCCAAGCATCTGAAAAACATTTTTGAATCCGGCGAACTGAGCGAGGATTCAGTTGTTTCCAAAATGGAAACAACTGCGGCGGACGGAAAACGGTATCAGACCAACTATTATAATCTGGATGCCATCATCGCCGTGGGGTATCGTGTAAACTCCAAGAAAGCGACCATGTTCCGCATTTGGGCGAACCGGGTGCTAAAAGAGTTCATCATCAAAGGTTATGTGATGGATGACGCACGGCTGCGGGAGCCGGAGAACTTTTTCGGCAAGGATTATTTCGAGGAACAGCTGGAGCGTATCCGGGACATCCGAGCCAGCGAGAGAAGATTCTACCAGAAAATCACGGACATCTATTCCCAGTGCAGCGCTGACTACGATGTGGAAAGCCCCATCACAAAGGAGTTTTTCGCAACGGTGCAGAATAAGCTCCACTATGCGGTCACCCATCATACCGCCGCCGAGATCGTATATGGCCGTGCTGACAGTACCAAACCCAACATGGGGCTGACCACATGGAAAAACGCCCCCAAAGGCCGCATCCGCAAATCGGATGTCACCGTCGCTAAAAACTATCTGAACGAAACGGAAATGCGTAACCTGAATGAGATCGTCACCATGTACCTGGACTATGCGGAACGGCAGGCCCGCCGGGGAAATGTCATGTATATGGCCGATTGGGTCAAGCGGCTTGACGCATTTTTACAGTTCAACGAGGAAGATATTCTGCATGATAAGGGCAAGGTGACCGCCGCCATTGCTAAAGCCTTTGCCGAGAAAGAGTTTGAAAAGTTCCGGGTTTTGCAGGATCGGACCTATCAGAGCGACTTTGACCGGCTGGTTGCGGAAACTTCGGATGATCTGACAGAATAACCATATATACGGAAAGCCCACGCCACCGGTTCTCTTTCCGGCTGCGTGGGCTTTTTCGGCCATCGCTTATTTCTTGTTTTGCAGCTGTTCATGGGCCTCCTGCTGGACAATCAGCCCCGCCGAAAAGCCATACTTGAAATGACTCTCACTTTCCTCGCACTGGGCGATAGCGTTCTGCGCCCGAAGCTCCTCCACCAGAGCATAGTCCTCTTTACTGAGCCGATGGGATAGCTGCTCCATCAACGCCGCACAGGTTTGGACTGCCTTGCGGTATTCCGGGGATGTGGGAACGACTGTTTCACAGGGATAAAACTCCCCATTATACATGGCTTCTAAAATCATGGTGTTCCCTCCCTCAACAGTAGACCAGCTCAGCCAGGACGATTTCCTCGGCCCTGTTGTGGATGGAGTTCATGGAGCGCACCCATGCCATCTGGTCGGCAGCTTTCAGGGCTTCTGTGACGCCCTCTTGCTGCATCATGGCTTTTTCAATAATTTCCAGCCGCTCCCGGCAGGCGGTGTCGATTTCCTCCAAATGGGGAAACAGCTTTTCAGTAACAATGAGATCGGCATACAGAATGGGCCGGTGTTCTTTTAAGTAGGCACGGCGCAACCGGCCATATTTCCCGATATGGTACTCTTTGGTGTCCGATAACACAAGGTCGGGAATGAGATAGTCGCCGCATTTGGTGTAAGTCAGTTCCATACAAGGCTCCTTTCGTGGGAATGTGGTTGACAGTTACGGTAGGTTTGAGGGCATCCCTCCTTTATCATAACTGTCTTTTCATTCGCCACAAATGAGCCGCCAGTCATGATGTAATGTTTTTTGGTGTAATCCACCCTCTATACATTACATCATGATTGGAAATACTGTTGCTTTCCCGCTGCTCTGTGGAAGCTTTACCGTCCAGGGCATCATCCTCTATGGAAAGGCGGAGATAGATTGCAATCTTCCTGCTGTCTGTCATTTTTTCACCTGCCTTTCCACCAGTGCATCACTGTATGTAAATAAGACTTCCACCCTTTTCCCCGGATACACATAGATTTTATCTATCAGCGATTCAATAAGCTCCCTGGTAAGTACCTGTTCATTCTTTAGTTTTATCAATGCACGGACTGCTTTCAGATAGGTTTCTCCGTCACGCTCAAGGCTTACTTCCTGCTCTCTGAAGTTCTTCTCCTGCTTCTCCAAATCCCGCAGCCTATTTTCTTTGCACATCTTATACTCCACATAGTCTTTCTGTGAAAGATTGCCCATGCGGTATGCCATATACTTATCACTTTCTTCCTCTGCAAGTCTTTCTTTTGCGTAAGTTACGGATCGAAGGCTCCGCTCCAGCTCCTGCTTTTTCTGCCAGATGATTTCTCCTGCCTTATCCAGATATATTCTCTTTTTTTTCAGACTGGTATCAAACTCTTTTTCTAACAGTGAAAAAAGAATATCCGTCAGCACATTTTGGGGGATACGGTTAGAGGACGGACAACTATCCGTCTTGGTCGCCCCGCCGTTTAAGCAGAAATATCCATCTATCCGCATCCTGCTGCCATCTGCATAGTGCTTCACATAGCTGTGTCTTGTCATTTTCCGCCCGCATACGCCGCAGTACAGCACCTTGTCAAAAATATTTTCTCCGATTGGGCAGCCTTCCGTTGGATGAGCATGGCTTTTTGTCTGCTCCCGCAGTTTCCTCCTTACTCCGGCCGCTTCCTTCCCAATCTCCGGCGTGATCAGCGGCTCATGGGCTTCTTCTTTTACCACCCAGTCATCTTCCGGCTTGTGAATGCGGTTATTTTCATCCCTTGCAGTAATGCTGGTCTTTCCCTGTACCAGCTTTCCAGCGTAAGTGTCACTTTTAATAATGCGTTCCACACCACTTTTATCCCATCCTTTGTAAGCTGCATCCGGTGGGCAGTAGACCTCTCCCGTTTTGTGATAGACCGCCGGCGGATTGATCTTACGAGTGTTCAGATCATCCGCAACTGCCGTATAGCTTTCCGTCTCAATAAATTTCTGAAAAATGTATCTGACAATCTCCTCCGTATTTTCATCCGGTATCAGCCTGCGTACTTTGCCCTCCCAGACTGCCTTATACCCATAAGGTGCAGGACCGCCCACATAGGAGCCTTCTTTTCTTCTCTGTGCCAGAGAAGCTTTCGCTTTCACGGAAAAATCCTTAGCATACATATCATTTACCAGATTCTTGATTTCCGATACCATCTGTTTCGTTTCATTGCCGCCTGCCCCGGTATCAAAGCCATCCGCCACTGCTATGAAACGCACACCAAGGAATGGGAAAATCTTCTCAATATAATTTCCGGCTTCCAGATAATTTCTGCCAAAACGGGACAGGTCTTTTACGATCACACAGTTAATGTCTCCCATGCGGACATCCTGCATCAGCCGCTGAAACGCACCCCGGTTAAAATTGGTTCCCGTCTTTCCCAAGTCGATATAACAGTCTGCAACTTCGATTTTATCCGTATGTTCTCCGTTCCATTCCTCAATGAATTTCCTGGCGATCTCTATCTGCACCTCTACTGATTCATTCTTTGAAGTTTGCCTGCAAACTTTTTTGTCTATATCTGCGGAGAGTCTGGCATAAATACCAGCCTTATACTGCCTGCTCTTTTGATTCTTAGCAGCACACGCGGGTGTGTTCGAACCTTTTCCCGCTGACTGCCTCTTTGATGTTCTTCCCATACTCATGCACTCCTTTCCCTGCCGCTTTCCTGCCCCGAAAGTGCAGTGACATATTCCTGCATGATCCGGTATTCATCCCGAAAATAAAACTCTATCTCAAGTCTTTTATCCTCGAACACATAAATCCGCTTTACCAGACTCGTCAAAGTATGCCGGTCAATTTCAGCAAGCTTCAGGGAATCCTGAAATTTTGCCAGCCTTGAAGCACTGACTACACCTTTCTGCAGCATCCGCCGTATCATGTCCTGTTGCTGTTCCTGTGCTTTCTCCAGTTCTTGTGCCTTGCGCTGAAACTCCTTGTGCAGACGTTCAAATTCTTCCTTTGTTACGACATTCTGCCTTAGATCGTCATAGAGTCCTGCGCAGAGACCGTAATACTTATCCTGCTCCTGTTTCAGCCGTGTAAGCTCCTTCTGGCATCCCGCAACTGCTTCCAGATTTGTCTCTTTTTCTTTCGCCTGTTCAAAAAGTTTACTCTGCGCTAAAAAGTCATTGGCATATCTGCGAACCGCAATGCCCACCAATTCCTTTAAAGTATTTTCCTCTATGCTGTGGCGGCTGCATCCCTCGCCCCGGTTTTTTGTGGAACAGATATAGTACACCTTATTGGATTCCTTATACCGGACTCTGCGCCGCACCATCTGTTCTCCGCAGTCCCCGCAAAACAGAAGTCCCATGAATGGACTTAAGCTTTTGCTTTCCGGGCTTACCCGTCCGTCCGTCTGAAGAAGATTCTGTACCGCTTCAAAATCACTGTCTGAAATAATAGGCTCATGGGTATTTTCCGCACGCACCCATTCTTCCTTTGGTTTCTCAACACTCTTTTTCACCTTATAATTGACTTTCTCTGTCTTGCCTTGCAGCAGGTGCCCCAGATAAACTTCATTGGTCAGGATACGCTTTACCGATGAACTGCTCCACTGTGAACCGGAGCCGCCGGTAAACCCGCCCCGGTAGTTAAGCCCCGTAGACTTTTTATATTCTTTCGGGGAAAGAATGTGCAGTTCGTTCAGCTTCTTTGCAATGGCAGACACCGCCATTCCCTCAATTTTCCACCGGAATATCCTGCGTACAATCTCTGCCGCATAATCATCCACCACCAGCTTGTTCTTATTCTCCGGAGACTTGCGATAGCCATATACGGCAAAAGGTGATAAGCATTCCCCGGCTTTCCGTTTCACTGCAAGCTGGCTTTTTACCTTGGTGGAAATGTCCCGGCAATAAGAATCATTGATAAAATTCTTGACCGGAATCACGATCTGGCGTTCTCCGGTGTCTGCCGATATGCTGTCGTAATGATCAGTTAAGGCAATGAAACGCACACCAAGAACCGGGAATATCTTTTCCAGATACCTTCCGGCTTCAATATAATCACGCCCAAAACGGGACAGGTCTTTCACAACCACGCAGTTAACCCTGCCCGCTTCAATATCTTTCATCATTCTGTTAAATTCTGGTCTGTCGAAATTACTGCCGGAAAAGCCATCATCTACATAAATGTCATAGAGTTCAATATCCTCCTGTTCATTTAAAAAGGAACGGATCAGCTCCCTCTGACTTCCTATGCTGTTGCTTTCGGCTTTAGATACGCCATTTATCATGGCGTTGCCATCATGCTCCGCTTTCACATTGTCATCTCTGGAAAGACGCAGATACATGGCGGCAAAGAATTTAGATTGTTCTTTCATGTTATCACTCCTGACTTTTTTGTTAGGGGGAAGCCGGTGGCTTTTCCATTCCATAAAATCAGGAGTTACGCTGATTTGTCCTGATATTAGGTTAGCATAGATAAGAGGATTTTTCAATCCAAATATAAATTTTTCAAATATGAATTTCGGATAACCTTTGCAGATATTCCGCCATTTTATCATCTATGCTGGCTCCGTCTTTTTGGAACCTGACCTTAACTACATAATCACCGATCCGATTGACATAGACATTATTCGTCTGCCTTGCAAACGCATCCAGCTTCTTCTCCACAGGCAGGGATGTATCAATCTCTATGTCCCTCAAATCAGTCAGAGTGGAAATATCTACCGTCCTTATATCCACGGCAGCCATTTCTTCAAGTCTTTCCTTTGTCAGTTCCAAGGCTTCTCTCCTTTCCGGACAGCATAATCTTGCTGCTATCTAAGTCTATTCTTTTACCGGATTGTCCTATGCTATAGCATTTTCCTTATCCATAAAATAACTGTCTGCTTTCTTCCTTATGATAAAGTCTGCCACATCCATGAGCCTGTCCGTGACCGGCATGGTGGGCAGGGTATTCAGAATTTCTGCCCGGTATCTGCCGCGCAGGGATGCCCTGCTGTCTAAGATAGAAAATACCGCCGTGTCCTTTTCCCGGCGGATGCCGCGCCCGAACCACTGCCTTAGCTTAATCAGCATTTCCGGGATAATGATGTCCCTGCGGTATAAATCAAAGTCCTCATACTGGTTTCTCTGGTATTCCATGACCGGATCCGGCACGGGAAACGGCAGTTTTACTACAATTAGGCTGGAAAGGATATC
>ENA-UPXB01002324-UPXB01002324.1-human-gut-metagenome-genome-assembly--contig:-NODE-2324-length-10708-cov-8.319161_pt1 | contig 10708 bp, 9 predicted proteins | sample MGYA00250055_ERZ773386 | MGnify/ENA primary metagenome ERZ773386 (study PRJEB29103, sample SAMN06111974) | human gut metagenome | biome: human gut; feature: ankylosing spondylitis patient; material... | reverse complement strand
TCATCACGCAGCTTAGAATCCTTCTTATATTCCCATGCTGGATATTCACCTGTAAATTCAGCATTTGCCCTGAATGCCTCACTAACGAACTTAATCTGGCTCTTAAGATTCTTTAAAGCAGCTCCTACTGAACTTCTAAGTGAGAATCTAAGACATATACCTGATTCATCTAGCGAAACCACACCAAGATTAAGCGAAGTTTCCACAAGATTATCTATATCCTGGCTCATTCTCATTATTCCGTTAGGTAATGATTGTATAAGTGAAACTGCCCTTATACTATCTTCATATGTTACTGCCTCTGCGCTGCAGCCCTCTGATATATCTACAACACACTTTAAGTCTGCATCAGATGTAGCAAACTCTTCTTTTATCTCTTTTGCTGTATTCTCAATAGCTGCTTTAACATCTGCTGCCTTGTCTGCTGCAACGATAATCTCAGCCATACATTCTCTTGGAATAGCGTTATCCTTTCTTCCACCATTAAAGGCTGCAAGATATACATTATTGTCTGCGACAACATCCCTTAATATTCTTGACATAAGAACATTTGCATTACCTCTGCCTTTATCTATTTCTACACCCGAATGTCCTCCTGTCAATCCTGATAAAGTAATGCTAAGCTTTGTTCCAGTAACCTTATTTTTATCAAGCTTTAATGTAACTCTGCTACTGCAGCCACCTGCACAGCTTGCAAGCATGATTCCTTCTTCTTCGCTATCCATATTAAGAAGCTTTTTGCCCTTTAACATGGATACATCTATGGAAGAAGCACCTTCCATGCCTACTTCCTCAGATACTGTGCACACGAACTCAAGACGTGGATGTGCGATACTGTCATCATCAAGTATTGCAAGTGCATAAGCAACAGCAATTCCATCATCACCACCAAGTGTTGTTCCCTTAGCAGATATGAAATCACCATTTATCTCAAGGTCAAGTCCATCCTCATCCATATTCTTATCACAATCAGGTGTCTTCTCACATACCATATCCATATGTCCCTGAAGTATTATAGGTGCTGCATCCTCATAACCCTTTGATGCTTCCTTTATTATGATTACATTGTTAAGTGAATCCTGATAATATTCAAGGTTCCTTGACTTAGCAAAATCAACAAGATAATTGCTGATCTTATCCTCCTTATATGATGGATGTGGGATATTACATATATCCTCAAAAAAAGAAAATACATTTTTAGGTTCTAATTCAGATAATACTCTCATAATACTGTCTCCTTTAAAATATTTATAATCTGCAAATCTATTTTATTCATCTATTTATATATTTATTTGCCTATTTCTCTATCGTTTTAACTATCTGTTTAACTATTTATTTATCTTGTTCATATATACAATAAACTGGTTCTTATGAAGCAGCTTTATAAAATAACACAATCTCTCATACAGCGGCTCCGCTTTCTCTCCAAAATGCTCCTTCACGAGCTGTCCTATATCATAAATACTTCTTACACCATCTATGCTATGCCACACAAATGTACCAAAATCATCTAATTCAATGTAACTATATCTGGGCTTTCGTGCAATAAGCTGTGCTATTCTGTTAAAAATCCCTTTATTGTGCACTTTAACTTCTACACGTCCTTTTTTGTTTTCCCTGCATTCGAACAACGAATTATGCTTTGGAACATAGTCTAAGTAATTATCCTTCTGCTTAGCCATAAATCAAGCCTTCTCCTTTAATCCTAGAAAAAATAAAAATCTGCCGGCAAAATAACCGGCAGACTTATTATAACATATTATTTATTATTTTGTCTTCTTTTCTTTTTTGTTAATAAATGCTACTAATGTTGCAACAAGACCTGCAAAGAATACAAGTCCTCCGATATTACCAAGATTGATAATCTTTGATATATTAATAGCATCGCCAAGAGTAGCTGCTCCAACAGGAATAATAGCAAATACAGCTAAAAGAATACCAACCAGTCCTTCACCGGCAATAAGACCAGATGAATAAAGTATTCCCTGATTAACCTTAGTCTTACGCTCTTCTTCTGTAATACCCTTCTTCTTATCAAAGTAAAGTCTTACAAGTCCACCAACCATAATAGGTGTGCTTAAATAGATTGGAAGGTAAAGACCTACTGCAAATGGAAGTACAGGTATCTGAAGAATCTCAACAACTATTGCTATTGCAACTCCTGCAAATACAAGTGACCATGGAAGGCTGTTACCCATAACACCTTCAACAACCATCTTCATAAGAGTTGCCTGTGGTGCTGGTAATTCTGTTGAACCATATCCCCATGCTGCATTAAGTAAATAAAGTACTCCACCAACTGTAATAGCTGATACAGCTACACCAATAAGTTCACCTGCCTGCTGCTTGTAAGGTGTTGCACCTACTATATAACCTGTCTTTAAATCCTGTGATGTATCTCCGGCTATAGCTGCAATTATACATATTACAGAGCCGATACTTATAGCAGCAATCATACCCTTCATTCCAACAGTACCTGTTGCTTTAAGAATTGCTGATGAAATAAGAAGTGTCGCAATAGCCATACCTGATACAGGGTTATTGGAACTACCTACTAATCCAACCATACGAGATGATACTGTTGCAAAAAAGAAACCAAATATGATAATGATAATTGCACTAAGAAGATTTACTGGAATAGCTGGGATTAACCACATAATAATAGCAAGTACTCCGATTCCTAATACAACAAACATCATAGGAATATCCTTAGTTAATCTTGATTCTACTCCATCTGCCTTCTTACCATATCCCTTAATTGCCTGCTTAAATGTCCTTACAATAAGTGGTAATGACTTGATTAAGCTTAAAATACCACCCGCTGCAACTGCACCTGCTCCAATATAACGTACATAATTAGACCATATCTGTGATGGATTCATCTGTGAAACTGGAATAAGTGCTGGACCAATGATATTATCTCCACCGAATAATGCGATTAATGGCATAATCATAAACCACGCCACAGAACCACCTGCAAGAAGATATGATGATACCTTAGGTCCGCATATATAACCAACACCTAAAAGTGCAGGTAATACATCTGCACCTACTGCCGAACCCTTATATGGCTTAATTGTAAAATCAACCTCACTTGGGAACACCTTAAGTCCGTCTGCTATAAACTTATAAACAGCAGCAATACCAAGACCTGCAAATACTGTACCTGCCTTAGCACCACCTTCTTCACCTGCAACTAATACCTCAGCACATGCCTGTCCTTCTGGATAAGGTAACACACCGTGCTCCTGTACAATCAATGCACTACGAAGTGGTATCATGAATAATACTCCAAGGAAACCACCGATTAATGCAATAAGCGCTATCTCAACTAAAGAAGGCATCGCTGTACCTTCCTCCTGCGCCCACATAAATAATGCTGGAAGTGTAAATATAGCACCTGCTGCAACTGATTCACCAGCAGAACCAATAGTCTGGACCATGTTATTCTCTAATATGGAATCTCTTCTTAATATAAAACGGATAATTCCCATTGAGATAACCGCTGCTGGTATAGATGCTGAAACAGTCATACCAACTCTAAGTCCTAAATATGCGTTAGCACCGCCAAATAATATAGCTAATAATATACCTATAATAACAGATGTAACTGTTAACTCAGGCATAACCTTATCAGCTGGAATATAAGGCTTGAACTCTTTCTTTTCGTTCATACTCTTTCTCTCTTTCTTAATATTCTTACGCAAAAAGCGCATGTAACATAATATTATTAAAAAAATATAAAAATGTCAAATGTTTTCATGATCTGTCTTATTCTAATTATTCCACAAAAGCAAGCATATTAATGTGCATTAATGTGCATAAATGTATATAAATTTCCTCTGTTATCTTATAAATGCTGATAGTTTCCTTCCACATAAGCCTCCCAATGTACATCCACTGCACACCCCTGTTTTCCAGAATAAAATCGTATTCTTTGATATTTCATTCTTACTGCCAGCAATACCAGCAATAAATCCTATCAGAACCGCTCCTATAATATTAGTCATTAATGTTAAAATTGGAAATCCGCTTTTAACAGGTATAAGACTTATGGCATATCTTGACATCACCCCTGCTGCTCCACCAAGAGCCACAAATAAAAATTCCATATATTTCACATTCTTTTAGTTTGTTTAACATTGTATGCATAACTAATTCAATATTGCCTGTAAACATGCTTTCTGCTGCCATGCCATTACATATTCTTTTTCTCCAGTAGCTTCATCTAAACCACTATTCTTAACTTCAAATCCTTCTCTTTGATAAAAAGATATTGCCCGTGTATTTTTTTGATATACATTCAAAAACAATTTGCTCCGTTTATCTTTTGCATAACTCAACAAAGCTTTACCTATACCAAGTGATTGCATTTCATCAGAAACAAAAATACCCTCAATATATTCATCGTTTAACCCTATAAAACCAAGTATTTCTTGATTATCCTCGTAGACATAGACAGTTGCCTGTAATAACAATTCTTTTACCAATTCAAAATTACTTTTCCAATATTGCGCAGATATGAAATAATGTGCTGTTATATTGGTATCCAGCCATATGTTTGCAACTATATCTATATCTGCTTTTCGTAATTCTCTAATCATAATGATAGTTCTCCTATAAATACCGATTGAGATTCCACCGAATGTTTCTAAACATAATACTTCTTATCGTCTGCCCTCACCCTCTGGCAGCAATATAACTAAATAATAAATAATTCCAAATACAGCTATACTTCCCATCATAATGCCAATCATCTGATTTACACTTACCACATTTCCATGAAATACCGGATTGCAGTCAAGAGTGTCTCTTATTGCTTCAACCATTTCATCTGGAAAATGTTTTCTCTCCATCTCCTTAAAAACTCCATGAAGCATATGATTCTTAATCAATGAAGTGGCATATGTACTCGGAAGATAAGACAGTGCCTTCTGAAGACCTGAACTAAAATTTGAAATCGGCATATAAGCACCACATATAAAACCATATCCTGCGCTGACAATTGTACCCACAGCTGAAAGCTGTCCCTGTGTTGTCAACGGGAAGCTAATGATACTTGAAAGTGTACTTCCAAACAGAACGAGCAATATCATATCAAATAAAACCCATAATATGTCTGCTGTATTCATATACCATCCCATTTTAAATAAATATCCAAGACATAACACAAATGCAAGTGCATTGACCATCAATGAATTAGCTACTGTTGAAAGAAAATATCCTAAATAAATTTTTCCCCTGCTGACAGGCGAAACATTAAAATCCTTCCTTGTTCCATTTGCCCTATCCTGCACCATAGTCAGATTCACACAGAATGTTACAGTAATACAGCTTACTGCCATAAGTGATGCCGTCAGCTGTGCTGCCACAGTTCCATTAATGAGCTTATCCGAAATCGTTATCATATCCGGAATCGAAGCTGTAAAAGAATCTCTGAAAACCTTTGCAAGAAATGTAGCGTACAAAACAATCAGAATGACGGGTGTGATCATTGATGTAAACAACATACCTTTATCTTTAAAAAACAGTTTCCTGTTCCTGTTCATTAATGCCAATACTGTTCTCATCAGCGTTCACCTCCTAACTTTTTTCCTGTGACTGCAAGAAATACATCATCCATACCGCCTTTTACCACCTCATAATCCGTGAATAGGTCCTGATGCTCTACGATAAGCTCCGTAGCTTCCTTCGTATTTCTTACTTTTATCTGATATCCGTCACGTATTTTTTTATATTCTCTGTTCAATGACTTTATTTCATCTTCAGAAACACCATAAACAGACACAATATCCTGTACATAATCATTTTTAAGTTCAAACGGTGTACCTTCTGCTGCAACACTTCCTTTGTCAAGAATCACAACATATCCGGCATTAGCAGCCTCTTCCATATAATGTGTTGTTAGAAATACTGTCATATTTTCTGTTTTCTGAAGCGTCTCTATAACATTCCAGATTAATTGCCTTGTCTGAGGATCAAGTCCTGTTGTAGGCTCGTCAAGAATCAAAATTTCCGGTCTGTGCAATAATGCACGGGCAATATCAATCCTTCTTCTCTGACCGCCCGACAGCTTACCTACCGGTCTGTTTAAAAACTCGTCAAAATCCAGAATCTTTACCAGCTCCTGTAATCTATTATCAAAGGCATTTCCTGTAATGCCATACAAAGCAGCTCTGCTCATCAGGTTCTCTTTCACTGTAAGCGGTTTATCAAGTACGCTATCCTGAAATACAACACCAAGCATCCTTTTTGTCTGTGCGCCGGCTTTGTCAGTTTCTATTCCGTTTACCTGAACAGTTCCGCTGTCTTTTTTCAGTAATCCGCAGAGAATGGAAATAGTTGTACTTTTCCCTGCACCATTTACTCCAAGAAACGCAAACAATTCTCCTTTTTTCACACGAAAGCTCAAATCATTTACCGCTTTTACTTCGCCAAAGCTTTTATTCAGATGGCTGATTTTAATTATATCTGATCCCATATCTTCTCCTTTTTGTTTCATCTTTCCTTAAATGCTGCAGTATATGTTGGATTTACCTTTCACAAATTTTGCCATAAAATATACCAATGCAATGCCTATAAAGTTATCCTTCACGTCTGAAACTTTTTAAATCATTATACGAACAAGTCAATCAACTCTTTTCTTTATCATACAACATTCTCCTCATAAAAACCACTTAAGCTTTCCACATATTTTTCGTCATTATAGAGCCCCAAAAATAGCAACTCCTTTTTTCCGTAACCACAGGTACTCCAACACTGATATAAACAGATTTACACCCACAAAACAGCTCATATATCCACAAAAACATCAGTTATATAAGGATCAATCATAAATAGTTCCCTTTCATCCATTTTCTTTTTTTCTTCTGCGCTCTTCAATCATTCGATTTATCTTATCTGCCTCCTCTTTTTCCAGATACCATTTCACAAGGTATGAAGCCTTATGTACTCAAGAGTAACCCCCTCTTCCTCTGGACTATTTACAAGTTTTTCCGTTACTCTCATGCATCTTTCCTTTCCGGTTCCATAGCTAACGTCCTTATTCTCACAACCATATCTTCTATAGCCTGTGCACATGCACTATTTTCCTGTGTTGCTGCGGTTACATGTTCAATTGCCTGATAATTGCTTTTTGTATTGATATTTACCTGCTCCATGGATGATGCTACTTCACTGCTATGAATCCTTATATCTTCTACTGTCTTATCCATTTCCATAATCTGTCTGGTCATCTGCTCATTCGATAAAGTTATCATAGAGGTAGAATCACCGACTTTCTGAATGCTGCACATTCCCGTTTCTGTGAGTTTTACGCTCTGTTCCATAACAGATACTGCACCATCTGTGTTTTTTACAGATTCTGTTACAATTCTTCCGATATCATCCACTGCTCTTTTGGTCTGCTCTGCAAGTTTCTGGATTTCCACAGCAACTACAGCAAATCCTTTTCCATGTTCGCCGGCTCTGGCTGCTTCAATCGTTGCATTAAGCGCAAGGATGTTAGTCCGCTGTGAGATTTCGGATATTGTCCTGGTTATTCCAAGAATTTCTTTTGATTCTTCGCCCAGTCTGCATATAATTTTTTTGCACTCATTTGTGCTCATATGAATCTGTTGCATACTGCCTGTTGCATGATCCATATTGCTCTGATTGTCTTTTGATAATTCATTCACTTTTCTTGCAAGTTCGGAAACCTTAACATTGATAGAAGCAAGCTCCTCTAATCTTGCATTAATATCCTGAGTACATTCATTAGCACTTGTAATTTCTTTTGTATTACTGCTAAAGCTTTCCAATACATTTCCGGTTTCTCTAACAATCTGCTCATTGGATTTCGTCGAACTTTCCGTTATTTCGGACAACTCCTGTACCATGTCCATAAGCGCTCTGGAGGTTTCCTGTGATTTTTTGTGCATTGCCTTTATATTCTGTATCATCTGTTCCTGCTCTTCTGCATTCATCAGATTTGACAGCATGCCGGCTGTTCGTTCACAAAGCATTGTAAATATAGCTGCAATTGCAATTAACACCATGGCCCTTGGTAGAATTCCATACACAATTAATTTATAGAATGTTGTAAAATTCTTATCCTGTAAAATTGCAAATGCATAACAGATAATCTGCCCCACCGATACTCCTATTACAGACAATATGGTAGTCAAAACATTGATTCTCTTAGAAAAGTACAAGCTGCCTATCGCTATTGCATAGATATATAAAAGTACTGCATGATATCCCAAGGTTGATGTGACAATAGTTACAAATATCACGGCACAGACCGCCAGCACATATTTGACATATATACCATCTAATTTTGCAATATTAACAATGATTGTAGGAACCCACAATAAGATTGACCCCAATATATATGCAATTGCCATTATTTTCATATCTACAACAAAAATCCCCAATACATTTAAAAGAAAAACAACCGAAAAAATCAAGAATGTAATTCTCATAACCTTAGCAACCGATTTATTCGCCTGCTTTTCATTCTCTACTAAAACTCCTCCTCGTTCTTCCATATCAGCTAACCTCCATATACATTTTAGGTGATTTACCACCATAATTACTCTATCGTTAATTGATTTCATTGTCTATATACAGACAACCAACATGCACAAAATCGGTACCAAGATGCATAATTATTGAAACTGCTTATCAAACTCTTCTGCTTCCTGTGTAAGCCTGTTTCATCTCAGGATCAGATTCTTTTTCAAAACCAACCGCATTTCTTCATCACTTAAAGCATAAAGATACATTCTTTCAGTCTCTACTCTCATGAAAACACTCCTAAAACATCTGTATAATTCTTGCAATCTCCATAACTACAATCTTTAGAATCACTCCACCTGACATCACATAAAACCATATCTCACGCATATGCTGTGACTTTGCAATTGGTGTTGCTATTGCTGCAATAATTATAATTGCAGCTCCGACACATCCAACGATGTTTGGAACACTCACAAGTGAAAATATACCGGGATTACAACTTCCATCTATCGTATACTGAATTGTTTTATCCAGTCCGTCTCTTGCAGATGCAAAGCAGCATATAACAAGACCATATGCCAAAACAAACAGGCTCCTTCTGCCCCAGAAATTAATGTTGCTTCTGTTACTGATTGAGTATCCAACAAACCCGACCAGCGATAAAATCATAAGTGTTGTAACTGTTGTTACCATGTTTCCAAAATAAAGTTTCATCTGTTTTTCCTCCTGTTAATACACACTTTTATACCACTCAGTAACTGCCTTCAAATTCTGTAAAGATACTCGTCTGACCTCCATAATATAAATGACGCAGTGCAAAACTGTAATATTACAATCTGCTCTGCGTCTTAGCGTCTGGCTTCCTTTACTATAAATTTTTCTGCATCAATCAGGCTTTCTTCTTTACACTTTGGACAAAACAAAGGAAAATTTGTTAATACCGTATCTTTCCTTGCCAGTGTACTGTTTGTCGGGGCAGGCATCACGGAACATGACCAGCATTGCCCCTGTACCACAGCCACAGTCCAGTACGTCCTGACAGGGTTCTTTCAAAAGCTCCTCCAACAAGTCGGGGTAATCCTTGCGGCACAGGTTGTACACGCTGGGGTCACTGTCATCAAATTTCTCCGCCGCAGCGTCAAACTCCCGCAGAGTGAGATTTTTGTATTTTTGGTTTGTCATAATAGCACCTCTGCATATTCATTTGCCATTTAGTTAGTTTATACTAATCGAATATTATCATATTTCTACATAGTTTTCAACATCCTATCTGTGTCTGTAGTCTATCAGCAACTTGACCCTTTCTATTTTTATAAAAAGCTTAGATTTTTGTCTTGACAACTGAGCCACTATAGAGTAACGATATATGAAAAAGATGTGAGAGGAAAATCATGAAGGTTGAAACATTATCAGAAAAAGATATCAATGCGATCGGGCATGCATTCGGTTATTATGAATATGCTCAGGGCGAAAAGGGGCTTGTTTCCGCATACAGCAGCAAAGACGCAGTCGTCAGTTATATCAACGGCTATGTGGAAATGGTACTGCAGGCAGGTATGCTTTATACAACCGGTCCGCAGCAGGAAGCATTTATTGCCTATAAGCGCTGTGATGAAAAAGTGGGACTGAAGGCAGGTCAAAAGCTGATAAAAGGGATGTTTGCAGGATCATCCTTTGGTGAAGTGGTACGGATGCTCAGCATTCTCGGAAGCGGTGGATCATCTTCCATTGAAAAGAAACTGAAAAAGAAAAAACAAAAATACCTGTTTGTCGGATTGGTATGTGTGCGGGAAGAATACCAGGGGCAAGGCTATATGAGGAAAGCGCTGGAGCTTGCGTTTGCCGAGGGCAACAGACTGGGACTCCCGGTCGTACTGGATACCGATGCCAAACTGAAAAGTGATAAATACAGACACCTTGGCATGGAACTGGCAGGCGTCCGTACCTGCAAAAACGGCAGTAAATTATACGAACTGATCAAATATCCTGATTCCACGGTCTAATGAAATTAAAAATCATACACTGTCTAATGAAATTGGAATTTAATAATTAGTTTTTTTCGCAATCAAGACTCCAACAGGAGCTAAACCGCCATCCACCAAATTCACTTTGACAACTGTAAAGCCATAATCCGTAATAAACTCACAAAAATTTTCCTTGTTCCATTCTTTGTATGCTTTAAATCCTGTAATAGACATCAATCGCTTTC
>ENA-UPXB01002323-UPXB01002323.1-human-gut-metagenome-genome-assembly--contig:-NODE-2323-length-10720-cov-3.380344_pt1 | contig 10720 bp, 7 predicted proteins | sample MGYA00250055_ERZ773386 | MGnify/ENA primary metagenome ERZ773386 (study PRJEB29103, sample SAMN06111974) | human gut metagenome | biome: human gut; feature: ankylosing spondylitis patient; material... | reverse complement strand
GATAGACATGACAGCTTCAGTCATGTGCATGGAGAACAAGATGCCGCTTGTTATCTTTGGACTTAACGAAGAGAACAGCATTGTAAATACCGTTGACGGAAAGATTAATGGTACAGTTGTAACAGCATAGCAATCTAAGAAAAGTAAATGTATATGGATTGAAGGCTGTAATTCGGCCTGATTCATACGCATTCAATATATTATATTAAAATATTTGGAGGACAATATGGCAGACATTAAAGAATTCGAAGAGAAGATGAGTAAGACGATTGATACATTGCTTGAGGATTATGCTACAATCAGAGCAGGAAGAGCTAATCCGCATATCCTTGATAAGATCAGAGTTGACTATTGGGGAACACCTACACCGCTTCAGCAGGTTGCCAATGTCTCTGTGCCTGAGGCAAGAATGATTCAGATCCAGCCATGGGAGTCAAGCCTTATAAAGGAAATCGAGAAGATGATTCTCGTATCAGATATTGGTATAACTCCTACTAACGATGGCAAGGTTATCCGTCTTATTTTCCCAGAGCTTACAGAAGACAGACGTAAAGAGATTGTAAAGGATATCAAGAAGAAGGGTGAAAATGCCAAGGTTGCTGTAAGAAATGTCAGAAGAGATGCTAATGATTTCTTCAAGAAGCAGAACAAGGACAATCTCATTTCTGAGGATGAGTATAAGAACATTGAGGAAGATGTTCAGAAGCTTACAGACAAGTACATCGCTGAGATCGATAAGGCTGTAGAAGCTAAGTCTAAGGAGATTCTTACTGTTTAGGAATCGATACCGGGAATATATAAGGCTGTTACGGATGCATCATACATCGGTGACAGCCTGTTTTGTGTAATAGGAAATAATCATATTTTCCTGTTTGATTAATTTTTTCAGGAGGCACAATTGGATACATTTAATGAGAAATTGGGAATGAACGTACCAAATCATATTGCAATAATATTGGACGGAAACGGAAGATGGGCTAAGAAGAGAATGATGCCGCGCAACTTTGGACATTCACAGGGCTGTAAGGTTATTGAGCAGACATGCCGTGATATGGATGCCATAGGTGTTAAGTATTTTACTATATATGTTTTTTCGACAGAGAACTGGAAGCGTTCTGAGTCGGAGGTTACAGGACTTATGAAGCTTTTGAGAAACTATCTCACGGATTGCATTAAGAGAAGCAACAAGGACAACATGCGTGTGAGAATACTCGGAAGACGGGATGAGTTACCTAAGGATATTGTAGATAAGATTGATGAGCTTGAGGAGGCTACGAAAAACAATACCGGTCTTAATTTCCAGATAGCACTCAATTATGGTTCAAGAGACGAGATAACCAGAGCTGTGAGGGAGCTTACGAAGGAATGCATTGAAAAGGGCATAGATCCGGATACAATCACCGAGGATATGATTGCGGCTCATCTTGATACAAGGGATATCCCGGATCCTGACTTCCTTATAAGGACAAGTGGCGAGAAGAGAATATCTAACTACCTTTTGTGGCAGTGTGCATATTCGGAATTCGATTTTCCGGAAGTTCTCTGGCCTGATTTTAATATGGATTATCTCATAGAGGAGATAAAAAAATATAATAAAAGAGACCGTCGCTTTGGTGGTGTGAAGGAGGAATAGTATGTTAGTCAGAATAGCCAGCGGAGCGGTACTCACAGTTATAGTGGGAGCAGGTCTTATATTTGGCGGACCATATCTGTTCCTTTTAACTCTTGCCATATCATTGGTTGGTATGTTCGAGCTGTACAGAGTCTATGGCATTGAAAAGAGTGTTATAGGAATCATAGGGTATGTATTTGCTATTGCATATTATGCATGCATGTGGTCAGGACAGAATGAGTTTATGCTTCTGAGCCTTGCAGCAGGTCTTATATGCATAATGGCGGGATATGTTGTTAAATTTCCTAAATATAAGGCGGATCAGGCAGCAATGGGATTTTTTGCCCTGGTATATGTTGCGGTCATGATTTCTTTTATATATAGAATAAGGCTTCTGCCTGACGGAGCCTTCTATGTATGGCTTGTATTTATATGTTCATGGATTGCCGATACATGTGCATATTTTGTAGGTGTCAAGTTCGGAAAGCATAAGATGACACCTGTGCTCAGCCCTAAGAAGTCCATTGAGGGTGCCATTGGTGGAATAATCGGGCCGATGCTTATCGGAGGAATATACGGTGCTGTGATTAATTCAAGGATAAGCGTGAATGCTCCTGTAGTATTTGCTGTAGCATGCGGAGTGGGAGCATTGATATCTATTATAGGTGATCTTGCTGCATCTGCAATCAAGAGAGACCATTCGGTGAAGGATTATGGAAAGCTTATACCGGGACATGGCGGTATTATGGACAGGTTTGACAGCACGATTTTTACTGCACCTGTAGTGTATATTGTTATCGAGATATTCAGGGCTTTGAGCTGATTTGGAGGTTATGAAGTTGAAAAATATATCAGTGCTTGGGTCTACCGGTTCTATAGGAACGCAGACTCTTGATGTGGCAAGAAAAAACAGTGATATTAAGGTTGTGGCATTGTCAGCAGGAACAAATGTGGAGCTTCTTGAAAAACAGGTAAGGGAATTTCACCCATCATTTGTATCTATGGCAGATGAAAAGACGCTTTCGGAATTGAAAGTGAGATTATCTGATATGTCGGGAATTGAGTATGGCTGTGGCATGGATGGACTTATCCACGCTGCGACTATAAGCGGTGCAGAGATTGTTGTGACTGCCGTTGTCGGAATGATGGGAATAGTCCCGACTATAGAAGCTATAAATGCAGGTAAGGATATAGCGCTTGCCAACAAGGAGACACTTGTTACAGCAGGACATATCATTATGAAGCTTGCTGCCGATAATGGCGTAAGAATCTTACCTGTGGACAGTGAACACAGTGCGATATTCCAGTGTCTTAACGGAGAGCGTGAGAATAAGATACATAAGATACTTCTGACGGCATCCGGCGGTCCGTTCAGAGGCAGAACTATAGAACAGATGAAAAATATACAGGTTGAGGATGCATTAAAGCATCCTAACTGGACTATGGGAAGAAAGATAACGATAGATTCCTCAACTATGGTCAATAAAGGACTTGAAGTGATGGAAGCGAGATGGCTGTTCGGAGTTGAGCTTAATCAGGTTCAGGTTGTCGTGCAGCCACAGAGCGTAATACATTCTATGGTGGAATTTGAGGATGGTGCTGTTATGGCACAGCTTGGGACACCGGATATGAGGCTTCCTATTCAATATGCGCTTTACTATCCTGAAAGACGTTTCCTTGATACGCAGCATCTTGATTTTTGGAAACTTAGACAGATTACATTCGAGGAACCGGATATGGAGAATTTTAGAGGACTTGCCCTTGCTTATGAAGCAGGAAGAAGAGGCGGAAATGTTCCTACTATGTTCAATGCGGCAAATGAGCTTGCGGTTGCCATGTTCCTTGACAGAAAAATAAAATATCTTGATATTATTGATATAATAGAACAAACTATGACTAACATAGAATATATTGATAATCCTGATGTCAAGCAGATTCTTGACACGGAAGCGGCTGCTTACGAATATATAAGAAGCCGGTACTAAATCTTCAAGGGGAGGATTATAACTTGAACATTATTATTGCGATTATTATTCTAAGTATTATAGTAATCATTCATGAGCTTGGTCATTTTATTGTGGCGAAAGCAAATGGAATAGCAGTGAGTGAGTTTGCATTGGGACTGGGACCTACAATACTTAAGTTTAAGAAAAAAGGGACACTTTTTTCGCTCAAGCTCCTGCCGTTTGGTGGTGCATGCATTATGGCAGGTGAGGACGGAAATGAGGACGGGATAAGTGCGATTGACAAGGATAAGCTCTTTGCTTCTAAGTCTGTATGGCGGAGAATATCTGTGATAGCAGCCGGACCTATATTCAATTTTATTCTTGCCTTTATCATGGCAGTGTTTATCATAGGAAGTATAGGATACGACCCTTGTAAGCTCTACTCTGTCACAGAGGGAAGTGCTGCCGATGAAGCCGGACTTGAAGAAGGGGATGTCATCACTTCGGTCAATGGAAAAAAGATACATTTTTATAAGGAATACAGTCTCTACTATCAGCTTCACACTGGAAAGACATTAAATATAACTTATGAGCGCGATGGAGTGAAATATGACACGAAGGTCGTGCCTGAGTACATTGAGGAAGATGTATATCAGCTTGGAGTATATCTTGGTGAAAATGCGGTTATCTCAGGGCTTACCGAGACAGGCGCGGCTGCACTTGCAGGATTTAAGGTTAACGATCAGATAATTCAGGTGAACGGGGCGGCAGTAAAGACAACGGACGAAGCAATCTCGGCTATAAGAAACTGTGGTGGCGGCAAGATTAATGTTGCGGTTTTCAGAGATGGTGAGGTTGTCGATTTATCGGTGACACCTGTGCCTGCACACAACGCATATTATCAGACAGGTATGTCTTTTTCAGCGGCGAGAGTGAAAGTAAATCCGATACGCACATTAAAATATGGCGCTATCGAGGTTAAATACTGGATTGACACAGTTTTTGAGAGCCTTAAAATGCTTGTGACAGGAAAAGTTACCAAGGATGACGTGGCAGGCCCGGTAGGTATTGTGTCCGCAATAAGCAATGTGGTTGAGCAGAGCAAGCCGGATGGCATATTTTACGTTATTCTGAATCTTGCCAACTGGATAGTCATGATCAGTGCGAATCTCGGAGTCATGAATCTTCTGCCTATCCCGGCACTTGACGGAGGAAGACTTTTGTTCCTGCTTATTGAGGCTGTAAGAGGCAAGCCTATTGACCAGAAGAAGGAAGGCATGGTGCACCTTATAGGCATGGCACTTCTTATGCTTTTGATGTTCCTTATCTTATTCAACGATATTTCTAAGCTGTTCTAGGTGATGCACCGGCAGCAGATAATATATGAGATTATTACAGTAATATTGTTATGACAAGATTATATGGAGGGCTTATGAGAAGCTTTGACAGTTCGATTCAGAGAAAAAATACAAGAGTGGTAAATATTGGCGGAGTGCTTATAGGAGGAAATAATCCTATTGCAATCCAGTCGATGACCAACACAAAGACGGAGGATGTGTCCGCTACAGTCAATCAGATTTTAAGACTTGAGGAGGCAGGCTGTGAGATAATAAGATGTGCGGTTCCTACAATGGAGGCTGCCGAGGCGATTGGAGAGATAAAAAAGAGAGTGCATATTCCGGTTGTCGCCGATATACATTTTGACTACCGCCTTGCTATAGCTGCAATGGAGAACGGCGTTGACAAGATACGCATAAATCCGGGAAATATCGGAAGTCCGGAGAGAATAAAGGCGGTTGTGGATGCAGCTAAGGAAAGGAACATTCCAATCCGTGTAGGCGTGAACTCAGGTTCACTTGAAAGAAATCTTGTTGAAAAGTATGGCGGTGTGACAGCGGAAGGTATTGTTGAGAGTGCGCTCGACAAGGTGAAGATAATCGAGGATATGGGTTATGACAATCTGGTAATCAGCATCAAATCATCCAATGTCATGATGTGCGTGAAGGCACATGAACTTATATCGGAAAAGACAGATTATCCTCTGCATGTAGGAATCACAGAGTCGGGAACAGTTATGACAGGAAGCATCAAGTCGGCTGTAGGACTCGGACTTATTCTCGGGCAGGGAATAGGCGATACAATAAGAGTATCTCTCACAGGCGACCCTGTTGAGGAGATAAAGGCGGCAAAGACAATTCTGAAAACTCTCGGAATAAGACAGAGCGGAATAGAGATTGTCTCATGCCCGACATGCGGAAGAACCAGTATCGACCTTATAGGGCTTGCACAAAAGGTAGAAAAGCTTGCTGCCGATTATGACAACCTGAATCTCAAGCTCGCAGTTATGGGATGTGTTGTAAATGGACCGGGTGAGGCAAGAGAGGCTGACCTTGGCGTTGCGGGAGGCAAAGGAGAAGGTATACTTATAAAGAAGGGCGAAGTAGTAAAGAAGATGCCAGAGGCAGAGCTTTTGTCCGCTCTTAAATATGAGCTTGATCATTGGAAGGAAAAGTGAAAGACAGATGAAGTTATTTGATGCATTTCCTACACTTGAATTTAATGAAGATATAATGGATATTTTGGCTGATGTTGAGGTGCTTAAGGTTGCAACCAACTCAGCCAAAACCCGCCTTAGGGTATATATAACATCCAGAAGACTTATTCCAAAGAGCACGATTTTTGTGTTAGAGAATGGTTTTAGAAAACAGATTCCGCCATTTAAGACAATGGATATCCATATTGTTGAAAAATATGAGCTTTCAAGCCAGTATACACAGGAGAAGCTCTGGGGAGTATATAAAGAAAGTATACTTGATGAGCTTAGGCATGAGAGCATTATAGACTATGAGATTGTAAAAAAAGCCAAAGTCAGATTTATCGCAGATGATAAGATGGAGCTTTTAGTCTCAGACGGAAGTATTGAAAGAGACAGAGTGAAGAACATCTGTGAATATCTTCATATGGTCTTTTTTGACCGCTGTGGCTTTGAGATAGACTTTGACATTATATACAGGGAAGCAAAGCACGAAGCGAAAGACACACCGGTGATTCATATGCAGCTTGATCAGACGGCTGATAGTGATGACAAGGCTGCTGCTATAGCTGACGGTGAAAATAAAGCTGAGAAGAAAAATGCGAAGGAATCTGAAAAAACACAGACTGGAAAGACTGTTGCAGGAAGGCTGAAAACTGATGCAAAAGTGCTTGACAAAAAGTCAGCTAAGAATGATGAAAAGAGCTTCCGTTCTATCAAAATGTCCGGCAATCAGGATGTCATATACGGCAAGGACTTTGATGATGAAGCCATTGAGCTTGCAACGATAACACATGAGATAGGCGAAGGTGCTATAAGAGGCAGGATAAGAGGTGTGGAAGTAAAAGAACTCAGAACAGGCAAACAGCTTATGACATTTACGGTTACTGACTTTACAGATTCCATGTCTGTCAAGCTTTTTTTGAATACGAAGGAAAACCTTGATGAGATAAAGGGAGACATAAAGGATGGAGCCTTTGTCAAAATTAAGGGTGTTATTGCGATGGACAGCTGGAGCAAGGAGATAGCTGTAAGCTCGGTGCGCGGGATTAAAAAGATACCTGATTTTACACGAAAGCGAATGGACAATTCTGATGTAAAGCGAGTGGAGCTTCACTGCCATACCAAGATGAGCGATATGGATGGAGTTTCTGAGGTATCGGATATCATAAAACAGGCTTCTAAATGGGGAATGCCGGCGATAGCAATCACGGATCACGGTGTATGTCAGGCGTTTCCGGATGCAAATCATACAGTAGAAAAGCTCGATGGCTTCAAGGTTATCTATGGAGTAGAGGCATATCTGGTTGATGATTTGAAGGCTCTTATAGAAAATCCTGACGGACAGACATTTGATGATACATATGTTGTATTTGACCTTGAGACAACCGGATTTTCATCAGAGCATGACAGAATCATTGAGATTGGAGCAGTAAAATATCAGAACAGAAGGCGTGTTGACAGTTTTTCATGCTTTGTAAATCCCAAGATTCCAATTCCGTTCAGGATTGAGAAGCTGACAGGAATTAATGATTCCATGGTTATCGATGCACAGACGATAGAGGAAGTGCTTCCGAAATTCATAGAATTCTGTGAAGGAGCAGTCCTTGTTGCCCACAATGCAGATTTTGATTCGGGCTTTATCAAAACGAAGGCAAAGCAGGTGATGGGTATTGACAAGGAATATACGGTTGTGGACACAGTTGCACTTGCGAGAGTACTTCTTCCGCAGCTTAACAGATATAAGCTTGACACAGTAGCTAAAGCTGTCGGTGTTTCGCTTGAAAATCATCATCGCGCGGTTGATGATGCCGACTGCTGTGCCGGAATATTTATAAAATTCATGACAATGATGGAGGAGCGCGGAATCACAAATCTTAATCAGGCAGAGAGTCTGGCTGATGAGAGAGAGAACATTGTAAAGAAGCTTCCTTCATATCATGCGATTATATTGGCAAAGAATGATGTAGGCAGAAACAATCTTTACAGACTTACGTCAATGGCGCATTTAAAATATTTTAACAGAAGACCGAGAATTCCTAAGAGCGAGCTGTTAAAGCACAGGGAAGGTCTGATACTTGGCTCGGCATGTGAGGCAGGAGAACTTTACCGCGCCATACTTGACAACAAGTCGGAGCAGGATATCGCAAGGCTTGTCGAGTTCTATGATTATCTTGAGATACAGCCGCTTGGAAATAACAGGTTTATGATAGACTCTGAAGATATATGGGTATCATCGGAGCAGGATTTGATTGACATCAATAAGAAAATAGTTTCCCTTGGCGAAATCTTTGGAAAGCCTGTGGCTGCTACCTGCGATGTGCATTTTTTAAACCCTGAGGATGAAGTGTACAGAAGGATAATCATGGCGGGGCAGGGTTTTGACGATGCTGATAACCAGGCACCGTTATTTCTTAGGACAACGGAGGAGATGTTAAACGAGTTTCAGTATCTTGGCAGCGATAAGGCATATGAGGTCGTGGTAAAAAATACCAATATGATTGCGGATATGTGCGAGAAGATATCGCCTGTGCGTCCGGATAAATGTCCTCCTGTAATCGAAAATTCCGATGAGACGTTGAGAAAGATATGCTATACAACGGCTCATGAGATGTATGGTGAGGAGCTTCCGGAGATTGTTAAGGAAAGACTTGACAGGGAGCTTAATTCAATCATAAGCAACGGTTATTCCGTTATGTATATTATCGCACAGAAGCTCGTATGGAAGTCGAATGAGGATGGATATCTTGTAGGTTCAAGAGGCTCTGTCGGTTCTTCGTTTGCGGCGACAATGGCAGGAATTACGGAAGTAAATTCCCTTCCGCCACATTATCTGTGCATGAATGGGGATTGCCATTACTATGATTTTGATTCGGAAGATGTAAAAAAGTTTGCCGGAGGTGCGGGATGCGATATGCCTGACCGTATCTGTCCAAAGTGCGGCAAGCCGCTTACGAAACAAGGCTTTGATATACCATTTGAGACCTTCCTCGGATTTAAAGGAAATAAGGAACCGGATATTGACCTTAACTTTTCCGGAGAGTATCAGTCTAAGGCTCACTCTTACACAGAAGTTATCTTCGGAAAAGGTCAGACCTTTAAAGCGGGAACTGTAGGCACTGTAGCGGATAAGACGGCATATGGCTATGTCCGCAAATACTTTGAGGAACGCCAGATTACCAAGAGAGACAGCGAGATAGTGCGAATAGCGGAAGGATGTACAGGCATCCGGCGTTCTACCGGACAGCATCCGGGTGGCATCATCGTTCTTCCGCTCGGCGAAGAAATTGATACATTTACTCCGATACAGCATCCGGCAAACGATATGACTACTAATATTATTACAACACACTTTGATTACCACAGCATTGACCACAATCTGTTAAAGCTTGATATTCTTGGCCATGATGATCCTACGATGATTCGTATGCTGCAGGATTTGACCGGAATTGACCCAAAGACTATACCACTTGATTCACCGGAGGTTATGAGCCTTTTTAAGGATACGTCGGCGCTTGGAATAACACCGGACGATATAGGAGGAACAAAGCTTGGAGCACTGGGAATACCGGAATTCGGCACGGATTTTGCCATGCAGATGGTTATTGATGCAAAGCCTACCTGCTTTGCGGATTTGGTTCGTATATCGGGATTGTCGCATGGTACTGATGTGTGGCTTGGAAATGCACAGACACTCATCATGAGTGGTGTAGCGACTATTTCTACAGCTATCTGCTGTCGTGATGATATTATGATATATCTTATTGGAAAAGGCATGGACAAAGAGCTTTCCTTCACAATAATGGAGAGCGTAAGAAAAGGAAAAGGTCTTAAGGAGGGATGGCCGGAGCAGATGCGTGAGCATGACGTTCCGCAGTGGTATATAGAGTCATGCCTTAAAATTAAGTACATGTTTCCTAAGGCGCATGCCGCTGCGTATGTCATGATGGCATGGAGAATTGCATATTGTAAGGTATTTTATCCGCTTGCATACTATGCTTCATACTTTAGCATAAGAGCAACGGCATTTTCATATGAGCTCATGTGTATGGGAAAAGAGAAGCTTGACTATTATATTGCTGACTATAAAAAACGCAGTGACAGTCTTTCTAAGAAGGAGGAGGACACCTTAAAGGACATGCGTCTAGTACAGGAGATGTATGCGAGAGGACTGGAGTTCCTTCCGATTGATTTGTACAAGTCGCATTCTAGGAATTTTCAGATAGTAGACGGTAAACTCCTTCCTCCGTTCAATTCAATAGATGGTCTTGGCGATGTGGCAGCAGAACTTATAATGAATGCGGCAGAGCATGGGCCGTTTCTTTCAAGGGACGATTTTCAGGCGCGGACGAAGGCATCGAAGACGGTTGTTGCGCTCTTAGGGGATCTTGGAATCCTTGGCGACTTGCCGGAGAGCAATCAGTTGTCGCTGTTTGACGGATTGTTGAAGGTCTGAGAACATAGATAAGTTATGGATTTACGAATAGGACGGTGGAGATTGATATGGTTCACCTTATACGGCTAGGTTAATAATCGGATTTAAACAAGGTGAATCCTACCTGATTTTTCTTTCGTACTATGTTTTGTACATGACAAGTACCGGATATATATGCAAAGCATTTTGTTATG
>ENA-UPXB01002312-UPXB01002312.1-human-gut-metagenome-genome-assembly--contig:-NODE-2312-length-10769-cov-3.638982_pt1 | contig 10769 bp, 10 predicted proteins | sample MGYA00250055_ERZ773386 | MGnify/ENA primary metagenome ERZ773386 (study PRJEB29103, sample SAMN06111974) | human gut metagenome | biome: human gut; feature: ankylosing spondylitis patient; material... | reverse complement strand
CTCAAAAAATGTACCGTCGTTTACCACGATAAATCCAAAATTCTTTGAATTACGATTGCTTCTGACCCATCCTCACTTTTGTGGAATTCACCGTAATGGAGCCGGTGAGCGTATAGCGCGGACCGCGCATATCCATCCCCTCAGCGTTCCGGTCCTGAATTTCCGGGGCCCCAAAGCTGAACTCGGAGTCTTCAAGCCCGCTCTTCTTCAGGAACGCCACCACTTTCTGGCTGTCCGCCTCAACCTTCGTATGCGTGGTGAGAAGGTTGTCGCCGGTTTCCTTGAAGGTAATCGGCCAGATCACCTGATCTGCCGGGACTTCCCGCTCAGCAAGGCCCTTCACCGTGACAACCCGGGTCTGTCCCAGATACTGGGAAACGCCGGTATAAAACATGCAGCCAAGAAAGATCAGACCAACCGCTACGCCGGCACCAATCAGACCGCCAGTGGTCCATCCGGAATTTTTTTCCATCACGCAACTCCTTCAATCCGAGAGATCAGAAGGAAAAGCCTCAAAAAGCTTTTCTTTCCCACTATTATTAGGGAGCTTCCCGGAATTGAAAAGACCGGCTTTTTTATAAAGTGTTACAGAAAAGGCATAATATGCAATTAGATCAGGAATGGGATGACGTTGAAGTAGACGAAGGTGGTATCGATCCGAATGATTTCTCCCATTACCTCGAGACCGATGAGGTGCTGAGAGGATTCGCGATGATTGCTCTCAAGCGCGGCTACGAGATGATTGACGCAGGAGAGGATCAGGGCGTTGTGGCTGAGGCGTTGGTTCTGCTCTTCCACGAGTCTGAAGTTCCGGATGCCTTCGATATTTTCAGCTGGGCCTCTGACTACTTTGAAAATGTCGACTGGAACGACTTCATGAATAACTATGTTTCAAGCCCCGCAGAAGGTCTCTTCTCAGAGGAAGAAGCCGGTGCGATCCGTGAGTCGCTTGACCGGGCGCTTGAGCAGACCCAGATTGAAAACGCCTGACTGAGGGCGTTTCTCCGCGTTTGGTTCTATGTTCCCGCAAGCTTTTCCCGATCCAGTACAAGGCGGCTTGCGGGGAGCAGATAAAGGAAAAACGCGAAAGCGAGCGACGCGGGGGCCGCGCCGAGAACGGAGAGCGGAATAGCGCCCGCGATTGACCAGGGAATCAGAGGCGCGATCACAATCGCGCTGTCCTCAATATCCAGCGCGAGCTTCTCCTGATCCGGTCTCACGCCAGTGCAGAGATCATGAGTCAGCATGACGGCGAACGACTGATTGCAGGAGACCCCGCAGGCAAGAATCGCGGCCAGCGTCACCGCACTGACAATTGTTACCCGGGCCGCGACTCGTTCAATCAGCCCCCGGATCCCCTGAAGCAGCCGGGTACGAATGAAAATCCCGGCGTACGTTGCTGAAATACAGACAATCGCGATCCCCTTCGCGAAGGACACCATGCCGCCGCCATTCATCAGATGAGCAACAGTGGCATTTTCTGACTGGTAGCCCAGTACAAGCATTCTGAGAATGTCAGAAATTCCCATATGCTGAATGAAAAAGCAGATGAGAGAGGCCGCCGCGACGCTGATCCCCATGGTGAGCCTGACGTTGACGCGAAAAAGTACGAGCCCCACCACAATCAGAGCCGGAATCACCGTAATCCAGGAAGAAACGAAAACGGAAGCGAAAATTCCGCGGATCTCTGGAACCTGGCCGCTCCCGGGATAAAGAAACCCCATCAGAAGGTAAAGGAGAGACGCCAGAATAAAAGCCGGCGCTCCGGTCACCAGCATTCTCTTCAGGTTACATCTCAGGTCCGTATGCGTGATCGCTGAAACCAGCATGGCGCTGGTCGACATCGGAGACCACCGATCCCCAACAAAGATTCCTGACATCACAGCACCCGCTGTGAAAAGCGGCGAAACGCCAAGTGACGCCCCGATCGTCATTGAGATCACGCCCATGGTCGCGACGGTGCCGAAAGACGTTCCCGTGAGAACCGAGAGCAGTGTATTCGCGAAGAAAATGAGAACGAGGAAAAATTCCGGACGGATGAGGTCGGATACAAAAATCACGATATCCGGAATCGTGCCCGCTGCCCGCCAGCTCGCGGTCAGCATGCCGATAAAGAGAAACGTGATGAGGATGCCGCTTACCGTACGGACACCCTCAATCGACATCTCCCAGACTTCCTTGAGGCCATACCCCCGGAAGACCGCGAAGCCCGCGAAGAGGAGATATCCTCCCGCAAGCGCATACAGAATGGAAAGCCCGGACGCGACGCAGAAAACCAGAAGCGCGCTGAATAACAGAAGCACTACGGCCTGAGGCATCGCGTCTCCAATCTCAGGGATTACTTTTTCAGGGAAATGGCAGCGGCCGCTTTTTCAAGCGCTGCCTTCAGTGTTCCAACGTGACTCGGCGCTCCGGCCTTTGCCGCATAGAGGAGCGTTACCCGATCAGTGCCTTCCGGAATAGAGCGAATAAATTCCCCAACCGCTGGGGAATCCTCGAGCTCCTTCGCGTAGCGCTCGGAAAAAGTCTTAAAACGCCCTTCTCTATCCTCGTGAAACCACTTCCGGAGATCCGGGGATGGCGTGATCTCTTTAGCCCAGCAGCTGATATCGGCATCCGCCTTCTTCACCCCCCGGGGCCACAGCCGGTCAACCAGGACACGGTAACCATCTTCAGGTGACGCGGGATCGTAAATTCTTTTGAGAACAAATTCCATAGTGACTCAGTCTCCAAAGACATTACTCAGACGTAATGCCTTATCTTAGGCGGTTTGGAAGCGTCTATGGATCCCTCTTTTTAGTTTTGGAACGCGGCATCCTGAATATTGGGTTCCCTGCATATCGTCATCGGCAGGGCTATGGCATAAAAATTACAATCTCTCATCAGGCAGACGACCCGGTTCCATTCCCCGTCACTCTTCGTCTATTTTCTCTTTCCCCGCATCAGGAGCTGTCAATGGAATTTTCTGGATGGCTTGGCTTTCTTTCAGCCAGCATCTTTCTCGCTTTTGTCCCCGGACCGGATAACATTTTTGTTCTCCTGCAGTCCGCGACAAACGGCTTCAGATCCGGTTTCTTCGTGATTCTGGGGCTCTGCACGGGACTCGTATTCCAGACACTCTGCGCCACGCTGGGGCTTGCGGCTGTAGTCGCGGCGAGCACGTGGCTCTTCGGAGCTATCTGCGTGCTCGGAGCACTCTATCTTCTTTATATCGCCTGGGGAGCCTGGCACGCTCCGATCGTGGCTGAACCCTCAGCCCGGGTTTCATCCCTCGCTCCGCAGGCTGCCTGGCGGCGCGGCACACTGATGAACATCACGAACCCCAAGGTACAGATCTTTTTTCTAGCGTTCTTTCCTCAGTTTCTGTTCGAGGGGGCCGGCGCCGCGCCGGTTTGGGTACAGATGCTCATCATGGGAATCACATTCATCGCGGCGACACTGCTTGTCTTCACCCTGATCGCGTTTTTTGCCGGGGCTTTGTCTCTTCGGCTGAAGAAACCCATGTGGCAGCGTGTTCTGAACAAGGGATCCGCCGTTATCTTTGTTCTTCTCGCGATCTCAGCGCTTTATCAGATCGTGTCTCATCAGACGGGAGCGTAATTTTCTCCCCCCCCTTTCCCCCTCTGACACAAACCAAGATGCTGGATCGGGCGGTCTTCAATTGCCAGAGTCCATCCTGACAGTTAAGTTCCTCGCATTGCACCCACAAAAAAATCCCAGCCGGTATCGGCTGGGATTCTGGATCTTGGTGGAGCTGGCGGGAGTCGAACCCGCGTCCGCAAATTGTCCAAAGACGGTTCTACATGCGTATCTGATGAACTTTAAATCTCATCTTCATCCATGCCCACCAGCAGGCCATATGAAGACCAGCCGCTTGATCTTAATCCTGCCGTCACGGCTCCAACAGGATCCAGCCCGAGTATATGGCGCTGCTGTCAGTTTTTAGGCTGACCCGGCCCTCAGGCGAACCGGTGCAGCGTCCCGCTGGTATTAAGCAGCGAGAGCGTAACGCTTGTTATTGGCGTTTATTACTTTTCCGAACTGTTTAACGAGGATCTCGGACCTCGACATGCCCCGTGCTCCTTCGTAATCCACGTCGAAACCAAGGCAGCCCCAAGGAAGGTCTATTCTACCCGCTTTTATTTTTTCCGGTGAGACAGAAGACGCTTTATTTTCCAAAGAGCCCGAGAAGTCTGCGAATCTCATCCTCGCGGACTCCCTTTCGTGCCACAAGATCGATACGCATCGTACGGTAAGGTTCTTCCATCGGATCCGCCTGAATCTCTGTCTTATAAGGAGATCCGGCAAAAAGCGATCCCGGCACCGCGCTGAAGCCCGCGCCTTCGGAAACGAGACGGATAATCGTTAAAAAGTCCCCCGCCTCCTCAATACCGATCGGAGCCTGACCGGCGTCTGACAGCCATGAAAGCATCCGGTCTTTGCAGACTGATTTTTCAGGAATCACGAGGAACGGCACATCGTCGAGATCCATCTGAGACTCCACCGGAATATGAGAATCCGGATAAATCAGCATGATGTCCTCAAAGAAAAGGGGCCAGCGATTAAACGCATCATCTTCCTCTCCCCTGACAGTGAAGCAGGCGTCGAGCTCTCCCGACATAACCGCGTCGAGCACATCTGTATCCGATTCTTCAATGACCTGAACCTGACCATCAAACGTTTCATGAATCTTTGGAAGAACGGTTTTCAGCCGGGATTCAAGGACTTCCTTCGAAGCCCCGATTTTCAATATTTCTGCAGATGCCATGCCGGAACCCTTTTACTGTGTATAAGTGAGCGTGACTATTATTCCTGCCGGAGGGCTTTCTGTCATCAGGGAGATGGTGAATGTCCTCCGGGATACCTGGCGCAGCTGATATCAACTGCCGTAAGAAAAACCGGAGAGAGGCTGCCCTATCTCCGGTTTCGTTCTGAACGCCTGAACTGTTTTTACTTCACATACTTCAGGTACGCCCCATAGCCTTCCTTCTCCATTTCCTCTTTCGGGATAAACCGGAGAGACGCGCTGTTCATACAGTAGCGAAGTCCGCCCTTATCAGACGGCCCATCCGGAAACACGTGCCCGAGGTGAGATCCGCTCGCGGCTGATTTCACCTCAGTCCGCACCATACCGTACGACGTATCCGTCGTATTTTTCAGAGCGGACTCTGAAATCGGCTTCGTGAAGCTCGGCCACCCGGTGCCGGAATCAAATTTGTCTGAAGAGGAGAAAAGCGGCTCTCCGCTCACAATATCCACATAGATCCCTGCCCGGTGCTCATTCCAATAGGCGTTATGGAAAGGCGGCTCGGTGCCGCAGTTCTGCGTGACGTCATACTGTTCTGGTGTCAGGCGATCCTTGAGACTCTGCGATCCGGCCTTTCGAAATCCCTTATGGGTCGGCTGATACTTGGCTTTCTCAGCCTCTTCCATCAGGCGCCGCGGAATATGGCAGTAGCCGTCCGGATGCTTCACGAGAAAATCCTGATGGTATTCCTCAGCCCGGTAGAAGGAGGTCAGCGGCTTCACTTCAAGCGCCAGAGGCTTTGAATATTTGGCTGAGAGCTTCTTTACCTCATCCTCAATGATGGGTTTATCGCCTGGATCGGTATAAAAAATGCCGGTCCGGTACTGGGTTCCGATGTCATTCCCCTGGCGGTTAAGGCTTGTCGGATCAATGGTTTCAAAGAAGAGACCGAGAAGGAATGGCAGATCAGCTTTTTCAGGGTCGTAAATGACATGCACTGTTTCCGCGGCTCCGGTTCGGCCGGTACACACGTCTTCATAAGTTGGATTGGCAACGGTGCCATTGGCGTATCCCGACTCAGACACCCTGACACCAGCAACCTTCGACATGAAGTGTTCAGTTCCCCAGAAGCAGCCGCCGGCGAGATAAATCTCCTTCTCTCCCGCCCGGGGCTTTTCCGCGGGAAGCATTCTTGTATCTTTTTCCATGGATTGGGCTCCTCCCCTGCTGCAGGCAATCAGAAGAGAAAACGAAGCCGCTCCCAAGGCCAAAGTCCGTCTCAGCATCGTCTCTTCCTCCCTTCGGGATTAATAACCATTTTCAATATCAGCAGTATAGCGTCCGAATCTTTTTCTTATAAGGGCATCAATGTCGCTACCTACAGTGAAGATATCTGACGCAAATTCAGTCAGTTTCCCGGTCTAAGAAGACTCCCGGTGCATAGAGTTTTCCGACAGAAATAAGCCTCTCGCTTTTCTGAGTCTCCCTTTAAAATGATTCCCGTTTTCTACCACCCCCAACATAAAACACAGGGTTGCCATGACCAGCTTGAAAGAAATTCCCGGACTTGATAACGCTAAGCTAGAAAAGGCGGTTGCTATCCGCAAGGCTTATGACGAGAACCAGATTTCACTTGAAGAAGCGCAGCGTCAGCTGAAGAGCGAAATCCAGTCTCTGAAACCCTGGGAGATCGCCCAGATTGAACAGAACATCAGCCCTGAAGAAGGCGATGAAGCCTGCCGTCTGAATCGGATTTCCGATATTTTCAAGATCTACGGTCCCATCATGGATCGCAGCCGTCCTGAGCTTCCCGAGGATCATCCGATTGCCCGCTACTTCCAGGAAAACGATAAGGAACGCGGCATTGTCAAAGAGATTGAGGATCTCGCGCAGTATCCCGTGATCCGCAATCAGTGGCTCGAAATTTATGATCGCCTCGCCGAGATCAAGAAGCATTTTTCCAGGAAACAGAATCAGCTTTACTCGGTGCTTGAAAAGAAGGGCTTTGACCGCCCGTCCACTCATATGTGGCTCTTCGACGATACGATCCGGGATGAAATCCGCGATAACCGCGCGCTTCTCGAAGCTGGGGCCGATGACGAATTCCTCTCCCGTCAGCAGGCTCTGATTGACGATCTGACCGATCTCATGAATAAGGAAGAGCAGATCCTTCTCCCGACATCTCTCATGCTGATCAGCAATAAAGAATTCGATGATATGCGCTCGGGTGACGCCGAGATCGGCTACGCCTGGCTTGAAAATACCGGCGCTGCCCCTGCGGCTGCCCCGGTTGCTTCAACCCAGGCCGCCACGGCTGAAGCCACGGGCTTTGTCGGCGATCTTCAGAAGCTTCTCGCTAAGTACGGTCTCGCGTCTGGAGCCGGCTCTGATGAGAAGCTTGAAATGCGGAACGGAAAACTCACGCTTGATCAGGTGAACCTCGTACTGCAGAACCTGCCTCTTGATATCTCCTTCGTGGATGAAAATGATCTCGTCGCGTTCTACTCCGATACGGAGCATCGTATCTTCCCGCGAAGCAAGAACGTGATCGGCCGCCAGGTCCGTAACTGCCACCCGAAGACGAGCGTGAAGTATGTGGAAGAAATCCTCGCGAAATTCAAGGCCGGAGAAGAGGATGTCGCTGACTTCTGGATCAATAAGAAGGACGCTTTCATTTACATTCGATATGTCGCCGTGCGTGATGCGGATGGCAAGTTCCGCGGCGTTCTCGAGACGATGCAGGACTGCACCCGTATCCGCGAACTGACGGGATCCCGCACACTGCTCACCTGGAGCAACGAAACCCATGCCCCGGAACGGGTCTATGGCATCTCGGAACCCGGTACGAGCGACGACGCCCCTGTAACGAAGGATGGCAATCTGACTGGCAAAGCGTCTGACGCAGCCGATACGCCCTCCATCATTGAGACCCTGACGGAATCCACCCGTCTTGAGGATATCCTGAAAGCCTTCCCCTGGCTGAAGAATGAGCTGTCTACTATTTCGCCGGTCTTCAAGGCCCTTAAGACGCCGCTCGCAAGAATCATGATCCCCAAGGCCACGGCTGGTGACATGAGCCGCCACAGTGGTCTTTCTATTGAAGAGCTGAAATCCGCTTTGCTCGCTCTGATTGCCAAGCACTAAAAAGCCTTTTAAGCTCTTTCAATCCCCTTTGACATCCTATGGGAAGTCAGAGGGGATTTTGTTTTCATTGTCCATGTATTGCCTTGACGGTATTCCTCTCAAAGCCTGTTGCTCTTATCCAATGACAAATCGATGCAATATAAGCAGGTGAAACAGGTTAATATTGTCAGGATTCAGGGTACTTCGCTGAAAGAATCAGCAAATGCCCACCCGTTTATGACCGCTTTCTATATGCAACATGAAACGGTCACGGCAAGAGAATTAAGTTACCAAAAATAGTACTTAATCGTAATCTAGGCAAAATCGGTGTCAAAGCGCTGTTTTTCATCATCCAGAGTCAGAAATTCAGCCTTATCTGTTTGATGCCCTCTCCGTATGCCTCTGAACTTGCCGCTTATCTAGTTTTTAAGGCCTTTCATGATACTGAGGAATCTTTTTTCTGGTTCAAGCCTGAAAAGACTCTTAGGCTATTTGCCTCCCTATAAAGGCATCATCGCGCTTTCCATTTTTTTCATGGTTTCGGCTGGTGCCGCGTCTTCTTTGATCGCCTGGCTGCTGGGAAAGCTGACAGATGTAGGGTTCTATAACCAGGCAGCCTGGATTATCGTCGCGGCACCGCTTGGATTGATTGGCGTGTCTTTTCTTCACGGCGGCAGCATGTTTATGAGCAACTATCTGCTCGGGAAAGTCAGCCAGTCCGTATCCGCCACACTGCGTCAGCAGATGTTTCATCGGTTGCTGCGGTGGCCTTCTGCTGCCTATCAGAACAACTCCACCGGTGCCATCACGTCCAAATTTGTGTTTGAAGCAAATGTCATGCTCTCAAACGCAACAAAGTCCTGCATCATTCTGGTTCGTGATTCAAGTCAGGTGGTCGGCCTTGTTGCGACGCTCTTCTGGCAGGACTGGAAGCTGTCGCTCGTAGCTCTGATTATCGGGCCTCTGATCTTTCTGCTTCTCCGATATGTATCGAGAAAAATGAAGTCTGTGATGGCTTCCTGTCAGGAATCCTTCGCAGGTATTCTGTCGCGCGTTAAAGAAGTATACGAAGCACACCGCCTGATCAAGATTTCCAATACGTATAAGGCTGAATACGACCGTTTTGCTCACATCAATAATGAAATATACAAAATGATGGTGAGGATGACGAAAGTCACAACTCTTGGGACTCCGGCGTCTCAGGTCCTATGCATGATCGGGATCGCGGTTGTTTTGACTTTTGCGGTATTTCAGATGCAGAACGGAGCTCTGGACCGGGGGCAGTTTGTTACGTTTCTTGCGGCTCTCCTGCTCCTGATTCCTCCGGTCAAGAACCTGGCGGGAATGAATACGGGCTTCATCATGATCAAAATGGCGGCGGACAGTATTTTTGCCACCTTGGATGAAAAGGAAGAGGAAGATAATGGCAAAACAGAACTGGATTACTGCAGCGGACAGGTAGTCTTTGATCATGTTTCGCTTCGTTACCCCAACTCTGAAAGAGACGCCGTTCACGACTTCAACCTAACAGTCAATCCCGGCGATTCGGTTGCTCTTGTAGGCTTCTCGGGGTCAGGAAAAACATCCCTGGTAAACATGATCCCGCGGTTCTGGAATCCAACGTCAGGACGTATTCTCATTGATGGCTATGACACCCGTGATATCACATTAAAGAGTCTGAGAAAACAAATTGCCATTGTTTCTCAGGATGTCATTCTCTTTGACGATACGATTCGGAACAACATTGCCTACGGTGTTCCTGATGCGACAGAAGCTCAAATTAATAAGGCAATAGATGACGCTGCCCTGAGAGAGTTCATCGATGCACTGCCAAAAGGCTTGGAGACTCCGGTTGGTGAAGCGGGAAACTTCCTATCAGGGGGGCAGAAACAGCGCATTTCTATTGCACGCGCCATTCTGAAAGACACTCCTATCCTGATTTTGGATGAGGCAACCAGCGCTCTTGACAGCATCAGCGAAACCCATATCAAAAACGCTTTGGCAAAACTGATGAAGGGCAGAACAGTGTTTATTGTCGCTCACAGACTTTCAACAGTATCCGGAGCCACAACTATTGTTGCGATGGCTGAAGGGGAGGTGAAAGAGATTGGGACGCGGGATGAGCTGCTGAAGAAAGGCGGTCTCTTCGCGAATCTCTGCCATCTGCAATCTCTTCATGTTTTGGAAACAGAATGATCAACATACTAAAGCATAGAGACGAAAACCTGGTGAGGCTTTATAAGTACTTTCTTCCTTATAAGGGAAAGATAGCTGTTGCCAGTATTTTTCTGATTGCCACCGCGTTAACCTCATCCGCCACAGCCACTCTTTTAGGTAAGCTGACCGACGTGAGTTTTTACCAAGGCGGAAGCTGGCTGGTCTTTGCTTTGCCTGCCGCATTGATTGCGGTCACTCTAGTGTTTGCCATTTCGACAGTCCTGAGCGCCTATATCATGTCTCAGATCAGTCAGTCAGTATTGGTGACACTTCGAAAAGAACTCTTCTACAGCGTACTGCATTGGCCGGAATCGCAATACCAGAAAGTATCTACTGGTCTCATCAGCTCAAAGTTTGTGAATGAATCTACCATCGCCCTTTCCGGTGCGGCGGATTCAGTTACAGTCATGATCCGCGATACCGTCCAGATCATTGGTCTGCTGTGTGTCCTGTTCTGGCACGACTGGATTCTGACTTTGGTCACGTTTGTCATTGGACCAGCGTTGTTTATAGTGCTTCGTTTGCTATCCAGAAAAGTCAAAGTCGTTGTCAAACAGAGTCAGGAAACACTGGGAAATATGATCTCCAGAATCCAGGAATCATATGAAGCGGAACGAATAGTCAAAATCAACGACTCATATGATTTTGAAGATGAACGGTTCTCAAAAGTTAACATGAGAAT
>ENA-UPXB01002309-UPXB01002309.1-human-gut-metagenome-genome-assembly--contig:-NODE-2309-length-10774-cov-2.088249_pt1 | contig 10774 bp, 8 predicted proteins | sample MGYA00250055_ERZ773386 | MGnify/ENA primary metagenome ERZ773386 (study PRJEB29103, sample SAMN06111974) | human gut metagenome | biome: human gut; feature: ankylosing spondylitis patient; material... | reverse complement strand
GTGGCATTGGGGGAGTTAAAGTGTGGCATTGATACAGATTGTAGCATGTAGCTCGTAGCTATTCCAATATTTCCTGCAATAATACTGGTTCATTGGTGGTGATGAAATCCACCCCCTGGCTGATGAGCCATTCCATATCTTTGGCATCATTTACTGTCCAGGCGTTAACCTTCATGCCAAGGTCGTGACATTCTTTGATCCATTCGGGATGTTTTTTGAAGACAGAGAAATGATAATCAGGACCGGCACAACCCATGTCTTTCAGTTCCTGCGGATTGAGGTCGCCTTCCAGATAATATACGGGAGTACCTTTAGGAGCCAGGCGAATGAATTCTTTGGTCGCATGGCGTGAGAAAGTGATGTATTCGGTACGCTCTTCCAGTCCCATCTCCTTAATCATTTTCACAATTTGCTCTACGGCAAGCGTTTCACGTTCGGGAGTCTTGTGTGCTTTGAGTTCCAGGATAAGGCGGGTTTTCAACCCTTTGGCTTTATCGAGATATTGCTGAAGGGTAGGGAGGCTCTCACCGTTGTCGAGGGTGATAGAGGTACATTCTTTCTCGGTGGATGTTTCCATGCGGACACCTTTGAATACACCGTCATGATCTACGATAAGCTTGTTGTCGGCAGTGAGCCAGACATCGAACTCGGAACCGTAGCAATGAATGGAGTCAGCTTTCACCAGGGCGGCAATACTATTCTGGGCAGAACCGTCGGTCTTCCAGAAACCACGGTGGGCAATGACTTGGGTGTTTTGGGCCTGCAGGATGCCGCATGCGGCAAGAGACATAGCGGAAGCGAATAAAAGTTTTTTCAGTTTCATAGTTCCTTATTTATAATTCTGCCGCAAGGTACAAAATATGTCTGAAAAGTGATGTTTCATTTATGTTATTAATGCGAACCAGGAGATAAAGGTGTTATCTCCTGATTCTCCTATTACCTGCGTATACGGCGTCTGCGTCTGTGGTGACGTTTCTTCTGCTTATAAATGCTGATCCGTTTCCAGACAATCCACACAAACAGTATTCCGAAGACTGCAAAGATGAGAAGCACGATACCCGTATTCAGGTTATCACCTTTCACGCGGCTCCACATTTCGAGAACAAGCTCTGTGCGGTCACCGAAATCACGGATCATGGCGCAACGCTCCACGACTTTACGGTCGGGGTATTGTATCTGGTTGATCTGAATGCTGTCCGCACCGGGACCGAAGAAATAACTGAGGTCGGAGAACTGTTCAAGAGTAGTGTCGATCTTTGCCTCCATAATCTCGGGCGTTGCTACGGCACTGACGTAGCCGATGGCATCCATATTGCGCAGAGCAATATCCGGCTGGCAAAGATAATTGATGAAGTAGCTGGCGGCTTTTACGTTGCGGGCATACTTGGGGATGGCCCAGCCATCGTACCAGATGTTGCTGCCTTCACGGGGAACCACATAGTCCAGGTCCACGCCTACAGCTTCCGCTTCGTCAATGGCCCAGACGGCGTCGCCACTCCAGGTAAGGTTGAGCCATGCTTTGTTTTTGGTCATCATTTCTTTGCCGAAGTCGGCTTCCCACCCGGCAATGTTGGGTTTCAGATCTTTCAGGTATTGCTCTGCAAGGGCAATGGCTTCAGGGGAATTGTCGTTCATCAGTTGCTCCACGGTGATGGTGCTGTCGGCAAGTTGCCGGGCATGGGCATAGATGATGGCAGTGCCGTAGGCATCGCGGTAACTGTCTTTCATCAGAATCTTACCACGGTTGACGGCATCCCAAAGGCATCCCCAGGAGCTGACTTCTTCAAGGGTCTTGAACTTCTTGTTATAGAGTATTCCGGCGGTACCCCACATGTAGGGAACGACGTAATCATTGGTGTGGCGACCGGGCTGGCTGATCTTCTCCAACTCTTTCTGAATATACGGGGAGATGTTGGGGATATAGTCCGGAGTCTTCCCAAAATTGCGGTTGATAGGGAGGAGGAGATCTTTCTTCAACATTCGTTCGATGATGTATTCCGAGGGGCATACAAGGTCGAAATCTTCCTGTCCGCGCTCAATTTTGGTGAGCATGATTTCGTTGATATCGAATACCTGGTAGATGATGCGGATATCTTCGCCTGTCTGCTCTTTGTACCAGGCAGGAAATTCGGCGAGGACTTCTTCGTCGATATAATCTGCCCAGTTGTATACTTTCAGTACACGGCTGCGCTTCTCACTGGCACCGGTACAGGAGGCAAGGAGAAGAATGCAGAGAAGGAGGGGGATGTATTTCTTCATTGTTTATAGGGTTATATTAGTGATTAGCGTTTAGTGATAAGTGAATAGTAGGCTGCGCTATCATTCCGCATGGCACTAATCACTTATCACTAAACGCTAATCACTATTCTTGTTTCTTTCTGCTCTCTTATTAATCACAATCAGCAATACTAACACCGTTACAAAAATGATTGTTGACAGTGGGCGCAGTTCAGGAGTCAGTCCACCCTTACGTGCGTCTGCATAGATGTATGTCGACAACGTTTCCAATCCTTCATTTCCGATAGTGAAGATCGTTACTGCGAAGTCATCAATGGAAAGCGTGAAAGCGAGGATGAAACCGCTGATCATTCCCGGCAGAATTTCCGGGAAGATGACTTTGCGAAGCGCCTGGAAAGGGGTAGCTCCGAGGTCGAGGGCTGCTTCGTATACATTCTGATTCATTTTCTTCAGGCGGGGCATCACGCTAAGTACCACATAAGGGGTACAGAAAGTGATGTGTGCCAATACCACCGTAGTAAATCCCTGCGAAATGCCAAAGCTGACAAACAGCAGGAACAGGGATACACCCGTAATGATATCTGCATTCATCATCGGAATAGCATTGGTGAAATTCATCACCTGACGTGCCCGGGAGCGCAAGTTAAAGATGCCGATAGCTGCCAGGCTTCCCAGCAGGGTAGAGGCTGTAGCGGCAATCGTAGCAATGGCAAATGTGTTCCAGATGGCATTCATCAGTGAGTGGTGCATGCCGCCTGTAAATAGTGAACTGTATAGTTTGGTAGAGAATCCTGTCCAGTTACCCAGTACCTTGGCCTCGGTGAAAGAGAAGATCATAATAATCAGGATGGGCGAATAGAGCAGGGCAAGCAGAAACCAAAGGTAGCCTTTCGCCAGAATACGTGTCATCATATCACACCTCCGCTTTCATTTTGTGCACTGTCGTCCTCGTTGGTAAAGAGGGCGGTGACGCCAATCAGCAACAGCATGATGAGCGACAAGGCAGCGCCGTAGTTCCACATTCCGTTATATATATTCTCTTGTACGGTAGTACCGAACAGTTTGATGTTGTTCATCGTCAGCAACTCGGCAATGGCAAAGGTGGAAACCGTGGGCATGAAAACCATCACCACACCACTCATGATGCCGGGCATCGAAAGGGGGAGGATCACTTTACCGAATACCTGTACAGGCGTAGCTCCCAGGTCTTGGGCTGCTTCTATCAGACTGCCATCCATCTTCTGTAACGTATTGTAGATAGGGTATATCATGAACGGCAGGAAGTTGTAGACCATACCGAATACCAAAGCTCCTTCGCCCAGCGGCAGATTGAGGAAATCAAACAATGCCACCGTGGCAAGTGTACGTATCAGGATGTTCACCCACATAGGCAGGATGAACAGTACAACCATGGTCTGGGAAGTGTTGAAGCGCTTCTGACTGAGAATATAAGCAGCCGGATAACCGAGCAGGAGGCATACCAGAGTCGTGATGACAGCTATTCCGATGGAGTAGACGAATGTGTTGATAGATTCGGGATGCATCATGAATTTGCGGAAGTTGGCAAACGTGAATGCGCCTTCAGCATCGGTGAAGGCATAAACCACAATGAGCAACAGAGGCATCACAACGAAGATGATGAGAAACAATGCGTAGGGAACTGTCCAGTTCCGGCGACGCATGAAGAAACGGGATATATTACTGAGCACTTCCTTTCTTATTAGCAGATTCGACAATAGGGATAGAACCGGTGGTCTGTGCCGGTGCGACAATTCGTATATTTTCGGGTGCGATGGTGATGCCGACACGGTCACCGTCGTCCCAGACGTCAGTGGTGTCTACAAAGATATCCTCGTCCCAATCGGTAAACACGGTGAGATGGTAATGGTTTCCTTTATAAAGGATGAATTTCACTTCACCCGTCAGATGACCGTCTTCTTCGTTATCTTCGAGGATGACGTTCCGGAAATCTATTTCTACGAGGACGGAACTGCCCGGTTCGATGTCCTGCACTTCGGCACACTCAAAGGTGTAACCGAGGAATTCGACGTGTGTGGCGTCTATGAGCTTGCCTTCGAAGGTATTGCAGGTGCGTTCTTTCTTCATTACGTGAATGTCGAAAGGTTTCACGAGCAGACCGACTTCCCGTCCGGCTTCGAAACTGTGATAGTCTTGCACCATGAATTCGTAGCCCTCGTTAGTCTGTACCATCATTTCGTAATGCACGCCTTTGAAGATGCAGGAGGTGACAGTACCCATCAGTTGGGCAGCGGCAGAAGGCTCGAATATATAGATGTCTTCGGGACGGATGACTACATCGACGGGAGTGTTTTCGCCAAAGCCCTTGTCGACACATTCAAATTCGTGTCCGGCAAAGGATACGGCTTTGTCCTGAAGCATGAGGCCGTTCAGGATGTTACTTTCTCCGATGAAATCGGCAACGAAAGAGTTGATGGGTTCGTTGTAGATGTCTGTCGGCGTACCTATCTGCTGGATGCGGCCTTCGCTCATCACGACGATGGTGTCGCTCAGAGTAAGGGCTTCTTCCTGGTCGTGGGTAACGTAGACGAAGGTGATTCCAAGCTTCTGGTGCATCTCTTTCAACTCCATCTGCATGTCTTTGCGCATTTTGAGGTCGAGGGCGGCGAGGGGCTCATCCAGTAACAGCACTTCGGGTTCGTTGACGATGGCACGGGCGATGGCAACACGTTGCTGCTGTCCGCCGGAGAGGGAATCAACGTCACGGTCTTCGTAATCCGTCATACCTACCATGCGGAGAGCTTGTTTCACTTTCTTGCCAATGGTGGCTTCGGGCATCTTTTTGAGCTTCAGTCCGAAAGCGATGTTGTTGTACACGTTGAGGTGGGGGAAAAGGGCATACTTCTGAAAGACGGTATTCACCGGACGTTGGTGTGGCGGTGTTTGCGTGATGTCTTTTCCGGCGATGGTGATGATACCTTCCGAGGCGGTCTGGAAACCGGCTATCAGGCGCAACAAAGTAGTCTTGCCGCAGCCGGAGGGGCCCAATATCGTTACAAATTCGCCCTTACGGACAGAGAGGTTTACATCATTCAGTACGGCTTTGTCTCCGAAGTATTTCGATACGTGCTCTACACCGATGATGCAGTCAGACTTTTGCATAAGCGTTATTAAGTGTTTAACCTAAAACTAATAGAACGAATTCTGCCTTTCTAAAAAAGCGGGTACAAAGGTAGGGAATAAATTGGGAAAATGAAAGTGCTGCCTTCGATTTGCATTATCTTTGAAGAAGATAAGCTGCACCTCGGCATAAAAAAATGAACGAGTTCGTTTTATACTGTTCTCGGTTTACATTATCTTTGTAGCATTAATGAATACTATTATAGTAGAAGGAGGCAAGGACATGGGTAACAGAATATATCCTATCGGGATACAAAACTTCGAGAAGATTCGTAAGGAAGGATACGTTTATGTGGATAAAACTGCATTGATGTATAAGTTGGTGAAGAGTGGAAGTTACTATTTCCTTTCCCGCCCCCGCCGTTTTGGGAAGAGTTTGCTGATTTCCACGCTCGAAGCCTATTTTGAAGCGAAACGGGACTTATTTGAAGGCTTGGCGGTGGAAACTTTGGAAAAAGACTGGGTGAAACGTCCCGTGTTGCATCTGGACTTGAATATCGGGAAATATGATACGCCGGATAGTCTGGACAAGATACTGAATGAAACGCTTGATTACTGGGAGTCACTTTATGGAACGCGTTCTGCCGAAACTACCCTTGCCTTGCGCTTTGCAGGAGTTGTGGGACGGGCCTATGAGCAAAGTGGTGAGCGTGTAGCCATTCTCATCGACGAATATGACAAACCCTTGCTCCAAGCTATCGGCAACGAGGAACTGCAACGCGAATTCCGCAACACTCTGAAACCTTTCTATGGCGTACTGAAAACCATGGACGGCTGCATCAAGTTTGCCTTACTGACGGGAGTGACCAAGTTTGGCAAAGTCAGTGTGTTCAGTGACCTGAACAATCTGGACGATATATCAATGTGGAACGAATTTATCGAAATCTGCGGCATCAGCGACCGGGAACTGGAGATAAACTTCAAAGATGACCTGCACGAACTGGCGGATGCCAACGGAATGACCTACGAAGCTGCCCGCGAGAAAGTAAAACAATATTATGACGGTTATCACTTCACGCACAACTCCATCGGCATGTACAACCCTTTCAGCCTGCTCCATACATTCAAGCGGAAAGAGTTCGGCAGCTACTGGTTTGCTACGGGTACGCCCACTTATCTCGTCACCCTGCTGCAAAAGCACAACTACGACCTTACCCATATCACTCACGAAGAGACATCGGTCGATGTATTGGACGGAATAGACAGTGCGGATACCGATCCCATCCCAGTAATTTATCAAAGCGGTTATCTGACCATAAAGGGCTACGATGCACGTTTCGGAACTTACCGCCTTGGTTTTCCGAACCGTGAAGTAGAGGAAGGGTTCGTCAGGTTCCTTCTCCCGTTCTACGCGAATGTAAGCACAAGCAGGTCTGCATTCGAAATAGGAAAGTTCGTGAAAGAAATAGAGCAGGGAGACTACAACAGTTTCTTCCGCCGTTTGCAAAGTTTCTTTGCCGACACCCCTTATGAAACGATTACCGGTCACACCGACAATAAAGAACGTGAACTGGAACTGCACTATCAGAATGTGCTTTTCATCGTCTTCAAACTGATGGGATTCTACACAAAAGTGGAATATCACACAAACGAAGGACGCATCGACCTCGTATTGCAAACAGACCAGTACATCTACATTATGGAATTCAAGCTGAACGGCACTGCGGAAGAGGCTCTGCAACAAATCAAAGAAAAACATTATGCCCTCCCGTTCGAAGCAGATTCTCGAAAATTACTCCGGATAGGGGTAAACTTCTCCAGCAGAACAAGGAATATTGAGAAGTGGCTGGCGGAAGATTAACATATTTGATCAAACAACCTATAATCATGGAAGAAAAAATAGACTTCGAAAAGGTCCCTTACCAGTATCCGATGTGCCTCAACCGACAATGCTCCAAAGCAAGCACCTGCCTGAGACAAATCACCGAACAAAGCGTACCGGAGAATATCCAATATTGGGTTATCGTCAGTCCCAAACATTTGGAAAGCATAGAAGGGGATTGCCCTTATTATCGTTCCAACAAAAAAATACAATATGCTAAAGGATTCATCGGAATACTGGAGAATCTTCCCCACAAACAGATGCAAACCGTCATCCTACATCTAATGAGCTATTTCGGCCGTAGAACCTATTACCGCTCACGCAAAGGCGAACGGTTGCTCTCTCCTTCCGAACAACGACACGTATTGAATATCCTCAAGAACTGCGGCGTCTCCACCCCGCAACAGTTTGATGCATACATCGAAGACTACGACTGGTAATCGTATCTCCTAATTGACATAACCTTCACATCCGGACGACACAACCGTCACATCCGAAGGAAACGCTTGTCACATCCTGTCGACACAATTGTCACATGAGGATGAAACGACTGTGCCAACAGCTTGGCACAGTAATGACACCGTAATGGCACAGTTGTGCCAAGCCGTTGGCACAAACATCATTAGCCAAGGTAATAGTGCGTTATCTAAGCCGTGTAGAGGAAACTAAGCTGAAACTTGTTTTTAAAAGATAAAGAAGAGGTGACAGCAAAAATACTGTCACCATGCTATCACACGTTGCTGTCACATCATTACTCATTCACAATCAAATATTTAAATACAAACATGTGACAGATGACAGCAAATTTTCACTTTTCAATTCCCTAGTAGGCTCAACTCCCCTTAGCCACTATCTTCAAAGAGGACAAACTGGAATATTATCAGGCATTGGAAGTATCCCGGCCCAAAGATGATGAAGAACCGGACTTGAGGTCTATCCGCGATTTTATGTTTGCCCAACAGATGAAATATCTTACAATGGAAATCAAGAAGTATAAAGAGGCGGAAAACAAGAAAGAGATAAAATTTATCTTCTGAACATATATACTAAAAAAATCCCGCTATTGATGAAAAGTGTATCAATAGCGGGATTTTTGATTATCTAATTATATAGATTTTTGTCTTTCTTCTAATCCTACTTTACTGCAGGTGCCGTTTTGAAGAAGTGGAGTTCGTAAAGTTCTGCAGACTTCCACCTATCTTTTATCTCAAATTTCACATACCGCGTAGTTACCGGTTCATAGAATTTGATAAAATCCACATTTTCATCGTTGCTCGAGACCTGTCCCAAATAGCTCCAAGTTTCGCCGTCGGAAGAGACGGACAGTTGTATATTTTGAGGAGCACACCAATAATTATACCAAAGCCCTACTCCTGCAAGTGTTTTTTCCTCTTTCATATCAACGGTGAGTGAAAAATCTCCCTCCCCATATATACCATCATAATCTTCTCCATCCAAAAGGACTTCTGCTCCGTCAGAATCATCAACTTCGCCTGCCGTTTCTATAGTCCAGCCGTCTTTATTCCATTCCGTCCAACCTTTAGGGAAGACCATAAAATCCTCATAGTCCCAATCGTGAGGTATAATCTCAACTCCTTTCACAGTTTTTACCACTTTCAAGGAGAATGAGTTTCTAGTTTCGTCAGTTGAGACAACAGGATCTTCGCATTCGAAATCTGCAGTAACCGTAAATGTCGCATCTACATCTCTGTCTGTGCCGAGCAAGAAATCCTTGCCGATTTCCCAAGTAATATCTTGCGATATTTTTTGTCCGGCAGGAATAACGATTTCCGAAGGAGTGATAATGACATTATCCAATGCTTCCTCGTTCACACCTGTCACTACCGTATTAAATATAACCTTCACGTCCTTCCGCGCCGGACGTTCCAACCGTACATTGAAAATATATTTATTCTCTTCTGTTTCCAAGAAGTTTCCTGCGAATACAGTATGCACGAATTCAGTCTTGCTGTCAGCTTTTCCCTCCAGAAAACCGGCAGCTACATACGCCTCTTTCTTTATCAAAGCTTTTGCCTCCAAGGTAATAGATGGCATTTTATATCCTTGCACAGTAGCTCTCACTCCTAAATTATAGGTAGCTTCATCGTAATTAGATTGAAAAACATCCATATTTTTTATACCCAAAGTAACACTGGCATCCGTATAGCCTGCCGGAATTATCAATTTGGTATCACTTAACTCAACATCTTCTCCGATTGGCTCAAAAGTAACTATTGCGTCCTCGGGTGAAGCGTTAAAACGAAAGGTGAATATTACGGGTTTATCGAATTCTAATATACCCTCATTATTATAGGTGGCATTCACTGTTATTTCCGAGCCTTCTCCGTCTTCCGCCACAAGAGAAAAATTGTTATCCGGATAGGTAGCCAGACTTGGAGTTTCATCTTCGCCGCATCCAGAAAGGGCTGTCAGCAAACCGACTGCCAATAATAAGAAAAATCTATAAAGTGTTCTCATTTCTACAATTGTTTTTTAATTTATTGCAAATCATCGGGATATTGGTAAGGTGTGGCATCATTGTCTTTGTAGAACACGGTAGGTGCTTGTAACGGAGAACCATACAGAGTTCTCACATCAGACAGACGCCGGAATACATTGCCATAATTTTCCGGCTTCGGTGAAAAGCCCATAAACCATCCAGAACCTTGGTTTATCAGTCTTTGTCCCTGTAAATCGCCACCTGTACCTCTAACAAACTCCATGGATTGACCGGAACATTCTTTGGATGTCAGGTCCCCATACGGAACTTGAGAAGGATCTCTACCATAATCACCAACTACAATATCTATCCAGTTTTTAATAGTTACTCCATCAACAACGGTTGCCTTCGAACTATACATTCTTCTTAATGCATATACTGCTACGATTTTATCAGGCATTGCTTGTTTAGTTTCGTAGCATAAACGTGCCGCAGCCTCCTCACTAGGCTCTGTTAATGCTGGATTATTCGGATCATAAGCACCTTCATATTCGTCATCAAAACATACCCCGTCCAGATTATATGCTTTGCAATACTGAGCTAGTTCTCGTGCAAAGTCTTTGGCACCTTGTTTAGAAAGTTGCGCCACTCCTTTTATATCCCCGTTACTAAGTATTCCTAATACTATTTTAGTTCCACGTTTACGAAGTGGTTGCAAAAATTTCTCATTATTATCTAGCAAATATTGTATGTAAGCATTACATTTTAAATAAGGGCGTTGGGCTTGTGCGTCCCAGTTGATATTGGCAGCAAATGGAGATACTACATCCCACAGCAATTTTCCGTTTTCCAGTTGAAAAGAAAGAGCATTCAGTGGATTTGTACCATCAAAGAAGACAAATGACTTTACTACATCTTCCCCTTTGTAAGTGTTTCCTAACTTTCTCATATCTTTTATCAAATAGATACAATGACCAGCTTTCTCATCTTTTATGGTAATGTCGCTACTTACGTGGGTAAGAGCTATAGGTAAAGCATAGGTTTTATCTTCTTTCAAAGTGCCGTCCGTCTGAATGGTGATGTCAGTCTGAGCAGATTTTGTTTGTGCATCTACA
>ENA-UPXB01002295-UPXB01002295.1-human-gut-metagenome-genome-assembly--contig:-NODE-2295-length-10816-cov-4.846820_pt1 | contig 10816 bp, 8 predicted proteins | sample MGYA00250055_ERZ773386 | MGnify/ENA primary metagenome ERZ773386 (study PRJEB29103, sample SAMN06111974) | human gut metagenome | biome: human gut; feature: ankylosing spondylitis patient; material... | reverse complement strand
GCTGCCAGAGAGATACCTGCCGTCACACTGATATAGCCTGCATACCAGTTGTTGTTACCGATGGTGGACAACAGCTGGGTCCGGTTCCATTCTCCGTTTTCCATTCCCCGGAAAGTTCCCAGTACATCGATGTCCAGGCGGTTCAACAGTCCGATAAATGTCACAATCCCTGCCGTGATCCCGGCAATCCACCAGATACTTCTGCTGCCGTCATAATACCGGGATACTGTGAAATAGATCCCCACCAGAAGCACCTGGGTCACCAACCCCATATACCAGCCGGGATACCCCAGAAGAACAGTCTCCCTGCAGGGGCTGATCCCATAGGAAAGAATCGCAGATGCCAGATATAACAGCATAAACACATCTGTTTTCTTCCACAGCCGTTTTGTCTTCCGTTCTCTACGGATCTTCTGCCACAGCACTGCCAGCACCACAAATACTCCCATTACCAGCGTGGTGTTCCGGAAAAACAAATACTTTGCGTTTCCGATCATCACCAGCTTATTCTGCATATACAACGGTAATCCGGCAAAAAGGATCACCAGATAACCATAGACCAACATACTCAGAGTCTCTTTTTCATTTTGTTCCTGCTTCTTCATACCCTGTATTATCCTTCAAGCTTAAAAACAAGGCACCCCTCAGTGACTGAAGAGTGCCTTATATTCTGTGGTTATTTCATTTCCTTACGGTTACTTATTTGCTGTAACGCATCTGCAGGTACAGAGGACCATACCATTCAATAGCATTGTCTTCTGCCTTACCGGCAGGAATGGTTACCGTATACTCATTGCCTTCGAAGGTGTACTCCAGCTCCAGAGCTACCGTCTGCTTCTTGTACAGAGCCTGCATTATATCGTTGGGCAGAGCATTGATGTTCTTGTCTCTGCTGATCTTGACGGTAGCACCGTCCTTGGCATTAGCGATCTCGCTTGCCACATTGTCACGATATCTTCCAAATGCGTTGTCAGTACCTTCTGCTGTTGCGGTATTATTAGCTTCTGCAATAGCAAAAGTGGAGAAGTGATTTACAGTAAAGGTCAAAGTGTTTGCGGAAGCATTGTAAATAGGCTTGATTTCTTCCAGTCCACCATTTACAAAGTGGAAAATCACTGCCTTATTACCATCTACACCCGCAGGAGTCTCAATGGTAACTGCTACAGGGATAGGCAGAGATTTTACGGAAGAAGTACCAGCTTTCAGGCTGATTTCTACATATACGGGAGCAGAAGTTACTGCGTATGTAGAAGAAGCAATCTCAGGAGTAGCCGCTGGTGCTTCTACACTCAGTGTTGTATCGGAAGCAACAAAGGCTGCACCAACAATGCCTACAGCCTTTACAGCGCCGGAGTTATCGAGGGTAGTATCCTTAATTCCCTTTGCCTTTTTGTATGCTGCTTCGATGGCTGCAACATCATTAACAGTATCCTGTCCTGCATTCATTGCTTCCTTCAGATCCTGAGAACCGATCTTCATCAAAGCAACTGCCGCATTATCTGCAGATGCCGCATCAGTAATCTTGGATGTATCAATAGCATCTACCGCATTCTTTACCTCTTCTACCGGTTTGGTGCTCGGTGTAACCACCGTATTATTCTCACTTGCTACAGATACGGTAGACAGTGCACTGCTGCCGTAAGGAATTGCAAATACTGCGAATGCAATGGCTGCGGCAATGATTAATTTCTTTTTCATTATCTCATTCCTCCTAAGTATAATGTTATGGATTTTATTTTTACCGCTATTTAGTTTACCCCCCCCCGTTATATTGTCAACCCTATTTCTTCCTATTTTTTCCTTTTTTCTCATTTTCCATGTGCAAAAAAAGCATGCCCTTCCGCCCCCCCTAAAAACGGGCATCACAGACATGCTTTTTTCTGCTTTTTATTCATTTTTCTTATTGGAGTGCTCTTTCAGTTCTTCCAGAGCTTCCTTGAATTTCTCAGAGCTCATGGTAGGGTTGGAACGAATCATGTCACGCTGGAAGAAATCTCTTAAGCTGCTGACATTCTCTCTGTCTGCCACGCTTCTGGTGTACTTCTGTTTCAGCTCCAGCACTTCATTCTTCACGCTGTCCAGATACTGACCGGGAGATTTCTGGGAAGAAGTGCGGATGCTTTCCAGCTTCTGCTCAATACTGGACTTCAGATCCTCTACTCTCGTAGTAATCCCCTCCGTAAAGTCTTCCTTCTTCTGGGCCAGACTCTCGCTGAATCCCTCCTTGCGGTTCTCCAGATCCTCACTGGTCACAGCAATAATGACATCCAGCCGTTTCTGGATCCGCAGCATATCTTCTTTTGCCTTCTCCATCTTCTCCAGTACATCCCGCAGATCCAGGGCTGCCTTGAAGGACAATGCGAAATCCGCACCGATCAGCGCCGTCAGCAGCAGTGTCACCGGAGTGAGGATGCTGTCCGGAATGGACAATACCAGATGTTCAATGGGCTTATGGATAAACTCCGTCATCAGGATCGTCAGACCACCCCATGCCAGCGAGGACCCCAGGCAGATATGTCCCTGGAAATTGAACTTATTCTTGGAATAGTCCCAGTATCTGACTTTAAATAATGCCTCCATGGTCACGCCTGTGACATACTCCAGCACTGTGGCCCCGATACATCCGGCGATGTAGACCATCACCAGATTATCCTGGAACGGCATGGACACCACTAACATCATGATGGCGCCGCTGCCGTACAGCGGCAGGAACGGTCCGCGCATGAACCCCCTATTAACTAATTTCCTGCTCTTTATGGATACATATGTGGATTCAAAACACCAACCGAAAAAGCAGTAAAAATAAAAGAAAAATAACCATTGAATCGCAGTATAATGATACACTGTTTAACCTCCTTTTGTTCTTCCGGAAATACTTCCCTACGGATATACCTCCGCCTCTATGGCAAGCTTCCCCTTCCTCGTGGCATGGAGCTCACCACTTATGCGGAATTTACCGTAGCCTCTGGCATTTACCACATCCCCCGCCTCCAGGGACTTGGAATTATTTTCACACAGCCTGCCGTTCACATATACCTTTCCCGCCCGGAACAGCTCCAGGCAGTCGCTTCTGGATTTATTATATACCTTGGCAATGACAGCATCAACACGTGGGCTTGCCACCTGAATGACCTGTCGCACCGGTTCTTCCTGCGGTACTTCTGCCGCCGCATCCACCACCTCACACTTCACGTGGGTGTGACGGATCTGCTCCAGATTATCACAGATAAATTCCGCAATGGTATCCTGACAGAACAAAAAAGCTTCGCCCTCTCCCGGCAGAATATCGCCGATGGTGCTGCGTTCAATCCCAAGATTCATCAGTGCCCCCAAATAATCCCTGTGGGACAGCTTGTCTGCAAATTTCGCGGATAGAGGTCTGATCCGGATACAGCAGATAGGAAAGGGCTGTTCATAGCCCAGCTCCGCCTCACTGCCGAAGCGAAGGATCTTCCGCTCTGCCTCTTCCCTGCCGCCGTATAAGGTGATCCCTGCGAACTTCACTTCCCGTTCCACCTGCCACAGGGCATCCTGCTCCGCCAGTCCTAAAAATCCGGTAAAGGTGTACTGGTTCTGGTTGTAGGATTTATCTGCCAGTTCACGGATCCGGTTTTTCAGCTGCTGTGTTTCTTTTTCATTTTCCACGGACATACCCGTACATCCTTCCTGCTGTTCTCACTTTGCTTTTGCAAATATTCTCCCATACACGTTATCCCAGTGCCACATCCAGCATCATCATCAATGCAAAACCAATCGCAAAAGCAATGGTTCCCAGGTTGGAATGTTCTCCCTCACTGGCTTCCGGAATGAGTTCCTCCACGACCACATAGATCATGGCACCTGCGGCAAATGCCAGCATATACGGAAGGATCGGTGTCACAATGCTTGCGAGCGCAATGGCAAGTATTGCGCCCACCGGTTCCACCGCTCCGGACAACACGCCCAGTGCGAAGGATCTGCTCCGCTTGTTCCCCTCACTGCGAAGAGGCAGGGAGATAATCGCTCCCTCCGGGAAATTCTGAATGGCAATACCGATAGCCAGTGTCAGGGCGCCTGCCATGGTAACCGTTCCGTCACCACTCAGCACGCCGGCAAAAATAGCACCACAAGCCGCACCCTCGGGGAAATTATGGATCGTCACAGCTAACATCAGCATAGCCGTACGGTTCAGACTGCTCTTGTGCCCCTCCGGAGTCTCACTGCCCACATGCAGATGGGGCACCAGACTATCGATGAACAACAAAAAAACAATACCGATCAGGAATCCAACCGCTGCGGGAAGAAATGCGAGCTTTCCCATCTCTTCACACATATCCATGGCAGGTATCAGTAAAGACCACACCGAAGCTGCCACCATGACACCGGCAGCGAATCCGGTAAATATTCTCTGTATATTGCCGCCAATCTGCTTTTTCAGGAAAAAGACGCAGGCTGCCCCTGCAGTCGTCCCCAAAAAAGGAATCAGAAGACCGGCTACTATACTCATACTCATGAAACACTCTCCTTTCTCATAGTATCTTATGTAACTTTTGTATTTTTCGTATCTTGTCTGTCACGATAAGCTTTCTACATGCTCTGCCTTACCCCCCGGCATCTAAAAACCGGCCAGATCATTCCCCATGACAGCATACATCAGGAAATTCACACCACACACCAGATGGTAGAAAAATACCGCGATCTCTCCGATCACGAAGATCACTTTCCAGCTCTTCCACCATTCCCGGATATTTTTCACCATAACGATCAGTGTCATCAGGAATATGAAAAACATACCGTGCATATATCCCCAGGAAAAGTTCGCATGCATCATGCGGAAGCCCTTTTCATAGAAGACTAAGAACATCAAAGCCGCTGCAAGATAATTTAACCACGCAAACCAGTAATACCTGTTCTGTTTTATACTTTTCAGATCAAACAGCAGATTCAGGAAAAGGACACCAATAGGCAATGCCATTCCCATAACAATACTCAACGGGATACTTTTGGAATAATTACTCCATACTTTGGCAAAGCCGATGGCGATCCCGGTCTCCTCCCCCATGGCATTCGTCCCGGTAAAGATTCCGGAGAACTGATACAGCAGGGCTATCCCCGTAGGTATCATGGTCACACACAGACAGAACGCATTGCGAAAGCTTTTTCCGCGGCTTGCGATCAGCTGCACCAGCAGGATCAGACCGATCAGAGGCACCACCACCATAGTGAAGCTCGGTTTGGTCATGGTCGTCAGCAGGAGGCTGACTGCAAACAGCGTACAGTTCTTCCACTGAAAATTCCTCTGATATTCCGATAATACCTTTACCGTCTCAAAAAAGCAGATAATCGCAAAGGGTCTGGTTGCCAGGTAAGTGGCATTCCAGAAAGGATTCGGTGTATAAATGCCCATGCAGCGGTATGCATAATCAAAGCCGAAAAATGCGGTATTCTTGGGCGAATACAGATTCGACAGCAGAAACAGTGCAAACACAAGCAGTGTCACCACAATATCGGTCATGACCTGCTTTTTATGTGACAAAGTTTCATAATGACTGTTTTTACGCATCTCACGGTTCATATAGTACTTCGTGATGATCACTGCTGCCAGGTTAAAAAGCGCCGTGGTGACCGCCATTGCAGCCTTCGCTCCGATCAGCCATGCGGAAAGTCTGGCAGTCCAGAACAAGATCGGATAGGGGAATTCATAATTCCCCGCAATGCCTGCCACCTTATTCACATAGTCCGGCATATCCGACTGGAATCCCGGCACCTGATAGCATTCCATCCAGAACAGATATAACATGACCCCGGTATACAAAAACAGCAGGAAAAGAAATGTCACTTTTCCTGCTGTTGTCTCCCGCAGGTCGCTCTTTATGGGATTCTTTTTCATAGAGCTGATCCTTTCTAATTAAAACTGATCACGGGATCCTTGGGAGCCTTTGCCTTCTCCACGCTGATGGCATGAAGTACGGGGCCCTCTCCCTTATAGTCTGCAAAGTATTCTTTGGCAACCTTTGCTGTCACCTTGACCCATTCCTTCTGCTTCAGGTCTTTCGTGCCCGCATACTCGCAGGCATAACCTAAGAATGCCATATCCTCGGCACAGCAGGTCATTGCCATGCGTCCCGGTACGAAATAACCGTCGGGATATTCCTCGGGCTTTAATACCATGGCAAGGAACTGGATATTTTTACCCACGTAACGCTCCAGGTGATCCATGGAATCCAGATACCAGATGCCGTAGCCCTGGTTGTCCAGTACGATGGGATCCTGACTCAGATCGTAGGGCAGATCCTCCTCGAAGATCTCGTCGATCTCACCGTTGGAGTCCTCGAAGATCACATCTGCGGCAGGATTGACTGCCTTGATGTTACGCTTGTATACATTCAGATCCTGGATGCCGTCGCAACGGTTGAAAATGATCATCTCAGACTTACGGATCATCTCTGCCAACAGAGACTTCATGTTGGTATAGTACATGGGGAAGGTGGAGCCGTCGATGGTCGTGATCTGCTGTTCCACTTTCCAGTACCAGGGAAGCTTCATATTCTTGAAGTTCCACATGCCGTTATACTCGATAATGATACGGGCGGGCTTATACTGCTTCTCCAGTTCAATCAGATGATTCGGATTAAACTCCTCTTCCTCTTCGATCAGCACCACGTCCGTACGGCTTTTTTTAAGAAGTGCGGGATCGTACTCATTCTCGCCCTCTTCGCAGAGGATGAGCAGGGTCCTGCCCTTGATCTGGAAATACGGCTGTCCTAATGTAAATGTGATAAATTCTGTCTTACCGCTCTCCAGAAAACCATTTATGATATAGACCGGTTTTGTCATAATTCATACCTTTCTCTATTTATCCTACTGTTCCTGCTGCATACAAAATATGTCCTGCCAACTTACTTGCGGAACAATTCTGCCAGCTTGTCCTCGTCCAGTTTGGAACCGATGACACAGATCTTGCCGGTGACTTCCGGCTTACCGCTTCTGATGTCATGTTCTTCGGGAACATAATCATAATATACCCAGGTTCCGTCGGGAGCAGGTACCATACCCTTAGCACGCAGGATAGCACCGTACTCTCCGCTGTCCAGAGCGGTAAGGATCTTCTCGATGTCCTCTGCGCTGTAAGTGTTGGGTGTCTCAATACCCCAGCTGGTGAACACTTCGTCTGCATGATGGTGATGATGGTGGTCATGGTCATGACAACCGCAGGTGCAGTTCTCGTCATGTTCATGATGATGCTCATGGTCATGGTCTTCGTCATGATCGTGATGATGGTGATGCTCATGCTCGTCCTCATCATGGTCATGATGGTGGTGATGTTCGTGCTCGTCCTCATCATCGTCGTGATGATGTCCGCAGCAGCACTCGTGATCATGGTCATCATGATCATGGTCGTGATGATGATGTTCGTGGTCATGATCGTGGCCGCAGCATTCGTCCTCATCGTGATCGTCATGGATGTGCTCTAACATTTCCTTCATCATATCTTCCAGCTTGTCAGCACCTTCGATGGTCCCTAGTACTTCCTTGCCGTCCAACTGCGCTAACGGTGTGGTGATGATGGTTGCCTTGTCATTATGCTCACGGATCATCTCCACGCAGGCATTCAGCTTCGCCTGGTCAACCTTATCGGTTCTGCTTAAGATAATGGTCCCGGCATATTCGATCTGGTTGCTGAAGAATTCGCCGAAGTTCTTCATATACATCTTGCACTTGGATGCATCTACCACTGCTACTGCACTATTGATCTCCACATCCAGATCACCTGCCACATTCTCCACAGCCTTCAGGACATCGGACAGCTTGCCGACACCGGAGGGTTCGATCAGGATTCGCTCGGGAGCATAGGTGCTGATGACTTCCTTCAGGGAAGTACCGAAATCGCCTACCAGAGAGCAGCAGATACAACCGGAGTTCATCTCCTTGATCTCGATACCGGATTCTTTTAAAAATCCGCCGTCGATACCGATCTCACCGAATTCATTTTCGATCAGAACGGTCTTGCTGCCGTCCAATGCTTCCTTTAATAACTTTTTGATCAGGGTGGTCTTGCCGGCACCCAGGAAACCGGATACTACATCTATTTTCGTCATTGTATTTTCCTCCAATCTGGGTTTAAAACCCATCTTTTTTATTTTCTATCATATTTCACGGATTGTCAAGTCCTGCCCGCTCGCTCTCAATGATACTGTAAGGAACCACAGCCACTTTTCCTTCTTCATCCGCGCCGCACAGGATCCCTAAGAATACTCCGTCCTCCGTGAAGGCACCTCCGCCCGACATTCCGGGCTCCGGCAGTCCCTGCAGGAGAAGCATATACTGTTCGAAGTCTTCCACATAGATCCATGGATTTACTACAAACGCATAAATCGGTTTGGTATTGTCCCCGCCGTACATCCATACATCCTCATAGACCTCCAGCTGATCAAAACGTTCTCTGTCGGTAGCAACGGTCGGATACTCTCCATCCGGATCCAGTTCCTTCTTATCTACCCGCAGAAAAGCAAGATCACTGTTTACCGCTATTGCACGCAGTGCAGCCCGGGCCTGTATATCATCCGGAAAAGTCACCAGGATCTCTCCGGTATTCTGGTCCAGCACATGTCCCGCCGTCAGGATCAGAACAGATTCCTCGTCTGCGTCGTAGATGACCCCGCTTCCATAGAGATCTCCAGCCTGAACTTTTACGATGGATCGCATAATCCGCAGGTCGGTCTCCGTCAGCTCCTGCGGAATCTCGTCCGGCATTTCTATCCCGGAGAGATCCGGCAGGATTTCTTCTGTACCGGAAGGAACTTCCGTATCCGTCACAGTATTCTGTTGTGGTGCTGCGCCGCATCCGGTAAATACCAGAACGCAACACAAAATAATGATTATTTTTCTCATATATCCTTCCTGTAAATAAAAGACGGACCGCATCCCGCAGTCCGCATTTTTCTCGAAAAGTGTAAGCAAAATATAAGCCGAGTTCTGTATATGACGATCATCTATCTAGTACGACTGTCACCAGCCGCATCAAGCGACCTACCTGAAAACAGACCGGGCCGGTCTATTGTTCTCTGTTTGGTCTTGCTTCGGATGGGGTTTACATGGCTCCGTCTGTTACCAGCCGGACGGTAGTCTCTTACACTGCCTTTCCACCCTTACCGGCCAAAAGCCGGCGGTATATCTCTGTTGCACTAGCCTTGGAGTCACCTCCACCAGACGTTATCTGGCATCCTGCCCTGTGAAGCCCGGACTTTCCTCACCTGCATAAAGCAGCCGCGATCGTCTATCTTACTTACACCTGTTCGATTATAGCTGTTCCTGATCAAAAAAGCAAGGGAAATATCAACCGGTAGCCGTGTAAACTATTCAGAACCACATTCGCAAAACCGCATCTCACGATGCTTACTTTTTGCTCATGTGGTTACTTCGTCATATCGAATCGGGCATATTCTTACGAATGCGAGCATTCGACGCCTGTCAGGGATGTTTCGCCGGGAACCGTGTAAACTATTCAGAACCACATTCGCAAAATCGCATCTCACGATGCTTACTTTTTGCTCATGTGGTTACTTCGTCGCATCAATTCTGCCGCACAGTCTTACGAATGCGAGCATTCGACGCCTGTGCGGCAGAATTGCGCTACTCTGAATAGTTTACACGTTAAAACAGCTACCTCCCACAAATTCTCTGCACAGAGAATTGTTGGGAAGGCTTTCACTGGTCACACCCAGGAAATATTCCAGGAACTTCAGAAGTCTCTTGGCCTCGTAATATTCCGGTTCGCCCTTGTCGATCTGGAACAGCAGCGGCTCTGCGAACTGCTTCAATACCGCCAGTTCATAGATCAATACGGAATTGAACATCGCATCCGCATCCTCCTGAAACGGGAAAATATTCTGCTCCTCGCCCCGGCGGACAGATCCCCACATGTCAATCGTCTGTCTGGCTCCTGCGCCTCTGGTTCTGGCATCCCTTATCATACGACGCAGCAGTCTGCCGTCCGTAGTGGGAATCCGGTTATGTTCATCAATATTGATATTGGTCAGGGCGCTGATATATATCTTGTATTTGCTTTCCTCGGGAAGTGCATAGGAGGTCTTCTCATTCAGTCCGTGGATTCCTTCAATGACCAGGATATCATCCTTTCCCAGCTGTTTGAAATTGCCCTTATATTCCCGCTTTCCGGTCTTGAAGTTAAAGGAAGGCAGCTCCACACGCTCACCGGCTAACAATCTGCACATGTCGTCATTGAACTGCTTTACATCAATCGCTTCCAGACATTCGAAATTGTAATCACCGTTCTCATCCCTTGGTGTGAATTCTCTGTTCACGAAATAGTCATCCAGTGCAATGGGGTGTGGTGTTTTCCCCAGGGTCTTCAACTGAATGGATAATCTGTGGGAAAAACTGGTCTTACCGGAAGAAGAAGGTCCGGCGATCATGACAAATTTCACACCGCCCCTGTCTACGATGCTTTTGGCGATCTCGCCGATCTTACGCTCCTGCTGCGCTTCCTGTACCAGGATCAGTTCACTCAGCGACCCACGGCAGATCTGATCATTCAGATCACCCACAGTCTCAATACCGATCTCCTTCCCCCATTCCTCAGATTCTTTCAACGTCCGGAATAACAGCTTTCTCTCTTGAAACGGCTTAACATGCGTGGGATCTTTTTTATCCGGCAGCAACAGCATAAATCCATCCTCATACGCTATGACGTCGAACCACTTTACATAGCCGGCATTGGGCAGCATGTAGCCGTAATAATAATCGTAATAACCGTCCATTTCATAAATATTTACGAAAGAGCCTCTGCGGTAACGGAACAGCTTTTCCTTATCCT
>ENA-UPXB01002287-UPXB01002287.1-human-gut-metagenome-genome-assembly--contig:-NODE-2287-length-10849-cov-3.959432_pt1 | contig 10849 bp, 8 predicted proteins | sample MGYA00250055_ERZ773386 | MGnify/ENA primary metagenome ERZ773386 (study PRJEB29103, sample SAMN06111974) | human gut metagenome | biome: human gut; feature: ankylosing spondylitis patient; material... | reverse complement strand
TGCCGAAACCGTGATGGCAGGCATCTCAGGCTTGTACTGGTCGGCAAACTGCTTGCTGATGCAGAAGGACGGCATGGAGAAACAGATGAACGCCCTCTCGACGCTGGGTCTGTTGAGCCGCTTCGTGGGCATGCTGACCGACTCGCGGTCGTTCCTTTCGTACCCGCGCCACGAGTATTTCCGCCGCACGCTGTGCAACCTCGTCGGCAACGACATCGAGCAGGGCCTGCTGCCCGCCTCGGAGATCGACTTCATCGGCCGGGAGATCATCGAGGGCATCTGCTACCGCAACGCCAAGGACTATTTCAAATTTTAAGCTGTCATAATACCATGAAAATCGTAACATTAGGTGAAATCATGCTGCGTCTTTCGACGCCCGGAAACACGCGCTTCGTTCAGTCCGATTCGTTCGACGTCGTCTATGGCGGCGGCGAGGCCAACGTGGCCGTTTCGTGCGCCAACTACGGCCACGAGGCTTACTTCGTCTCGAAACTCCCGAAGCACGAGATCGGCCAGTCGGCGGTCAATGCGCTGCGCAAATACGGCGTGAGGACCGATTTCATCGCCCGCGGCGGCGACCGCGTGGGTATCTACTACCTCGAAACCGGGGCCTCGATGCGTCCCTCGAAGGTGATCTACGACCGTGCGCATTCGTCGATCGCCGAGGCCGATCCGCAGGATTTCGACTTCGATGCCATCATGGAGGGCGCCGACTGGTTCCACTGGTCGGGCATCACGCCCGCGATTTCGGACAAGGCCGCCGAACTGACCCGTCTGGCCTGCGAGGCCGCCAGGCGTCACGGCGTGACGGTGTCGGTGGACCTGAACTTCCGCAAGAAGCTCTGGACCAAGGAGAAGGCGCAGTCGATCATGAAGCCGCTGATGCAGTATGTCGACGTCTGCATCGGCAACGAGGAGGACGCCGAGCTGTGCCTCGGGTTCAAGCCCGACGCCGACGTCGAGGGCGGCGAGACCAACGCCGAGGGCTACAAGGGCATCTTCCGCCAGATGGCCGCGACGTTCGGGTTCAAGTATGTGATCTCGACCCTGCGCGAGTCGTTCTCGGCGACGCACAACGGCTGGAAAGCCATGATCTACAACGGAGAGGAGTTCTACGAGTCGAAGCGTTACGACATCGACCCGATCATCGACCGCGTGGGCGGCGGCGACTCGTTCTCGGGCGGCGTGATCCACGGCCTGCTGACCAAGCCGACGCAGGGAGAGGCCCTCGAATTTGCCGTGGCGGCATCGGCCCTGAAGCACACGATCAACGGCGACTTCAACCTCGTATCGGCCGAGGAGGTCGAGTCGTTGGCCGGAGGGAATGCCAGCGGCCGGGTGCAGAGATAATTAAAAATGAAAAATTAAGAATTAAAAATTATGGCTCGCTTCAATAAAATGCAAGTTCTGGAGGCCATCGGTAAGACCGGCATGGTTCCCGTATTCTATCATGCCGACGCCGACGTGGCCGAGCAGGTCGTGAAAGCCTGCTACGAAGGCGGCGTGCGCGCTTTCGAGTTCACCAACCGCGGCGATTTCGCTTCGGAGGTGTTCATCCGTCTGGTGAAATTCGCCGCCGCGGAGTGCCCGGAGATGATCCTGGGCATCGGTTCGGTGGTCGACGCCCCGACGGCCGCGATGTACATGCAGTACGGCGCCAACTTCGTCGTGGGTCCCTACCTGAACGCCGAGGTGGCCAGGGTCTGCAACCGCCATCTGGTTCCCTACACCCCTGGCTGCGGTTCGGTGACGGAGATCGGCACGGCGCAGGAACTGGGCTGCGACCTGACGAAGGTTTTCCCCGCGGGCAACGTGGGCGGTCCGTCGTTCGTCAAGAACGTCAAGGCCCCGCTGCCGTGGTCGAACATCATGGCCACCGGAGCGGTGGAACCCACCGAGGAGAACCTCACGGCGTGGTTCAAGGCCGGCGTTTATTGCGTGGGCATGGGCTCGCAGCTCTTCCCGAAAGAGGTCGTCGCCGCGAAGGACTGGGCGGCGATCACCGAAAAATGCCGTTTCGCTCTGGACGTGATCGCCCGGGTGCGTTAAAACCGATTCCGTAAGTTCGGTAGTTCGGCGGCGGCCCCGCTCCGCCGCCGGACGCCGTTCCTACGGCTCACCAATTCCTGAACACTACTTAATTAAACCCCATAATGACAAACAACAAATCGACTCTCGCTGGGAAGATGACGCAGTATCGCTGGATCATCTGTGCGATGCTCTTCTTCGCAACGACTGTTAACTACCTCGACCGTCAGGTGCTCTCGCTGACGTGGGACGAGTTCATCAAGCCCGAATTCCACTGGAACGAGTACCACTACGGGCTGATCACTTCGATCTTCTCGATCGTCTATGCCGTCTGCATGCTCTTCGCGGGCCATTTCATCGACTGGATGGGCACCAAGAAAGGTTATCTGTGGGCCATCGGCGTCTGGTCGATGGGAGCCTGCATGCACGCCCTTTGCGGCATCGCCACCGAGGCATGGGTGGGGCTTCCCGACGCCGCCGCGCTGCGCGCCGTCGAGGCCGGGTCGGCCCTGGCCGCGACCATCGCCATGGTCAGCATGTATTTCTTCATCGCCGCGCGCTGCATCCTCGCCCTGGGCGAGGCGGGCAACTTCCCGGCAGCCATCAAGGTGACCGCCGAGTACTTCCCCAAGAAGGACCGCGCCTACGCCACCTCGATCTTCAATGCCGGCGCTTCGATCGGCGCGCTGTTCGCCCCGCTGACCATTCCGCTGCTGGCGAAGGCCTGGGGCTGGGAGATGGCCTTCATCGTGATCGGCGCCCTGGGCTTCGTCTGGATGGGCTTCTGGGTCTTCATGTACAAGAAACCCTCGGACCACCCGAAGGTGAATGCCGCCGAGCTGGAGTATATCGAGCAGGACCAGCACGAAGTGGTCGACGGCGAGACGGTCGGCAAGGAGCAGGAGGGCGAGAAGATCTCGTTCTGGAGAACGCTCTCGTTCAAACAGACGTGGGCCTTCGCCTTCGGCAAGTTTATGACCGACGGCGTGTGGTGGTTCTTCCTCTTCTGGACCCCCTCGTACCTCAATTCGCAGTTCGGGATCAAGATGTCCGAAGGGCTGGGCGTGGCGCTGATCTTCACGCTTTATGCCATCACGATGCTGTCGATCTACGGCGGCAAGCTTCCGACGATCATCATCAACAAGACGGGGCTGAACCCCTATGCGGCACGCATGCGCGCCATGCTGATCTTCGCGTTCATTCCGCTGCTGGTGCTGCTGGCGCAGCCCATGGGCACGATCTCGCCGTGGTTCCCGATCATCCTGATCGGTCTGGGCGGCGCGGCGCACCAGTCGTGGTCGGCCAATATCTTCTCGACCATCGGCGACATGTTCCCCAAGTCGGCGATCGCCACCGTGACGGGCATCGGCGGCATGGCCGGCGGCGTAGGCTCGATGATCCTGCAATGGTTCGCCGGCTGGCTGTTCGTATATGCCGACGAAACGGCGATGCAGTTCATGGGTTTCGAGGGTAAGCCCGCCGGATATTTCGTCGTCTTCTGCATCTGCGCCGTGGCTTACCTCATCGGCTGGATCGTGATGAAGACGCTGGTTCCGAAATACAAACCGATTGTATTGGATTAACTTAAAAACCGGACATACAATGATCAAGCAACTGAACAAGTCGACCGTCGAAACGGTCGGCCGTCCCGTTCGCATCCTGCAATTCGGCGAAGGCAACTTCTTGAGAGCCTTCGTGGACTGGCAGATCGACATCGCCAACGAGAAGGGCGTCATGGATGCAGGCGTGGCCGTTTGCCAGCCGATCATCGACCCCGAGCGCAAGGTGCTGGGGATGATCGACCTGATGCACCGGCAGGACAACATGTACCACGTCTATCTGGAGGGCATCGAGAACAAACGGCCCAAGAAGGACGTGCGGCTGGTGAAGAGCATCATGGATTCGTTCAATCCCTATGTGGACTATGCGAAATACGAGGCGTATTTCCTCTCGCCGGAGCTGAAGATCACCATTTCGAACACCACCGAGGCGGGCATCCGCTACGAGGAGGGCGACGACCTGACGGCCTGTCCGCCGAAGTCGTATCCCGCCAAGATGACGGCGCTGCTGTACAAGCGGTTCATACATTTCAACGGCGACCCGACCAAGGGCCTTTGCATCATCTGCTGCGAGCTGATCGAGAACAACGGCTCGACGCTCCACGAATACGTCATCAGACACGCCGAATACCACAAGCTCGGGCAGGATTTCATCGACTGGGTCGAAAACAGCTGCCACTTCTGCGACACGCTCGTGGACCGCATCGTCCCGGGTTTCCCGCGCGAGCAGATCGGCGAGATCAGGGAGGAGATCGGCTATGACGACAACCTTGTGGTGAAGGCCGAATTGTACCACTTGTGGGCTATCGGCGGTCCGGGCTACAAGGAGGTGATGAAGGAGCTGCCGCTGGACAAGGCGGGGCTGCATGTGATCTTCATGCCGTCGATCAAGCAGTTCCGCGACAAGAAGGTCCGCATCCTGAACGGGTCGCATACGGGCATGGTGCCCATCGCCCTGCAAATGGGCTGCGAGACGGTGATGGACGCTTTCAATACGCCCGACATCGAGCGGTTCGTCAACGACATGGTTGCCGAGGAGGTGATCCCGATGATCGACGAGGACCGGGACGAGCTGAAGAAGTTCGCCGCCGGGATTCTGGAGCGTTTCTACAACCCCTTCATCAAGCACATGCTCCGGTCCATTTCGCTCAACTCGCTTTCGAAATGGGAGGCGCGCAACTATCCGACCGTGCGCGACAACTGGTTCAAGGCGCAGCGGCTGGCCGAACGCGAAGCATTCACGTTCGCCGCGCTGATGACCCTCTACGGACCGAACAGCGGTTTCGAACCCGACGACACGAGGGAGTTCGTGGACTACATCTGCGCCAACTGGGATTCGGCCGACATGGAGGCTACGATCGCGAAGATCGTGAAGGAGAGCGGCATCTTCACCGTCGATTTCTCGGAGGTTCCGGGCTTCATCGGGACCGTTGCGGGCTATGTCCGCGACATCGAGACGCTGGGCATGAAAGATGCCTTGAAGAAGTTTTTAGGAGCGTAACCAGTCAGCTGTTTCGGTGCGGCGTTTCGGACGGTTCGTGGCACGGCCTCCGGTCGTGTTCACAAGTCCGACCCACCCCGAACCCCCGCCTCGGCGGGGGCTTTGCGGGACCCGGACATGCGGCTTATTTTATTGATATGAAACGGTTTCTGAAAATCAACGCTGCGGACAATGTCGCCGTCGCACTGGCCGACGACCTGCACGAGGGCGAGACGCTCGATGTCGAGGGCGTCGCCGTGACGCTCCGCGAGGACGTTGCGCGCGGCCATAAGTTCGCCCTGCGCGACATCGCCGCGGGCGAGAACGTCGTGAAGTACGGCTATCCCATCGGTCACGCCACGCAGGACGTGCCGCAGGGCGGGTGGATTCACACGCACAACCTGAAAACCAACCTCCGCGACGACCTCGAATACACCTATGTCCCCAAGGTTTACGATGTCGGGTGCCCGAAGCGCGACGTGCGGGTGATGGGTTACCTGCGCGGGAACGATACGATGGGCATTCGCAACGAGTTGTGGATCGTGCCCTCGGTGGGGTGCGTCAACGGGCAGGCGCAGGCCATCGCGGAGCGTGTGAAGCGCGAGTGCGACTGCTCGCACCTCGACGACGTGCGGGTCTACACCCACAATTACGGCTGTTCGCAGCTGGGCGACGACCACGCCAATACGCAGCGGGCGCTGGCCGCGCTGGTGCGTCACCCCAATGCGGGCGCCGTGCTGGTGCTGGGCCTCGGGTGCGAGAACAACCAGGTGTCGGCCCTGAAAGAGGTGATCGGCCAATGGGACGACGAGCGGGTGAAGTTCCTCGTCGCCCAGGAGGTCGAGGACGAGATCGAGGCGGGATTCGAAATCTGCCGCGGGCTGGTGGAAAAGACCAAAGCCGATAAGCGTCAGTCGCTTCCGCTCGCTTACCTCAAGGTGGGCTTGAAGTGCGGCGGCTCGGACGGTTTCTCGGGCATCACGGCCAATCCGCTGGTGGGGCTGTTTTCCGACTGGCTGATCGCGCAGGGCGGCACGACGGTGCTGACGGAGGTTCCCGAGATGTTCGGCGCCGAGACGATCCTGATGGACCGCGCCGTGGACCGCCGGGTTTTCGACGGAACGGTCTCGCTGATCAACGATTTCAAACGCTATTTCCGCCGGTTCGACCAGCCGATTTATGAAAATCCCTCGCCGGGCAACAAGAAGGGCGGCATCACGACCCTTGAGGAGAAATCGCTCGGCTGCGTGCAGAAGGGCGGGGCGCAGCCCGTCGTCGACGTGCTGACCTACGCACAGCCCGTCACGAAGCCGGGATTGAACCTCTTGCAGGCTCCGGGCAACGACCTGGTGGCCGCTTCGGCGCTGGCTCTCTCGGGCTGCCAACTGGTGCTCTTCACCACGGGACGCGGCACGCCTTTCGGGTCGTTCGTGCCCACGATGAAGATTTCGACCAACACGCAGCTCGCGGAGTTCAAGGCCAACTGGATCGACTTCAACGCCGGCACGCTGGTCGAGGACGAGGAGCCGCAGGCCGTGCTGGAGCGTTTCATCGGCAAGGTGCTGGCCACGGCCGGCGGCGAGCGTCTCAAGCACGAGGAGACGGGTTTCAAGGAGATCGCCATCTTCAAGACGGGGGTGACGTTGTAGCGTGTAATTGCGTTCACCGAACCTATGATGAAATCCGCTGTAATCATAACGATCCTTCTCCTGTCCTCGTTCGTCGCCTCGGCAGAGAAGGTCTATACCGTCGACTGCAACGGCGGCGGGGATTTCCGGACCATTCAGGCGTGTTTCGACGCCCTGCCGTCGAAGCCTGCGGAGTGGCGCACGGTGCGGATTATGCCCGGCGTCTATCGCGAGAAGGTGACGCTCGACGTCTATAAGGACAAGGTCCGGATTCTGGGCGATGAAATGGCTGAAACCCGCATCGTCTGGGGCGACTATGCCGGCAAAGTCGTCGACGGCCGCGAGCTGACCACCTACGACAGTTATACGATGTCCGTTCAGGCCGACGATGTCTATCTGGATTGCCTGACCGTCGAGAACGATGCCGGAAGGGTAGGGCAGGCCGTGGCGCTCGAAACCCGCGGCGACCGCATCCATCTGTATCATTGTGCGCTCATCGGCGATCAGGACACCTTCTTTGCTCGCGGCTACGTTTCGCGCGTACATGTCGAGAATTGTTATATCGAGGGAACCACCGACTTCATTTTCGGCCCTTCGATCGTGCTGTTCGAGTGTTCGACGATCCATTGCAAGGCCGACAGTTTCATCACGGCCGCTTCGACCACCGAGCGCAACGAATACGGATTCGTCTTCTCCTGCTGCCGTGTGACGGCGGCCGAAGGGGTGACGCGGGTTTACCTCGGGCGTCCGTGGAAATCGACGGCCCGCACCGTGTGGCTGGAGTGCGAATTTCCCGCGGCGATCCGTCCCGAGGGGTGGCGCGACTGGCGGTTGTCCGGGTCCTATGCGATCTTGTCGTAGATGGTTTTCAGCCGGCGGGTCATAAAGAACTGGATCACTCCGCGCAGGAACATGTAGAGCGTGAAGGCCAGCCATAGGGCATTGTTGCCGATCAGCGGGTAGCAGGCGTAGTAAATGGCGAAATAGGCCGCCGTGGCCCAGAACATCGAGTCGCGCATGACGCGCGTTTCGGTGGCTCCGACCATGATGCCGTCCATGATGAAGGGCATGGCCGAGGCGATCGGGATGAGGATGATCCAGACGATGTAGCGTCCCGCCAGCTCCTCGATCACCCCGGCGTTGGGTGCCGAGTGGTCTACGAACACGCCCACCAGGTCGCGCCACCAGACGAGATAAATCCCCACGAAGACCACCGATACGAGCGTTCCCCAGGCGATGCACCTCCGCAGGCAGTCGCGCAGCGACACGCTGTCGCGCGCGCCGATGAAACGTCCCGTGAGCGCCTCGGCGGCGTAGGCGAAGCCGTCGTTCATGTAGGAAAAGAGCGTGAAGAGTTGCAGCAGCAGGGTGTTCACGGCCAGCAGCGCGGGGTCGTCCATGCGTGCCGACGCCCCGGTGAAGAAGGTGTAGACCGCGACGATGCAGAACGTGCGCAGGATGATGTCGCGGTTGATGATGAAGAACGTCTTCAGCGGTTTGAGGTCCAGCACCTCCGACCAGTCGATCCCGGTGAGGATCGGACGGTATTTGGCGGCGAGCAGCAGCGCCGAGAGCGCCACGCCGGTCCATTGGGCGATCACCGAGGCGTAGGCGATGCCCACGATGCCCATATCCATCCCGAAGGCGAACCAGAGGCTGCAAAGGATGTGCACGATGTTGACCGTGACGGCCGTCAGCATGGGGAATATGGCGTTCTGCATCCCCGTGAACCAGCCGTTGAACCCGAAGAGCACGATGCCCGCCGGCACGGCCCAGATGCGGGCGTAGAAGTAGTCGCGGGTCATTTCGCTGCCGTTCATGGCCCAGAGGGCCAGTTCTCCCACGGGGTATTGGAGCAGGATCATCAGCACACCCATCACCGCCGACACCGACAGCGCGCGGGCCAGCATGTTGGTGCACTCGCGGAAGTCGCCCGCGCCGAACGCCTGGGCCGTCAGCCCGCTGGTTCCCATGCGCACGAACGAGCAGTTCCAGTAAATGAAGTTGAAGATCGAGACGCCGATGGCCAGCGCGCCGATCGTGGCGGCGGAGTCGGCTCCCCAGTGTCCGGCGATGGCGGTCGATACGATGCCCATGAGCGGCACGGTGATGTTCGAGACGATATTGGGGAGCGCAATGCGCAGTATTTCGCGGTTCATGTTCATAACGCAGGATCGGGTGTCGCAGCCGATGCCGGGCGGCGCGGGGCTTCTGCCGGAATGCCGCCGGTCGTCGGGGAGTTATTTTTCGGCAAAGATACGGCAAAAGCAGGCGTTTTGTCGCCTTCCGGCGCAATTATTCCCAAAACGGTTGAAATCGGGCACGTTATGTGTTATAATCCGGAAAAATGGATTACCTTTGCCGGGTGGAAACCGGCTCGGACGGGCTGCGTCCGGTATCACGCGCGTGAACCCGGTCGGCACGTTCCGGTCCCTGCCCCCGATAATTTATTAGACGAATAGAAAATGAAAGATCCTAAAAACGACTCGACCCCGGTGCTCGAACGCTTCGGACGCGACAAACGCAAGCGCACCGTAGTGGCTACGGCGGAGCGTGTCGAGCGTCGCCCGCGTTTGCAGCGTGATGCCGCCGATTCGGAGCAACCCTCCTTTGAAAACAGGCCCGAACGCCGGGCTTCGTATAACCCCCATTTCACGGCCGACAACCGTCCGGTCTTCGAGAAGCCGCACTACGGCGACAAATCCCGCGGGGAGGGCGACCGCCCGCGCCGTTCGTATGACGACCGCCCGCGTCCCTATGGCGACCGTCCGCGTCAGTATGACGATAAGCCGCGTTCGTATGGCGACCGTCAGCGTCAGGACGACGACCGTCCGCGGCGTTCCTTCGGCGACAAACCCCGCTACGACGGTGACCGTCACCGCAGCGACGAGGAGCGTCCGCGCCGCAGTTACGGCGACAAGCCGGCCTACGGCGAGAAGAAATTCGGACCCAAGAAGTTCGGCGACAAGCCCTACGGCGAGAAGAAATTCGGGGATAAGAAATTCGGCGACCGGAAGTTCGTCGACAAACCGTTCAAACCTGCCTATAAGAAACACGACGACAAACCGGCGTCGTATCCGAAATTCAATCCCGAGAAGCAGACGGGTGAGATGCGCCTGAACCGCTTCATCGCCCAGTCGGGCATCTGCTCGCGCCGCGAGGCCGACGATTTCATCACGGCGGGCGTCGTTTCGGTCAACGGCAAGATCGTCACCGAACTGGGGACCAAGGTGCTGCCGACCGACGAAGTGCGGTTCAACGACGAGCCGGTGCAGGGCGAGAAGAAGGTCTACCTGGTGCTGAACAAGCCCAAGGGCTACGTCACTTCGCTCGACGATCCCCATGCCGGAAAGACGGTCATGGAGCTGGTCTCGGGCGCCTGCACGGAGCGCATCTACCCGGTGGGACGCCTCGACAAGAACAGCCTCGGATTGCTGTTGTTCACCAACGACGGCGACCTTACGAAGCAGTTGACGCACCCTTCCTACAAGAAGAAGAAAATCTACCAGGTGACGCTCGACAAACCTCTGACGCGCGCCGACATGGACCGCATCGCCGAGGGCGTCACGCTCGAAGACGGCGAGATCTTCGCCGACGAGATTTCCTACGTCAAGGAGAACAAGCAGGAGGTGGGCATCGAGATCCACTCGGGCCGCAACCGCATCGTGCGCCGTATTTTCGAGTTCCTGGGTTACACCGTGACCAAACTCGACCGCGTTTACTATGCGGGTCTCACGAAGAAGAACCTCAAGCGCGGAGCGTGGCGGTTCCTGACCCGCGAGGAGGTGGAGCGGCTGAAGTCCGGGCAGTATGAATAGGAAGTCCGGGCTGTATGCATAAATGAAAAGAGCGATTCGTGAGAATCGCTCTTTTCATTTCATTTAATGCGTGTCCCGATACCAGTTCGTCATCCGGTTTTCGGCGACGTACTTCGTCGAAGGCTCGCTCACGGAGACGCCCGTATAGAAATGCACGGGGTTCGACCCGTTGTTGTATTGGGAATAGAACTGCTTCGTGCACAGACGGCTTTCGGGGGGAAATGCCCGGTCGAGTTGCGTCGTGAATTCCTCGACGAGCGCCGGGTCGCCGCAGCTCAATTCGACGTAATGCCCCAAGTCGTAGAAAAGGTGTGTCATCAGTCCCTCGTAGTACTG
>ENA-UPXB01002283-UPXB01002283.1-human-gut-metagenome-genome-assembly--contig:-NODE-2283-length-10869-cov-5.797628_pt1 | contig 10869 bp, 9 predicted proteins | sample MGYA00250055_ERZ773386 | MGnify/ENA primary metagenome ERZ773386 (study PRJEB29103, sample SAMN06111974) | human gut metagenome | biome: human gut; feature: ankylosing spondylitis patient; material... | reverse complement strand
ATATTATGCTTCTTTTAATTTGCATTCAACATTCATAACTGCTGAGTATCCTATCTGAAAGGCAGCTTCCATTTTATCTGCTGCCGTTGTCTTTAATTTTTTGGTTGCGTGGACATAGGTGTTCATAGTGAATGCCACATCTGAGTGTCCAAGCATACTTGACAATGCTTTAATTTCTACACCTTCTTCAAGCGCAATCGTTGCACATGTGTGTCTTAAATCGTGGAATCTTACTTCCTGTGGTAAACCTGCTCGCCTTAGCATTCGTTTGAATTTTCTTGTTACTGCATTTTGATCTCTGTATGTCCCTGTTTCAGGTGACGGGAACATAAGTGTTGTTCCTTTTGCCTGCCGCATTTTTAATTTTGCAAGTGCTGTTGCACAATCAGAGCTAATTGCAATTGTTCTTATCGAATTTTTTGTTTTCGGAGTTTCTGCTTGCAGTGTTCCATCAATTCTCTGTACTTGCTTAGTTATTGAGAGTGTCTTGTTTTTCACATCTAAATCTTCCCACTCTAATGCAAGGATTTCGCCAAGTCTTAATCCTGTTGTTAATTCAAGATAATAAAATTCAAAGCAACCACTATTGAAGGCTTCTTCAAGTAAGCGGTTGCTTTGTTCTTTAGTCAGAGTAGTCATTCCTTTTACTCTGTCTTTCGGCATATTCAATTTATCAGTCGGATTCTTATCTATTATTCCTTCCTCTACTGCCTTTTCGAGAGATGCATGTAAAATGATTTTTATATCCTTTACAGTTCTCGAACTCAAACCTTGAGCAATGTCACTGGTTCTTTTCTGATTGATTCTGCCATTCTCATATATATCCATTAGAGCTTTAGCAACTCTTATATCCAGAATTATATCTGCAATAATTATTATTGCTCTTATGTTTAAAGCTGAATCTGCAATAAGAATAAAGTCTGGCAGGGATTTTCTGCCATGCCCTTCTATTATCAGGAAGATTCTTTCAATTGGTCTTCCGAGCGGATTGGAAAACGGCATGTTCCAGATAGGAAAACTCTCTGTTTCAAGCCTTGTATCAACATTTGGCACTGCTGCCATCGCCGCCAACTCAGTTGCCAACTCAGTTACAATGTTTGCCAATATTCCGGGTAACGCAATCGGCATGGCAATGATTACCGTTATCGGTCAGTGTATTGGTGCCAAGAAACCTGATGAGGCCAAAAGATATGGCAAGAAGCTTATGTTTATTGCATACGCAGGTATTCTTGCAACCAACATTATAATGACAATAGTTGCCGTTCCTGTGGTAGGACTTTTCCATCTGTCACCGGAAGCAACAAAAACAGGTTTAAGCCTTATCCATTGCTTCTCTCTCGTTGCAATATTTATATGGCCACTAAGCTTTACTATGCCTAACGCACTCCGTGCAGCCGGTGATGCAAAATACACTATGATGGTAAGTATCTTCTCCATGTGGGCATTCCGCGTAGGAAGCAGCTACCTACTCGGTGGCACACTTGGTCTTGGCGTGCTTGGTGTATGGTTCGGTATGTTTATCGACTGGGGATTCCGCTCACTTGCATTCCTGATAAGGTTTCTTCGTGGAAAATGGACGCAGAAGGCGGTTATCTGATGATAATTATATGACAGTCTGATGTCTGGGAACTGTCTCTTAACACTGGATATCTACTGTCAGATGGACGACAAGTCGTCTAATTCTGGATATACAATGTCATTTGCGTGCTGAATATACTTATAAACTGCGTTAACCAGGTTACTTTAAATATATTATTACGCTCGACCTATAAGAACAATTAAAATGTATGATTAATAGGTACTATTTCTACTTAATTTCTTTTTAATTCAGCTTGAATAACGAAAAAGCCTATAAGATGTATGCATCTTTTACATCTTATAGGCTTTTTTAGCGTTTGTCTTAGTAGTTATTTATCAAAATTACCTATCAAGCACCTCATAATGCGACTACCTATAGGTATCACATCAATAAAAAAGTTCCTGCCAATCAGGCGCTTTGAGCCCGCCGGTACTTAATGAGCGTGTAACGCGAATTTAGTACCGCTGCGAGGCGAGAGCAGCGAAAGCGTGCCTGATTGGCAGGAACTTATTTTATTTCTTACCAGCTTATTACTTCATGTCCGTCCTCTGTTACAAGAACCTGAATTTCCCACTGTGCTGAAGGAAGTCCATCAGCTGTAGATACTTCCCAGCCGTTCTTTTCATCTGTAACAACATTTACCTTACCCATATTAACCATAGGCTCTATTGTAAACATCATTCCCGGAGCCATAACCATGTCTGTTCCTTTTCTAGTGTTATACCCAACCCAAGGATCTTCATGGAACTCAAGCCCTACTCCATGACCGCCGATTTCTCTTACAACAGTATATCCATTAGCATATGCATGGTCATGTACTGCCTGTCCCATATCACCTAAGAAGCCCCAAGGTTTAACCTGCTCAAGTCCTAATTCAACACATTCCTTAGTAACATCAACAAGCTTCTTTACCTCAGGCTTAACATCACCTATACAGAACATTCTTGATGAATCTGAAAAATATCCATGAAGAATTGTAGAACAGTCAACATTTACAATATCACCTGACTTAAGGATAACATCCTTAGATGGGAATCCGTGGCATACCTGCTCATTAACAGATGTACACACACTGTAAGGATATCCTTCATAATTAAGTGGTGCTGGAATTCCTCCCATATCAGTAGTTACATCATATACAATCTTATCAATCTCAGCAGTGTTCATACCTTCATGTATCGCTGCTGCAACCGCATCAAGGCATGCTACATTTATCCTGGCACTCTCTTTAATCTTCTCAATCTGTTCAGGTGTCTTGATTAACTTGTGTGATGGCACAATATGTCCAATATCCTCAAGATATCTTAACTTATCGTCAAATGCTTCATGACACGCTTTGTATTTCTTACCACTGCCACACCAGCAATGGTCGTTTCTTCCTAATTTCTTAATCATTGTTCTGCCTTCCTGTTACATATATTATAATCATACACAACTATAAGGCTTTCTTAATATTTTTTCAATATCTGTTTCAAATGATTAATCATTATTAACATTAAAAGCCCTGATTCCCGGATATACTGCACTAGTGCCAAGCTGTTCCTCAATTCTTAAAAGCTGGTTATACTTAGCAACTCTTTCTGATCTTGAAGGAGCACCTGTCTTAATCTGGCAAGTGTTAAGAGCAACAGCGAGGTCTGCAATTGTTGTATCTGCTGTCTCACCTGATCTGTGTGAGCTGATTGCTGTATATCCTGCCTTATGAGCCATCTTGATAGCTTCAAGTGTCTCTGAAACTGAACCAATCTGATTAAGCTTGATAAGAATTGCATTACCTGCTCCAAGTTCAATTCCCTTAGAGAGTCTCTCTGTATTAGTAACAAAAAGATCATCACCTACAAGCTGAACCTTATCTCCAAGTCTGTCTGTAAGCTTCTTCCAGCCTTCCCAGTCCTCTTCATCAAGACCATCTTCAATAGATATAATAGGATACTTCTCACATAATTTAGCCCAGTGCTCAATAAGCTCCTCTGCTGTATACTCTGTTCCAGCCTTAGGAAGCTTGTAATAACCCTTTCCTTTCTCACTCTTCCACTCTGAAGAAGCTGCATCCATTGCAATCCTAAAATCCCTGCTCGGCTTATATCCAGCCTTTTCTACTGCCTGTAATATTGTCTCAATTGCTTCCTCATCTGACTTAAGTGCCGGAGCAAAGCCACCCTCATCGCCTACAGAGGTTGCAAGTCCTCTTTCTTTAAGTATAGCTGCAAGTGCATGAAATACCTCTGCACACCATCTTAAGCATTCCTTAAAGCTTGGTGCCCCAACGGGCATAATCATGAATTCCTGAACATCAAGCCCACTTGATAATGCATGGCAGCCTCCATTAATAATATTCATCATTGGAACAGGAAGCCTGTTTCCTGATACTCCGCCTAGGAATCTGTAAAGAGGAATATCAAGAGAGACAGATGCTGCTCTTGCTGCTGCAATAGATACCGCAAGAATAGCATTTGCACCAAGATTAGACTTATCCTTAGTTCCATCAGCTTTAATCATCGCTGCATCAACTGCATATATATCAGATGCATCTATTCCAAAGAGGCAGTCATTAATAACAGTGTTTATGTTCTCTACTGCCTTAGTAACACCCTTTCCCAAATATCTTGACTTATCCTTATCTCTTAACTCAAGCGCCTCAAATTCACCTGTAGATGCTCCTGAAGGTGCTGCGCCTCTTCCAACAGTTCCATCCGCAAGATAAACCTCTGCCTCAACTGTAGGATTTCCTCTTGAATCAAGAATTTCTCTGCCTATAACCTTTTCAATCTCTAAATATGCTGCCATATAATCCTCCTAAACAAATGCTTTGTAATCATTCAAGTTAGTTTATTCTAACTTTAACAATACAATTCTAGCATTATACAACCAAATCTACAATGCAAGAAAATGGGAAGTTTTCTCATTAAAAAACTTCCCATTCATAATTATATCCAGCTATTCAGTTAGTATACACAAGATAAATCCTACTTTTCCATCTTCTGTAAAAATGCTTTGGTTCTTTCATTACTTGGATTGTCAATAACATCTTCCGGCTTACCCTGCTCAACAATAACTCCGCCATCCATGAATATTACCCTGTCTGCAACTTTTCTTGCAAACTCAATCTCATGTGTAACAATAATCATTGTCATCTTTTCATCAGCAAGCTGTCTTAAAACCTTAAGAATTCCTGCAGTAATCTCAGGATCAAGCGCTGATGTAGGCTCATCGAAGAAAAGCATTTCAGGATTCATTGCAAGCGCCCTTGCTATTGCAACCCTCTGCTGCTGTCCTCCTGACAACTGGCATGGATAACTATCCTCCTTGCCGTCAAGTCCTACTTTCTTTAAAAGCTCTCTGGCTTCTTTCTCTACTTCATTCCTGTCCCTTTTCTGGACACAGACAGGTGCATCAGTAACATTTTTCATAACTGTATAATGTGGAAAAAGATTAAAATTCTGGAATACAAGTCCATATGTATTCTTGATTTCTCTTAACTCTTTCTTTCCAACATACACTGAGGCTCCGTCCTTGTCCTCACATGCAGTTTCACCACCTAACTTAAGAGTTCCAGAATCCATTGTCTCAAGAAGTGTTGCACAGCGAAGCAGTGTTGATTTACCTGAACCGGAAGGTCCAAGAATTGCAACAACCTCGCCCTCATTAACTTCCATTGATATATCCTTAAGCACCTCAGTATCGCTGAAGGATTTTTTCAAATGTGTTATCTCTAATAATTTCTTCATTATAAAATCCTCCTTAATCAAAATACTGCATACGCTTTTCTAATTTTTCCATAACCATAGCAACAAGGAAATTGAAAATGTAATAGAACAATCCTGCTATGAATAATGGCATGATACTTGCTGTTGAAGCCGCTACCTGCTTGGCAAGAGTAAACATTTCTGTATAAGCAAGTGCAAATGCAAGTGATGTATCCTTAACAAGTGTTATGACCTCGTTAGTAACCGGAGGAAGCACTCTCTTTACCATCTGAGGAAATATAATCTTCCAGAAGGTCTGTACCTTGGAGTATCCAAGCACCTCTGCTGCCTCATACTGTCCCTTAGGTATGCTCTCAATTCCACCTCTGTATATTTCTGCAAAATATGCTGCATAATTAAGCGCAAATCCGATAATTACAGCATAGAATCTGTATGTTGCCGTAACCTTCATTCCAAACAGATAATATGGTCCGAAGAACACAACAAGAAGCTGTAACATAAGAGGAGTTCCTCTCATTATAGATATGTATATTCTTGCAATCCATCTTACAATACCTATTCTTGACTTTCTTATTTCACATACAAGAAGTCCTAAAGGCATCGAGAATATAAGTGTTAAGAAGAATATTGCAAGAGTTGCTAACATTCCTGATGAAAGCTGCTTAACTATATCCACAAGTCTTTCACCAAATGAAGCCTTAGTAGTACTGGTGCTGTCAAGAAGATATGCACTGTCTGTTCCTTCTTCTCCAAGACATACGCTGTCTGTAAGTCCCCATTTCTCAGCAATCTTGTCAAATGTGCCATCTGCAAGCATATCATTAAGGCTTGTCTGAACCTCATCTCTTAATGCTGTATTACCTAACTTAAAACCAATACCATACTGTTCTGATGAAACAGTCTCATCAAGCATTGTGAACTTATTACCTCTCTGTTCAAGCTGGTACTTTGCAACGCCCATATCCATACATACAGCATCTGCTGAACCTGATTCAAGATTCATAAATGCTGAGTTATAATCAGATACCTGCTGAAGTGTCTTAAATTGTGCCGCAAGTGCAAGATTTTCTTCTGTTGCATCCTCTCCTGTAAATGCTGCAAGAGCTGATGAATCAGCCTGTACAATGACAACCTTACCCTTAAGGTCTTCTAACTTCTTTATTCCTGAACCGGATTTAACTATAACAACCTGTGAATTATCAATATATGCCTTAGACCATGTATACTCACGTTCTCTTCCATTAAGCGTGAATCCGTTCCATATACAGTCAATAGAACCTGAACTAAGCTCCATATCTTTAGAATCCCAGTCAATAGGCTGCTTAACCAGATTCCAGCCATTTCTTTCACATACCTCCTGTGCAAGATCCAGGTCAAAACCTACATACTCTCCACTATCATCCTTATAACCATAAGGTGGGAATTCCGCATCAAATCCTACTGTAAATGTAGTTCGTCCATCATCACTTTTTTTATTACCGCACGCTGTGAACATTCCCACAATCACAGACAACATTGCCAGTAACAGGACGGCTTTTCTGATATTCTTAGCCATATAAAAATCCATGCCTTTCTCGCTTTAATATGCTTTCACTTTACCACAGTAAATCAAGCTTGTCTATTATAACATGAATTATCTGATAAAAACACTATAAATATTCTAAATAAGTCCAAAATTTCTCAATATAAATATCCACGCTGTAAGAGTCACGCTTGAAAGTAATGTTGTAAGCACAACTATGCTTGATGACAGCACCTCGTCATTATCCATACCTTTAGCCATAACAAAGCAGGTAACTGTAGATGGTGAAGCAAGCATAATAAGAATTGCCATAAGTTCCTGATTACGAAATCCCATTTTTACTGCTATAGGAAGAAATATTGCTGCTAGACCCACGAGTTTTAAAAATGTAGCAATAACCGTAGGTTTAATCTTCTTAATTGCCTTTTTCCCTTCAAATGACGCACCAATACATATAAGTGCAACAGGTGTAGCTGTCTGCGCAATATTATTAATTGTCTTATTGATAATTACCGGATATCTTAATCCTGCAAGCGAAGATAACAACCCCAGCACAATTCCTATAATTATCGGATTAGTTACAATATTAAAGCACGCTTTTTTAATGTTTTCTTTCTTATCCGTAGATTGTTCTTCTGTGCTGCCATGACACTCAGGATGTGCCTTAAAGGTAAGCACTATTACCGAAAATATATTAAACAACGGAACTGCAGCAACTATCATAAGTGGTGCCATTCCAGTGCTCTGGTACATATTCTGTATGAATGCCATTCCAAGTATCGCTGCACTGCTTCTGAATGATGCCTGCACAAATGCACCCTTCTGGGTATCATCCTTCATGAATATCTCTGTACATATCCATATTCCGCTAAACATTATAGTAGTAACAATCATGCAGTACAGTACAAACTTAACATCAAACTGCGATTTAAAATCTGCTGCTGCTAAATCCCTGAATAACAGTACTGGAAGTGCCACCTTAAATACATATTTATTAGCCACATTTGCAAAATGGTCATCTATAACGCCAAGCTGCTTTATTACCCAGCCAACTATCATAACTAAGAATATTGGTACCGTTGCATTTATACTATATAAGAAGCTGTCCATCTGTCTCTCCTTCTACTACTTATTAATATCAAGCCAGTATGTATGATCAAGCGGACCGCTGCCGCTTCCAAGATTAAGTCCTGCTTTCAATGCACCTGCCAGGTACTCTTTAGCCGCCTTCACACTTTCTTCTATTGATAATCCCTGTGCAAGATTAGCTGCAATGGCTGATGACAATGTACAGCCAGTTCCATGTGTGTTAGGGTTATCAATCCTTTCTCCATTAAGCCACACTATACTGCCATCTACGCACAGACAGTCATTAGCTGTATGAACTGCATGTCCACCTTTTACTAAGACAGCCGCATTACCGCCTTTTGTCTTCAGATGTTCATATATCTTTATCGCTGCTTTCTCCATTGAATCTGCACTGTCAACAGTCATTCCTGTAAGAACCTCTGTCTCCGGAATATTAGGAGTTATAACATCAGCAAGCACCATCAGGCGTTCTTTAAGAACCTCTGCTGCATCTTCTTTAATAAGTCTGCTTCCACTTGTTGATACCATAACCGGGTCAAGAACAATATTTTTTGCCTTATACGTAATTAACGCATCTGCTATTGTTTCTATAAGTTCCTTTGACGCAACCATTCCTATCTTAACTGCATCAGGATATATATCTGTAAATATTGCATCAAGCTGTGCCTTAAGAAATTCAGGTGAAGATTCCGATATTCCTGTAACTCCTAAAGTATTCTGTGCTGTAAGAGCAGTAATTGCTGACATTCCATATACCTTATGTGCTGCAAATGTTTTTAAATCTGCCTGTATTCCTGCTCCACCACTGCAATCACTTCCTGCTATTGTTAATGCTGTATTCATATAATTCCCTTTCTACATCTATTCTCATCGCTGCCCGCACGACTGCGAACTTTCCATGTTTTCTCTCATCGCTGCAGGCACAAAAAAAGCACCGAGGTTACCTCGGTGCTTTTAGTGCAGTCGGCGGGACTTGAACCCGCACCCAAGCAATATGGACTAGATCCTTAGTCTAGCGCGTATGCCAATTCCGCCACGACTGCTTGTTTTGTTTTTGTGTCGTTCGCTGCTCGCTGACGACTTGATTATAATATCATCAGTCACACACATTGTCAACAACTTTTTTAAATTTTTTCAAAAAAATTCATATTTAACTTTTTTAGTCATTCATATTGACACATTTTAAATTCTCTTATAAAATATCAATGTTGCGTAACTTATATTAAGTTCGTTACATATTATATATGCAGAAGTGTCGGAATGGCAGACGAGCAAGATTCAGATTCTTGTGCGGGTTACCGCGTGTGGGTTCAAGTCCCATCTTCTGCACTAATTAAAAGAACCGTGTGATTTTGTGTCACACGGTTCTTTTTTCATATCAATTATATAACTTTCCTTTTTAATATCTCCTGCATAACAAAAGCCTTGCGCATCTCATTCTTATCAAACTTAATGTCATCAAGAATAGCTTTACCTCCCGTCTGACTCTGTGGAACAATCTCATCATTATATTCATGTCCGCAGTCATACTGTGTAAATGTGTGTCCGCCTGTCATATCAGAATAAGTTCCTGTGCTTCCTGCCTGCATAACTGGTGAATGAAATTCTGCTTTATCAAGTGTCTTCATTGCAGGTGCAGCATTATCTGCTGCTGGCGGTGGAGTAACATATTGCGGAACCGGTGCCTCTGCTCTATGCGAAGTAACATTCTTTCCATTAAAGTTATTTCTTGAACGAATCTCCTGCTTAAGCTTTTCAGTTTCTGCACTTGTCATCTTCTGAGTACCTGAATATGTCTGTACAGACGGATCAATGTACTGCTTTTCACCATAAGAATTCACCATGTATGGTGCAGACTGTGCATCGCTGTCATTCTTCTTATTCAGATTAGCACCATGGCTTAATGAGCCATTCCCGGAACTGTTATTCTGCATCTGATGCATATTACGACCATATTCTGGCACATTCTGGTTATGATCCTGCATATTCCGCTGGTGTTCCTGCATGCGCCGCTCATTCTGCATTTTCTTAGCTTTCTTAATATTCGATATAATTATCAAAGCAAACACTGCCCAAACAATTAATATTTCCATAAAACCCGCTTTCCCTTTTAATTCACAAGTCCATTATATAGTTGCCGGCTTCTCTGTTTCTCCTGCTATCGACTGTCTCATCTTAGTATCAGCCTTTAAATTCTGAAGGTCATAATAATCCTTAAAGCCCATTCTGCCTGTTCTTAAAGCTTCAGCCAAAGCCTTAGGTACTTCTGCCTCAGCAGCTACAACGCTTGCTTTCATCTCCTGTTCAAGAGCAACAGCGGCTGCTCTTCTTTCCTCTGCCTTAGCCTGTGCAATATTCTTATCAGCCTCAGCCTGAAGGCTCTGAAGATGAGCGCCTATATTTCTTCCGATATCAACATCCGCAATATCAATAGAAAGAATCTGGAATGCTGTTCCAATATCAAGACCCTTCTGCAATATAGCCTTAGAGATAGAATCAGGATTCTCAAGCACGCTCTTGTGCGAATCTGCTGAACCAACTGTTGTTACAATACCCTCACCGACTCTGGCAATTACAGTAGCCTCGCCTGCACCACCAACCAACTGGTTAATATTAGTTCTAACAGTGACTCTTGCCTTAACTAACAGTTCAATACCATCCTTGGCAACTGCTGAAATATTAGGTGTCTCAATAACCTTAGGATTAACACTCATTCTGACAGCCTCTAAAACATCACGACCTGCAAGGTCGATAGCTGCAGCCATCTCAAATGGTATGTTCATACCAGCTCTGCTTGATGCAATAAGTGCATTAACAACAGCATCTACATGGCCACCTGCCATATAATGTGACTCGAGCTGATTAGTGTTAAGCTGTAATCCGGCTTTTCTTGCCTGAATAAGTGGAAGCACAATTCTTGCTGGCGGAACCTTTCTCAGTCTCATACCGATAAGAGTTCCTATACCGACATG
>ENA-UPXB01002252-UPXB01002252.1-human-gut-metagenome-genome-assembly--contig:-NODE-2252-length-11045-cov-3.820204_pt1 | contig 11045 bp, 7 predicted proteins | sample MGYA00250055_ERZ773386 | MGnify/ENA primary metagenome ERZ773386 (study PRJEB29103, sample SAMN06111974) | human gut metagenome | biome: human gut; feature: ankylosing spondylitis patient; material... | reverse complement strand
TCTCTGAATGAGGGGGTAGCTACTGTGGCAATATCCGGCACCACAGTAACTGTTACCGTGGTAGGTGACGGTGGTACAACCATCACTGTGACCGACCAGGAAAAGGAAAGCCGTTCTATAGATTTATGGGTACCACTCAATCTTGACGACCCGACGCCACGTATTTATTGGGATGGTTATCGTGCCGATATTAACACGGCCGGAGTTTCCAGTACCGGATCTTATGCGACGCCAAAAGATATGTACTGGTATCAACAAAACGGTGAAGTGAAAGATACATATTATGTCTACTTTAACGGTGGTTGGGCAAACAATTTAAATTGTGTGAATGCTGCCAACCGTAATCCGAAGTTTGAAACGACTATCAATGACACTAAGACTTCGTATACAGACAAAGCAGCCTCTGCCGTTAAACTGACCGAGTTTATTTTGGAAAAACGTATCGGTACAGGTCCGACGAGCCATCCGCATATCTATTTCATCTCTTTAAAAACAGAAGATGGTAAGCGTGGATTTATAGTGCATCGTTGGAATGAATAATAAAGACAAATAGGTTCTTAGTTTTTTTTCAGGGTATGAATATGAGGGTCGGATGCTGTATTGCTCCGGCCCTCTATGTTTTGATAGAGCATACAAAATTAGAGGCTGCCTTTCGGTAATACCACGAAAACAACTATCTTTGCTAACTGTTTATTATACACATAACCTAACAATATTATGCAGTATGAACTATAATTTTGATGAAATAATAAACCGTCATGGTACAGATTCCGTAAAATGGGATGCAGTAGAGAATCGTTGGGGACGCAATGACCTGATTCCAATGTGGGTAGCTGATATGGATTTCCGCACAGCTCCTTTTGTCATAGAGGCTTTGAAAAAACGCCTGGAGCATGAAGTACTGGGATATACATTTGCTTGCAAAGAATGGTCGGAGTCTATTATTAACTGGGTGAAGGAGCGCCATGGTTGGGCAATCCGTGAAGAGATGTTGACTTTCACTCCCGGTATTGTTCGCGGCTTGGCTTTTGTGATCCACTGCTTTACGCAAAAAGGAGATAAGATAATGGTAATGCCCCCTGTTTATCATCCTTTCTTTTTAGTCACTCAAAAGAATGAACGTGAAGTGGTATTCAGCCCGTTAGTCCTGAAAGATGAACAATATTATATTGATTTCAACCGCTTCCGTCAAGATATTCAAGGATGCAAATTGCTTATTCTAAGCAACCCCCATAACCCGGGTGGACGTGTATGGACCAAAGAGGAACTGTCTCAAATAGCCGACATCTGCTATGAAAGCGGCACATTGGTTATCTCTGACGAGATTCATGCTGACTTAACCCTACCTCCATACAAACATCCTACCTTTGCTTTGATTTCAGAGAAGGCACGGATGAACTCTCTTGTCTTTATGTCTCCCAGCAAGGCATTCAACATGCCGGGATTGGCTAGTTCTTATGCAATTATTGAGAATGACGAACTTCGTCACCGTTTTCAGACCTATATGGAAGCAAGCGAGTTCAGTGAAGGGCATCTGTTTGCTTATTTGAGTGTAGCGGCTGCTTACAGTCATGGAACGGAATGGCTGGATCAAGTGGTAGCCTATATTAAAGGAAATGTAGATTTTACAGAGACATATTTGAAAGAACATATTCCTGCTATCAAGATGATCCGTCCGCAAGCCTCTTACTTGATCTTTCTGGATTGCCGCGCATTGGGACTCAATCAGGAAGAACTGAACCGTCTTTTTGTAGAAGATGCTCATCTGGCGCTGAATGATGGAACAACATTCGGTAAGGAAGGCGAGGGATTTATGCGGTTGAACGTTGCTTGTCCACGTGCTACGCTGGAAAAAGCATTGAAACAGTTGGAGCAGGCTGTAATGGATTTAAAATAGTCTTTTAAGTCCATTCCCCGGTTCGGAAATAAAATCAATCCGTTCAGGGGATGAAGCTATATTTCCTGTCTCACTCTTGCTTTTTACTATTTAATTTTGTATCTTTAGTGCTTCTCATCTTCCCAAAGACAGGTAATCATATTACAAAGTGACCAATATCATCTTATAAGGTGATATTGGTCGCCTTGCAATGTGCCTCTTGTCCCATTGTAACGGGACGACTTACCGGCTGCATAAAAAACTACTAATCTCTGCACTGAAAACCCTTAATCTTTGCACTGAAAAGTCTTAAGTACAAGATTGAAAAACTAGTTTGTTGCAGTATGATGATATGACAATGCCTCAACTATGGCATCACATTTACCGGAATCAGCCGTACATCACTATTCAAGCCGGAGGGTAATGGACTCCAATGTCCATAATTGGCCGGACGATAGTTCAAATCAACAATATTGATTTCTTTGAATTTGCGCCACTGCACTCCCTGCCTGTCTAATTCTGCAATTCGATTCGCAGGGAGATTCGTGACTTCTATCTCGATGTGGTTTTTTCCGGGTTTTAAGAACTGGCCCACCTTTAGTTGATAAGGCACTGCCCATGCGCATCCCGCTTCCTGTCCGTTGATGCGGACACGGGCACTTTCGCGTACATCTCCCAAATCAAGAATCCAGTCGTCGGCCTGCAAAGTCGGCAATTCGATGTCTAAGGAATAAACACCGGTTCCCATGTTCGTTTGGGCTGCCGGATGATCGATATGGGTCCATGAACAGGGGCGATCTATATCAAATGTCCCTTGAATTTCCGGTTTGCTTTCGGCGAAGTGTAACTTCCAACCATGATCCAGACGAAGACTGAAAGGTTGCTCTTTGACATACTTCCACGGTTTGGATGCCTGCAAAGGTTGTTGATATGTTTGCAGAATGATCGATTCACCGGATTTTAATTGCAGATAGACTTGTGTTTTTCCGTTTGCCTGTCTTACCTTAGCTTCACCACATTCTCCGGTCATGGGATTGAAGAGAGCGGCTGCGGCTGCATTCGTTCCCAATGTGATCCAACCGTCCACTCCTTTATTTTGCAAGGAAGAGATGAAATAGTGGTGTCCCGTATCATTCACTCTTCGGATCGCTTGTAGTCCGAATTTGGTTTTCATTTCTTCGGGAGAGATATTGCAGCTGGCCAATGTACGTGCATAATCCGTTCCTGTGATAATCTTCCCCTTTCCGATTGAAGTAACGGTTGTTTCCGAGAAAGAAACAGCCGGAAGTTGCCGGAGCGTACGCTGGTAACTTTGGCGTTTTTGTTCCAACTGACCGTATCCCGGTACATCTGTCGGATAATTTTCGAGGAATACGATAGTAGCTCCCTGTTTGGCAAGTTCATAAAGATGTGCCAATACATCACTCGGCATTAGGTGTGCAGCAGGCACTACCAATGCTTTGTAGCCCGTTCCGCCCGAAGTAACCAACTGTCCGTCTTTGAAACGTGTACTGCGAATAAAGTTATCGGAAATATAATCCCCGTCATACCCGCTGTTGTTGATGCGATGGATAGCGTCGATAAACTTAGGAGCCAGTTTATCCATGTGGTGTATCGTGAATAATAACAATCGTCCCGGTTGCTCATTCCACATATCATATACCGGAAGATAAATCAGGAAATCATTATCCGGCCGTCCCATTTGCAGAAAGCTCTGGCAACGGGTGATATAGTTGAAGAACGAAGGAGCATCACGCCAAATACTGTTTGTCGGACTCATATTGATAGAAGCGTAGAACAACCATCCGGGCCATTCGGCTTCTTTCGGAGAATAAGGAGTACCGTGGAAAAACATGTGATTGACTCCGGAAACAAACATCAAATCCATATCCGGTTTACATTGCGACAGGGAAGTACGGAAATGCTCCGTCAGCCATGTAAATGTCTCGGAAGAAGTATACGTTTTTCCTGCAATATGAGCTGCCGAGGAGGCATATTTCAGCATAGACAGGTCCGAATCATTCTTTTTGGTCAATGAGTCCTGACGCAATCCTTCGATGTGGAACTGCGACAGTCCGAAACCTTCACATTCCGGAATATCCACGGAAGCATAGATATCAATCAGATTACCGGGCGAACCATGTGCCTGATTACGGGTGATACTACCGTTTTTGTGTGCCCAGTCTGTCCATTGATGACTGAAGTTCTCCAATAAGAGGTCGGAAATGGTTTCCCGGTAATCCGACACGATACGTCTGCTAACTTCCGGACGGTTTTTATCCAGGAATTCGGGGAAATGTTCTTCCAGTTTATACCCCCGTCTACGAGCGAACTGTTCCAGGAAATCATCCGTCCAGTCAGCTTGATAAACTTCGTATGAATCGTTGAAGAAAGTATGTGGATAACTTGTCTTGCTACTTTTGAAAGCACGGTCAAAGCGGGAAAGATAATTTTTTACTGCCTTTTTTGAGAGATGATTCATCACATAGCCTTCTCCTCCCGGAGCTGCCCGTTTCACTTTCTGCCTTGTTTTTCCGATGTAAAGAGCGATCACTTTCCATTTGCCGGCAGGCGCTTTCCATTGCAGTTTGTCTTTTTTGACGTGAGCAGTCAGGTTGATACATTTGCCTTTCTCATCATATGCCATCACCCGGCTTAGTACAGAAAATGGTTGTTGCTTGGGATCGGTCACATTAATATCCTGTTCAATCTCTTTGCCGCCCTCTATTTCGTATGTCTGGAAGATAGCCTTGGTAGCCGCATCTTCTATACTAACTTCAGGTCCGCCAAAAGGCCATCCGGTTCCGGTATTCATATCAATCTCAATACCCGTACGTTTTCCTTCCGCTTGTGTATGCTTAAGCATTTCCATCCAGCGGGGAGAAAGGAACTGAATTTCATTCGCGTCATTGCCTTGCACCCCATAGATAGGAGTAATTTCTACTGCTCCCATTCCGGTACGTGCGTATTCTTCCAGATTATACGTCAGATTCTTTTCGTCTACGGCACTTCCCAGCCACCACCATCTGGCGCCGGGACGTGCTTCCACCGGAGTGTCCGGCCATTGTTGTGCTTGCATTACTCCACCTGCGGCGAGCAGGCAAAGAACTATCCATTGTCTTTTATTCATCATTCTTTCAGTGTGTTATAGTATTCTATATTTTCTGCGTCATCAGTTACAAAAAGCGGTCGTCCGTCCGGCTGTTCAAAGTGGAAGCGGATGCCGTCGAAGGTAATGTTCCGTGCGTGGCGGATATAAAACCCTTTGGCGGGAATAGTGCCGAACATCCAGGGTTCGGGATATACTTTCTCCTGTTCGGGCGGAATACGTTTGCCATCCTCTTCGCTATATCCTCCTTTATAATAGAGGTGAATATTCCGAAAAGTTACGTCCTCAATACATGCACCCGGCACTCCGCTGATGATAGAAGCATACCGGCTGTCGGCATTCCATACATTGATATCGCTGATAAGAATACGTTTCATGGTGCCCACAGGAGTGCCTTCAGGACTGCGCATACGTGCGCCCAACCGGAGGAAAATAGGTGCGTTGACTATATTTCTCATTGTAATATTACTGATTACAATATCTTCCAGATGTCCTCCGTCTACCGTTTCCAATGCCAATCCACGGCAATGTTCAAAGATACAGTTCGTAATCGCAATATTGCGGAAACCTCCACTACTTTCTGTGCCGAGTTTGATGCGTCCCGTACGGAAACCATGATCGGGAGCCTGCGGTTCGTCCAACTGCCAAGTGCCGTCCATTACACTGCCTTTGTCAAAGCCGCTGACATAACAATCACTGATCGTCACATTTTCCGTATCTTGGAAGCGTCCTAATCCATAAGAGGCTTTCAATACAATGGCATCATCCCAGGGGGAGTTCACCGTGCATTGGCTGATACGTACGTTCCGGCAGCAATCAATATCGAAGCCGTCCCGGTTGGTGTCTACTTTCAGATTCAGAATCGTCAGATGATCCACTCCGGTAGCCAACAGGGCGAAATGCCCGCAATGCAGCATGGATAAATCTTTCAGGGTCACATTTCTGCACGTTTCCGGTTCTACAACTGTTTCTGTAATCGTTTCCACAGTTTCTTCTACCACTGGTGCAGCTGCCTGCGGTTCTGGCATCGGTTCTGCTGCCGGAGCCGGTGTTTCTACTGCTGCAACCGGTGGTTCATAAATTGCTTCAATCGTGACGCTTGCACCAATTCCCATCAGACCCTTTTTCTGTTCCAGAATCCGAAAAACAATCTGCGACTCGGAAACACCAAAAGCCTGCACCGCCTGCCGCTTTGCATCTTCCAGCTTTTTCGCAGTAAAAATCTGTCTCATGTGCACACGCACTCCTTTCTTTCACGGATGGGCTTTGCAATCTCTGCACCCTTCCGTTCCATCAATCCTCATCCGAGGAATCTTCCTCATATGTTTCACCGTATTTTTCTGCCATTCGCTTTCTGGCTTCCTGAATCTTCTGCTTATTGTAAGAAGACAGTTCCCGATTCGACATATTCTTGGTCTTTTCGGTTTCCTGTACTCTGGCTGCACCAGCATTCTGATTCATCACCCGTTCCGTAAAGGACTGCTTTCCGGCAGCATAACGTGCTTCCATCTTCTTGTTTTCCTTCTCAATAATCTTTGCACCCCGTTCCGGTGTAAAGTAGAGATTCAGACCGATGGTCTGCAACAGCGAGAAGAAGGACGAACAAGCCCAGTAGAAACCAACACCGGCAGATACCTGAAAGGCAAACCAAACAGAGAACAGCGGCATTACATACAGCATGACGTTCATGCAACCCATGTTCTGTTCTGGTGCTGTGCCCCGCTTCTTCTGCATAATCTGCATATAGATGGTCATAATCAGCTGTAAAATACCGGAGAGCAGCGGAATACAGAATAGAATGACTGCGGAGGTATTCCAAACTTCCGGATGCCAAGTCGGGGTTTCCCCAAGGTTTACACCGAATACGGTAAAATGTTCCATGAAGTCCGATACTTTGGAAGTATCAAACGTATCCACATTGGAGAAAGCGGACGGGTTGTCCTGAAACGCCTTTAAGACACCCAGTTCCTGCCGCAAACCTGTATATTGTTTGGCAACGCTATCGCCTAAAATGCCTATAGAAATTTCTACGACCCTAGAAATCACACTTTTGCTGTAATGCAAAATATGCGTCAATGGCTTATAGACAACGTCCAACACGCCGAACAGCAGGAAGAACTGTAAGAACATTGGCAGACAGGAGGACATCGGGTTGACGTGTTCTTCCTGATACAGCTGCATCTGTGCCTGCTGCAATTCCTGCGGCTTGTCCTTATATTTTGCCTGTAATTTTTTCAGCTTCGGCTGTATCAGCTGCATCCGCAGCGTATTCTTCTGCTGTTTATAAGAAATCGGGAACAGCAAAATCTTGGTGATGATTGTAAAGAGTACAATTGCGACACCATAGTTATTGACGAGCTGATAAATCAGCCGCATAATCCAGCCAAATGGGGTGCCGAATATGTCATACAAAATGGTAATGATGCGTCACCCTTTCTGTTTTCTTATTTCAATTTGATTTTCGTCCAGCGATGCCGCTTTTGCGGCAGCGTCAGGGGTACAGCATCAAATCCGCCGGGACTCCATGGATTACACCGCAGAATCCGGCGAACTGCCAGACCCGTTCCATGCCATGCCCCAAACCGTTTGACCGCCTGCAACGCATAAGCACTGCAAGTCGGATAATAGCGGCAGCATGGCTTTTTTAAAGGGGAAAGCACCCTCCGATAAAAGCGAATCAACAGCAGCAGCAGGGTTTTCATTGCGGTGTTTCCTCCGGCTTGGAGGATTTTCCGCCTGCCCGCATCCGAATGGGCGGTTCCCAATGCCGCTGGATTTGCGGAATGGTTTCTTTCCGCAGATACTTGACCAATCTGGTCGATGTCAGGTTGCAAATCCGTGCCCGGGCAACAATGACGATATCCAGATAGGGCGGCAGCTCGGCTTCCAATTCCCGATACGCCTGTCGAATGAGCCGTTTTGCACGATTTCGCTGCACCGCATTGCCGACCCGTTTGCCGGCGGTGATGCCCAGTCGGTGCACGCCGAACCGATTCGGCCGCATATAAATCACCACAAACGGCGTGACAAACGAAATGCCCCGCTTATACAGGGTTTGAAAATCCCGATTTTGGTTCAGGATGATGGTCTGTTTCACCGATGTTCCGCTCCTTTCTGAATTTGCTGAAAAAACAAAAAAGACCACAAAAAAGATTTTGTGGTCCGTCTCGTTAGTGGCTAAGTCTTGCTCTGCCCTTGGCTCTTCTACGAGCTAAAACCTTTCTTCCGTTGGAAGTTGCCATTCTCTTTCTGAAACCGTGTTCCTTCTTCCGGTGCAGCTTCTTCGGCTGATATGTTCTCTTCACAACAACTGCCTCCTTTCCCATGTGCAATTTCTGCAATCTCAAACTGGAATCCTGTCGAGTTCGGGTGCATCCGCAGCGAATCCGGCAGCATTCTGTGTGTTATACCTGCCGCAATTCCGACTGGCAGCAGCGGCGTGGAATCCCAATGATTGTTCCTTGGGTCGAAAAATTGGCATTCGTGCCCAAATGGGCAGACCAATGTCCGACCTGTTCTATTATAACGAATTTTTCCCATGGTGTCAAGCCTTTTTTTCAAAAAACAGAGAATTTTTTCATTTCAGCAGGGGGCAGCGTGGTTTCGCCTGCATTTTTGTGCATCTCGCACAACGGATTTGACATTTCCACGTGGATTTGTGGAAACCTCTTGCCGCAGCCCGAATGTTTCAAGGAAAAGACTTGATTTTTTCCACAATTCATGTTACAATAAAATAGTATTGCTATCGGCTTTCGTCTGTCCAGAAATGGGAAAATGGCAGCAAAAATCCACCCATTCCAACAGAATTTGCTTCAATTTCCCGATTTTTCGGGCAATTTTCCCGTGCCGATGCAGCAGAACATAGAAGAACACTGCACAGACGGCATGCAGTCGAGCCGATGCACCAAAGATTTTCCACAATGTCCCGGCTCCTGCCGCTGCACGCCGCCAAGAAAAGGAGATTACAATGCTATGAATTCATTCGATGAGGTATTCGAACATGTAAAACGATACTGTCTGGAGAAAGGGCAGATCCCGGAGGTTGCAGTCAAACTTTGGATTGATGCCCTCCATCCGGTGGATCTCAGCGGAACGGATGCCGTTTTTACCATTCAGTCCGATTTTCAGCGTTCTGTCATTCTCAGCAACTATGAACCGCTGCTGAAAGAGGCATTTCGCAATATTTTAGGCTTTGATGTCAATCTGGTCATCCGGATTGAAGAAGAATTTGAACCAGAACCGACCCAGACAGAATCTACCGGCTCGGAAGACCTGGCTCTGCGGAATCAGCAGCTGGAAAAGAGCTTTGAAGGGGCAAACTACGAATATACATTCTCCACGTTCATTGTGGGTCGCTCCAACGAATTTGCCTATGCTGCCTGTACGGCAGTTGCAAAAGAACCGGGCAAGAGTTACAATCCGCTGTTCATCTACGGTCCATCCGGTCTGGGAAAAACACACCTGATGCATGCCATCGCCCACGAGGTCGAACAGCAGCATCCGGATTACAACATCATTTATGTGACCAGTGAAGAATTCGGAAACGACCTGATCAACGGCATCAACCGCAACAATATGGCAAGTTTCCACGACAAATACCGCTCTGCGGATGTCCTGCTGATCGACGATATTCAGTTCTTCAGCGACAAAGACCGGATGCAGGAAGAATTCTTCCATACCTTTAATAAATTACACGCAGAAAACAAGCAGATCGTCATCACGTCCGATAAGCCGCCGAGAGAGCTGAAAACACTGGAAGAACGGATTCGCACCCGGTTTGAATGCGGTCTGATCACCGACATCACCATTCCGGATTTTGAAACCCGGATCGCCATCATTCGCCGCAAGGCAGAACTGCTCGACCTGCACATTCCGGACGATGTAGCAGAATTCATTGCCAACCGCCTGAAAACCAACATCCGGCAGCTGGAAGGGGCAGTGAAAAAGCTGAAAGCTCTGAAGCACTTCGCTGGTTCTCCGCCGTCCATCTCCATGGCACAGAGTGTCATCAAGGACATCCTGAACAACGACCAGCCTGTGCCGATTACTGTAGAAAAAATTATTGCCGAGGTGGCAGATGTCTACGGCGTAACCCCGGAGGAAATCCGCAGCAGCAAACGCTCCGCACAGATTTCCACCGCTCGAAAAGTGGCAACCTATGTTGTCCGGGAAATCACGCAGATGCCGCTGCAGTCCATCGGAACGGAGTTCGGCGGCAGAGATCATTCGACCATTGTCTATGCCATCAATAACATTGAAGCAGGGATGAAACGGGATGCCAATTTAAAGCAATTGGTAGAAGATATCATCAAAAACATCAAAACCAAGACCCATTAAAGGCAAATGGATTGCCGTTTTTTCTTGCCTCATTTTTCCATTTTATGCAAACAAATTTCCGATTTCCGGTTTTGAAAAAACGGCTGCATATTCCACAATATGCAGCCGGATTGTGTCTGTAAAGCCCGTTTTTTCTCGAAAAATGTGCTGATTTCAGCGAAAAAAATGTGCCGATTTCAAGCCATTTTTGCGGTTTTCCACAGACTTTCCGAAGACTTTCAACAGTGTTTTCCACAATTTGTGGAAAGACGGAAATCGCCCGAAATTTCGGAAATTTTTCTGGGTGTCGGAAATCTTTCCCAACCAGTTTTCCACGAAAATTGCCGCCGATTCGCAAATCATTGCCACGTTTCTGCCCGGGCGCACAGGAATCGTATTCAGCTGCACCTTATTTCCCAGAATATCCATATATTCCTCATTCAGCCCCAGCCTGTCATAGGAATCCGCCTTCCCATCCCAGACCTCAAGCTTAATGACAAGGTCAACCGTCTTCTGATCCTTTACAGAGCCGACACCAAACAACTCCTTTACATTCAGAATCCCGATGCCGCGCAGTTCAATCAGATAGCGGATAATCTCCGGACAGGAGCCAATCAGCCTTCTGTCGGCAATCCGTTTGATTTCCACTGCATCATCCGCAATCAGACGGTGTCCTCTTTTAATCAGCTCCAGTGCCGTTTCGCTTTTCCCGATGCCGCTTGCGCCCGTAATCAGCACGCCCTC
>ENA-UPXB01002249-UPXB01002249.1-human-gut-metagenome-genome-assembly--contig:-NODE-2249-length-11055-cov-3.459009_pt1 | contig 11055 bp, 9 predicted proteins | sample MGYA00250055_ERZ773386 | MGnify/ENA primary metagenome ERZ773386 (study PRJEB29103, sample SAMN06111974) | human gut metagenome | biome: human gut; feature: ankylosing spondylitis patient; material... | reverse complement strand
GGTTTCTCCATTGTATCGGCCAGCAAAAAGACACTGGAACTGCGCATGATTGACAAGAAAGGGAATGTATTGCACACGGTGACGCGCAGCAAATAATCCAAGCCGGCACGCAAGCAGGCGCATTCCCCCGAAGCCCTGCCGAACAACCACTTTCCTCCCACGAAGCAAAAGACCATGTTTCGTAGGAGGATTTTTCCATCTCATACGACAAAAACAAAGCCTATCCGCAGGAATACAAGAAAAAGCCCTATATTTGCATTTGTCAATACATAACTATGATGAAGAAGATACACTTCCTGCTACTAATCAGCCTGCTACTTGCCGCTTGCAGTGATGACGACAAAGAGAAACAACCCGCTTTTGTGACCAATATCACCATATCCGATGCCGGAAAGACCTTCAATCCCGGTGATGCCGTGACCGTCAAAGCCGACGGCTTGCAGAGCGGCGACCAAATCATATTGGACATCTACTGGCCGATAGCCGACAATCCTCTCTTTCCCGAAGGGTATTCACGCTACACACGCGCCGTTACCACGGAGCAAACCACCAACAGCATTACTTTCCTTGCCCCCGGACACTGGCCCGCCTCACGGGTAGAAATGTTCCTGGAACGGGCAGGACAGCTTCAGCCTCTCGGCCAGATTTCGGTAGCCGACGGACAATCCCCCGAAGAACCATATCTCTACGGTATCACCAACTCCCACGCCATTTACACACCGACCGTTCCCCGCGGCATCACCCGTATCGACCTGGTAACACAAGAAATATCGGAAGTAATCCAGTTCCATGACGGCGAAGATTTCTGCCTTGCCGCCAACATCCCCGGCACCAACATCCTCTGCGGGATACGGGAGAAAGACGGCAGTAGTTTCATCGACGGATACGACCTCTGCATGCACTATTGGTGTAACCCGATAGAACGTAACGCAATTACCATCTGCTCGGATTTCAACAACACTGTTTCCCTGGAAATGGCCGGAGATAAGCTCCTCACCTACTGTAGCATCTCTTATCCGGTATATACCCGGTTGAATATGCCACCGATACATACTCCCGAAATACCATTACCGGATGGACTGAAGCCCGAATCCCTCTCACGCTATCCGGGCGTGATAGCCGACGTCCACATGCTGCTCTCGGCCAACAACGGCGACGGCACCTTCTCGCCCGTCGTGATAGACATCGCCAAAGAAAAGATGCACTGCTACGACCCCATCAAAGCCGAAGCCTTGATACCTTTCCGGATTATGGAACCATCCCCCGAAAACCCAAACAGCTTGCAATGCAAAGGAGGCTATATCGTTTCCCGTGCCAATGGTGGAGATACGCAATTCTGCTTATGGGATACTGCTACCGGAAACTTGAAAGAGCCCTTCGCCACCTACCCCAACGCCGTACGCTCCGCTGCCATGTACTACTCCAAGGACGGGCAGACAAGGAAACTCTACGTGCAGTTTGCAGGCTATCGTGAAGGCGACTTCATCGAAACTTATGATTTCCAGACAAAGGAATGGAGGATGTTTACGTTCTACGTACCGTTTGCAGAGATTTTACTGGCACGATAACCGGCTCCCTTACTGCTTTTTCTCCCGTAAGTCATCCTTGGGTATGGTCGTCTCACTGCCGTCACGCGTAGCTATGTAGTGAGGAGACATGATTTCGATGCCTGCTTCGTTGAAGGCATCCTGGATATTCTGATGCAAATCAGAGTAAATCTGGCTAAGGCTGTTGGCATCCCTGATATAGGCATTCACTTGATAAACCGGATAATAATCCTGAAGGGAAGTCTCCAATATAAACGGGCGAGGGTCATCTATCACTCCAGGAGTATTCAATGCAGCCTCTATCAACAGCTGATGTGTCTTCCGCCACGGAACATCGTAGCCAATACTGACCTCCGAATGGATAATCAATCCATACTCACGGGCAGACTGGCTGTAATTGACCGTATGGGAAGACATGATGAAAGAGTTCGGAATGGTCACCACCTCATTCTTCGGAGTACGGATGCGGGTGACGAGCGGTGTTTTCTCAATGATGTTGCCCGTAGTATCGTTCAGCTTGATGCGGTCACCCAGCTTGAAAGGCCGCATGTAGGTTATGACCAGTCCTGCAATGATATTGCCGATAACCGTACTGGAACCGAGCGAAACAATCAAGCCGACAAACACGGAGATTCCCTGGAAGACTCCCGACTTGGAACCCGGCAGATAAGGGTAAATCATGGCAATCATAAACGCATAAAGCAAGAAGCGCACAATATGATAGGTAGGAATGGCCCAATCCGGATAGAAGCCGTTTATCTTCAGCCGTTCAGCCTGCACCTCATTGGCAAGATAACGCACCAGTCTGACCAGATACTTCACCGCATAGCATATCACAAAGATAGTGAACAGATTGGGTATATAGTCGGCTATTCCATTCAAGATGACCTTTATAGGATTCCAAATGTAGGAGAATAATGTATAAGCCAAGCTCTTGGTCTGAGGGAAAATGGAGAATAATAACGGAACCGTCAGCAGCAACTGCAACAGCATGACTACATAACGCACCAGGTTGGCAACAAACACCAGCAGGTTGACCTGCTTCTGCGTATCCAGCAATTCATAATCCTGAATAGAGATCGGTTTCAGCTTGGTATCCTTCAGCTTCTGAATGCGTAGTTTGAGTTTTCTGAACAGCCAGTTGGTAAACTTGAACAAGAAGAACTGTCCCACAAGCACCAGGATAAAGTACAAGATACGCTTACCCAACTGCCACAAGCTATGCTCCTTCTGCATGGCTTTCAGTTTGTCCACCACGACATGCCTCTTGCTGGCGGCCAGCTGGTCGCGGGTACAGTTTTCCCACAAAGCATCCTGATCGGTAAAGGAAATGATGACCTTTTCGCCATACATCAAGTCCGTAACAATATCCGTACTCTCTAAATAAACAGAGTCCGGACGCAGATTGAAACGCGTGCCCAATGCTTCGATGACGTTGCTTACATCTTTGGCTCGCTGTTGGGGCGTATGCCCTCCACGCTTGGCATACAGATAGAACAAAGTGTCCTTCTCCACCACCACCGGAATACCCGGTGTCACCGTCCGCAACGAATCAATGCGTTGTTTCTGCAATGCCAGCTTCACCGAATCGGCCGCATAGCCCGCCAACTTCATCTGCTCCATTTCCATCCGCAGGTTCGCCTCATTCAGCCGGGCTGTTTCCAACTCCTGCCGGACAAGCGACAACTGAATCGAATCGGAGTCAGTCCTTGCCACTGTGACACTCCCCACACTATCCTCACCTAAAACACTGAGCACTTTATCTACCAACTGAGCTGACACTCCGTCTGCCAGCATCAACAGCCAACAAAGACAGAAAGCACGGATAACCTTCATATATAAACTTCTTGATTTGATTCTTTAATTATGCAAATATACCCAATAAATGCTTCAAACATACGGAATGTTTTTAACTTCCTATCCTAATCAACATAACTTTTTCATGCAAACATGAAAGTTCTGTATCCGGTTTGCATTATCTTTGTACTCAAAATTGACATACCTATGGATATATTGTTTCTTGTCGGAGGACTGCTCCTCATTCTTCTGGGTGCCAATGGCTTGACAGACGGTGCCGCATCCGTTGCCAAACGTTTCCATATACCGTCCATCGTCATCGGGCTTACCATTGTCGCCTTCGGTACTTCCGCACCGGAACTCACCGTCAGCATATCCTCTGCCCTAAAAGGCAGTGCAGACATTGCCATCGGCAATGTGGTGGGAAGCAATACGTTCAATACCCTGATGATTGTGGGTTGTACGGCCCTTTTTGCCCCGATAGCCATTACCCGTAACACACTGAAACGCGAAATACCCCTTTGCATCCTTTCATCCTTCGCCCTGCTGATTTGTGCCAACGACGTCTTACTGGACAGCAGTGGGGAGAACATACTCAGCATCACCGACGGCCTATTGCTGCTATGCTTCTTTACCATTTTCCTGAGTTATACTTTTGCCATTGCAAAAAGGGATGGAAGTATGAAGGAACCGGAAAAGGAGCACTTACAGGAAGAAGACGAAATCAGGCTGTTACCCGCGTGGAAATCCGCCCTATACATTCTCGGCGGACTTGCCGGCCTCATCATCGGAGGTAATTTCTTTGTAGACGGTGCCAGCGGCATAGCCCGCGGATTGGGTGTCAGCGAATCCATCATCGGTCTCACGCTCGTAGCAGGCGGCACTTCATTACCCGAACTCGCCACCTCCATCGTAGCCGCCTTGAAGAAAAACCCCGAAATAGCCATCGGAAACGTCATCGGAAGTAATCTCTTCAATATATTCTTCGTACTGGGTTGTTCGGCCTCCATCACTCCACTGCGTCTGACGGGCATCACCAATTTCGATTTGTGGGTACTCGTAGGGTCCAGCATCCTGCTTTGGCTGTTCGGTATCTTTTTCGGGAAACGCATCATCACCCGGGTGGAAGGAAGCATTCTGATTCTCTGCTACATTGCCTACACAGCGGTACTGATATACAACCTCTAACAGCAAATTTACAAACACCCTACGCGGTATTTTAAAGATTATCACGTATTTTTAAATAAGGCAAGCTGTACCTCGGCATAAAAAATAAGCAAGCTTATTTTGTTCTGCTCTCAGTTTGCATTACCTTTGTGGTCTCAATATTGAACAACTATGGCAATTACAATCAAGAAAGTAACCACAAGACGGGAACTGGAGCGCTTTATCCGTTTCAACTACCTGCTATACAAAAACAACCCTTATTCCGTCCCCGACCTTTTCGATGACATGCTCAACACCTTCAACAAGAAGAAAAACGCTGCATTCGAATTTTGTGAAGCCGACTATTTCCTGGCTTATCGGGAAGGTAAAATCGTAGGACGTGTAGCTGCCATCATCAACCACAAGGCAAACCAAACCTGGAACAAAAAGGAAGTCCGCTTCGGCTGGATAGACTTCATCGATGATGCGGAAGTCTCCGATGCCCTGATTCGCACCGTGGAAGAATGGGGAAAAGAACGGGGAATGACACATATACAAGGCCCGCTGGGATTCACAGATTTCGATGCCGAAGGTATGCTCATCGAAGGATTCGACCAGCTCAGCACCATGGCCACCATTTATAACTATCCCTACTATCCGCAACATCTGGAACGCATGGGCTTTGAGAAGGATGCCGATTGGGTGGAGTACAAAATCTACATTCCCGACGCCATACCCGACAAGCACAAGCGCATCTCCGACCTCATCCAGCGCAAGTATAACCTCAAGGTAAAGAAATACACATCTGCCAAGAAGATTGCCCAAGACTACGGTCAGGCCATCTTCGAACTGATGAACGAAGCCTATCAGCCACTCTATGGCTATTCTGCACTGAGCCAACGGCAGATTGACCAATACGTCAAGATGTACCTGCCCATCCTCGACCTACGCATGGTGACATTGATTACCGATGCCGATGACCAGCTGCTTGCCGTAGGCATTTCCATGCCGTCACTCGCCGAAGCGTTGCAAAAAGCCCACGGGCGCCTGCTTCCTATGGGTTGGTATCACCTGGCCAAGACCATCTTCTTGAAGAAATATCCCAAGATGCTCGATTTGCTGCTGGTTGCCGTGAAACCGGAGTATCAGAACAAGGGGGTAAATGCATTGTTGTTCTCCGACCTTATCCCCGTCTATCAGCAACTTGGTTTCGAGTATGCCGAGAGTAATCCGGAGCTGGAGCTGAACGGCAAGGTGCAAGCGCAGTGGGAGTACTTCAAGACGGAACAGCATAAACGGAGAAGATGCTTTGTGAAAGGAATAAAATAAGTTCTAAATCCAGAATATAAGCTTGTCAGAAGTCCATAAAAGACATTATTTTTTTGCGAACCCCCGAATTTCTCATTACCTTTGTCGCAATGCGCAATATGAAGGAATAACGTACTTATGGAAGATAACAACAATATGACCCTGCCGCTGGAAGAAGCAGACAACAATATCATAGAGAGCCCCGTTTCCAGCGTGGAATATACCGACGACAACATCCGCCACCTGGACGACATGGAGCATATCCGTGTCCGTTCCGGTATGTACATAGGCCGTCTGGGCGACGGCTCACAGAACGATGACGGCATCTATGTGTTGCTGAAAGAAGTGATGGACAACAGCATCGACGAGTTCAAGATGGGTGCCGGAAAGCGTATAGAAGTGACTATAGAAGACAGTCTGCGTGTCAGCGTACGCGACTATGGACGAGGCATTCCGCAAGGCAAACTGGTAGAGGCGGTCAGCAAACTGAATACCGGGGGTAAATATGACTCGAAGGCTTTCAAGAAAAGTGTCGGACTGAACGGCGTAGGCATCAAGGCGGTCAATGCGCTGAGTAGCCGTTTCGAGGTACGCAGTTACCGCGACGGCAAAGTACGTACCGCCATCTTCGAGAAAGGAACGCTGTTGAGTGATGTGACCGAAGACTCGACAGAAGAAAGCGGAACCTATATCTTCTTCGAACCGGACGCCACACTCTTCCTGAACTATTCCTTCCAGAACCAGTTCGTAGAAACCCTGCTGCGCAACTACACCTACCTGAATACGGGCCTCACCTTCATTTACAACGGCCAGCGCATCGTTTCCCGCCACGGGCTGGAGGACTTGCTGAAAGACAACATGACCAGCGAAGGCCTTTACGACATCATCCACCTGAAAGGAGAGGACATCGAGATTGCCTTCACACACACCAACCAATACGGCGAAGAGTACTACTCCTTTGTCAACGGGCAACACACCACCCAAGGCGGCACACACCAGACTGCCTTGAAGGAACACATTGCCCGTACCATCAAGGAGTTCTACAACAAGAACCAGGAATATGCCGACATCCGCAACGGACTGGTAGCCGCCATTGCCATCGACGTGGAGGAACCCATGTTCGAGAGCCAGACCAAAACGAAACTGGGCAGCAACAACATGTGGCCTGCCGCGCCGCAGGAACACAAGCCCGCCGGCCCCACGGTGAACAAATACGTAGGAGACTTCATCAAGACGGAAGTGGACAACTACCTCCACAAGAACCCGCTTGTGGCCGAAGTGATGCTGCAAAAGATACAAGACTCCGAGAAAGAGCGCAAAGCCATTGCCGGTGTCACCAAGCTGGCACGCGAACGCGCCAAGAAAGCCAACCTGCACAACCGCAAGCTGCGCGACTGCCGCTACCACTTGAGTGACGGTAAAGGCAAAGACCAGGAAACCGAATCCTGCATCTTCATTACCGAGGGAGACTCCGCCAGCGGTTCCATCACCAAGAGCCGCGACGTGAATACCCAAGCAGTATTCAGCCTGCGTGGTAAACCGCTAAATTCCTACGGACTCACCAAGAAAGTAGTTTATGAAAACGAAGAATTCAACTTGCTTCAAGCAGCCTTGAATATAGAAGACGGCATAGAGACACTGCGCTACAACAAAGTCATCGTAGCTACCGATGCCGATGTGGACGGCATGCACATCCGCCTGCTCATCATCACCTTCTTCCTGCAGTTCTTCCCCGACCTGATAAAGAAAGGGCATGTATATATCCTGCAAACCCCTCTCTTCCGCGTGCGCAACAAAAAGAAGACAAGTTATTGCTATACAGAGGAGGAACGTGTGAAAGCCATTGAAGAACTGGGTCCCAACCCCGAAATCACCCGATTCAAAGGTCTGGGAGAAATCTCGCCCGACGAGTTCAAGCATTTTATCGGCAAGGATATGCGTCTGGAACAAGTGTCCCTGCGCAAGACAGACCTCGTAAAAGAGCTGCTGGAATTCTACATGGGTAAGAATACCATGGAACGACAAAACTTTATTATCAACAACTTGGTTATAGAAGAAGATTTGGCATCATGAGAAGAGCTATCTTTCCGGGAACATTCGACCCGTTTACTATCGGACACTCTTCGGTAGTGAGCCGTGCACTGACTTTTATAGACGAAATCGTCATAGGCATCGGCATCAATGAAAATAAGAATACGTATTTCCCCTTGGAAAAGCGCGAACAAATGATACGAGACTACTACCGGAACGAGCCGCGCATCATTGTGCAGTCCTATGACTGCCTGACTATCGACTTTGCCCGGCAGGTAGATGCCAGTCTGATAATACGCGGCATACGCACCGTGAAGGATTTCGAATACGAGGAAACCATTGCCGACATCAACCGCAAACTGACCGGCATAGAAACCATCCTGCTCTTCACCGAGCCGGAACTTACCTGCGTCAGTTCCACCACCGTGCGCGAACTGCTGCAATACGGCAAGGACATAAGCATGTTCATACCGGAGGGAATGGAGATTAGGGATTAAGGATAAAGGATTAGGGATTAAAATGGAAATGATGAAAAAACTATTTACTATTATAATATGTATATGCGCGGTGACGGCACAAGCGCAAAAGCCGAACAATGAAGCCCTGCGCAAACTGCAAATGGCAGAGTTTGCCATCACCAACCTTTATGTGGACAAGGTGGATGAAGACAAGCTGGTGGAAGAAGCCATCATCAAGATGCTGGCACAACTCGACCCGCACTCCACCTACAACAACGCCGAAGAAGTGAAGAAGATGAACGAGCCGTTGCAAGGCAATTTCGAGGGCATCGGCGTACAGTTTCAGATGATAGAAGATACCCTGCTTGTGATACAACCCGTGAGCAACGGACCTTCCGAGAAGGTGGGCATCCTTGCCGGCGACCGTATCGTAGCCGTCAATGACAGCGCCATTGCCGGAGTAAAAATGAGCACGGAAGATATTATGAGCCGCCTGCGCGGACCGAAAGACTCGGAAGTGAAACTCACCATCGTGCGCCGTGGCGTGGACGACCAGCTGTACTTCACCGTGAAGCGTGACAAAATTCCCATCCTCAGCCTGGACGCATCTTACATGATACAACCCAAAACCGGCTATATCCGTATCAACCGCTTCGGGGCAACCACCGCCGAAGAGTTTGCAGAAGCCCTGAAAAGCCTGCAAAAGAAAGGAATGAAAGACCTCATCCTCGACCTGCAAGGAAATGGAGGAGGGTATCTGAATGCCGCCATCGACCTTGCCAACGAATTTCTGAAGCAAAAAGAACTCATCGTCTACACCGAAGGAAGGGCCGCACGCCGCAGTGATTTCTTTGCCAAAGGTACGGGCAACTTCAAGAACGGCCGTCTCATCATATTGGTGGACGAGTACTCCGCTTCTGCCAGTGAAATCGTGACCGGAGCCATCCAGGACTGGGACAGAGGCGTGGTAGTAGGACGCCGCACCTTCGGCAAGGGATTAGTACAGCGTCCTATCGACCTGCCGGACGGTTCCATGATTCGCCTCACTATCGCCCGCTACTATACTCCTTCGGGCCGTTGTATCCAGAAGCCTTACGACAGCACCGCCAACCTCGACGGCCGCCTAACCGGCGAGAACAGTCAGGATAAGTATAACCAGGAACTGATAGACCGCTTCAATCATGGAGAAATGATTCATGCGGACAGTATCCATTTTGCCGACTCCCTGAAAGCACAGACCAAGCGTATGGGACGTACCGTTTACGGAGGTGGAGGTATCATGCCCGACTTCTTCGTCCCCATCGACACTACCCAGTACACAGACTATCACCGCAACCTCGTAGCCAAAGGCGTGGTTATCAAAGCCACTACCGGCTACATCGAGAAGCACCGGAAGGAGTTGCAGAACAAATACAAGAAATTCGAAGCCTTCAACGAGAAGTTCGAGATAGACGATAACTTCCTTGCCGAAATACGTACGCTTGCCGACAAAGAGAAAATCAAGTTTGACGAGAAACAGTACAACCAATCCCTACCGCTCATCAAGACACAACTTAAAGCCTTGATAGCCCGTGACCTATGGGACATGAACGAATACTTCCAGGTGATGAACAGCACGAACCAGAGCGTGCAGCAAGCTCTAAAAGTGTTGAACGAAGGCATCTACAGCACTATTATCCAATAGCCGACTTGAAACAAACTTAGGCGCGGATTATGCGGATTTAGTTTATCTAACTCCGCGTATTCCGCGTAATTCGCGCCTAAAATCATTCTCCGAACAGCCACTTATTCAGCCACTTGTTGACGTAGATGTTGACCACAGCACATCCAGCACCGATTGCAGCCCCCGCCAACACATCCGACGGATAATGCACTCCCTCGTTCATACGGGCGCCCTCACTTCTGTTTGTAAGCTTCTTATATTGACCGTAGAGATATCCAACCTCACGAGCACCTGTACCGATGTCGCCGGCAGGAACGTCCTCGTCAGCGCCGACATACTTATAAAGCTCATTCATAAAAGCTTGGCAGAAACGCATAATTTCCATATCGCTCTTGCCCTTAGGGTCAAAGTCTGAACCGCCCTTAGCGCCGCCGATAGGAAGACCTGTAAGGCTGTTTTTGAAAATTTGCTCGAAGCCTAAGAACTTAATGATTGAAAGGTTTACGCTTGGGTGAAGTCTTAAGCCGCCCTTGTAAGGGCCGATAGCTGAATTAAACTGAACACGATATCCACGGTTAACATGAACCTCGCCGTTGTCGTCAACCCAAGGAATACGGAACATAATTGTTCTTTCAGGCTCAACAAGTCTTTCCAAAAGTCCAGCCTTTTCATATCTTGGGTCTGTGTCAACTACAGGTGAAAGTGACTCAAGCACTTCTGTAGCAGCCTGAATAAACTCAGGTTGATAAGGATTGTTTTTCTTTAACTCTTCGAGTACCCTCTCTGAATACTTCATTACTAAAACCTCCATAGTTTTAATATTTTTTATGAAAAAAACAGAGCGTAATATCAGTAATCTGTATTAAACTCTGCACAACAGCGCCGCCTTTGACGCTGAAGCTATTATAGCAGTTACGTGACACATTGTCAATTATCAATGAATAGATATACATAAAATTAACAAATTATTCTAATTATTTAGCATAATAATGCTCCACACGCTTATATCACGTTATAATTATGCAAAATATACATAAAGGAGATTCTTCATGTTTAACCTAATAATTATACTTTTATCAACACTTAATGATGAACCAAAAGGTTC
>ENA-UPXB01002241-UPXB01002241.1-human-gut-metagenome-genome-assembly--contig:-NODE-2241-length-11090-cov-7.063924_pt1 | contig 11090 bp, 8 predicted proteins | sample MGYA00250055_ERZ773386 | MGnify/ENA primary metagenome ERZ773386 (study PRJEB29103, sample SAMN06111974) | human gut metagenome | biome: human gut; feature: ankylosing spondylitis patient; material... | reverse complement strand
AGTTATCGCAAAACATCCTTGAGATTTGCGCAGAAGGGCTAACAGCTTCTGTGTTATCTAGCATATATTTTTCAAAATGAGGAGGAAATGAAAAATGAGAATGTTTAAGAAAGTTTTAGCTGGCTTCGTTGCAGCAGCAATGGTAGCTACAATGGCTGGATGTGGAAGCAGCAATAGTAGTACAAAAGATAGTGGATCAGATAAGGCAGCAGCAGAGGCTACAACAGAAGCAGCAGCTCCTGCAAAAGTTCTTAACACTAACGCAGCTAACAAGCTGATCTACTGTATCACACCATCTACTTCTAATCCTTACTTCGGTACTGTTCAGACAGCATGTAAAGAAGAAGGCGAGAAGTTAGGATACAAAGTTAAATGTGTATCTCATGATGATGATGCTACAAAACAGTCCGAATTATTCGATACAGCTATTTCCGAAGGCGCATCCGCAATCGTTTGTGATAACGCCGGAGCAGATGCTTCTATCGAAGCAGTTCAGAAAGCTTATGATGCTGGAATCCCTACATTCATGGTTGACCGTGAGATCAACAAAGAAGGTCTTTGCGTATCTCAGATCGTAGCTAACAATGACCAGGGTGCTCAGGCAGCAGCAGAAGCATTAGTAGAAGCTACAGGCGGAAAAGGTGACTACGCAGAATTATTAGGACTTGAGTCCGATACAAACTGCCAGGTTCGTTCTAACGCTTTCCACAGAGTTCTTGACCAGACAGACATGAAGATGGTTGCTCAGCAGTCCGCTAACTGGGATCAGACAGAAGGCCAGTCCAAAGCTGAAACAATCTTACAGCAGTATCCAGACATTACAGCGATCGTTTGTGGTAATGATACTATGGCTTGTGGTGCAGCAGCAGCAGTTGCAGCAGCAAACCTTGACCATGACGTATATATCATCGGTGTTGACGGATCTAACGATATGAGAGATAACATCAAAGATGGTAAAGCACTTGCAACAGCTCTTCAGCAGATTGATAAGATCACAAGAAATGCAGTTACTCAGGCTAACGATTACCTGACAAACGGAACTACAGGTCTTGATCCTGCTGGACGAGCCTCTGTCCAACCTGGACGCTAAGCTGCGTACCTCCATGCGCACCGAGATCATCAAGCTGCACAAGAAGCTGGCTACCACCTTCATCTACGTTACCCACGACCAGACCGAGGCTATGACCATGGGCGACCGTATCGTTGTCATGAAGGACGGCATCATCCAGCAGGTCGATACCCCGCAGAACCTGTACGATATGCCCTGCAACATGTTCGTCGCAGGCTTCATCGGCAGCCCCCAGATGAACTTCCTGGATGGCACCATCGTCAAGAAGGGCGACCAGTACAGCGTCGATCTGGGCGGCGACCTCATCCCCCTGCCCAAGGAGAAGACCGCTGACGGCAAGCTGGATTCCTACGTCGGCAAGAAGGTCAAGATGGGCATCCGTCCCGAGGACATCGACGATGAGCCCGAGTTCATGGCAAAGCACACCGACTGCCAGCTGGATGCTAAGGTCGATGTCTCTGAGATGATGGGCGCTGAGATCTACCTGTACCTGGAGTACAAGGGCAACAAGATGACCGCCCGCGTCGCTCCCACCTCCAAGGCCCGCAACGGAGACACCGTCCGCGTTGCCTTCGATCCCCACAAGGTCCACCTGTTCGACGTCGAGACCGAGCAGACCATCCTGAACTGAATAAGATAGTCTACGATCATTTTTGATCCTCCTATCATAAGAAAAGCCGTCGGGCCGCAAGACCCGGCGGCTTTTCCTGTGCCGGAAAAAAGACATAATAAAAACCCATGCTGCGGCAAAGCAAAACGCAGCATGGGTGCGGAAATGGCTTATGAAGTCAGGGGACGCTTAGATCAGCGGGCCTTGACGTACTTGTGCAGGGTAGCGCGGACAGCGCCGGGGCCTGCGAACAGCTCCTTGGCCATGGACTCGATCTTCTCGCCCAGACCGACGGCGTACAGGTCCACGCCGAAGACATCGGTGCGGCTGTACAGAGCCTTCAGGCAGGAGAAGTCCTGCTCACCGGCTTCCACCTTCAGGGGAGCCACGATGGCCTGCAACTCAGCCAGCAGCGGGTCAGTGGAGATCTCGAAGGGCTGACCGTTGTCGTCGATGCCCTTCAGGTAGCGGGCATAGCCTGCCAGCACCAGCGGGATCAGCACGAGGTTGGACTTGTCCAGACCGCGCGCCTCGTAAGCCTTGATGGTCTCGCCGAAACGGATCGCCAGCTTCTGGGAGGTATCGGTGACGATACGCTGAGGAGCGTCGGGCATGAAGGGGTTGGGCAGACGGCGGTTGATGACAGCGCCGATGAACTCGTAGGGGTTCAGAACGCCGGGGTCAACGACGACGGGCATCGCCTCGATGTAGCCGATCTTCTGGATGAAGCTGCGCAGATCCTCGTCTGCCATCTCGGCAGAGATGAGGGTGTAGCCCAGCATGCAGCCGTAGATGGACATGGCGGTGTGCAGGGGGTTGAGGCAGGTGCAGACCTTCATCTTCTCGATCTTATCGACGGTTTCGCGGTCGCAGTAGAGGACACCGCCCAGCTCCAGCGGAGGACGGCCATTGGTGTAGTGGTCCTCGATGCAGAGGTACTGGGTCTCCTCGGCGTTGACGAAGGGAGCGGTGAAGGTGTGCTTCTCGGTGACGATGGTGTAGTTGTCCTCAAAACCGTCGTCAGCCAGCATCTTCTGGACCTTGGCATCCGGGCGGGGAGTGATCTTGTCGATCATGCTCCAGGGGAAGGTGATCTTGGTCTCGTCCTTGACGTAGGCCAGGAACTCGGCGGGGACCAGGCCCTGCTCGACCCACTTGGAAGCGTAGGCAAAGACTGCGGCCTTGACCTTATCGCCGTTGTGAGAGCAGTTGTCCATGCTCTGGACGGTCAGGGGCAGCTTGCCGGCCTTGAAGCGCTCGTACAGCAGAGCAGTGACCTTACCCATGGCCAGAACGGGGGTCAGGCCGCGCTCGAGGTCAGCAGGAGCGACGCCGTAGCCCTTCTCGGTGATGGTGAAGGAGATCATCTGCAGGCTGGGTGCCTGGAAGATCTCGACCAGACGAGCCCAGTCAGCGCCGAAGGAGTAGTCAGCCTTCAGGCTCTCGGTGACGGAGGCGATGACCTTCTTCTCGATGTCGCCGGTGGACTTCAGGCAGACCAGCAGGCTCAGGTTGTCGTAGGGCTGATAAGCCTTGTCGATGATCTCGTAGTCGAAGCTCTCGGCCACGATGACGCCGCGGTCATACTTGCCGCTGTTCAGGGCGTCGTTCAGGATGGCAGCCGGGAATGCGCGGAAGATGTTGCCGGCACCGAAGTGGACCCAGGTGGGTTCTGCGTGGGTCTTGGCCTTGACGGCCTCAACGTCGAACTTGGGCAGCTCGTAGCCCTTTTCTGCCCACTCGGCGGACAGATTGCCGTTCTTAATATCAGTCAGCTTCATGATATATCAGCCCTTCTTCTTCTCTTCGTCCAGACGGTCCAGCAGGTCCCAGACGCCCAGCATATACTGGATGCCCAGCGCACGGTCATACTTGCCGTAGCCGGGGCGGCAGCTGCCGGGGCCTTCCTCCCACAGCTGACGGCCATGGTCGGGGCGGATGTAGCCCTCGAAGCCGCAGTCATGGTAGGCGCGCAGGATCTCGATGATGCCGGTCTCGCCGCAGCAGTCGCGGTGGGCAGCCTCGGAGAAGTCGCCGTTGGGGAAGTGATGGATGTTGCGGATGTGTGCGAATGCGATGCGGTCGCAGTGCTTGCGGACGATCTCAGCCACATTGTTGTTGGGGTTGGCGTTCAGGCTGCCGGAGCAGAGGGTCAGGCAGTTGTACTCGTCGTCCACCATGCTCAGGAAGCGGTCGATGCTCTCGGCATCCACCAGCAGGCGGGGCAGGCCGAAGATATCCCAAGGGGGATCGTCCATGTGGATGGCCATCTTGATGTCGCACTCGTGGCAGGTGGGCATCAGAGCTTCCAGGAAGTACTTCAGGTTCTCCCACAGCTTCTCCTTGGTGACAGGGGCGTAGGCCTTGAACAGCTCGTCCAGCTTTGCCATGCGCTCCGGCTCCCAGCCGGGGAAGGTCATGTTGTACTTCTCAGTGAAGGACATGATGTACTCGGCCATGGACTTGTAGTCGCCCTTGATCTTGTCCTTCTCGTAGAACAGTGCGGTGGAGCCGTCGCCGACGGGGTGGAACAGGTCGGTGCGGGTCCAGTCGAAGATGGGCATGAAGTTGTAGCAGATGACCTTGACACCGAACTTGGACAGGTTGCGGATGCACTGCTTGTAGTTCTCGATGTACTTATCGCGGGTGGGCAGGCCGATCTTGATGTCGTCGTGGACGTTGACAGACTCGACAACGTCCATGTCGAAGCCGTAAGCGTGGATCTGGTCTGCGACCTTCTGGATCTCGTCGATCTCCCAGATCTCGCCGGGCATCTTGTTGTGCAGCGCCCAGACGATGCTGGTCACGCCGGGGATCTGCTTGATGTCGCTGAGGGTGACGGGGTCGTTGCCCTCGCCATACCAGCGCCAACCCATTTTCATAGGCATAGTGGATGTCCTCCGTTCATATTGCTTTGCGTTTATGCGCGGCAGGAGTGCCTCGCTCTCTCACTTATATTCTAATATATCAGTTGAGAATTAGCAATAGTCGATTTGCTGAGTTTTAATGTTTTTTCTTGTATACTTTAGACAAATTGACATGGAAATGACAAAAAAGAGCGCCAGCTCCGGCAAAGCCGGGACTGGCGCTCCTGTCGCAGAGTCTGAGTCAGCGCTTCACGTTGAAAGCAGCCATGCCGGGGTAGACGGCGCTGCCGCCCAGCTGCTCCTCGATGCGCAGCAGCTGGTTGTACTTTGCCACACGCTCAGTGCGGCTGGGGGCGCCGGTCTTGATCTGGCAGGTGTTCAGGGCCACGGCCAGGTCGGCGATGGTGGTGTCCTCAGTCTCGCCGGAGCGGTGAGAGCTGATGGCGGTATAGCCGGCCTTGTGAGCCATCTTGATGGCTTCCAGAGTCTCAGATACGGAGCCGATCTGGTTCAGCTTGATGAGGATGGCGTTGCCGGCACCCAGCTGGATGCCCTTGGCCAGACGCTCGGTGTTGGTGACGAACAGGTCGTCGCCCACCAGCTGGACCTTGCCGCCCAGCTCGCGGGTCATCTCCTGCCAGCCTTCCCAGTCCTCTTCGTCCAGACCGTCCTCGATGGAGATGATGGGGTACTTCTCCACCAGCTTCTTCCAGTGTGCGATGAGCTCACTGGAGGTAAACTCGGTGCCGGCCTTGGGCAGCTTGTAGAAGCCCTTGCCCTTGGGGCTCTTCCACTCGGAGGAAGCAGCGTCCATGGCCAGCATGAAGTCCTTGCCGGGAACATAACCGGCCTTCTCGATGGCGGCCAGGATAGTCTCAATGGTCTCCTCGTCGCTGGACAGGTTGGGAGCGAAGCCGCCCTCGTCGCCCACGGAGGTAGCCAGACCTTTTGCCTTCAGGATGGAAGCCAGAGCGTGGAAGACCTCAGCGCACCAGCGCAGGCCTTCCTTAAAGGAAGGTGCGCCCACGGGCATGATCATGAACTCCTGGGTGTCCACGGTGTTGGTGGCGTGTGCGCCGCCGTTCAGGATGTTCATCATGGGGACGGGCAGGCGGTTGCCGTTCACGCCGCCGAGGAAGCGGTAGAGGGGCATGTCCAGCGAAGTGGTAGCAGCGCGGCAGGCAGCGATGGAAACAGCCAGAATGGCGTTTGCGCCCAGCTTGGACTTGTCCTTGGTGCCGTCGGCGTCGATCATAGCCTTGTCGATGGCGTAGATGTCGGAAGCATCCATGCCGATGACGGCATCAGCGATGACGGTGTTGATGTTCTCTACGGCCTTGGTGACGCCCTTGCCCAGATAGCGGCCCTTGTCGCCGTCGCGCAGCTCCAGCGCTTCGAACTCGCCGGTGGATGCGCCGGACGGTGCGCAGCCCCGGGCCATGGTGCCGTCGGCGAGGGTGATCTCAGCCTCAACAGTGGGGTTGCCGCGGGAGTCCAAGATCTCACGGCCCTGAACGTCTACGATCTCAAGATAGTTCATGATTTGTACCTCCATATATAATAGGAATGGATGCGCTCTTCTCATTTGGATAGTATATGCTAACTAACCGACATTATCCTACCATGATTCGGCCCGGGATGCAAGAGGATGCATGGATGTTAGCGCAAACAAACTTCGGGAGAGGAAAGTTGTGTCATCTTTTTGTTACTTGTGAATTGCTTTCATGTTCTGTTTTTTTTAGGTGAACAATTTGAAAAAGTGACCAAAAAGCGGCGTTTGATTTTGTGAAAAATAGCGAGTTTTGCCCGAAACCCCTCCAAAACTATGGACGATTTGTGAATTGCAGACTTGCACCGAAGTGCTTATAATAAGACTCAAGGAAGCAGAGCTGCTTTGAGGGAAGGGAGCGCTGCTTCCTTAACAGCTTTTCGGGACACTGGCTCATGGGCCGTGCGCGATGGCTGCAAATAACACGAACGCTTCCAAATATCAGGAGGATATAGACTTATGAAAAACATGATCTCTCGTCGTAACTTTCTGGCTGCTGCTGGTGTCGTGGCTGCTGCCGGTGTTCTGACTGCCTGCGGCGGCTCTTCCAGCACCGCAGCTTCCACTGCTGCCGCTTCCGGTTCTACCGCAGCAGCTGCTTCCGGCGACACCATCAAGGTCGGCGTTATGGGTCCCCTGAGCGGCAATGTCTCCGTTTACGGTCAGGCTGTTGTCAACGGTGCTACCCTGTACCTGAAGCAGGTCAACGCCAACGGCGGCATCAACGGCAAGCAGATCGAGATCCTCACCGAGGACGAGCAGGGCGACGCTACGCAGGCTGTCAACTGCTTCACCAAGATGGTGGACGAGGGCATGACCGCTCTGATCGGCGACGTTACCACCACCCCGACTCTGGCAGTCGTTGCTGAGAGCGCAGACTACAATATGCCCATGGTCACCGCTTCCGCTACCGCTGAGGCTGTCACCTACGATGCCGAGACCGATACCGTGAACGCAAACGTCTTCCGCGCCACCTTCACCGACCCGTTCCAGGGCATCAAGATGGCTGACTACGCATACCAGAAGCTGGGCTACACCAAGGCAGCCGTCATCTTCAAGAAGGGCGCAGACTATAACGAGGGTCTGGCAGAGAACTTCGTTAACGAGTTCGAGTCTTTGGGCGGCACCATCGTCGATCAGGAGAGCTACTCTGAGGGCGACGTGGACTTCAAGACTCAGCTGACCACCATCCTCGGCAAGGACCCCGAGACCGTCTTCTGCCCCAACTACTACGAGGAAGTGGGCCAGATCCTGTCTCAGGCTGAGAGCGTCGGCCTGACCGTTCCGTTCCTGGGCGGCGACGGCTGGGATGGTCTGGAAGGCTACGCCTCCAACGATCAGCTGAAGGACACTTACTTCTGCGCCAACTACGCAAAGGGCTCCAACTCCGAGTTTGAGGATGCCTACAAGGCAGAGTACGGTGAGGAGTACCCCAACGGCTTCTCTCCTCTGGGCTACGATGCAGCAAAGACCGTCGTCTACGGCCTGCAGGCTGCTGAGGATGCCGGTCTCGAGGCTGGCACCGACGATTACAAGCAGGCTGTCATCGATGCCATTGCCTCCGGCACCATCGACGGCATCACCGGCACCTTCACCTTCGACGAGCATCACGACCCCGTCAAGCAGACTGCTATCCTGACCTATGTGGACGGCAAGCCGGTGCTGAAGGAAATGTTCTGATCCCAGCTTTCTTCCACCGACCGGTGATGGAAGCGCCGCTGAGATCCGAATGATCGTAAATTGACCCGACTGCGGAGAACGCCGGAACAGTATTGCCCCGGTGCTCTCCGCTTTTTTGGTAAAAAAGTGTATCCCCACATAAGGCGTGCAACAGCGCCGGAAAGAAAGGAAGTATCCATCCATGACAGTGTTTTTCAGCCAGCTCATCAACGGCTTGTCGCTGGGCAGCATCTATGCACTGATCGCACTGGGCTACAGCATGGTGTACGGCATCATCCTGCTGCTGAACTTTGCCCACGGCGACGTCATCATGGTGGGCGCGTACATGTCTTGGTTCGTCATGAACCAGCTGGGCCTCGGCCCGGTCACGGCGGTCTGTGCCACCATCCTCACCTGTACGCTGCTGGGCGTGGTCATCGAAAAGATCGCCTACACCCCGCTGCGCAGCGCACCCCGTATCTCTCTGCTCATCACAGCCATCGGCGTGTCGTTCTTCCTCGAGTACACGGCTGAGCTGGTCATGGGCTCGGGCGCAAAGGTCATCCCGTCTTACTACGACAACAAGACCTTCTATCTGGGCAAAGTGCCTCTGGGCCTGACCTCCATCATCACGCTGGTGGTCACCGTGCTGTCCATGCTGGTGCTGACCTTCCTCGTCCAGAAGACCAAGCTTGGCAAGGCCATGCGCGCCGTCTCTGAGGATATGGACGCTGCCCGCCTGATGGGCATCAACGTCAACAGCACCATCTCCTTTACCTTCGCGGTCGGCTCTGCACTGGCCGGCATCGGCTCGGTGCTGTACTGCTGCTCCTACCCGCAGGCCACTCCCACCATGGGCTCCATGCTGGGCCTGAAAGCCTTCGTCGCCGCCGTTCTGGGCGGCATCGGCTCCATCCCGGGCGCAATGGTCGGCGGCATCGTCATCGGCCTGTGCGAGTGCTTCGTTTCCGCCATCGGCCTGTCTGCCTGGAAGGACGCTGTCACGTTCGCCATCCTCATCATCGTGCTGCTGTTCAAGCCCACGGGCTTCCTTGGCCGCAAGGTGCAGGAAAAGGTGTAAGGAGGGCATGAAGATGAACAAGAATCGCAAAACGCTCAAAATGCCCGTGCGCTACCTCATGAACGCCGTGCTGGTGGTGCTGCTGTTCCTGGCCCTTTCCTACATGACCGGCAACATGCTCTCCACTTACCAGAACAAGGTGCTCATGACCGTGGGCATCAACATCATCCTGGCCGTGTCCCTGAACGTGGCCACCGGCTATCTGGGCCAGCTGCCGCTGGGCCACGCCGGTTTCATGGCCGTGGGTGCTTACACCTGCGCCCTCTTCACCAAGTACAGCCCTCTGCCCGATGGCATTGCCTTTGCCATCGGCCTTGCACTGGGCGCTGTGATGGCCGGCCTGTTTGGCGTCCTCATCGGCGTCCCGGCCCTCCGTCTGACCGGTGACTATCTGGCCATCCTGACCCTGGGCTTCGGCGAGATCATCCGCATCACCCTGAACAACATCGACGATGTGCTGGGCTACAGCCTGTTCTACGGCTCCAAGGGCCTCAAGAACATCCCCAAGTACTCCAACTTCGCCAATGTCTTCCTCTGTGTGGTCATCACCTGCTTCCTCATCCATACCATGATGAAGAGCCGCCATGGCCGTGCCGTCCTCGCCATCCGCGACAACGAGATCGCTGCCGAGAGCTGCGGCATCCAGACTACTTATTATAAGGTCATGGCCTTTGCTTTCTCTGCTGCCTTTGCCGGTCTGGCCGGTGGTCTGTACGCCTGCTACATCGGCGTTCTGAACCCCTCCACCTTCGGCTTCATGAAGTCCATCGAGATCCTGGTCATGGTGGTTCTGGGCGGCATGGGCTCCATGCTGGGTTCCATCCTCTCCGCTACCGTCCTGACCATCCTGCCCGAGGCTACCCGCAGCTTCGACAGCTACCGCATGGTCATCTACTCGCTGGTGCTCATCCTGATGATGATCTTCCGTCCGGGCGGACTGCTGGGCAGCTACGATTTCTCCATGAGCCGCATCGTGGAAAAGGTCATGAACGGCGAGCTGTTCCGAAAGAATAAGGAGTTTCGGCTTCCAGTCCTTCAAACAGAAGATAAGTGTTGCGGATAGTCGTGTAGAGCATTCCGTTAAACTCGATTTCGTAGAAGTCGGCATTGGCTACCTTGTCCCAAGTCGGTTTCAAGGTGTATGCTTCCCGGTTTTCTTCGGTTACTTGTGCGTTCTGCGGTGCTGTCAGAGCTCCGGTGGTTACACGGTAGCGGTCGGCAGGTTCAAAACGGAAGCCTTCTACATTCACTACGGTCTGATAGGCGGTGATGTCGGTAGTAGCCAGTTTGACACGTACCTGCGGATTCTTTGTGATGGTTACTTTCTCGAAGTCGCTGCCTTTCGTAGCAAACTTATTCAAGTTCGGAGTTTCTTCGTACCAATAGACGTTTTCACCTTTCAGGAAATCACCGGCTGTATTTACTTCTGTCAGTTTCACAGTTTTACCGTTAATCTTGGCAGATAGCTTCTTCGGTTTCTCAGTGACGTTGATTCGCAGTTCTGTTTTCTTATCCTTCACGAAGCCGTCGAAGTTGCCGGCTGCCGGATGGATGGTAATCGTTAGATTGTTTTTCTTGTCGATTACGTTAGACTCAATCAGGGTGGATACTGATTTCTCCTGACGATAGGCTTCGGTCACTCCGTCGTCGTCATATTCTACGGTTGCAGTATGACGATTCGGGTAGAATTCATAGATGCGCAGGGACGGGTCTATCTCGCTGACATTGTTGTGGGGGTGAGTCATCGGGATAATAGAGCCGTTCTTCACGAATACGGGAAGTTTCCAGATGGGGGTATCAAAGTTGTTGAGGATACGGTTGCCCTCATACTTCTCACCGGTGAAGTAATCAATCCAGGAGCCTTCGGGCAGATAGATACCGTCACGGATATCATTCCCTTTCTCGTCAGCTTTGGTGTTCTGATAGATGGGAGCCACGAGGAAATCCGTTCCGTACATGAACTGGTACTGCGTAGCAGGGCCGTAGGTGTACGTGTTGGGGTAATCAAGGAACATGGCACGAATAAGCGGCATTCCGTCCACCGCTTCCTTGGCAAAACTATATGTATAGGGGATTAGTTCGGATTTCAGCTTCAGGTACATTCGGTTGATGGATGTAGCTGGTTCGCCTAAAGCATGGGGGTACTTCTCATTGGCGCCCCAGCCATCCATATTCAACTGCATGGGGGTAAATGTTTTCCATTGGAAATCACGTATATTGACTGTTTCATTCTTGCCGCCGAATATTCCATCCAT
>ENA-UPXB01002232-UPXB01002232.1-human-gut-metagenome-genome-assembly--contig:-NODE-2232-length-11146-cov-3.858433_pt1 | contig 11146 bp, 9 predicted proteins | sample MGYA00250055_ERZ773386 | MGnify/ENA primary metagenome ERZ773386 (study PRJEB29103, sample SAMN06111974) | human gut metagenome | biome: human gut; feature: ankylosing spondylitis patient; material... | reverse complement strand
CCCTGATATCTCATTATAACAGAAACAGGAGATGAATGCATCATCTCCTGTCTGTCAGTTTCTTATATTTAATTTTATTGATTACAGGTTCTCCTGCATGAATTTGCTTACTGCTTCGTATGCTGCTTCTTCATCAGCACCTTCAAATGTAAATGTTACTTCATGGTCTTTCTTAGCACCAAGTCCCATAAGGCCGAAGATCTTCTTGCAGTCACTGCCCCCGGAACCAGTGTCAGAAACCCCGGGATCAAAAAAATCGTCACCGGTGCTTTTTTGATTCTTGCAAAAAAATGGGCAAGCAGCGTAATAGCTGCCGCACCGAGCAGATTAGCTGTCATCATCCCGAATCTTTGCAGTACAACCAGATAGACAAACCATCCGGCCGCACCGATAAAGCCGCAGTTTATAAGATATTTTTTCGGTATTTCAAGTGCCATTGCAAATGTAAAAATGGCCGCAAATGCCGCTATCACCTGTATAATCATCACATCACCCCCGTCAGGATCATTCCAAATGAAACGCCTGCCGCGATCGCCGCCGCACTGACAAATGCTTCCAGTGCTTTTGCTCCTCCTGCCACATAATCACCCTGCATCGTATCCCGCACAGCCGTTGTTATGGCAGCTCCCGGAACGATCGGCATGATCGCCGCTATGATCACAATATCCATCTGTATCGTCTGATATGGATTCTCTGCTGCCAGATATGCCACAACTGCGATTACCGCTGAAGCAAGCAAAAGCTGAAAAAAATCATTCAACCCGATCTTTCTTCCAAGGTACAGGATCAGAACCATGCCAATACCTGCCGCACCTGCCCCGACTGCATCCCATCTGGTTCCGCCAAGCAGAACCGCAAAGAAAAACGCTACCATGATCTGTGCGATGTATTTTTGTAAAGCTGTATAGGTGTACTGTTTCATATGCTTCAGACTGTGAAACGCTTCTTCCAGACTGATGTTCCCGGAACAGAATCTTCTTGAAATGTCATTCACTTCTGCAATCCTGCTCAAGTTCGTTCCTCTTGTCTTGATCCGTTTGACAACGGTCATGGAATCCATACGCGGATCGTCGAGCGTGACGATCAGACCGGTCGGCATCACAAACGCTTCTGCTGTTTTCATGCCTGACACTTTTAATATCCTGTGAATGGTATCTTCTACGCGATGGATCTCTGCTCCGCTTTGCAGCATGATCTTTCCGGCCAGTACCGCTGTATCAAGAACCAGTTTACACTCTGCGGTTTTATCCAAAACTATGCCCTCCATTCCTGATTTTTCTTTCTGAAATACTACTTCATTTATTCTATCATTGCCCAAAGCAAAAAGCCATAAAAACAGGCTCAAAAATTTTTTTATTTTTTTCAAAAAATATCTACAATAGTTGAATTGTATATTCATTTGATGCATTTTTAAGACGAAGTGCTATCGTCTGTACAGCATCTGCCACATCTTCGTTTACTTCCAGTAATAGTACCAGTTCCTGTGACTGTCCGGGTTCCAGTGTCTCCTCATAGGTAGACATGTCATTCGGCAGCATGGTAGTCAGTGCATTTGCTCTGATGCTGTCATTCACTGTAATAATATATCTGGAATTCGTATTCAGCAGATCTATCGTCTCTTCCTGCTCTGATCCATTCGTCAGATGAAATCTGAGTACCAGCAATTTCTTCCCCATGGATGCGTCCAGCGCAAAATAGTCATCCTCAACCCCGTCCTCGGGATAAGAATCTGCTACCATATAATCCTCATAGGTAATGCTGACACCTTCCGGCAGGCCAAAAAAATCTTCCATACTGGCAGTAATCTCTTCCTGCGCCGTGGGCATCGTCACTTCCGTGGTACCGGTGCTACCCGTCTCTTCCGCTTTTCCCTCTTCCTGTGATGCTTTTGTTGTTTCCTTTGCCGCTTCCTTTTCCAATTTGGCGATCACCACTTCGGGATCTACCAGGCGGCTGCGATTATTGGCATCGTATTTTAACAGTGTCACTGCCGCATATTCTCCAATCCGCTGGGATTCCTCTTCCGTCAGATCCGGGATCTCGTTGCCGCAGGCTGTCATGGATAACATCATTGCACATAATAAGGCTCCGCATACCATATTTTTATTACGTCCTGTCATAGTTCGTTCCTTTTCTTCCTTCCTGTCCGTTGCATCACTCATTGCATTTCTTTTCCAGTATAATATAGATTCCGGCAATTACAAGAGCAATTACGCCTACCACGAAGAAAAGTATGGTCTTCTGCAGGATCGGTGCGCCCCAGTAATCATATAAGGCTATTTTACCACAAGTACACAAAGAAAGCACTAAACCATAGATTCTGACGGGCTTATCCTTTTTCACGAAACCTGCAGTCACGCTTACCAGCGCGATCAGCATGATCAGAATACTGTTGATCACAGGAATATTTGTCTTGACGATCAGTGCCATATAGGTCAGGAATATCACAAGAATCAATTCTCTGTGTTTAAAATTCTTATAATATTTTTCCTGCAGGGTCAGCACCAGATAAGCCAGCACAAACACAAACATACATAAATAAGTAATGTAGGAATTCCGATAGATCGGATTTGCCAGAGCGATCAGTGCTCCGATCTGTCCGATCAGGACGGATACATTAAATACGAGGATTCCCTTGTCCCGCATACAATTCACATTATTGAACAGCAGAATGCTCACGAAGAGAATTCCGGAAAATGCCGGCAGTTTTATCATAGGCATCAAATGCGACAGAGCAAAAAATGCCAGTGAAAAAGTCAGCACGATCTCCTGGTAGGTACTCCATTCATGCACAAGGAACATACTGAGGATTGTTCCTGCCAAAAGCACATAAGCATAGGGGATCTCCTTCCCGTTCATCAGAAGCAGGATACAATATACCGTAGTAAGGATGGCATCCAGTGCCGCAAGACCCCCTTTTGCCAGGCGTGACAGTACTTTTACTGCTATCAGCAATACCGTAGCGCAGATCACGATCCCCCAATCATTCTCTATTACTGAAAATCCACAGAAAGTCACGAAACTGAAGAAATAGCAGGGAAGCCATTTCTGCCACCCCTTTTCCGCCTTCCGCAAAGCGATCACAGTCAGTATTGTGATCACAAATGCTATTCCGGTCAGGGCAAAAATGCCAATATATCCATCCGTCTCTGCTGCTCTCCAATAATCATCCATACCGGCACCCGTCATAATTCCGGATACCAGAATAAATGCAATGTAAACAGCAAGCAATCCTCCACTTTTCACCACACGTCCGGTCTGCTTTTCTATTTGCGCATAACGGCTCTGTACGACAAGTACCAGATGTGCTATCAGGAAAAACACACTATAAGCTACAACCGCAACACCAACCGACATGCCCTGTGTCCACACAATACAACCTACAGCCGTCGGAAACAGCACTGTGGTACTGGCAAACAGGATCAGCTGTGATGCCGTATGGAATCTGTGCACCGGTACACAGGCGCACAATATACTCAGGATCAGGATCAATCCCATTACCATCAGGACCTCCGCCATCGATAACCCGGAGGACATGGATAGTGGGTAAGCACAGAGCCAGCAGGAAGCAATTCCCAGCAGTCTGTGGATCAGCGAATCCCGTTTCCGGCTCAGCAATACCGTGCCTACGGTGATCACACCAATGATCAAAGCCGCGGGAAGCATCCCGAAATTATGTAAGGACAGCGTATTGATCATGGTGGACAGGTACAAAGCCGCCATGCCGATTGCCGAAAATATCTGTGCTAGCTTCGGTAATTTTCTCCGGATCAACAGCTCTGCCAGCAGCACTACGCCCAGGGATACCACATAGAGAGAGATTCCCTTGATCCATCCGTTCATGAAATACATTCCCATCAGCACCAGGGCTGTCAGGATAAATACGCCTCCCACCACCGACAGAGCTATGGTTCCAATGAGATATTCCGCATTCTGCTTTTTCTTCGTCCCCTGTACTACTGTCTCTGCTACCGGCTGTGCGGAGAACTGCCCTGACGATTGTGCAGTAACCTGTTCTGTCGGTTGCCCAGTGAACTGTCCTGCCGGCTGTTCCTGCATAGTCTCCTGCGTGGGCGGCTGTGCAGTCTCCTGTATCTGCCCTGCGGCAGCACTTTCTGCTCTTTCCGCATTCAGTTGCTGTCTCTGATGCCAGTATTCCACGCTTTTATCCAGCTCTGCCTGTAACTGCTCCACATACTGTGGCTGTTTCTGTATTCTCGGGATCAGCTGCTGTACATACTGTGTAAAGATCGGATCGTTGGAACGCATCAGGTATTCCCTTGCCTGCTGTTCCAAAAGCTTTGCTCTGTCCTGCTGTGTATTCTGTTCCATATAATATCCTCCCGTATTGTATGATCTATTGCGTCATGTATGTTTTGTATCTCTCCATGTCCTGTCTGTGACAGTCCGCATGGATCAAAATACCGTCTTCCCTGTACTCCGTAGAAAAAACCTGCGCCTCTTCCATAAGATAGGAAGCTACATTCCCCACGCTGTACGGGATCAGGAAAGTACAATCCACATTGTCCGCATAGACCTGCTGCTCAATGGCTTCTGCCAGTTCACGGATACCGGTATTCTGCCCTGCGGCGAGATACCAGTGCTCCTGTCTCTTCTGCGGCAGCGGTTCCATGCCGCATTTGTCTGCCTTATTATACACCACAATCTGCGGAATGTCACCTGCTCCCAGTTCCTTCAGAGTATCGGCAGTGACCTGCATCTGCTGTCTGTAATTTTCATCGGAAAAATCCACCACCTGGACCAGCAGATCTGCGTATTTTACCTCTTCCAGAGTCGAACGGAATGCCTTTACCAGACCGTGAGGCAGCTTATGAATGAATCCAACCGTATCCGTCAGGAAAAACGGCTTATTATGCCCTGTGTCTATGCTACGGACGCTGGCCTCCAATGTGGCGAACAGCATATCTTTTTCCATGACCGTCTTCTCCGGAAGCTCTCCGAACTGTTCCACCATGCGGTTCAGGATCGTAGACTTTCCCGCATTGGTATAGCCCACCAGCGCCACCTGCGGAGTCCGGGACTGCTGTCTTTTCCTACGCTGCACATCCCGGGTCCTGCTGACATCCTCCAGTTCCTTTTTCAGTTCCGTGATCCGGTGTTCGATCTTACGTCTGTCCAGCTCCAGCTTCTTCTCACCGGTACCCTTGTTACTCATGCTGCCGCTGGCGCCGCCCTGACGGCTCAGTGCATCGTACATGCCCACCAGTCTCGGAAGCATGTATTGCAGTCTCGCTGTCTCCACCTGCAGTTTAGCTTCTCTGGTCTGTGCACGTATGGCAAATATGTCAAGGATCAGATTCGTCCGGTCAATGACGGTAAGCTCCAGCTCTTTCCCTAGATTTCTCACCTGCGAAGGCGTCAGGGAATTGTCGAATACAACCTCCTGCGCACCTCTCTCCTCCGCCAGTCTGCGTACCTCAGCCACCTTGCCCGTTCCGATATACAATGCTTTGTTCACATGATCCAGCCGTTGTACGATCTGGCCCACGACTTCCTTCTCCGCGGCTTCTGCCAGACTTGCCAGTTCTTCCATGGAATGTTCAAAATCCTCTTCTTCCCCGATGTCCACACCGACTAACAGCACCTTTACCGGTGCCTCCTGCATCTGTTCTTCCCTCATATAAAATATATCCTTTTAAAATCATTATTTTGTCTCTAATTCAAACCAGAATTCCACACCGTTGGTGTAATTGATCACGCCGTAAGGCTGGTTCATGGAATCCATGATTGCCTTCACGATGGACAGTCCCACACCACTGCCGCCATATTCTCTGGTTCTGGCTTTATCTACTTTATAAAATTTCTCCCAGATGTGGTCGATGGAATCCTCCGGGATCGGCTTGCCGGTATTGAATACCGATACGCGCACCCTGCCATCCTTCTGTTCCATTTTGACATCGATGATCTTCTCACCCTCGCAGTGATTCACCGCGTTGGAGAAAAAGTTCATAAATACTTCTTCTATTTTAAATTCATCCGCCCAGGCATAGATGGGAGGATACTCTTCCATCCGCACCGTGATATCGTTCTGTTTGGTCAGAATTGCCGCCGACTGGATATAATTCTTCACCAGTGCCGTAATGTCGAAACGCTCCATAGTCACCACATCGTTGCCGAATTCCAGCTGGTTCAGCGTCAGAAGCTTTTTCACCATGTTGTTCATCTTCGCCGCTTCATCCACGATGACATCACAGTAGAACTGTCTGCTCTCGGGATCATCATTGACGCCCTCCTGCAGTCCTTCCGCATAGCCCTGGATCAGAGCGATGGGAGTCTTCAGTTCATGGGAGACATTCGCCAGGAACTCCTTACGCATTTCATCGATAGCTTCCTTTTTCTCCACATCCCGCTGCAGCTCATTATTCGCAGTCTTCAGTTCCGAAATCGTCTGTTCCAGGGAATCGGACAGTTTATTAATGTTCTCTCCCAGCAGATCGATCTCATTGTGAGCCCTGCCCTGATATTTTGCTTCAAAATCCAGCTGTACCATCCGCTGTGAGATATCGTTCAGCTCCAGGATTGGCTTCGTCACACGCCTGGAGACAAACCAGATAATAATACCACCCGCCAGTGCTCCCAGACAGCCGATCATCATATAAAACCGATTGGCGATCCTGGCACTCTCCTGAATACTGGAGAGCGGTGTCTGCATGATAAAAGAAATTCCGGTGTTCAGCCTTCCGTAGATCTCTAAATATTCCTTATTCTCCTGCCCGGTTCTCTGGATCACATAGTCATCACCGTTCTCGATGATCCGCTCATTATCCGGAAACGTTCCAAAGCCGAACACATAGCCGATCAGACGGTTCTCCAGTCTCTCGCCGCCGTTGATGGATACATATTTCATGTTGGAATTCACGTCCATGACACATACTGTCATGTTATAGCTTCTGCATACGTCATCCAGCTCATGTACGAATTCTTCCGAGCCATAGCTGTCACTCTCCGCCGCCTGCTTGATCGTCTCATAAGCATCGTGAATGACATCCAGCTTACTCTGCATATAGACTCTGCCTAAAAACATGTAATTCAGCAGCAGGCACAAAAGGATCGTCCCGATCATCAGCCCGATAAATATCCAGGCGAACTGTCCTCTGATGGAATGCACTTTTTTCTTCTGCTGTTTATTCTGCTGTTTCATCCATTTTGTACCCCATTCCCCATATGGTCTTGATGAGATTGCCTTCCTCGCCCAGCTTGCTGCGCAGCTTCTTCACATGGGTATCAATGGTACGGGCATCCCCGAAGTAATCATAGTTCCATACGTTGTTCAATATCTTCTCTCTGGACAGGGCAATCCCCTTATTTTCCATAAAATAGGTCAGAAGTTCGAATTCTTTATAGCTTAAGTCCACATCTTTACCGTCTATGATCACGCGGTGTGCTGTCTTATCTACCGTGATCCCGCCGCAGGTCAGTGCTTCGTCCTGCCCTAACTGGTTCGTCCTGCGTAGGATCGCTTCCACCCGCGCCACCAGGATCTTGGGGCTGAAGGGTTTGGAAATATACTCGTCCACTCCCAGCTGAAAACCCTGCAGCTCGTCTCTCTCATCTCCGCGGGCTGTCAGCATAATAATAGGTACTTTGGAGTTCACACGGATCTCCCGGCATACCTGCCAACCATCCATTTTCGGCATCATAACATCCAGAATGATCAGGGCAATATCCTTATCCTTATAAAAAATATCCAGTGCCTCCTCGCCGTCTCCGGCCTCCAGCACCTCAAAATTACTCTTCACCAGGAAATCCCGGACCAGCTTACGCATCCTGCTCTCATCATCTACTACCAGTATTTTCAGTCTGTCCATACATACCCTCACCTTTCTGTTGTAGACATAGTATAGCGCGGAAATATGTCAATTCTGTGAAACTTCGGTCTCCGTATTTCCTGTATTTTCAGTATTTTCTATATGTAATTCTCTCTCTTTTTCCCTAACCGTCTGCTCTCTCTGGGTCAGCTCCTGTTCCCAGGATGCGTATTTATTCTGAAGATTCCGCTCGTAATTTAGGATATTGGGTTGGTCGGAATTCAATGTGATCACAAACATGGCAATGATTGCCACGAGCATCACGATATTCATGATCACCGACAGGCAAAGACCCGCCTTTTTGCCCCCGTCTTCCGGCATCGGCTGGATCCGTCTTCTGGCAGGGGACGTCTTCGTCCTGACATCAGCAAAGCTCGTCCACAGAGGGATCGGAGGTACTTCCTCCCCCAGTTCTTCTTCCCGGGCGCGCAGCTCTCCCTGCAGCTCCCTGAGGTACTCCAGTCCTACCGGGGTGCGGAACACCCGGTCTTCCAGCGCTTTTTTATAAATGGCAAGAACCGACTGCATATCCGCATGATCAATGCGCTTATCCAGATAGGCGATCTTCTGCCGTTCCTGCTCCGCAAGTCCGGCATCCTTCTCGGAATAGAAGGCAAAGCCGGACACTACACGTTCTCTCTGTTCTACATCCATTTACAGCTTCTCCTCCGTTGTATCTGCCGCATTCTGCAGTAAGATATGCTCTCCCTGCGCCAGGGGATAATGCACGGGGATCTCCCCATCCAGGTTCTCCCGGTACATATCCACGGCTGTGATCTGGTGATTCTCATAGGTAGTATAATAATAAATCCCCCTGTCTGCATTGCAGCAGGAAGTATAAATGGTGATCTCATACTTACCGTTTTCCAGGCGACAGCACCCTCTCGTCTGCGCCACGCTTCCTAAGATGTGGAAAAACTGACTGACGCTTTCAGACTCCGAGGTTCCCGATACAGAATTCATTTTCGTAAAAGCCACCCGGACAAAACGGGAGGCAGAGGACAGATCGCCGGGCAACCCCATAGCTCCCATGCCACGGCTGTACGGTTGCAGCTGAAGCTGCTCTGAAAAATGGTTCACCGGCTGGTCCGGAGACAGATAGCTGTAATCATTCAACCGGAACAGCTGCTTGTCAAAGGGAGGATTGTTCGTCAATACTCCTACGGGATTGTCATAGATGTTCAGTCCCTCCCCGACTGCCTCTATCGTGATCGCCTCGTCCCTGTCCGCCAGGATCCAATGCAGCTGTGATGTTGGAAACTGCTCGCTGAACCGCGTATCCACCAGATTGATGTGGGCTAACAGCGTCCGTGCTTCCTGCACCGTAGCACACTGTCCCAGGATCCAGGGAATGAACTCGAACTGTGCGATATTGTCTCTGCCCTCCTTGGGCTTACGATATACAGCGTTGCCTGCGAAATTAAGACCTGCCATACCCAGCCCCTTCTCATTGACCGCATCATAATACAGCGGATAATCCCCTACCATATGAGCGATACCGATCATGGCATAATGCTCAGTCAGTGCATTCTGATGCCGTAACTGAAAAGAATAATTACGCGGTGTCACCACCACTTCTTCTCCATAATTAAATTCATAATCAAAAGTTCTGCCAAAATAAAAATCCTGCGATCTATAAGTTGCTGCTGTGCACATAGTGGTCTCCTTTACTGTTTTCAGATCAATGTAGATTACTCTTAGTCTATAGCATTTGCAGAATGATTGCAAGTATGCAGGGATACTTATCCCACTTGCCCACTTGACATTTTTCGTGTCTGTATGCACAATAAAAATATAGAAACTCAGTTAGATGCTTGGCTTACATTCTTCAGCAGTGATGATCCAGCCACTATTGTGCAACTTATTACTGAATATCCGGAATTTAAGCCAATGTATGAGACACTTTATCGAACGTGTCTGGATATGGAGAAAGTTATGGGATTCTTTTCACAGGAATTAAAGGTAATGGATGACAATACCGTGAAATATATGGTAGATACATTAAGTGCGGAAGTTGATACATTAACGCAACAAAAAGAAGTTCTCAGCAAAGAGAATGAGGCTTTAAGCAAGGACAATGAAATTCTGAAGCAGAAACTTGCTGAATTAGAAGCACAACTCTCAAAAGAAGACATAGTAAAAACGGTTGACGAAAATCTGCCGTTGTGATAACATTTAGTCGCAAAAAGAGTGCTGCCGTACAGCAACGGTTCGCCTCAGTTTATGGTTCTAAAAAAGCAACCTACACCTTGGGCAGTGCGGCGGTTGCTTTTTTAATGCTTTCGTTTCCGACTGGTCTGTACTCAAAAGGGTTCCACCGGAATTCTCCGGTGGAACCTTTTTATGTTAGTTTTTACACAACTAATTCTTAAAAATGTTTTGGATCAAACTGTGGTTAAGATTACTGTAACAGAGACAGTACACCCTGGTTAGCCTGGTTGGACTGTGCAAGCATAGCCTGACCTGCCTGCGCCAGGATGTTGTTGTTGGAATACTTAACCATCTCAGTTGCCATATCGGTATCACGGATCTGGCTTTCTGCGCTGGTGGTATTCTCAACTACGTTGTCCAGGTTGTTGATGGTGTGCTCAAGTCTGTTCTGAACTGCACCAAGTGCAGAACGCTGAGTGGAAACTTTCTGAATAGCTTCCTTGATAGTCTCAATAGCTCCAAGAGCATTTGTATCATCAGTACCGTCTACTTTAAGACCGTTTACTCCCAATCCCTTTGCAGACATTGCATCCAGATTTACACTAATCTGGTTGTTAGCTGTTGCATCTGCGCCAACATGAAGAGTTAAGGTCAGTGCACCTACCAAATCGTCTTTAGCTACTACATCATCCTTATTTAATGCTACCTCATTACCTACTGCATCATATACTTTCTTAGCATCAGTACGAGTTGTTGTAGCTATATTGTTGTCGGCCGTAGTTCCAGTAGAAGTAAAGTATGAGCTCAGTGCATTTTCAGGAATTCCATTTCCATCTTTATCATAGTACTTTACCTTATCGCCAGTGAATTTAGCAGTCGTAACAGTCTCTGCAGTAACTGTATCTTTTCCTACTTTATTTGCTGTTGCGGTCAATTTTCCAAGGACAACATTGTTATCCTTATCAGTAACAGTTCCATCATCAGCAATAGACCATCTACTAGACGTCACAGACAACTTTGTCTTAGCTACAGCACCAGCTCCATTATCAGTGCCTTCCACTGTAACGCCTGTGCTCTTAAGGTAATTAATAAAGTCGTTCTGTGACTTCTTTTCAGCTGCAGATGCAGGTGCTTTAAAATCTGTCGCAACAGTTGCTCCTGAATTA
>ENA-UPXB01002205-UPXB01002205.1-human-gut-metagenome-genome-assembly--contig:-NODE-2205-length-11263-cov-4.901395_pt1 | contig 11263 bp, 10 predicted proteins | sample MGYA00250055_ERZ773386 | MGnify/ENA primary metagenome ERZ773386 (study PRJEB29103, sample SAMN06111974) | human gut metagenome | biome: human gut; feature: ankylosing spondylitis patient; material... | reverse complement strand
CACCTTCTCCGAACAGAAACCGAATACCGATACCATCGCTGCCGATATGGACAACCAACCGTTCCGCGACAACGGCAAACTCCTGTTCCGTCCGGGTGGTCACGGTGCACTGATCGAGAACCTGAACGATCTCGACGCCGACATTATCTTCATCAAGAATATCGACAACGTAGTACCCGATAAACTGAAAGCCGACACCGTTACTTATAAAAAACTGATTGCCGGCGTACTCGTGTCCTTGCAGAAAAAGGCATTCGAATACCTCGAACTGCTCGACAGCGGAAAGTATACGCACGAGCAAATCATGGAAATTCTCCAATTCCTGCAAAAACAACTTTTCTGCAAGAATCCCGAAACGAAGAACCTCGAAGATGCCGAACTGGTGATCTACCTGAAGAACAAATTGAACCGTCCGATGCGTGTATGCGGTATGGTGAAGAATGTAGGTGAGCCGGGTGGCGGTCCGTTCCTTGCTTATAACAGTGACGGAACTATCTCACTGCAAATCCTCGAAAGCTCTCAGATCGACATGAACGATCCTGCCAAAAAGGAAATGTTCGAAAAGGGTACGCACTTCAATCCGGTAGACTTGGTTTGTGCCGTACGCGATTATAAAGGTCACAAGTTCGACCTGGTGAAATATGTAGATAAGGCGACCGGCTTCATTTCTTATAAATCAAAGAACGGAAAAGACCTGAAAGCGCTTGAACTTCCCGGCTTATGGAATGGTGCGATGAGCGACTGGAACACAGTATTCGTAGAAGTTCCTCTTACCACTTTCAATCCGGTGAAAACGGTGAACGACCTGTTGCGCGAACAGCATCAGTAGGATTTAAAACAAGATTGGGTCCAGTCTGTCATTCTTCCTCCTCCGCGGTCGTCCGAATGGCAGATACAGACAAATGTCTCTCCCAATCATTATAATTACTAATTAAGTAAAAGCAAAATCTGAGAGGCTGACTAAAAAGTCAGTACTATCTTAAATTTCCTCCTTCCCGAAGGAGGAGATTTAAGATACTGCCGACTTTTAGTCAGCCCTAGTGTAGATACAACCGACTTTTTAGTCACTACTTATAATAAAAAGAGTATTTAGGATGAATCAGATAGAAAAGATCATTGACATTGCAACATGGAACAGAAAAGAGCATTTTGAACATTTCAGCGCATTCGATGATCCCTTTTTCGGAGTGACAGTTCATGTAGACTGTACCCGTTCTTATCAGGAGGCTAAAGACAAAGGCGTCTCCTTTTCTCTTTTACTATTACATCGTATCATCACTGCCGCAAGCAAAGTCGAGGAATTCCGTTACCGCATCGAGGGCGACAAGGTAGTCTGCTATGACAGTCTTCTTCCCGAAGCGACAGTAGGGCGTGCCGATCATACTTTTTCTTTTGCCGCCTTTGAGTACGATCCCGATGAGCTCACTTTTATCCGTAAGGCGAAAACCGAAATGGAGCGGCTGCAAGCCACCACCGGACTGAACAAAGGAGGAACTTTCCATCCCAACGCCATTCACTATTCGGCTGTCCCATGGCTGGCCTTTACAGATATGAAACACCCTTCGAACATGCGTTCGGGCGATAGCGTCCCCAAAATATCCACCGGAAAATACTTTCGGGAAGGAGAGAAGCTGATGCTCCCCATTTCCGTCACTTGTCATCACGGACTGATGGATGGTTATCATGTTGCCAAGTTTATTGAGACCCTTGATTTATGAAACCGTCAGGATCTGGAGACTAACAATGACGGCACTATGAGAAACAAGACCCTGAGATGGAAAACCATCGCTCTTTGTTCCATCATGTTTTGCCTGCCGAAGACTCCTTTGGCAGGGCAGGAGTCTTTTGGTTTTATCCATCGTTTGGGAATGGAAGCCCGTCCGCAATATGTATTTCCTACCAACCCCTTCCTGCAAGGAGAGAACGAACGCTGGAAACCGATTCAGACATCGTTTGCTGCCCACTTGAAATACTCGTTCAAGTTTCGCCCCAATACTTGTGCCGACCGTATTTACGGTGGAGCTTATCAGGGTATCGGCGTATCCCTTACCACCTTTGGCGATAAAAAACAGTTGGGCGATCCTTTCTCATTCTATGTGTTTCAAGGAGCACGGATTGCCCGTTTCTCTCCCCGTGCCTCGCTCAATTATGAGTGGAATTTCGGTTTGTCCGCCGGATGGAAGCCATACGACAATTATTATAATTCCTATAATGGTGCGGTCGGTTCACGGATGAATGCTTATATCAATGCCGGAGTTTACATAAACTGGGCGTTTTCCCGTTACTTCGATCTGATTGTCGGAGGCGATTTCACGCACTTCTCCAATGGTAACACTAAATTCCCGAATGCGGGAATCAATACTGCCGGAGCCAAGATCGGACTCGTCTACAATTTCAATCGTACGGAAGAAGACCTCTCGAAATCACTCTATCAGCCTGTCATCACCCGTTTTCCCCGGCATATCAGTTATGATGTCGTGCTGTTCGGGTCATGGCGTCGAAAGGGAGTGTGGGTAGGAGAGAAGCAGATCGCATCTCCCAATGCGTATCCCGTTGCCGGATTCAATTTTGCCCCGATGTATAATCTGGGTTATAAGTTTCGCGTGGGAGCTTCACTGGACGGTGTTTATGATGGCAGTGCCAATGTATATAGGGAAGATGTAATTGTGGAATATGGGAGCAGCAGTTCTAAACGTGAGTTCCTGAAACCGGGCATTCAGCATCAGCTGGCCTTGGGACTTTCGGGACGTGCGGAATATGTGATGCCTTATTTTACCATCGGTGTCGGCATGGGAGCCAACGTGCTCAGCCGTGGCGATATGAGAGGCTTCTACCAGATTCTTGCATTGAAAATAGCCGTTACCCGCAGTTCCTTTCTTCATATCGGATACAATTTGCAGAACTTCCAGACGCCCAACTATCTGATGCTCGGACTCGGTTTCCGTTTCCACAATAAATATCCTAAGGTACGTCATTAATAAAAAGAAATATACTAATTTTGCATCACTAACATAAAACACTCAAAATAATGAAGAAAATACTGTTACTCGGTTCCGGAGAATTAGGAAAAGAGTTTGTGATCTCTGCACAGCGCAAGGGGCAACACGTCATTGCTTGTGATTCTTATGCCGGAGCACCTGCTATGCAAGTTGCCGATGAATTTGAAGTCTTCGACATGCTAGACGGTGAAGCATTGGAACGCGTTGTAGAAAAACATCATCCGGACATCATCGTTCCGGAGATAGAAGCCATCCGCACAGAGCGTCTCTATGACTTTGAAAAAGAAGGAATTCAGGTAGTGCCCAGTGCCCGTGCCGTCAACTTCACGATGAACCGTAAGGCGATCCGTGACCTTGCCGCCAAAGAACTCGGCTTGAAAACAGCCAACTATTTTTATGCCAAGACACTGGACGAACTGAAGGAAGCAGCCGCCAAAATCGGTTTCCCTTGTGTCGTCAAACCGTTGATGTCTTCTTCCGGCAAAGGACAGTCTCTCGTCAAGAGTGCCGACGAGCTTGAACATGCCTGGGAATACGGATGCAGTGGCAGCCGTGGCGATATCCGCGAACTGATCATCGAAGAATTCATCAAGTTCGACAGTGAAATCACCCTGCTCACCGTTACACAGAAAAACGGACCTACGCTGTTCTGTCCTCCTATCGGACACGTACAGAAAGGCGGTGACTACCGTGAGAGTTTCCAGCCTGCACACATCGACCCTGCACACTTGAAAGAAGCCGAAGAAATGGCGGAAAAAGTAACCCGTGCCTTGACTGGTGCCGGACTTTGGGGAGTGGAATTCTTCCTGAGCCATGAAAACGGAGTCTACTTCTCCGAGCTTTCTCCCCGTCCGCACGATACGGGCATGGTGACATTGGCAGGAACGCAGAATCTGAATGAGTTCGAACTTCACCTGCGTGCCGTACTCGGTCTGCCCATCCCCGGCATCAAGCAGGAGCGGATCGGTGCAAGTGCCGTTATCCTTTCTCCGATAGCGAGTCAGGAACGTCCTCAATATCGTGGCATGGAAGAAGTGACGAAAGAAGAAGACACTTATCTGCGCATCTTCGGCAAGCCGTTTACCCGCGTCAACCGTCGCATGGGAGTCGTACTTTGCTATGCACCGCTGAACTCCGATCTGGATGCGTTGCGTGATAAAGCGAAACGAATCGCCGAGAAAGTAGAGGTATACTAAATAAAAAGAATGAGAGTGAGTCAAAAGCAAAAGGATAGTGAATATTGCTTTTGATTCTCTCTCATCATCTCCTCTTATATAACTAATAATGAAAAACATGAAAAAGACTAAACTATTGGCAGCTACTGCTATGCTATTACTGACTTCCTGTTCACCTAAAGTGGTCACTAACATTGTAAGAACCTATCCGGATATTATTCCGGCAGATTCGGTCTATGTCATCGGTTTGGGAGAAAAAGTGCCCAATACAGCCGAGACTATCGGGCGTGTATCAGTATGTCCCAGTACGCATCTCTTCCACCATGCAGAAAGGAATCCGCATCCGTAACCCATCAGTAGTGGATCGGGGTACTTCTACGAATTGCCGTTATGATCAGGTATTACATCTTGCACAAGAGGCTACAGGAAAGATTGGTGGCAATGGACTCGCCATCACTAATCACCAGAAACCTTCTTTTTGGGGAAGTTCCTGTCATCAGATTTCCGGACTGATGCTGCGGTTGTCGGATAAAAGTGTGGATACACTGAAAACAAATCCTGTACAAGACGTAATAGATCTCGACCTGGTTATTGCTAAAGACTATGCAGAAAGCAGAAAAGCGCCTGCCAACACGTTTGAAGCGAGCTTCGGATATGGATGGGTGATCAGCAAGATTTATGATATCAACGGTAGGGCGTTAGATTCGAAAGGAGGAGTTGAATGGAAGCTCGCTTACGAACATGTCTGGAACGGTGGGATGGGAATCGGACTTCAATATGCTGGTTTCAAGAAGTCATTCTCCGGTGGCGACATGATGTTCTCCTATATAGCTCCGGAGTGGGTAAGCCGTACAAAATTTGACAGATGGATCTTAAAATCAGGCGTTGGTGTCGGCGTTTTCCTTTATCATGATCCTTTCTACAATGCTGCCGGATTCGGCCTTCATGCCACATTAGGATTTGAGTACATGCTTTCATCTAATTGGGGACTCAGCTTGACTCTGAACGGGATCGGTGGAAGTATGCCCAAACAGGACTGGATGCTGCTGAAAGAAGACGAACGTTGTGGAATCACCCGCTTTAACCTGCTGGGTGGGCTGCGCTACTACTTCTGATGATAACTCCTTCTTTCTAGGAAGAATATCAACGTTTATACTGTACTTAGATTTATAAATAAAGAGAGAGGACAGAAGTCTGAACCTGCATCCTCTCTCTCACGTTTATGACATTGTTATTTCTCTGATCTTACAGACTCATCGCATTACCGCCTACAATACCCAGCACTGCCGAAGCCACCGCGATGACTACTTTCAAAATGGTATCCCAAAGGGATCTCTTGACTGCCATAACTCTACACACCTCCTTTCCGACTCTTTATATGATTGATTACTAAGTGAATCATTACCGAATGACCGATTACTCCCGATAACTTTCCTCCTTTACCTCAAAGCACGGGCACGCCTTGATCCACTCCTCCGGCTCAATCTCTCCATTACCGTTGCGATCCGGCGACAAGTCGCGATGACCGCACACCCGGCAACCGGGGAATCTCTCTTGCAACTGATGCACCAGCAGCCGGAGCGCTGCCCGCTGTTCCGGTGTCCGTGTGTCCGCCGGGCGTCCCCGGCAGTCCAGGCCGCCTTCGTAGCAAATTCCGATACTCTCCGCATTAAAACCTTTCGCATGTGCCCCGATCCGTTCCACCGGACGGGTAAGATGCGTTGTTCCATCTTTGCGGATATAGTAATGATAACCTGTCCCGTTAAATCCCCGCCGGCGGTGCATCGTATCCAGATCAAAAGCCGTCAACTCCTTGTCTGCCCGCGTTGCAGAACAGTGAATCACAATTAAATGAATCTTCCTCATAAAGCCACTAATTCTAACTATCAATCCCTCGTACATTGATTACCAACTCTCAACTCTCCACTTCTTACACTGTCGGGTCCGGAGCTTCCTCGTCGCCTCCGCCGCCTTCGTTTCCACTGCCACCGGGGTTGTTGTCCTCTCCTGATCCGTCGCCTTTCTTCTTTTTCGGGGCTTCGAGGTCGAGAAACTCGATCTTGTCACCGGCACGGGTAGACGTCAGGTTGGGGCGGACGCTGCTGGAAGGGCGGAAGTTGATCTGTATAGATTTGATATTCTTCACCGTACACTCTTCTTTCGTGGTTGCTCCCAGCGTATGGGCGGATAGGCTGAATACACCGAAGTCTCTGATATTGACCGATTTTCCGTCGAAGAGCGCCGCTCGCATTGCCTCCACATAGTTGGTCAGTACGCTTTGGATGTCGCCCAGGGAGAGGGAACTCTTGTCCTTCATGATGTAGGCGATGCCGTCAAGGTCTACACTTTGTCCCATCGTCACCAGTTGGGGGTGGTACTTCAGCACCCCGTCAATTTTTCGCGGGTCTTTACGACCCATTCTTTTAAATGGTATTGCCATGATGATAAATTAAAGATTTAGAAAAATATAAATTAATAATTACTGATTGCTGTCACTCGATCAGTGTCGGGAGAGAGAATGAGCTCTGTTTCTTTCTTTCGATGTGTCAAAGGTAGCCTATTCTTAAGCCATGAGAATACGTACTTTATCGTACTTCGTCGTACTTTCTTTCAGAATGTATTTACTTTCTTTCTGATTGATTTTATTTTACTTGTTTGCTTGTGTGCGCAAATATGTTTTAGTATATTTGAAGTACGAAAGAACTTAAAAACAACGATATGAAAACAGAAAAAGAAGAAGCGGAAGAAGAACCGTTTGTCATCCGTCCGTATTTGAAGTCGGAGCTGGCTCACAAGTACAATCCACATTTGCCATTGATTTATGCCATGCAGAAACTACGGGGATGGATCAGAAATAATAAAGAACTTTATGACGCTATGTATAGCGGTGGAGAAGGAAAAAACGATCATGCTTATAGCAGCAGACAGGTGAGGCTGATCGTGAAGTTTCTCGATGAGCCGTGAATCTGTTTTTCGATGAGTCGTGAATCTGTTTCTTGATAAGTCGTCCGTCTGTAAGGAAGAAACAAATTAGCTATTAGCATATCGAAATTAGCTATTAGCTAATTTGTTTTTGCTAATAGCTAATTTCGATATGCTAATAAGACTTATTGTTTTTTTCTTGTGACAATGAAGTAAAAGTCACGAATTTCCCCTTTCAAAGTCCAGTAAAGTCCAGAAAGTCCATATTAGATTTTCAGAATATACGAACCGTGACCTAACTTGCTGATTCTCCCTGCTTTAATGCCTTTATTCAATAAGTAGTAAACGGTGCTTCTTGAGAGGTTCAATTCCTCTCCCAAAGCACATGCTTCTTTGGCTGAAAAACTCTTTTTGAGTTTCGTCAGAAGTCGCGAGAGATTATCGGGCGATTGTAATGGTTTCGTATCTTCGGCAGAGCTTTTTACCGAAGTACTGACCAGTTTACTATGTTCGAAGCAACACAGCACGATGGCGAGCGCTGCTTTGAAATGCGCGTCCGAGCAGTATACTTCGGGTGTTTCCATTCTCATGGTTCCCTTGTCGATGGCGGAGAAAATGCAGCAGATGCGTGCCGTTATCACTCCATAACGTTTCACCACCCCCAGCAGGTCATCATTACCTAACTGGTCCGTATCTTTGAGCAGTTGCGTGAATACCCGGTTGAATTCTTTTTTCTGTGTATCTGTCAGCTTTACTTCCGTAGGAGAATCTTTCAGAAACAATGCCATCTGTGCGAAGCGCATGGACAACTCGTTGAAGAGATCGTCCGCCCGCACCTTTTCCTCCGCGAACACATCCTGCCATGCTGCCGGAAGTCTGAAGGTATTGATCAGAAAGCGGTTGTACAGCCCTGTCTCCATGGTCGGGATGAATAAAATGAGGCTGGATGGAGTGCCGGTGAGAAAAGCCGACAGGGAGGGATATTCCACTTTCAGCGGATGTCGTCCGTTGATCTTGTAGGACGAACTGATCAGTTCGTGCTCGAATGCCTTGCAGAGGATATCGTCGAAGTGTCCGTAATCTTGGTTGCGGGCTGTGCTGACGCTGCTGGCTTCGGTACTGGTGAGCAAGGAAGAACAACTTTGGTTGTTGATGAGGTGAGTGATGAGCTGTGCACGGCTGATGTCGGCAGGGATCAGCGGAAATGCCAGCTTCGGCTCCTCCGGTTCGTCCGGCAGGTTGGTGGCAGCAGTATTCTTTTTGCGTATCGCCTGCAAGGAGAGGGTGTAGTCCCTGAGTGCTTTCTTGTATTCCTTTTCGATCTTCAGACTCTGCTTCTCCCAATACTCACAATAGTGCTTGTGCAGGCGTATGCCATAGCCGATGAGGTTCTTGTTGGCACCGGAGGAAGCTACGACGATACAGTAGATATTGGGCTGATAATTCCGTCGGTTGTAGCGGATGCTTACACTGGGGAGCATGCTGCTTATCGTGGTAATACATGACAACAAGAGTCCGTCCCTTTCACGCTCATCTCTTGCGATGGAGACGCACTCCTTGAAGATGGCGGGAATGAGATCGTAAATTTCGTCAGGAAAGGTCGGAGTCTGCTCTCTGAGCTCTTCTCCGATGATTTCATCCTCCTTTTCTGCCGGATTTTCGTTTTCTGAAAATCCTATAACGGACTTTTGGACTTTACTGGAATTTGAAGGAGGATTTTCGAAGCTTTCCGTCTCTGCCGCAGTCATTACATTCTGGTAAGCTGATTTTACAGTACGTGCGATTTCGGGCTCACGGAAGTTGTCTTCTTCCAAGGTGCGAACCAATTCGGTGGTCAGTTCGTTACGGTCGATGCCGCGTTTGCAGGCAGCGCAGCTGAGCCGGAAAACGGTTCCGTTCCGGTCGCCCGTTGCGGCAGGGTAGAGGGTGAGGTAGGACTGTACGAAGGGAGCGGCGGAAATCCGGTTATCCGGCATCGCAGGCGGATGTCCGTTGGAGAAAGAGGTGGGAGTGCAGGTGGTACGGGGAGCGGAAGTGACGGGAGCGTAGGTGACGCGCAGAGTGAGTGCACCGTTCGGCAGAAAGTCGTTGACGGCCTTTGCGTCACCGTTGTAGTATGCGTCCGGGTCGTATGATCCGAAGCAGGGATGGGTGATATCCTTGCATTTCCCGTCGTTCTCTACGCCGAGAACGGTGGAAACGAGCTTTGCCGTCGCTTCATAAATGGCAGGATAATCGTTTACTCCATCGATATCTATACGAATGAACAACTTAACACCACGTCCGGAGATGCTGATAAACGCTCCCAGTACGTATTCGAGCAGGCAGGCACGTACGAAAATATCCTTTGTCTGTTCGTCCGTATGGTCGATGTCGATGCAGAGTGCGAGTGACAGGGAGGTAAGGTTGTTTTTTGCGTGTCCATTCTTGCATATGCCTGCGGGGATGACACATGCCATGCTGTCTTTGATGGTTTGCGCGTCGTGTTTGCGGTCTTTTGCCAGACAGCTGCGGTGGCCTTCCGTAGGCACTTTCCAATGTCCGTTGCGTACCATTGCGAAAAAATCTTCAAAAGTTATAGTCGTGGGAGTTTTACTCCAAGTGTTGATAAATAGTGACACTTGGTACATGTGCTTTCTCATTTGAAATATAATATATAAGTTGCCGGAAGCGGGTGGTGTAGTTATCACGGGCTTCCGGCTGCGAAGGTAGGAACTTCTCTTTTTTTACCAAATCGATTATTAGGACTGATTTCTGTTCCAATCGTCCCATTGGTCTTTCACCATCTCCTCCAGTTTTCCCAGACAGCTTTTATAGGCTATGGCATGCTTCGGAGAGCGTTCGTCGCGGATTTCGATGCAATGGAACAGCCCTTTCAGTACATCCGGACAGCGTGGCATCAGCGGTATCTGCTTGATGATCCGTTCTTCTTTGTTGCACTCTTTGATGTCTTTATCCTGTACGGATTTCCAAAGAAACTGTTGCTTGAAAATCTCTTTTGCAAGGATTTCAAGTAATTCATTTTGAGTAAATAAGATGGGGAATCCGGGTAGGTGACATTGAGATATATCATCTACTGTCAACGGATTGCCTGCTTTGTCTACCATTGTTACGTTTAACGTAAAGTTGCCGATTTTTTCGGCAAAAGCCAAAAGGTTTTTTTTACCATAATTTTTAGGATTAATAATGCAGCAAATTTCTTCTTTTTTTATCAGAAGAGTGTTTTTTGCTTCTTATTTTTTCTGCTGACATTTAACAAAGTGGCAAAATTAAGGAATTTATAATTTTCTTGCCGAAAACTTTTCCGCTTCAGGCAAATGGGGAGTGTTTAATAGGATGTACGTGCCCGGATATAAAACTAGTTGCATATGCTACTATTTTATCGCTCGTTTAAGTGTTTGAATATTACCGTTGAATGGGAAAACTTGATGTTAAGTCATAGTTTTAATGATATTTTATAATTAACAGGCTTGTTTTACTATACAATCGTAATTGGAATGTTCCGATATTGGTCTGTTTGTAGTCTTTGTTGGCCTAACAAGTGTTATTGAACGACAAATAATGAAAAAGGAAGAACAACGATGCTAATTTGTTTCTACATTTGCGCGGTTGTTTATTTAACTATTTTGTTAAAAAGAAATCGGGCATGATTGAACAAAAGCTAAATTTAACTGTTTACTATAGTAGATTAAAGTAGATAAAACGCGAAACGTTCCTTGTCATGCTACTAAAATTCGATAGGTAAAGAAAGAATAATATAAATAAAGATTGCTTATGTCACAGATTATCGGACATATCTCACAGGTGATCGGCCCTGTGGTCGACGTGTACTTTGAAGGTACGGACGCAGAGTTAATGCTGCCAAGCATTCACGACGCACTGGAGATAAAGAGGCCAAACGGCAAAATACTGGTTGTAGAAGTTCAGCAACACATCGGCGAGAATACGGTTCGTACCGTGGCTATGGACAGCACTGACGGACTTCAGCGAGGCATGAAGGTGTATCCCACCGGAGGCCCGATCACAATGCCGATAGGCGAACAGATTAAAGGACGACTGATGAACGTAGTGGGCGACTCTATCGACGGTATGAAGAGTCTCGACCGTACAGGCGCATATTCCATCCACCGTGATCCCCCAAAGTTTGAAGATTTGACAACTGTGCAG